>Ga0075429_100002158_pt1 | contig 16419 bp, 16 predicted proteins | sample RhiMetdeltSRZDD3_FD_75295 | JGI IMG/M metagenome (GOLD analysis project Ga0075429, IMG submission 75295) | Populus rhizosphere microbial communities from Tennessee, USA - Rhizosphere MetaG P. deltoides SRZDD3 | ecosystem: Host-associated > Plants > Roots > Rhizosphere > Soil | place: USA... | reverse complement strand
CCGGTGCTGGACATGCTGCTCGAGATCAAGAGCACCGACAATGCCGAGCCGTGGGTCCGCAATGAACTTTCCGCCGGACGGCGCATCATGGGATTCGGTCACCGTGTGTATAAGGTGCGCGACCCGCGCGCCGAGGTGCTGTCCTCGGTGGCCGAGGAGATGGGTGGCGCCGTGCTGCACGACAAGCACCTGTTCGACCTGGCGCGCGAAGTGGAACGCACCGTGCTGCGCGTGCTGGACGACGTCAAGCCGGGTCGCAACCTGCGCACGAACGTCGAGTTCTACACCGCGCTGGTGCTGCAGTCGCTGGGCCTGTCGCCGAGTTCGTTCGTGGCACTGTTCGCCTGCGGCCGCGCCGCGGGCTGGGCCGCGCACGTCATCGAGCAGCACGCCGAGGACCACCTGATCCGCCCGATGTCGGAGTACGTGGGCCCGCGCGGCCTGACCATCACGCGCTGATCGGGTCCGCGACGAATGCGAGGCGCTGCTCCGCTCGGAGCGGCGCCTCGCGCGCGTGGACGTGACGCTGCACGAGCGAGGACACCGCGCGGCGAAGCGCTGTCCCATCCGGGTCACCACGGCTCGTCGCTCGCTTGAAGCATCACCTGCACGAATGGATTCGAATCCCTATGCCGTAAGGAGTTAGCCTCGCGCGCGGCCGCCGCTGGCGCCGAGCCGGCGGCCGCTCGCGCTCGCCGCACCCACAGCGGCATCGGTCGCGCGCGCTGCGGCGCTCGTGGTTCGCACCACGACATCCGTCGCGGAGGGGCCGCATGCTGGCCGGGCCACGGGTGTGCGGAACACCCGGGAAGGAGGCCCGATGCGAGTCGTGAACCTTTGGTGCGCGTGCACCGCGGTGTGGCTCTCGGCGAGTGCCGCGTTGCCGGTGGTCGCGGACAAGCAGCGCGCGCGCGAGCCGGCGGGTTGGGACGTGCGCCTGGCACCGGCGGACGAACCGGGTGATCCGTTCGAGATGAGCGGCACGGTGCGCGATGCCAAGGGGGATCTGCTGCCCGGCGCCAAGCTGTTCGTCTACCACGCCGACGCCCATGGCAAGTACGCGCGCGGCTCGGCCTCGTCACTGCACCTGGCCGCCACGCTGCGCGCGGACGAGAAGGGACGCTACCGGCTACGCAGCGTGTTCCCCGGCCAATACGGCGGCGTGGCGCCGCATGTGCACTTCGAGTTCCTCGACCCGTCGCTGGGCGCCAGTGAGATCCGGCTCAAGCGCAAGGGCAGCAAGGAGGGCCCGGCGGATGCGGCGGTCGTCTCGCGCGCGGACGATGGCGTGTGGCGAGTGAGCGTGAACCTGACCGCACACCGCACGCACGCTTCGGGCAACAGTCCCGGCGCGAGCGCGGATCTGCGCAGCCGGGCCGCGGCCGACTCGGCGAAGTGGAAGCAGCCCTAGCGCTGCTTCCCTCGGGCGCGCGCAGCTGACCTGCGCGCCGTGTGCGAACGAGTCGCTGACATCTCGCAGGTGCGTGGCCGGCCGCGGGCTTCGTGCTAGTGTCGCCGCATGCGAAACGCCATCCTGTTGTTCGCGAGCGCACTGCTGCTGTTCGCCGGCGGCTCGGCGTGGCTCGCGCTCTATCCGACCATCCCTGACGACCTCGGTGGCGTCGAGAACTTCGACGACAAGGCCGAGCGCGTGCGCATCCCGGTCGGCGAGGCCGACCACCTGGATGGTTGGTACCTGCCGGGCCGCGCGGACGGGACGGTGATCCTGTTCGCGGGATACGCCCGCGACCATCGCCGGGTCTGGCGCTACGGGCAATTCCTGAACCAGCAGGGCCTGAGTGTCGTGACCGTGGACTTCCGCTCGGCGCGCAGCGTGAATCGCAAGCCCACCACGCTCGGTCACTGGGAGCTCGAGGACGCACGGGCCACGCTCGCCTGGGTGCGCCGCCATCCCGTTCTGGGCGCGCACCCGGTCGCATTGTTCGGCGAATCACTGGGGGGCGCGGTCGCGCTGGCGCTGGCCGCCGAGCGGCCGGAGGTCGCGGCCGTCGTGGCAGACTGCCCGTTCGCGAGCTCCGAAGCGGCGATCGAGGACGGCTTCCGATACGTGGTGCGCCTGCCCGCCTACCCGCTGGCGCCGATCGCTCGGCAGGTGGGTCGCGTGGTCACGGGCCACGACCCGGGGGCGTTCGACGCCACCCGGTCGCTGCGCACACTCAACGGCCGGCCGGTGCTGGTGATCCAGACGAAGATGGAGGACCGTTTCTCGCGCGACCAGGTCCAGCGCATCTCGGCAGCACTCGGGCTGCGCGGGGAGCAGTGGACCCTCGAGGACGTCAAGCACACCGAAGCCTGGTTGCGCCACCGCGACGAGTACGAGAAGCGCGTCGGAATCTTCGTCGCCACGCATCTCGGCGTGGGTACCGGCACCTCGGCTCGCACGCCGAGTGTGGCGGGCCACTCGCGCCCGGCCGCGGTGGCCGCGACCCCGGTCGCCGCCCGGCGGGAGCGTTCGAGGTGACGGCCTCGATCCGCCTCGGCACGCAGGGCTGGTCCTACGTGGACTGGAACGGCGTGTTCTACCCGCCCGGCTCCAAGCAGGAGGACCGGCTCCCGTTCTACGCCGAGGTGTTCGACACGGTCGAGCTGGACACCACGTTCTATCATGCGCCCAAGGGCACGATCGCGCGCTCGTGGGAGCGGCACTCGCCGGCCGGGTTCAAGTTCGCGGCCAAGCTGCCGCGCGCGATCACGCACGACGCCGGCCTGCGCGACGCCGGCGAGGCGTTCACCGCGTTCGCGCGTGCGCTCGAGCCGCTGGGGCCCAAGCTGGGGCCGCTGTTGGCACAGCTGCCGGCGGAGTTCACACGCGATGACGCGCGTGCCTCCGACCTGGCCGCGTTCCTCGCCGCCAAGCCGGCACACGTGCAGCTCGCGGTCGAGTTCCGGCACGCTTCGTGGCACACGGACGCCACGTGGGAGCTGCTGCGCCAGCACGCTGTCGCGGTAGCGTGGACCGAGTGGCGCGATCTGGCGCGGGTGACCGAGGTGACGGCGCCGTTTCTGTACCTGCGCTGGCTCGGGGACCGCCGGGAGATCGAGAAGTACGACCGCGTGCAGGTGGACCGCACCGACTCGTTCGAGTCCTGGGAGGCGCAGCTCCTGCGCACGCTGGGCCAGGTGCGCGAGGTGTATGGCTACTTCAACAACCACTGGGCGGGTCACTCGCCGGCGAGTGCGAACGACATGAAGCGGCGGCTCGGGCTGGCGACCGTGGAGCCGCGCGACCGCTGGGCGCAGCGGGAGCTGTTCTGAGCGAGCCGGCGCCGCCGGCGGCGCCCGTCGCGGGACCGCGCCGCGCGACGGTGGCGTTCATCTTCGTCACCGTGCTGATCGACATGCTCGCACTGGGGCTCATCATCCCGGTGCTGCCGCGGCTGGTCCAGGACTTCGTGGGCGGCGACGCGGCGCGCGCCGCGTCCATGTTCGGTGTGTTCGGCACGTCCTGGGCGCTGATGCAGTTCCTCGCTTCGCCGGTGCTGGGTTCGCTCTCGGACCGCTTCGGCCGCCGGCCCGTGCTGCTGCTCTCCTGTTTCGGGCTGGGACTCGACTACCTCGTCATGGCGCTGGCGCCTTCGCTGGGCTGGCTGTTCGCCGGCCGGCTGATGTCGGGGATCACCGCGGCCAGCTTCTCCACCGCGCTCGCCTACATCTCGGACGTGACGCCGCCCGAGAAGCGCGCCGCGAGCTTCGGCCTGATGGGTGCGGCGTTCGGCGGCGGCTTCGTGCTCGGGCCCGCGGTGGGCGGGCTGCTCGCCGGGCTGTCGCCGCGCGCGCCATTCTGGGCGGCCGCGACCCTGGCGCTCGTGAACGTCGCCTACGGCTGGTTCGTGCTGCCCGAGTCGCTCGCGCGCGAGAACCGCCGGCCGTTCGACTGGCGCCGGGCGAACCCGGTCGGCTCGCTGTCGCTGCTGGCGCGGCGCCACGGCCTGCTCGAGCTGGTGTCGGTCTACGGGCTCTACATGCTCGCGCACCAGGCGCTGCAGAGCACGTTCGTGCTCTACGCCACGCACCGCTACGGCTGGGACGCGCGCACGATCGGGCTCATGCTCGCGTTCGTGGGTGCGTGCACGATCGTGGTGCAGGGAACCCTCGTCGGGCCGGCGGTGCGGCGGCTCGGCGAGCGGCGCACGCTGCTGTTCGGGCTCACCGGCGGCACCGCCGGCTTCCTGCTCTACGCGCTCGCCGGCTCCGGTCCAGCGCTCATGGCGTCGGTGCCGGTGTTCGGCGTGATGTTCTTCACCGGGCCGCCGCTTCAGGGTTTGCTGGCGCGGCGCGTGGCGCCCAACGAGTACGGCCTGCTGCAGGGGACGAACGCCAGCATCATGGGGCTCACCGGCATCCTGGGCCCGGTGCTGTTCACGCAGGTGTTCGCGTTCTTCATCCGACCGCATGCGGGGCTCGACGTGCCGGGCGCGCCGTTCTTCCTCGGCGCCGGGCTCATGGCGCTGGCGTGGGGCGCGGCCTGGCACGCCACGCGGCCCGTGCCCGGCGCGAGCGGCTGAGGGGCCCGTGACACCCGTCCTGGCCGCGGTGATGGGTTACGTCGCGTTGCAGCTCGTGCTGGGCGCGTGGGTGTCGCGTCGCATCAGCACCGAGTCGGACTATCTGCTGGCGGGGCGCGGGCTGGGGTTCGGGATGGCCACGATGTCGCTGTTCGCCACGTGGTTCGGCGCCGAGACCTGCATGGGGGCGGCCGGCGCGGCTTACAGCGAGGGCCTGGGCGGGACACGCGGCGATCCGTTCGGCTACACCGGCTGCCTGCTGCTGATGGGCGCGGTCTTCGCCGTGGCGCTGCGCCGCAGTGGCGCGGTCACGCTCGGGGACGTGTTCCGGGAGCGCTTCTCGCCGGCCAGCGAGCGGCTGGTCGTCGCCATGACCGTGCCGGCCTCGATCCTGTGGGGCGCGGCCCAGATCCGTGCGATGGGGCAGGTGCTGGTGTCGCTCTCGGACTTCTCGCTGGGCGCCACGATCCCGTTCGCCGCCGCGGTGGTGGTGATCTACACGGTGAGCGGCGGGCTCAAGGCGGACGTGGTCACCGACTTCGTGCAGGGCCTGGCGCTGATCGCCGGACTCGTGCTGCTCGGCGTCGCGGTGGTGTGGGGCCTCGGCGGCCCTGCGGCCGCGTGGTCGCACGTGGACCCGGCACGGCTCGCGTTTCGCTCGCCGGGCGAGACGGGCTTGGGCGCCCGCCTGGAGCCCTGGCTGGTGCCCGTGCTGGGCTCGGTGACCGCGCAGGAGATGGCGTCTCGCGTGCTGGCCTGCCGCAGTCCGGCGCTGGCACGGCGCAGTGCGCTCGCGGCGGGCGGGCTCTATCTCGCGGTCGGGCTGGTCCCGGTGCTGCTCGGGCTCCTGGGCGCGGGTGTCGTGCCCGGGCTCGCCGATCCCGAGCAGGTGCTGCCGCGGCTCGCCCAGATCCACCTGCCGCCGTGGGGCGTGGTGCTGCTGATCGGCGCGCTGTTCTCGGCCATCCTTTCGACGGTGGACTCCAACCTGCTCTCGGCCTCGGCGCTGGTGTCGCACAACGTCGTGCTGCGGGCGTGGCCGTCCGCCGACGAGCGCCATCGCGTGCGCGTCGCACGGCTGTGCACGCTCGCCGCGGGACTGGTGGCGTACGCGCTGGCGTTCTCGCGCGACAGCGTCTACCGGCTGGTCGAGGAATCCAGTGCGTTCGGCGGCGCGGGCATGTTCGTGGCCATGACGTTCGGGCTGCTCACCCGCTTCGGCGGGCGCGGTGCGGGGCTGGCCGCGATGTCGACCGGCATCGCCACGCAGCTCGCGGGCACGTACCTGCTGCATTGGCGCGCGCCGTTCACGGTATCGCTCGCGATCTCGGCCGCGGCCTACGTCGGCGTGGCCCTGCTGGAGTCACGGCGCGCCGCGGCCACGGCGTGAACGCTGCGGCGGGGGAGGGCGCTCAGCGCGCGCCGGCAGACGGCGAGTCGGCGCGGCCCTTCAGGCCCTGCAGCGAACGGTTCGCGGCTTCGCGCGCCGCGTCGATCTCGGCCTCGGGGCCCGACAGGTAGAGCCGGCCGTAGGCCCCGAACAGCGAGGCGTCGATCAGCTTCACGTGCGCCGCCTTCAAGGCCTCGTTGGCGCTGTAGGCGATGTAGCCAGCAGGCTCGCTCTCGAGGATGAACAGCGACTCGCCGGCGATCAGCTGGTCGCCGTAGCGCATCTTGTTGATGACCTGCGCATGGTAGGGCTCGACGGCGCGGATGATCTGGTCGGACACGACGCGCGGCTGCAGCCGGTCCAGCTCCTCGAGCTTGAGGTAGTCCAGCACCGCCCGGCCCGCGTCCAGCACCTGGCCCTGGTCGTGATGGTGGATCTCGAGCAGCCCGAACGCGCGTTCGACCACCATGATCGCGGGCGTGGCGCGCGTGGCCTTGAGCGCGACGTCGGTGATGCGGTTGATCACCAGCCCCGGCGCGGTCTCGATGAACATCGAGGCGTCACCCGCGACCGGCAGGAAGCCGCGCGCGGTGGTGCCGATGAACGCGGCGAGCTGCGGCTGCAGCGAATCGAGGAACACGTAGGTGCGCAGGGTCACGTCGGCCATGGAGGCGGACCCTACGCAGCGCCCGCGCCGCCGTCAACGCGCCGGGGCTTCAGCCCAGCTCGGCGAGCCGCTGCCACAGCGACTCCACCTCGGAGCGCAGTCGCTCGTACTCCGCCACGATGTCGCGCGATCGCGTCGCATCGTGGTAGAGCGCCGGGTCGGCGAGCTGCCCTTCGAGCGCCTGGATGCGCGTCTCGCGCGTGGCGATCTCGCCTTCGAGCCGGGCCAGCTCGCGCTCGCGCTTGCGGGCCGCGTTCTGCGCGGTGCGATCCCCGCGCGCGGGCGCGGCAGTGGCGGTGCCGGGCTTCGTGGCGGCCGTCGCCGCGGCCGCGGCGCCTCGCGCCGGAGCCGGGGCGGGGGTGCGCAGGCTCGCGGCGGCGCGCTCGCGGCGCTCCTCTTCGTCGGCGAGACGGTCGAGCCGCGTGGACTCGTAGTCGTCGTAGCCGCCCGGGTACAGCACGACACGCGCGGCATTCACCTCGAGCACGCGCGTGGCCACGCGCGCCATGAGCGAGCGATCGTGCGTGACCACGACCACGGCGCCGGGGTACTGGGCGAGCGCGTCTTCCAGCACCTCCTTGCCGGCCAGGTCCAGGTGGTGCGTGGGCTCGTCCAGCAGCAACAGGTTGCTGGGGGTGAGCAGCAGTCGCGCCAGGGCCACCCGCTGCCGCTCGCCGCCCGAGAGCACGCGGCACTTCTTGAACACGTCGTCGCCCGAGAACAGGAACGTGCCGAGCAGGGCACGAAGGCGCGGCCGCCACTCGTCGCTCGCGACGTCCTCCAGCGCTCCCAACACGGTGAGCGCGCCGTCCAGCGTTTCGGCCGCATGCTGCGCGAAGTAGCCGGCTCGCGTGGCGGGCAACTGCTCGCGCTCGCCCGCCCGAGGGGCGAGCTGCCCGGCCAGCACGCGCAGCAGCGTCGTCTTGCCGGCGCCGTTCGCGCCCACGATCGCCAGCTTCTCGCCGTTCTCGATCTCGACGCGCGCGTGCGAGAGCACGTCGGGCATGTCGCCGTAGGCGAACGACACGTCGCGCAGCCGAAGCAGCGTGCGCCCGGCATGCGGCGGGGCCGGGAACGCGAAGCGCAGCGAGCGCGCCGAGCGCGGGATCACCACGCGCTGCGACTTGAGCCGCTCGATCTGCTTGCGCTTGCTCTGGGCCGCGCTCGCCTTGGTGTTCTTCGCACCGAAGCGCTCGACGAAGCGCTGCAGCTGCGCGATCTTGGAGTCCAGCTGCGCGTTGGCCGCCGCGGCCTGCTCGCGGCGCAGCTCCTTCTCCTCGAGGTACAGCGAGAACCGCATGCTGTAGGGCGTGAGCTGCCCGTCGTCGAGTTCGCGCACCTCGGTGGCGACGCGATCCAGGAACACGCGGTCGTGCGAGACCACCACCAGCCCGCCGCGGAAGTCCTCGAGGTAATCCTCGAGCCACTCCATGGCGGGCAGGTCGAGGTGGTTCGTGGGCTCGTCCAGGAACAGCACGGTGGGGTCGGCGAGCAGCAGCGCGGCGAGGGCCGCGCGCATGCGCCAGCCGCCCGAGAACTCCGCCAGCGGCCGGTCCTGGTCGGTGACCGAGAAGCCGAGCCCGGACAGGACGCGACGTGCCTCGGGCTCGAGCGTGTGCTCGTCGTGATGTTCGAGGTGGTGCTGCAGATCGCCGGCGCGCTCGAGCATCGCCTCGAGCCGCGGATCCTCGGGCCGGATGCCCGACAGCTCCGTGTGCAGCTCGTCCAGCTCCAGGCGCAGGTCCAGCACGGCGCGATGCGCCTCCATGGCGCGGTGGAGCACGGTGCCGTCGTAGCGCTCGGCGGCCTCCTGCGGCAGGTAGCCGATGCGCGTGCCGCGCGGGCGCACGCACTGGCCGTCTTCGGGCGTGTACTCGCCCAGGATGAGCCGGATCAGCGTGGTCTTGCCCGCGCCGTTGGGGCCCACGAGCGCGCAGCGGTCACCGGGTCCGATGACCCAGTCCACACCCTCCAGCAGCACACGATCGCCGACGCTGTAGCGCAATCCCTGCAGTTGGATCATCGCCAGCCCCGGTCCGGACCGATCCGGAGAGTGCGGCTGCTGAAGTGGGGGTGAGGCCCGCCCTCGCGGGTGGGCGTTGACCCCAGCCGAGCCCGCAGCCGATAATGGAACCCATCCCCCAGCGGGCATGCCCCTGCCGCCGAAGCGGGGGGGTCCCCCCGCTCGAAAGGCGAACACGCGCGCCCGTGCGACTCGTGCTCCGGCATCTTGCCCCGCTCCTTGTTGCTGCGACGCTCGCGGCCGCCGTGACCACACCGGCGTGCGCCGCAGTGTTCCTCGCGCCCGTTCACTACCGTCCCAAGGACTTCACGCTCGTCAAGAAGGACGGGGTTTACCACCTTTTCTACATCCGGCATAACGACCTGCTGCCGCCGTGGGCGACCGAGGTCGACTTCGGCCACGCCACGTCGCCCGACCTCTACCGTTGGACGCACCAGCCCGAGGTCCTCCCGATCGACCCGAATGGCTGGGACAACGCGCACGTCTGGGCGCCGCACATCGTCGAATCGAACGGCCTCTACTGGATGCTCTACACGGGTGTGACCGAGCGGCCGGGGTACCGATTCACGCAGCGCATGGGGCTGGCGGTCTCGGCAGACCTGTACACCTGGAATCGCGTCACCTCGACGCCGGTCTGGACCAACGCCCAGGCGCCCTGGGCCTGGTGGGCCCCGAACAACGCGGCCATGTCCTGCCGCGACGCGTTCGTGATGCGCGACCCTGCCGCCCCGGGCCAGTGGCTCATGTACTACACCGCCTCGCCGGCCAGTGACACGCTGGTCACGGTGGTGGGCGTCGCACGCAGCATGGGGGACCTGAGCCGCTGGGCGGATGAGAAGCCGCTGTGGATCACGCACCAGAGCCTCACGTTCAACACGCTCGCCGAATCTCCGCACCTGTTCCAGCACAATGGCCGCTGGTACATGTTCATCACCACGAGCTCGGGGCAACCGCTGACGTTCTACACGAGCGCGAACCCGGTCGGCGATCCTGCGGAATGGACCTACCGTGGCCGGCTGCGCAACATGCTCGGATACGACACGTCGAACTGGGGTGCGTCCGAGGCGATGAGCGAGGGCGAGCTCGACTACTTCGCATTCGTGGACGACTATGGCATCGACATCAAGCTCATCGTCTGGGGGGCGGGCGAGGACTTCTCGCTGACGGATGCTCCCGTGTTCCACATGAACGCCATGTCGTGGACGAACCCGGTCGCGCTCGAGAACCAGCTCGTGGGCCTGAAGCTCGCGAACAGCAATGCGTGGGCATTCACCGGCCAGCTGGAGGCGTTCACGCGCAACGCGGCGGGCAAGGAGATCCCGGCACCCATGGACAGCCTGGGCCTGCCCACGCGTCCGGTCATGAACGCCGACACCGTGGTGATCCCGTGGTTTACCCGCCGGTGGCCCTATTCGAGGCCGGCCTCCCAGCCCATGCCGCTGCGCGTGGCCATGGCAGACGGCACCGCCTCCACGCCCTGGATGCAGATCCATTACAACCCCATCCAGCGGCGGGGGCCGCTCGGGCCGGGTGGCTGGCTGCCGGAGACCGGCGACTCCCCGTTCCCGCCGACGCCGGATGTGGAGCCCGAACCGCCGCCGTTTCCTGGGGACACGCTCCCGTCCGGCCACGTCGAGATGCTGCCGAATGCCCCGCCCGCCTCGGCTTCGCCGAGTGTGCTGCGCGGTTCGCCGCTCGGCGACTCGCCGGCGATCGCATTCGAGCTGGCGGTGGCGGGTGACGTGCGGGCCGAGGTCTTCGACCTGCAGGGCCGGCGCGTCGCGCTGCTCGCGGATCGTCCGTTCGGCCCGGGCGCGCACGTGTTGCCGTGGGACGGGCGTGATGCGACGGGGCTCAAGGCGGCACGCGGGCTCTACTTCGTGCGGTTGTCCCTGCCGGGCCGCACGTGGGGGCTGAGGCTGCTGCTCGATCGCTGATCGGCGCTCGCGAGCCTTGCCGCGAGCGCTCCCCGGGGCGCGCCGGAGCTACTTCGCGCCGAGCGACTCCGGGTTCAGCCCCTTGAGGTCGTCCACGACGAACAGGCCATCCTTGCGGATCAGCTCGCCGTCGAACCACACCTCGCCGCCGCCATACTCGGGCCGCTGGATGAGCACCAGGTCCCAGTGGATCCGTGAGCGGTTGCCGTTGTCGGTCGTCTTGTAGCACTGGCCCGGCGTGAAGTGCAGCGAGCCGGCGATCTTCTCGTCGAACAGCGTGTCCTTCATCGGATGCAGCACGTGCGGGTTGAAGCCGAGCGAGAACTCGCCCACGTAGCGCGCACCCTCGTCCGTGTCGAGCAGCTGGTCGAGCTTGGCCTGGGGATCACCCGTGGCTTTCGCGATCCGGCCCTTCTCGAACGTGAACGACAGGCGGTCGTACGTCGTGCCCAGGTACACGCTCGGCGTGTTGTACGAGATCACGCCCTCGACCGAGTCACGTACCGGCGCGGTGAAGCACTCGCCGTCGGGGATGTTGCGCTCGCCGAAGCAGGGGATCACGCCGATGTCCTTGATGCTGAACTTCAAGTCGGTGCCCGGCCCCTTCAGGTGCACGCGGTCGGTGCGCTTCATGCGCGCGACCAGCGGTTCCATCGCGCGCCGCATGCGCGCGTAGTCCACACTGCAGACGCGGAAGTAGAAGTCCTCGAACGCCTCGGTGCTCATGTTCGCGAGCTGGGCCATGCCGTCGTTGGGGTAGCGCAACACCACCCAGCGGGTGTGGTTCACGCGGTAGTCCAGGTGCACCGGCTTGGCCACGATCTGCTGGTAGAGGCTCATCCGGTCCGCCGGCACATCGGCCAGTTCGCTCACGTTGTTCGAGGCGCGGATGCCGATGTACGCCTGCACCATCTTCATCTGGGCCAGCTCGAGCGCCGCCTGAACGTGAAGTTGGCCTTCGGTCGCTCCCACGAGCTGGGCGCGGAGCACGGCGTTGTCGCGCAGGGACACCACGGGGATGGCCCCGGCCGCCTGGGTCTCCTCGATGAGGTCGAGCACGAGACCGCTGGCCAGGTCGAAGGACTCGATGAGCACCGACTCGCCGGGCTTGAGTGCGCAGGAATGCTGGACGATGAGCCGGGCGAGCTGTCGCGTGCGCGGATCGCGCATGGGACCTCCGGGTGCGTGAGGGGCAAGTCTCGAGGGTGCGCGCGGGCAGGCTAGCACAGCGGCAGAGGAGCCCGCGCCCGGTCGTTGACGCGGCCGCACGCGCGCACCACGATGGGCGGCCACACCCGTCACCACGGAGAACTCATGCCCCGTCTGCGAGTCGCCATCCTCGGAACGTCGTTCGGCCGGCTCGTGCAGGCACCGGCGTTCCAGCGCCACCCGGGATTCGAGCTCGTCGCTATCGCGGGCCGCGACCGGGAGAAGACGTCGCGCATCGCCGCAGAGTTGGGAGTGGGCGCGGCCTACGACGACTGGCGCGAGCTGCTCCGCCGCGAGAGCCCGGACGTGGTGAGCATCGTCACCCCGGTGTTCCTGCACCACCCGATGATGCTGGAGGCGGCCGCGGCAGGTGCGCACGTGCTGTGCGAGAAGCCCACCGCGCTGCATCGATTCCAGGCCGCCGCCATGCGCGACGCCGTCGCGCGTGCGGGCCGCGTGGCCGGCATCAATCACGAGTTCCGCTTCCTGCCCGCGCGCCGGCTCGCCACCGAGCTCGTGCGCCAGGGCGCGATCGGGCGGCCGCGACGCATGGAGATCCTGGGACGCTACCCGGTCTGGGCGCGTCCCGAATCACGCCCGATGACGTGGTTGGCCGACCGCGCGCGCGGCGGCGGCATCCTGGGCGCGCTGGGCTCCCACCACACCGACTGCCTGCGCCTGATCCTGGGCGAGCCGCTCACCGCGCTCGCCAGCGTGCGCACCGACCAGCCGCTACGCGGCAGCGAGCGAGCGACATCGGACGATTCGGTCACGGTGCACTACGAGTTCGAGAACGGTGCCACCGCGCTGATGGATCTGTCGGCGTGCGCGCCCTACCGCTGGGAGCGCTACGAAGTGCATGGCGAGACCGCCTCCTTGCGCTGGGACGAGACGGGAGACCGCCTGTGGCGACTGGTGCCGGGAGCGGAGCCCGAGGAACTCGTGATCCCGGAGACGCACCGGCTGGAGCGACGCGAGGGGGAGCCCGCGCTGGCGGCACCGTTCCGGGTCATGGTCGAGCGCTTGCATCGGGCGATCGTGCACGGCGAGCCGCTCGAGCCCGGCTTCGCGGCCGACGCTGTGCCCGTGCAGTGCGCGCTCGATGCCTGCCGGCTCTCGAGCGAGGCCGGCACGCGCGTCGCCGTGCCCGCGATCCCGGCCTGACCACCTCCTGACCAGCGCGTGTGAACCCTGCGCCAAGCGCCGGCCAGGTGGTGGACCCCCGAGGAAGGGGGTGGCTATACTCCCTGCTCATAACCTCGAGCCACATCGCATCGAGCCGCATCCGGAGGAGAGGGGACCACGCATGGCGGATTGGGACGTCATCGCCAAGCAGCGCATCACGGAGGACTGGGCGACGCTGCGGGCAGCGTACCTGCCGCTCAACCAGGCCATGCGCCGCACCATCGAGTTCCTCGACAAGGGCGAGGGCACGTTCGACGAGCTCCTGGCGGTGGCACGCGAGCGTGTCGACGGCGCGCTGCACAACCTGTCGGCGCTCACCAATCGCCGCTCGCCGTGGGTGCGCCTGGAAGCGATCCGCAACCTGCGCGTGCTCGCGACCGGCATGCGCGGCGCCGCGTCCGACGACCCGCGCGCGCTGCTGCGTTACCTGTTCGCCATGAGCGAGCTGCTGGGCGGCATCTGGCAGGACGCGCCGACCGAAGCACGCGTGTCGCAGAACCTGGTGGTGAAGGGCGAGCTCGATTTCTGGTTCGGCTGCGACTGCTGCGCCGTGGGACGGCTCGAGCCCGCCGCACCCGATGACCCGCCGGACCTCCTCAAGGGTCGCGAGGTCCAACTCGTCTGGGAAGTGGATGCGCTGTTCGCGTGGACACTCGAGGAGTTCGAGGACTACCTGGCCAGCGAGCGCTACGCGCTGCCGACGACGTCGCGCGTGTCGGCCGTGGACGAACTCAACCTTCCCGTCGTGGATGTGCCCGCCGATGCACTGAGGCGGGGCAAGGAGTGGTTCGGTTCGCAGGGGGGTGGCCTCTACGGCCCGCTCGACCTGCGCCACCTGGACCTGAGTTGAGCCGCGAGCGCCGCGAGAGCGGCGCTCCAGAGCAGACCCGGCGCGCACGCCTGCGGCCGGAAGCAACAGCGAAGCTGACCCCACGACCCGCGCCGGACCGCTCCGCGCCGGGCCCCATTCGAGGAGGACCACCCATGAAGCGCTTCATCGCACTGTCCGCCGTCCTGTCGCTCGTGATCGCCGCGGTGGCGTTCGCGCACGGCGACCACGCCACCAAGTCGGCGAGCAGCGACACCAAGACGGCCGCAGCGCCGACGAAGGCCGCCTCGTGGACCGGCGAGATCGTGGATGCCGGCTGCTACCTCGGCCGCGGTGCCATGGGCCCGAAGCACGCCGAGTGCGCGCTCAAGTGCGCCGCGGACGGCATGCCGCTCATGCTGCTCATGAAGGACGGCAAGGTCGTGCTGCTGACGCCGAACCACGACAACCCCGATGCCTACGAGTCGCTCAAGAAGATGGCGGGGTCGATGGCCACGGTGTCCGGCACGCTGAGTGAGCGCGGTGGCGTTCGCGGCATCGACGTCACGGGTGCGAAGGCGACGGCCGCGGCGAACTGACGCACGTTCCTGCGGACGCGCGGGGCCAACGCCCCGCGCGTTCTGCTTGGGAGGGGCCGCGCATGCGACGCTTCGTCCTGCTGGTCGTCGTCGCCCTCGCGATCGCCGGCGTGGGCTGGGAGTGGTTCACGCGGCCGGCGCTCCCGGCCGCCGAGCGCGGCCGGCGCGTGGCCGAGTCGCAGGGCTGCTTCACCTGCCACGGGCCGGCCGGCCGCAAGGGCACGCCGGATCCCGGACGCAAGGCGGAGAGTGCGCCCACGTTCGCGGGCGATCTCATGATGTACGCGAGCAATGCTTCCGAGGTGCGCGAGTGGATCCTCGACGGTTCGACGGCGGGCAAGCGCGCGAGCGAGACCTGGCGCGCGCGCCGCGAGGCGGCGGTGCTGCGCATGCCCGCGTTCCGCGGCAAGCTCACGGGGCGGCAAGTGGACGACCTCACCGCCTACGTGATGCTGGTCTCGAGCAGCCCCGAGCCCGGCGACTCGCTCGCCCTCGCGGGACGCGACCGGGTGGCGTCCCTCGGTTGCGCGGGTTGCCACGGCCCCGGCGGTCGGTTGGCACCTCCCAATCCGGGCTCGCTCAAAGGTTACGTGCCGTCGTGGGAGGGCCCCGACTTCCCCGAGCTGGTGCGCGACGAGACCGAGTTCCGCGACTGGGTGCGCCATGGCATCAGCGCGCGCTTTCGCGACCTTCCGCCGGCGCGCTTCTTCCTGGAGCGTGCAAACTTGAAGATGCCGGCGTACGAGAAGCACCTGAAGCCGGGGGATCTCGAGGCGCTGTGGGCGTACGTGCGCTGGCTGAGGAGCCCGGCGTCGAAGCCGGATTCGGCCGAGGTCACCGCGTTCTAGGGGCTGCGCGAGCGAGGCCCGCTTGCTGAGACCGGGGGCGAGAGGTACTGTCCGTCGCTGCACGCCATGGTGGCGAGCGAGCCACGGGAGTCCGGAGTCCTATGACCGCCTATAAGCACCGCCTGCGCCGCAAGCGCGCCAAGCAGTCCGCGCGCAAGAAGGCCGACAAGGCCCGCGCCGCCAAGAAGCGCCGCCGCTAGACTTCTCGCAAACGAAGACGCCCGCCGATCGGCGGGCGTTCGCGCTTCGGGAGACGGGTTCCGGCGGAAGGCCCGGGCCCTTTGGGGGCGGGACCCCCGGCTAGTCCGTCCCCGTCTTGCGGTCCTTCGGGTCCTGGTCGGCCGGCCGGGGCAGGAACGCACTCGGACGACGTGCTCCCGGCAGCGGCGTGACCTGGCCGCGCGGGCTACCGGCGTCAGCCGACGACGCCCTCGCCGCGAGCACCTTCTGCGCCAGCACCTCGGCGGCCGGCCCGGCCTTCACCTCGACCGTGGCGGCCGAGATCACGAAGACGCGCTGGTTGTTCGCGTTGGGGTCGGCGGGGAACAGGAAGAAGCCCTCGCGCTCGGGTGTCCACGACAGCGTGTAGCCGCACAGGAACTCGCCGTCCTTGAAGCGCACGGCGATCTTCTTGCCCTGCTGGGTCTCGGAGGGTCCCTGCACGAAGCCCAGCACGTCCTGGCGCGAGGGGTCCCCGTCGAGCGAGCTGACGAAGAACACCGCCTTGAGCTGCTTGAACTTCAGCTCCGTCGCGGCCGTTTCCTGACCCGCCGGGTGAACGTGGAACACGCCACGGTTGGGCGTGAAGTCATTGGTCACGCCCTTCATGACGCGGCCGTCCACGAAGCGCGCGACGACGAGGTTCGAGATCTCCACGGTCGGCTCCCTGCGGTAGGGTTGGGCGGTGCCGCAGGGGGATGCCCCCGGGCACTCCCACGCATGATCGGCCGCTTCCAACGCCGACTTGAGTTCGGTTTCTCACACGAGGCAGGCCCCGCCGGATGACCCCCGCCGACCTTGCGGAAGCCCATGCATCGTGAGAGCTTGCGCCCCGGTTCACGGGTCCATGGATGCGAAAGGAGAGGCACACATGAAGGTACGATCCCTTGGCCTGGCGGTCGCCGTCGTGCTGCTGGCGGCGGGCTGCAAAGAGGCCACGCAGAACTCATCGAGTGCGTCCCAGACCGGAGTCGGCGCCACGGTGACCGGTGAGGCACCGGCGGCCGC
>Ga0075429_100002153_pt1 | contig 16431 bp, 14 predicted proteins | sample RhiMetdeltSRZDD3_FD_75295 | JGI IMG/M metagenome (GOLD analysis project Ga0075429, IMG submission 75295) | Populus rhizosphere microbial communities from Tennessee, USA - Rhizosphere MetaG P. deltoides SRZDD3 | ecosystem: Host-associated > Plants > Roots > Rhizosphere > Soil | place: USA... | reverse complement strand
GGCCATCGTCCCCGAGCGCGACCACGCCGGGTCGGCAACCGCCTCGTCACCGCCGGCGATGGGCCGGCACGCCGTCGTGTCTGTGCAGAGCAGCAGGGCTCGTGGCGCGCCGATCTGCCGCCCCGTCCCTTGGACCACGAGCAGACGGTCGCCGTTCCCCGACCACTGCACCCACGACCGCCGGACCAGCGTGCCCGCGATCGGCGTGATGGCCCCGCCCCGCGGTGACACGACGCCGAGGGTGGCGCCGTTCGTCGGGGCGGTCCAGAGCGCGATGCTCTCGACGTTCGGCGACCAGCCCGCCAGCAGTGGTCCCGACTCGGCCACCGGATGCTCCACCGGGATGGAAAGCGGTGTCTCGGGGCAGAGCGCGGGGCAGTCCTCGCCGTACGGGCCGGGCACCTCGAGCATGAACAGCTGAGCCTGCGTGTCCGCCCTGCTGCTCGCGCCGGGCGGGACCGCCGAGACGGCGATTCGGCGGCCGAGCCCGGCCCACGACATGTCGAGGACACGCTGCCCGGCCAGCAGGGTCGTTCGGATGCTCGAGTCCTCGGCGCCGACGAACTCGATGCCGGTCCCGGCGGTTCCGTCGGGAGATGCCCTGCGGACGACCGCCAGCGCCTGCCCGTCCGGAGCCCACGACCAGCGGGCGACCGACCGCGCGACGCGGTGGAGCTCGGCGCCGTCGTGTTCGGCGACCCAGAGGTCGCCCCGCCGCTCGAAGGCGAGGTAGTTGCTGTCGGGCGAGAAGGCGACACAACAGGCGTCGGCGACGCCCGGTACCCGAATGGGCGCTCTGCCCTCGCCCTCGAGCACGAGCACCCTGCCGTCCGACACGTAGGCGAGCGGGGGCTGGTCCCGATACGCCTCCGGCCGCGGTGCGGGACCGGTCCCGGCGGCGGCAGCCCCGGGGGCGGCGAGCGCCATCACCAGCACCACGCCGACAGCACCGAGCTGACGGAAGATCATCCTTCCGTCAGCATGCGCCGGTCAGGCGGCCTCGTCCACCTCCCCCTGTCGCTCGCGCAGGCAGGGGTCCTGGCACGAGACCGACAGCGGCTGCGCGGGCGTCTCGACCGGCGCCGCGGACCTGATCGTGATCCAGGAGTTGATCGCGCCCACCACCGCGAGGGCGGCGGAGATGTAGAGGGCGCGCGCGACGCCATCGCTGAACTGAACCCCGGCCGATGCGGTCTCGAGCCCCGCGAGCGCGGGCAACACCGCCACGGCCAGCAAGCCGGCGACGCGGGCGACCGCGTTGTTCACCCCCGAGCCCACGCCGACGTGGTCCTCCTCGACCGAGCCCATGACCGCCGCCGTGAGCGGCGCGACAGTGAGCGACAGCCCCAGCCCGAACACCACGAGCCCGGGCAGGATGCCGGTGAAGTAGTTCGTGCCCGGCCCGATGCCGGCGAGCAGGACCAACCCCACCGCGACGATGAGCGGCCCGACCGTCATCGGGATGCGCGGGCCTATGCGCTGCGACAACCGTCCGGCGCGGGGCGAGAGAAACAGCATGAGCACCGTGATCGGCAGCGTCGCGGTGCCCGCTTCCAGGGCCGAATAGCCGAGCACGGTCTGCAGCTCGACGACGACGAGGAAGAGCGCCACGCCCAGCGCGGCGTACACGACGAAGGTCGTGCCGTTGGCCCCGCTGAACTGCCGCGACTTGAAGATCTCGAGCGGGACGAGGGGAGAGCGTACGCGCATCTCGACGAACGGGAACGCGACCAGCGCCGCCGCGCCGATCACGCCCACGGCCACCACGAAGGGGGACCAGCCGTGCGCAGGCCCCTGGATCAGCGCGTACACGAGGCCGCCGAGACCGACGGTCGCGGTGGCAGCGCCGGCGAAGTCGGGGCGCTTGCCCGCGTGCGGGTCGCGGCTCTCGGGCACGTGACGGAGCGTCACGATCAGCGCTACCGCGGCGAGGGGGACATTGATGAGGAATACGAGCCGCCATGACACGGCGTCGACGAGCCAGCCGCCGAGGAACGGGCCGATCGCGGTGGCCGCGCCGGTCAAGCCGGACCACGCACCGATGGCGGCACCGTGATCTTCCGAGCGGAAGCTGGCGGTGATGAGCGAGAGGCTGCCCGGAACGAGCATCGCCCCGCCCACGCCTTGGAGGGCTCGCGCCGCGATCAGCGCGCCGATGCTCGGCGCGAGGCCACACAGGACGGAGGCGGTGGTGAACCAGATCAGCCCGAACACGAACAACCGCCTGCGGCCGTACTCGTCACCGAGCGCGCCGCCCAACAGGAGCAGCGCGCTCAGCGTCAGCAAGTAGCCGTCCAACGTCCACTGCAGCCCCGACAGCCCGCCGCCCAGATCGGCGCCGATGTGGGGCAGCGCCACGTTCACGACCGTCGAGTCGAGGAACGCGATGCCCGAGCCGAGGACGGCCGCGAGGATCACCCACCGCCCGCGCGCCGTCCCGAACGCGACGAGCTGGGGCGCAGCGGGCGTGCCGGCCGCCTGCGTCACGAAGCGGCGCCTCGATCGAGGTCGAGCGACAGTGAGTTGATGCAGTAGCGCTGGCCGGTCGGCCCGGGCCCGTCGTCGAACACGTGGCCGAGGTGGCCGCCGCACCGCCGGCACACGACCTCGGTGCGCACCATCCCGTGGCTGCTGTCTCGCCGCAGCTCGACCGCGTCCGCGACCGCAGGCTCCGTGAAGCTCGGCCAGCCCGTGCCCGACTCGAACTTGGTGTCAGAGGTGAACAGCTCGGCGCCGCATGCCGCGCAGCGGTACACGCCGTCGTCGTGACAGTCCCAGTACTCACCGGTGAACGCGGGCTCGGTGCCGGCATGCCGGAGCACCTGGTACTGGGCCGGGGTCAGCTCCTTCTGCCACTCGTCGTCCGTTTTGGTCACTTCGGGGCTCATCGCCGCTCCTTCCCGGGAATCCATGCTCACCCGCCAACACCGGGCCGGTCCGGGCCTGTTCCCCCGGCTCGTGGCGCCTGCGCCTCACGCCTGCCGCGAAGGTTTGCACACGGGCTGCGCCCGAGGAACCCGGGTGGTCGGGGAGTGAGGCCACCTGCATGCGCTGTTCAGGTCCTGTCAACCTGTGCGTCAAGGGCGCCTCGTACGATGCGGCGCCGCAGGAGGGCCGGTGGACGAATACGAGGTCCTGGTCATCGGATCAGGACCGGCGGGCCAGAAAGCGGCGATTGCGGCGTCGAAGCTCGGGCGTCGTGCCGCCATCATCGAGCGCGCCGACATGCTGGGCGGTGTGTGCGTCAACACCGGCACGATTCCCTCCAAGACGATGCGCGAATCCGTGTTGCACCTCACAGGTCTGCGGCATCGCGAGCACTACGGGACCAGCTACCGCGTCAAGGAGGACATCACCGTCCAGGACCTCGGCTCCGAGACGCGCCAGGTCGTGGCGAAGGAGATGGACGTCGTCCGCGACCAGCTGGCGCGCAACCACGTCGCTCTCCTCACCGGGACGGCGCGGTTCACGGACCCGCACGCCGTGGCGGTGACTGGTGCGAAGAACCGCGAGTTGCAGGTGCGCTTCGACAACGCCATCGTCGCTGTGGGTACGCGCCCGGCTCGGCCGCCGAGCGTGAACTTCGACGGGCGCACGGTCGTCGACTCCGACGGCGTGCTCGCGCTGGAGCGCATCCCCGCTTCGCTCGTCGTGGTGGGAGCGGGGGTGGTCGGCGTCGAGTACGCGTCGGTCTTCGCCGCGCTCGGCACCAAGGTCACCGTGGTCGAGAGCCGAGCCAACATGCTCGACTTCTGCGACGAGCAGGTCGTCGAGGCGTTGCGCTACCACCTCCGTGACCTCTCGGTCACGTTCCGCTTCGGCGAGACCGTCGCTGCCGTCGACACGCACCCCGACGGCACGCTCACGACGCTCGCGAGCGGCAAGAAGATCGCGGCCGACACGGTCGTGTACTCGGCCGGGCGTCAGGGCGCCACCGACGGACTCGATCTCGAGGCCGCGGGCCTGTCGGCCGACGACCGCGGGCGCATCAAGGTCGACGACTCGTTCCGCACCGAGGTCGAGCACATCTACGCCGTCGGCGACGTCATCGGTTTCCCCGCCCTGGCGGCCACGTCCATGGAGCAGGGGCGCCGGGCTGCGTACATCGCGTGCGGCGAGGCCACCCATCGCCTCGACGACCTGTACCCGATCGGCATCTACACGATCCCGGAGATCAGCTTCGTCGGGCGCACCGAACGTGAGCTCACCGACGAGCAGACCCCATACGAGGTCGGGTTGGCCCGGTACCGCGAGCTCGCCCGCGGCCAAATCGTCGGCGACTCCTATGGGCTCCTCAAGCTGCTCGTCGCCCCCGACGATCGCCGCATCCTCGGGGTGCACGTGTTCGGCACGGCCGCAACCGAGATCGTGCACCTCGGGCAGGCGCTGATGGCGACGGGGGCGACCGTCGACTACCTCGTCGACGCAGTGTTCAACTTCCCCACGCTCACGGAGGCGTACAAGGTCGCCGCGCTCGATGCCACCAACAAGCTGCGGACGCTGTCCCGCTTCACGAGCAACGCCTCGGAGCCGACGTAGCGCTACTGCTGGTAGCCCTCGACCGTCGACTCGTCGCGAGCCCGTGCGTCCGACGGGTCCTCGCCGTACTGCCGCCGGGCGCGACGCTGCCGCAGCAGGTCCCAACACTGGTCGAGTCGCACCTGGAGCTCTTCCATCCGGCGGTGCTCGTCCTCGGTCAGGGGAGTTCCGCCGGCGCGATGACGCTCGTACAGCTCGTGCTCCTCGGCGGAGAGCTGCTGAATGTTGGCGAGCACGTCGTCGTCGGCCATTGCGACCCCTCTCTCAGGCGGGCTGGAACGCCCAGACCTCGATCTCGACCCTCGCCCCGGCGGGGAGGGCGGCGACTTGCACGGTGCTGCGCGCCGGCCGATGGTCGCCCACCGCAGCACCGTACGCCTCGTTCACCACTGGAAAATCCGCGATGTCGGTGACGAAGATCGTCACCTTGGCGACGTCGCCCCAGCTCGCGCCGCAGTCGGCCAGCACCGTCGTGATGTTCGCCAGCGCCTGGCGCGCCTCGCCTTCGGTGCCGCCTTCGGCGAGGCGACCGGCAGCGGCATCGAGCCCGACCTGGCCCGCGAGCACCAGCCAGTCACCGGCGCGCACGGCCGGCGAGTAAGGACCGGCGACGGGCGGCGCGTTCGGGGTGGCGACGGGCTCGGCGGGCATCCTCGTTGCCTAGCCGACCTCGCACGAGCGGTTCCACTGCCGGATCACCCGGGTCTCCCGCTCGTAGCCGAGGATGCTGAGCGACGCGGTGCCGAGCGAGAGCATCCGCCCGCCCTCCGGAGGCAAGCCCATCCACGTGGCGCCGAGGATGCGCAGGAAGTGACCGTGCGAGAACAACGCCGCGTCACCACCGGCCTCGGTCGCCCGGTCGATGACGTTCCGGGCGCGCGCCGCGACCTGGTCGAGGGGCTCGCCGCCCGGAGAGCCCGCCCACACGGTCCATCCGGGGCGCTCCTGGCGGATCTCCGCCGTGGTGCGCCCTTCGTACTCGCCGTAGTCCCACTCCTTGAGATCGTCGTCGGTCTCGACCCGGTCGCCGTAGCCGGCGAGGCGACACGTCTCCACCGACCGCGACAGGGGGGACGACAGCACGGTCACGAACGGGCGGCCGGCGAGGACGCCGCCGACCGAGGTGGCCTGCTCGCGGCCGGTCGCGGTCAGCGGCACGTCGGTGCGGCTCGTGTGCTGGCCGGTCGCCGTCCACTCCGTCTCGCCGTGGCGGACGAGCCACAGCTCGCCCGGCGCGCCGCCCACGCTCACCGGTTGCTCACGGTTTCGGGTCGTGCCAGTACTCGCCCTTCGGGAGCAACGCGTCGGCCTCGGCCGGCCCCCACGTCTTCGGCTCGTACGGGTGGGCGACGCCGTGGTTGGTCAGCACCGGGTCGACGACCCGCCACGCGGCTTCGACGCCGTCCTCACGCGCGAACAGGAGGGCTTCGCCGGCCAGCGCGTCGCCGATGAGTCGCTCGTACGCCGACATCTCGTCGGCGGACTGTTTCGACACATACAACTCGACCGGCGCGCCGGTGAACGACTCGCCCGGCACCTTCGCCCGGCATCCCAGTGCGACCGCCACCTTGTCGGGTCCGAGCCGGAACCGCAGGTAGTTCTGGTCGTCGGGGTCGATCTCCTCCTCGTCGAACACCTGCTGGGGCGGCTTGTGGAGCTTTGCGATCACTTCGGTCGCGGTGACCGGCAGGTTCTTGCCGGCCCTGATGAAGAACGGCACGCCGTTCCACCTCCAGGAGTCCACGAACACGCGCACAGCGGCATACGTCTCGACGTCGGAGTCGGGCGCGACGCCGTCCTCGTCGCGGTAGCCGTTGAACTGGCCCCGCACGAAGTCGCGGGGTTTGAGCGTGCGCATGGCGCTGAACACCTTCTCCTTCTCGTTGCGCAGCGACTCGACCTCTCCGCCGACGGGCGGCTCCATCCCCAGGATGCTCGCCGTCTGGAGGAGGTGGTTCTGCACGACGTCGCGGAGCGCGCCGACCTCCTCGTAGAAGCGGCCGCGGCCCTGGACGCCGAAGCTCTCGGCCATCGTGATCTGGACGCTCTCGACGTAGTTGCGGTTCCAGATCGGCTCGAGGAACGAGTTGGCGAACCGGAAGTACAGCAGGTTCTCGACTGCCTCCTTGCCGAGGTAGTGGTCGATGCGGAAGATCGCGGGCTCCGGGAACACCGAGTGCAACACCCGGTTGAGCTCTTGCGCCGAAGCCAGGTCGCGCCCGAACGGCTTCTCGACGATGACGCGCGCGTTCTTGGCGCAGCCCGACTTGCCGAGACCCTCGACCACGGTCGGGAACAGACTGGGTGGGATGGCCAGGTAGTGCGCGGACCGCTTCGACTTGACGTCGCTCAGGGTGGAGCCGATGGAATTGAACGTCTTCGGGTCGCGGTAGTCCCCGTCGACGTACCTCATCGCCTGGCTGAGCGTCTCGAACGCGTCCTTGTCGTCGATGCCCCCGCCGTGCTCCTCGATGCTGTCGTGGGCGCGTTTGCGGAGGTCGTCGACGCTCCAGCTCGACGACGCCACGCCGATCACAGGGATGCCCAGATGGCCTCGCTTCGTCATCGCGTACAACGCCGGGAAGATCTTCTTGTAAGCGAGGTCTCCCGTCGCGCCGAAGAACACGAGCGCGTCGGAATGCTGCGGTGCGGTGGTCATGACTGCCCTTTCTCGGCGTGCCCGCCGAACTCGCTGCGCATGGCCGAGAGGAGCTTGTCGGCGAAGTCGGCCTCGCCGCGGGAGCTGAAGCGCTCGTACAGCGACGTCGTGATGACGTGGGCGGGGACGCTCTCGTCGATAGCGGCCATCACCGTCCAGCGCCCCTCACCGGAGTCCGACACTCGACCGGCGAACTCGGCCAGCTGCGGGGACTTGTGCAGCGCGTCCGCCGTGAGATCGAGCAGCCAGGAGGCGATCACGCTTCCCCGCCGCCACACCTCTGACACCTCGGGGATGTTCAGGTCGTACTGGTAGAACTCCGGATGCTCGAGCGGTGCCGTCTCGGCGTCGGCAGTCTGCTTCTGCTTGCCGATGTCGGCCTTCTCGAGCACGGCGAGACCCTCGGCGTACGCGGCCATGATCCCGTACTCGATCCCGTTGTGGACCATCTTCACGAAGTGGCCGGCGCCGTTCGGCCCGCAGTGCAGGTAGCCCTGCTCAGACGGGCTCGGAGCACCGGTGCGACCCGGAGTCCGGGGCGCGGCGTCGACGCCGGGTGCGATCGTGGCGAAGACCGAGTCGAGGTGCTGCACGACCTTCTCTTCACCGCCGATCATGAGGCAGAAGCCGCGCTCGAGCCCGAACACGCCACCGCTCGTGCCGACGTCCACGTAGTGGATCTTCTTCGCAGCCAGCGCCGAAGCCCGGGCTATGTCGTCGCGGTAGTACGAGTTGCCGCCGTCGATGATGATGTCGTCGGCCTCGAACACGTCGGCGAGCTGCATGACGCTCTGTCCGGTCACCGACGCCGGGACCATCACCCACGCCGCGCGCGGCTTCGTGAGTTTTGACGCGAAATCGGCGAGGGACGACGAGCCGGTCGCGCCGATGTCGGTGAGGTCCTTCACCTTCGGCTCGTTGTGGTCGTAGACGACGCACTCGTGGCCGTCCTTCATGAGACGACGCACGAGCCCGTTCCCCATGCGCCCCAGTCCGATCATTCCGAGCTGCATCGCTGTCCCTCTCTCTGTCTCGATCTCTCGGTTTGCCGTCAGCTCGCCGTGCGCACCTGGTCCGACTTCGACGCGATGCGGGCGAGCAGGTCGTCCCACGACTTGACGAACGCGTCCGCGCCCTCGGTCTGCAGCGTCGTCGCCAGCGCGTCGACGTCGACGCCGGCCGAGCCGATGCGGCCGAGCACGTGCTCGGCGTCGCCGCCGTCGGCGGGCAGCAGGTCTCCGACGGCACCGTGCTCGCCGAACGCGAGCAGCGTCTTCTCCGGCATCGTGTTGATGGTCTGCTCCGACGCCAGCGCGTGGATATAGAAGGTGTCGGGCAGGTTCGGGTCCTTGGTGCCGGTGCTCGCCCAGAGGAGCCGCTGGGGCTTGGCGCCCACCGCCGCCAGCTTCTGCCAGCGGTCCGAGGCGAGCAGGTCGCGATAGGCCTTGTACGTCCGCTTGGCGACAGCGACGCCGAGCTGCCCGCTGAGGTCGTCGGGCAGCTTGCCGGTGACGGCGGCGTCCCAGCGGGAGATGAACACCGACGCCACTGACGCCACGTCGAGGTCGAGCCCGCTCTCCCTCCGGCGCTCGAGCCCGCGGAGGTACGCCTCGGCGGCGGCCTGGTAGTGCTCACGCGAGAACAGGAGCGTCACGTTCACCGAAACACCGGCGGCGATGAGCTCCTCGATCGCGGGGATGCCCTCGGGCGTGCCCGGCACCTTGATGAACAGGTTGGGCGTCGCCGCCTTCTCATGGAGCGCCTTGGCCTCGTCGACCGTGCTCTTCGTGTCGTGCGCCAGCTTCGGCGACACCTCCAGTGACACCCAGCCGTCGACGCCTCTGGTCGCGTCCCAGATCGCCCGGAACAGGCTCGCCGCCTTCGTGAGGTCGACCAGCGCGAGCTCGAAGAACAGGTCCTCGCCCGCGGTCCCCGCCGCCAGCAGGGATCGGATCTGCTCGTCGTAGTCGGCGCTGCTGGTGATCGCCTTGTCGAAGATCGTCGGGTTCGACGTGAGGCCGGTGACGGCGAGGTCGGCGATGTACCGCGCCAGCGTCCCGCTCGTGAGGAGGGCGCGTGTGATGTTGTCGAGCCACAGGCTCTGTCCGGCGTCGTGGAGCCGTGTCGCCCCGTTCATGCTGCGATCCCGCTCGAAGTCGAGTACTTCACCGAGGCGGCGCAGGTGACGGTCCTCGATGCTCGGCACCGCGTTCACGAACGCTTCGACGATCTCGGCAGCCACCTCGGGGCCCATCACGCGCGCACCGAGCGTGAGCACGTTCACGTGGTCGTGCTCGACCATCTGATGGCCCGTGTAGTGGTCGGCGGCATACGCGGCCCGTATACCGGGCAGCTTGTTGGCGGCGATCGTGACGCCGGCGCCGCTGCCGCAGACGAGAATGCCGCGCTCGGCGTCGGTCGCGTCGAGCGCGTCGGCGACGGCCTTGGCCACCAGCGGGTAGTCGATGCCCTCGGGCGGCGCGGCGTCCGGCCCGTACAACTGCGGCTCGTGGCCGGCGGCGCGGACGGCGTCGGCGATCGTCGGCCGCAACGGCAGCCCGGCGTGATCGGCGGCGATCGCGACCCTCATCTGCTCACCAGCCTACGAACGTGTGTCGAACCCGGAATCATTCGTTCCAAGGGCCATGCCCGGGTCACTCGGCCCGGCTGATCAGCTCGTCTGCTTCTCGGCCGCGCACGGGTAGCCGGCGGCGACACCGACCTCCTTCGAGACGGAGCCCAGGTCCATGATCGCCGTGGGGTCGCCGTGGGCGTTGCCGAAGTCAGTCGCCGCCTGCTCCAGGCGCGGGGCGTCGATCTTCTTCTCGAGCTGCTTGACGAGCTTGTCGCGGACCGTCGTCCCGTCGGGCTTGTCGGGGCCGAGGAGGAGGTCGGATGCCGAGCTCGCCAGCTTCTTGATGTCGCGGTCCTTCAGCCCGAGCGCGCGGAGGCTCGCCACCGCATCATTCTCTCGGTCGAGGATCGGCTGGGCCTGTGCCTGGAGCTCCTGGGGGGCAACCGTCATGTACGCGCCGAGGTCCTGTGTAAGCAGTGGCGCGTACGCGAGGTCACTGAGGCCGGCGTCCGTGGGCTGGCCCTGGAGAACCGCGACCGCCCACGCGGTGACGCTCAGCTTCGCGGACGGCAGCACCCGGCAGAACGCGGCGGGGTTGCCACCGGTCAACGTCGTGATGACGGTGGGCTCAGGCAACGGCGTGACCGGCCCGGTGTCGGGCGACGCGGGCGTAGCGGTCGCATCGGGCGGGGGCTCGGCGGGTATCTGGGCCTCGTTGGCCTTGGCGCGCTCTTCCTTCAACCGGTTGTCGTTGAGTGATTGCACCGTGGAGATGAGATCGCCGCGTTCGGCGAACTGGACCTGGAGGATGTTGGGGACGAGGCCGCGCTCCTTGAGGCATTGCTCGATGCGCTTGTCGAGGACGGCGCGCGAGTTCACCGCCGCCTCCTCCTGCGGATCGGGCGGCGACAGCGTGAGCCAGTGGTTGATGAGGAACAGCGGCGCGTCGGGCTTTCCCCGGTTCGGCTTGCAGTTGAACTGGTTCTTGTTCGCGAACGAGAACTGCGTCTCCTGGAACCAGTCGTACATGCTGTGGTACCAGGGCGGACCGCCGGGGTCTCCGCGTTCGGCGAACACGAGCAGGTTGCGCCCGCTGTCGATCAACGTCCGAAGCGTCGGGAGGGGCTGGCCCGGCTGCAGGGTGGCCACCCGGTCGCCCAGCCCCGCGGCTTCGATTGCGGCGGCGGTGTCGGCCGGGCTTGTGAAGTCATGGATGGTGAGCATCAGCACGTCGTCGGGGTGACTGGTGAGGAATCTCTTGATCTCGCCGAGTCCCTTGCCGAACGCGACCGCACCGGTCTCGCAGTTGCTGTGGCACATGTAGATCCCGCGCTGCGCGTTGGCCGCCTTCGGTGCTCCGGCGGCAAGTTGCGCCGCCCGTTTCGCCGCCACCGGGTCCTCGTCGTTCTCGGCCCGCGTGGCGACAGTGGCCACGTTGTCGGTGAGGATGATCGGCGTGCTCTGTCCGGGGATACGCGCGGTGGAGGGCACCCCGTAGTGGGTGTCGATGTTCAGCGCGCGTACCCCGGCGTCCAGCTGCTGCGTGATGGTTCCGAACTGCTGAGCGAACAGCCAGCCCGGGTATTCCGAGGACGCCATCGCGTGATGCACACCCGCGAACGTGACCTGGTCGAGCCTGAGATCACACAGTGACTTCCTGCTGTTGCAGACCTGCTCCTTGCTCGCCGCGGCCGCCTTCGCGGCTCCCCGCGTCGTCAGCACGAATCCGGCCGTCACCAAGCCGGCGATCACGACGACCGTGGCGCCGATGGTCGCGACGCGCGGCCACATGGCGCGGCGCTCCGCTTGTTGCGCGGTGATCGCGCGGACGAGGCGGAGGATCTCGGTGACCGCGAGGTAGCCCACCCACAGCGCGGCCGCTCGTATGACCAACTCCGAGCTGCCGAGTGGGTCCTGGATGAAGACGATGCTGACGAACAGGCCGATGACGCCGAGGAGGATCGTGCCCATCGTGGTCTGGCGTCGTCGCTCGACCCAGCCGCGAGTCCGGTTCCACACCTCGACCGGCGTGTATCGCCGCTCGGAGCTTGTTGCCGCCGCCGCGACGACGAGCCCGTAAGCCGCGATCCAGAGACCGATGAGCCGCAGATCGCTCGTGACCTCGCCGAGCGCGCCCTTGATGGCGCCGGACAACTGGGGATCACTGATCTGTCGGCCGACGAACCAGGTCGCGACGAACAGCAGCGCCACGATGAACAGGCCACCGATCACCGCCGCGATGCCGAGGCGACGGACGGCGCGCCGGCGATCCTCGGCGAGGAAGATGCTGCCGACGACCGCCGCCAGCCCGATGAGGAACGCTCCGCCGCTGATCTGGCCGATGGTCCCCTCGGCGTCCCAGAGGCCGAGGTCGTCGATCTTGCTCGTGACGTCGCTCAGGCTGTTGTCGAGGCCGCTCGCTCCCTGCTGGTTCCCACCCCCGCCGCCGGATGCCTGGAGGCTGCTCGTGATGAGGGCGAACGAGGCACCGAGGTCGAGGCCCCGGCGACCCCCCTCACCTTCGAGGATCGCCTTGTGCGTCTGGCGCACCGCGTTGCGGAAGATCGACTTGAACGTGTCGGTGTCGATCACGCCGGCGAGGGCCAGCTCGAAGGCGGGCCGGAAGCTCGTCGCCTGTTGGTTGCCCGCCTGGACGAGCTGCTCCGTGAGCCGGTGGGCGAGCTCGCGCCGCACGGCCTCGGAGTTGAGCGGCTCGACCGCCCGCGCACTGAACGAGTCGCTGTCGTAGAGGTTGGAACCGGCCCAGTTCGCGATGACGGCAACCGGGAGCATGACTCCTGCCACCACGAGCAACACCATGCTCGCCACCCGCCGCATAGGACCGAAACCGTAACGCGCCGAACGTGTTCGGGCGGGTCAGACGCGGCGCGCGCGGAAGCGGCGGATCAGCGCGTTCGTGCTGCTGTCGTGGTCGAGGTTCGGCTCGGGACCCTCGAGCTGGGGGACGATCCGATTCGCCAGGATCTTGCCGAGCTCGACGCCCCACTGATCGAACGAGTTGATGTGCCAGATCGTCCCTTGCGTGAACACCTTGTGCTCGTACATCGCGACGAGTTGACCGAGCACGTACGGCGTGAGCTTGTCCGCCAGGATCGTGTTCGTGGGGTGATTGCCCCGGAACGTCCGGTGCGGAACTTGGAAAGCAGGGACGCCCTCGGCTTCGACCTCGGCCCGCGTCTTGCCGAACGCCAGCGCCTCGGTCTGGGCGAAGAAGTTCGCCATCAGCAGGTTCTGGTGGTCGTCGACTTCCGTGTCGGCGTTGACGAAGCCGATGAAATCGCACGGGATCAGGCGCGTGCCCTGGTGGATGAGCTGGTAGTACGCGTGCTGACCGTTGGTGCCGGGCTGGCCCCACACGATGGGCCCGGTCATGCAGGTGACCGGGTCGCCGTCGAGGGTCACCGACTTCCCGTTGCTCTCCATGTCGAGCTGCTGGAGGTACGCGGGGAAGCGCGACAGGTACTGGCTGTAGGGAAGGATCGCCTGCGTCTCGGCGCCGAAGAAGTCGTTGTACCAGAGGCCGATCAGGCCGAGCAGCACGGGCAGGTTGCGCTCGAACGGCGCGGTACGGAAGTGCTCGTCGATGGCATGGAAGCCGGCGAGCATCTCGTGAAATTGGTCGGCGCCGATGGCGATCATCAGCGACAGCCCGATGGCCGAGTCGTACGAGTACCGACCACCGACCCAGTCCCAGAACTCGAACATGTTCGCGGTGTCGATCCCGAACTCGGTCACCTTCTCGGCGTTGGTCGACACCGCGACGAAGTGCTCGGCGATCGCGGCGTCGTCCTTCAGCGCGGCGAGCAGCCACGCCCGGGCGGTGCGGGCGTTCGTCAGGGTCTCGAGCGTCGTGAACGTCTTCGAGCAGACGACGAAGAGCGTCTCGTGCGGATCGAGATCTCGGAGCGACTCGTGAATGTCGATGCCGTCCACGTTGGAGACGAAACGGACGGTCAGGCCGCGGTCGCTGAATCCTTTCAGCGCCTCGTAGGCCATGGCCGGCCCCAAGTCGGATCCGCCGATGCCGATGTTCACGACGTTGCGGATCCGCTTGCCCGTATGGCCGGTGTGCTCACCCGAGCGCACCTTGGCGGCGAACGCCCCCATCTTGCGGAGCACCGCGTGCACCTGGGGGACGACGTCGGTGCCGTCCACGACGATGTGCTCGCCCTCGGGGGCGCGGAGCGCGACGTGCAGGACGGCACGGTCCTCGGTCACGTTGATCTTCTCGCCCGCGAACATGGCGTCGATTCGAGCTCGCAGACCCGCGCGCTCGGCGAGGGCGACGAGGAGCCGGACGGTCTCGCCGGTGACGCGGTTCTTCGAGTAGTCCAGGTAGAGGCCGTCCGCCTCGAGCGTCATCGACTCGCCACGCGTCGGGTCGGCGCCGAACAGGTCGCGCAGGTGGGCGCGTTCGATCTGCTCGTAGTGGTCGCGCAACGCCTCCCACTCGGGCGTTTGGGTGATGGGGGTCACGCCCCCCTTCCTATCCCGTCGCGCGCGCGCGGTCGAGTGCGCCGTGGTGCGTCGACCGAGCTGGAAGTGGCGGCGGTTACGTCGGCGGGATGGTGAGGAACGTCAGACCCGTGATGGGCCCGATCGTCGTGAACGTCTTGAGCGTGAAGACGGTCCCGCCGCCGGTGGTTGCGGCGCCGCCCGTTGTCGCGGCCCCGCCTCCCGTCGTGGCGCCGCCGGCGGTGCTGGCACTCCCGCCGCCGCCACCTCCGCCTCCGCCTCCACCGCCGCTTTCCTGACCCGCGACGGTGGTCTCGGTCGTGGAAGTCGTGGTCTTCGAGCCGCCGCCACCGCCGCAAGCTGCCGCGATCAGCGGCAACGCCACCAGCGCGACGACAACGATCGCGTACACGTAACGAGGAATCCCCACCCGATCCTGCCGCATGCTTTCCCTGCCTTGCTCGGTCCCACCCGTACCGTCGCTGGGAATCGTACGGAATGGAAGCGATCCGGTCTAGGTCTTCCGCACGATTCGTGGGACACCCCGAGCTGGGCCGACCTGGTGCGCCTGCGCGGCAATGGCGCCATCGCCACGCAGGCCGCGGCGTGACGAACGTCTCCCTCCTCCGGGGAAGGGAGAGTGCCCATAAGGGGTTGACAGATACCGACGGGTATCGGATACTGACTGGTATCGGATACCGCTCGGTATCACTGGAGGCCCAAATGAACGACCTGAAGACGAGCGCCCCTCCGACGATCACCCCGATCGGCAAGCGGGAGGCCCAGGCCTGGCTGGTGAAGCGGCTCGGCTACGAGCGCCTCCTCGCCTCGCTCCGGAAGGCGCACGCGGAGCAGCAGGCCCACGAGTCCCAGCGGGACGTGGCAGCCTGACCGGGTGACGCAACAGGAAACGCCCGAACGGCTGACGCGCGAGGAGAAGAAAGCGCGGACGCGCGCGCAGCTGATCGATGCCGCCGCCGCCGTGTTCGCCCGTCGTGGGTTCGTGGCCGCGTCCCTCGACGAGGTCGCAGAAGAAGCCGGCCTCACGAAAGGCGCGGTCTACTCGAACTTCGACAGCAAGGAAGAGCTGTTCGAAGCCGTGATCGAGGAACGCCTCAACGAGCCCATGAAGCACGCCGCTGACGTCATCGACAGCGGCACAGGTACCACCGAGGAGATGGCTCAAGCCGGCGCCCGGGCGTTCGTCGGCGTGGTCCAGCAGGAACGCGAGGTGTTCCTGCTTGCCCTCGAGATGAACATCCACGTCGCTCGTCACCCCGAGCTCGGGCCCGCATTCGCAGCCCGCCGGCGAGAGCAGCTTGCAGAGGTCGCCGACATCATCACGGACCACTCGAAGCGCTCCGGCGATCCGCTGCCGCTGCCGGCGGATCAAATGGCGATCGCCGTGGAAGCCCTCTCGCAGGGCATCGCGCTCAGCGCGCTGGTCGATCCGGAAGGCGTCCCGAGTGACCTTCTCGGCCGCGCGTACTCGCTCCTCTTCCAGAGCCCAGCCGAAGGCGAATCAACCGAGTGACAGCAAGGCGCGCAACTACGATTTCTCCGTGACCCGCGTCGCATTCCTCGGACCACACGGCACGTTCGCCGAAGAGGCCGTCCTCACCCAGCCCGATCTCGCCGACCAGGAGCTCCAGCCCCGGCGGTCGGTGCCCGACGTGATCAGCGCGATCGAGGGCGATGAGGCGGACATCGGGCTCGTCCCGATCGAGAACTCGATCGAGGGCACCGTGACGGTCACGCTCGACACGCTCGCCTTCGATACCGATCTGCTCATCCAGCGCGAGATCGACCTCCCCGTGTCGCTGAACCTGTGCGCGCTCCCCGGCACGAAGCTCGACGGCATCAAGACCGTGCTCTCGCACCCGAGCCCGTTCGGGCAGTGCCGAGTCTGGCTCGCCTCCAAGCTCCCCGACGCCGAGAGCATCGTGACGAACTCGACCGCCGAGGCCGCGGCGCAAGTAGCGCGGGCCGAGGACCGGAGCAAGGCGTCGATCGGGACCGCGTTCGGCGCCCGGCTGAACGGGCTCGACCTCGTCGCCACCGAGATCGAGGACCACCCGGAGAACGAGACGCGCTTCGTGCTCGTCGGCCACGGCATCCCGGCGCCGACCGGCCACGACAAGACCAGCGTCGTCTGCTTCCAGCGCGAAGACCGACCGGGCTC
>Ga0075429_100002152_pt1 | contig 16437 bp, 18 predicted proteins | sample RhiMetdeltSRZDD3_FD_75295 | JGI IMG/M metagenome (GOLD analysis project Ga0075429, IMG submission 75295) | Populus rhizosphere microbial communities from Tennessee, USA - Rhizosphere MetaG P. deltoides SRZDD3 | ecosystem: Host-associated > Plants > Roots > Rhizosphere > Soil | place: USA... | reverse complement strand
CGGTGGAGGAGCGCGTCAAGGATTTCATGATCTTCTTCCTCCTGCTCGAGATCGGCATGATGGGCGTTTTCCTGGCGCAGGACCTGTTTCTGTTCTATATCTTCTGGGAATTCACGCTTGTGCCGATGTACTTCCTGATCGGTATCTGGGGCGGACCACGCCGCATCTACGCTGCGATCAAATTCTTCCTGTACACGATGGCTGGCTCCATTCTCATGCTGCTGGCAATTTTGTGGCTGGGGATTTATGGTCAGACGTTCTCTGTGCCGGAGCTGATCGAGCAGAGCAACATCCCTGCCAATGTTCAATGGTGGCTGTTCCTGGCATTCACCGCCGCGTTCGCGATCAAGGTTCCGATGTGGCCTTTGCATTCCTGGCTGCCCGATGCGCACGTGGAAGCGCCGACCGCCGGCTCGGTGATCCTGGCGGGCGTCATGCTGAAGCTGGGCACGTATGGCTTCCTGCGCTTCAACATTCCGCTGTTCCCGGAAGCCTCTGTCCAGGCGGCGCCGTGGATCGCTCTCTTTGCGACGATCGGCATCATCTACGGCGCGGCGGTCTCCTATGCTCAGGCGGATGTGAAGAAACTGGTTGCCTATTCCTCTGTGAGCCATCTCGGCTTTGTGATGCTTGGTCTGTTCGCCCTCAACTCGCAGGGCGTACAGGGCGCGATCCTGCAGATGATCAACCATGGTCTCAGCACAGGCGCCTTGTTCCTCCTCGTCGGTATGATCTATGAACAGACGCATACGCGCGAGCTCAAAGTGTATGGTGGGTTGTGGAAGGTCACGCCTATCTTTGGCACGATCATGTTGATTGCAGCCCTGTCTTCGATGGGCCTGCCCGGACTCAATGGCTTTGTGGGTGAGTTCACCATTCTCCTGGGCGCGTTTGGTTCACAGGCCATCGGCAATGCCTGGTACGCCGCGATCTCAGCCCTGGGCGTGATCATGGCTGCTGTATACATTCTCTTCATGTTTCAGAAGATGTTCCTCGGTCCGCAGGGTGAGATCGTGGATGATGTCAAGAAACACGGGCATGGAATTCGTGATCTCAACTGGCGCGAGATCGCAATCATGGTTCCCATCCTCATCCTGATCTTCTGGATCGGGTTGTATCCCAAGCCGTTCTTCGATTTGATGGCTCCTGCCGTCGATCAGCTTGTGGCAAGCCTCTCCAGCGTCGCGGTGCGCTAAACCATCATGAACCTCACATCTGCTGATTATTCCACGATTTGGCCGCTCATCCTTCTGACGGTCTGGGCCTCGATCCTGCTTCTGGTCGATCTCTTCATCCCGAAGGAACGCAAGGGGATCACGGCATTGCTCTCTGCGCTCGGACTGGCGCTCACGCTTGGATTGACGATCTCGCAGATCGGTCAGGAAATCACGGGCTTCAACGGTATGGTTGTCCTGGATGGGTTCTCCGTCTTCGTCAATGCCCTGCTGCTTGTGAGTGGACTGCTCGGGATTGCCCTCGCCTATGGCTATGTCAGGCGCATGGGTCTCGAGCGCGGGGAGTATTACACCCTCCTGCTCTTCAGCGTGACCGGTATGATGCTGATGGCGCAGGCGGCCGATCTCATCGTAGTTTTCCTGGCGCTGGAACTGCTCTCCATTCCGCTCTATGTCCTGGCTGCCTTTGCCCGCCCGAGGGTGGAATCGGAAGAGGCAGGGATTAAATACTTCCTGCTCGGCGCGTTCGCCACGGGGTTCGTCGTCTACGGGACGGCGCTGGTCTTCGGCGCGACGGAGTCGACAAACCTTGTGGCAATTGTTGGCAAAGCTTCACAGGGTTCTGCAAACCTGCTGCTCTTGTCCATTGGATCGGCGCTGATTCTCGTCGGGCTCGGCTTCAAGGTTGCGGTCGTTCCCTTCCACATGTGGACGCCGGATGTCTACCAGGGCGCGCCCTCGGCGGTGACGGCGTTCATGTCCTCGGGCGCGAAGATCGCCGGATTCGCGGCGCTGCTGCGTGTGTTTGCAACCGCCTTTCCCTCCATCGCCGGGGACATGACCGGAATCTTCTGGGCGCTGGCTGCGCTGACCATGATCCTTGGCAATGTGATCGCGATCGCGCAGACCAACATCAAACGTCTGCTTGCCTATTCCAGCATTGCACACGCGGGATATATCCTGATGGCATTTGTGCCGTATGGCAATCCTGACGTGGCTCCGGTTTCCATTGCCGCGGGACTCTTCTATCTCGTTGCTTATGCCATCACCAACTTCGGCGCCTGGGGTGTGGTCATCGCACTCGAGAAATCGGAGGGGAGGGGATTGGAAATCGGGGATTATGCGGGTCTTGCGCGTAAACATCCTGCGCTCGCCGCCGCGATGACGGTCTTCATGCTGTCCCTGATCGGTCTGCCGCCCACCATCGGCCTGGTGGGCAAGGTGTACCTGTTCCGGGCGGTGATCGACGGCGGGTTCTATGGTCTGGCGATCATCGGTGTGCTGACTTCGCTGGTCTCCGCCTACTACTACCTGCGTGTGGTGGTGCTCATGTATATGCGCGATGGCAACCCCGAGACCCAGCGCGAATCTTTCCTCGATCTCACCACGATCGCCACAGCCGTTGCAACGGTGGTCATCAGCCTCGTGCCGCAATTCCTGTTCGCCTGGGCAAGCAGTGCGGTGTTGAAACTATTTTAACTTCCTCGCTGAGTGCTACGCGATCGGAGCGCAGGTTCAAAATAAAAACGGAGCTGGCAATCTTGCCAGCTCCGTTTTTGATTCCCGCATGCAAGAACAGGCATCATTCCAGCCGCGGGCCCTTTGGGTTTTTTCCCGGCCCCGAGAGAGTCCGCGTGTTAATGGTAGCCTCCACCATAATAGGAGACGAGAGTATCAAGACCACTAGAGCCAATAGTATGATCCCCTCGACTTGTGTTCGATGTCCGATCAGCCACACCGGCCACAGACCTTCCCCTATTCCCAGCAGCAGGATCAGCAAGATCGTGAGCAAAAAACCGGTCAAAATCGCCAATCTCTGTTTTACAACCCGGGCAATTTGTTTTGGGCTCTGATGCTTTGTTAGACGTTTTCCCATTTCGCCATTCCGCTCGCTTAAATCTTGAAATCAGCAGATGACGGTTCATCGACAATAATACCATTCTCAAGAGCCTGCGCTTCGTTCTTGAAAATCGCCATGGCGGTCCTCATACGCTTGAAACCCAGCTTTCGATAAAACGGTTCCTTTCCCGCGGCAGCATACAGAATGATCTTCTTATGGTCCTTCGAGAAATCGACTAGTTTGGACACCACTTCCCTGCCAAGCCCCAGTCCCTGATGGCTGGGAAGCACCGCTACATCACAAATGTAGGAACAATCCCTGCCATCTGCCAGTGCGCGACCAACCGCCACCAGTCTTCCCGAGTCATAGACAAAACACTTGAACATGCTGTTGCCGAATGAAACCTTCAGGTCGGAAGGGTCCTTATTTCCCAGTGGGGCTGCCAGGTAGAGGGCAGAGAGTTCCTCCCAATCCACGTTTTCGGATGAATAAATCCATTCAAGCGTCATAACAGTTAATTCTGTGATTAAAAAGAAGACTCCTGAGTACTTGCATCGCGCATGTGCCTCACACGACCTGGTACTCGAGTAATACAGTGCCGGTCTTCTCATAGACTTGATGATGGACCAGCCTAAGCTTTGCCACGGTTGCCGGCGGAGGCAGGAGGGGCACGCCACCACCGAGCAACACTGGCATAATGGCAACTTCAACCGAATCCACGAGACCAAGCTCCAGGAGGCTGTGAAAGAGCGATCCTCCGCCAAACAGCCATATATCCTTTCCCGCTTTTGCCTTGAGATCGATAATGGTATTTTTCGGGTCATCAGAGAGGACCACACCCGGACAATCTTCGGGACGGAGTGTGCGCGAGAAAACGTAGGTTTGTACGCCGGGCATCGCCTCTCCATCTCCCGCTTGTCTCGTGGCTTCATAGGTTTTCCGGCCCAGGAGGACTGTGTCAAAAGCATTGAAGAGGGCATTGAAGTCAATATCCGGGTCCATCGAGATCCAATCGCTTTCGCCCTGCGGACCGGCGATATATCCATCCAGACTCATTGCAACAGAGTAACGAACTCTTTTCATGGGTTCCTCCATCCAGTGCCCAGTAAATTGGGTTCGCCTGCCTGCTTCTTTTCCAATCCACCCAGCCAAAGTTTCGACCAAAACTTTTAAAACTTTTTGCCGAGTAGCCCGAGGAGGATCAGAAAGACGCTGACGCCGGCGGCAACTCCGGAAACCGTTCCCACAGTCTGCATCAACGCCGCAGGATCGGTGGACGTCGATGCGACGGACCCCATAAAGAAAAAGAATCCGAGCGCAAGGAGGATCAGAACAAAGCCAGTGATAATGAATCGCCAGTTTCTGCGTCGCATGGTAGTGTTGCTCCTTTGGTATGTTGTGTGACCTGTCAAGAAATTTTGTCGATTTTAACGCATTCCCAGTGCTTTGTCCGGCCGCAATTTATATATGCTGCTGATCCCATGGGACAGTCAATTCGCGCAATTGTGGTTCCACTTTGACCGCCAGCTCCCGCACCTCATCCGCTTCGCTCAATAATCCGTGGATGACCAGACCTAACGCGCGCATTAATTCGTCGCGTTCCAGCGCAGTGATGAGTGTATCCATAAAGCCATCGCGTACTTCTGTGGGCAGATCGTCGAACCCTCTTCCATGGAATGCGGGAAGTCCACGACGCCGACAAGCCATGCTCAGGGCAAGGTCACGCGCGCTGCTGATCCAATACTCAGCCTGCCAGAAGCGACCGCGCTCTATACAAAAGCGCGCCCGCAACACGTGATGTACGGCGTAACCAAAGAGTTCCTGTGCGTCCGGTGGCTGGGTGTGAGGTTTTTCCACCGAACTCCCAAAGAGCAACCTGAACTTTGGACCTGTGGCACCAAACTTTGATGCCGGTGTGAACGAAAGATCGAACTGCAGGCAGCCAGGCAGCAAAAACACCCGGTAAATGGACGCGCCACTGGGCAGGTCAAACAGGTGAACAGCATCGAATTCCGTAGTGATGTTCTGTGTCCAGTCCTCCAGCACTTCAAAAACAGGAACGTCGTCTTTGACGGCGAAGGTTAGATCAAGGTCTGACCAGCGATCACCTTCACGCAAAGCGAGCGAGCCCACGACAGCACCGGCAACGACTCGTGCATCGGATGCAGCCAGGCGGAGGACGTGGTCGCGAACGCGGTTACGGTCTTCGATACTGAACATACGGAATCAGACGCCGTCTATTGCCGTGACCTGTAGGGTGGGGGAGTTCATTGTAAAACGAAGCTCAATTCCATTGTGATCGGAAAGATACTCCTGATACCTGTATCCCAGGTCCAGCTTGCTCGAAAAGCATATCTCACACGTGATTTGCAGCGAAAGCGTTTGAGGGACCCGGACAAATGCAAAATCAATGGGCAGAGAATAGTGCGCCGGCACACCCGGTGGCGGACGGTGCGTCGGGCGCAGATCCCCGGCCAGCGGGTCCATTAACCCGGTCCAGTGCAGGAAATCGGTGTAGAGGCGGCTGCCGCGCGGGATGTTGAAATCACCAACCACCGCCACCAGGGCATTGCTGGGTTGCAGCGCTACCGTCTCTGCCAGTTGACGCAATTGCTTCTCCTGCATGCGTGCGAAAACTCCCTCGCGCTCCCAATCGCCATTGTAATTGGCAAGGATATGAGTGTTGATGATCACCACGGGGGTATCCCCCCAGTGCAGCGAAGTGATCAACATGCCTTTACGAAGGACGATGTCCATCACCGTCGGAAGATACCAGCGCCCCTGTTCCTTATACGCCTTAAAGTGTGGGGTTGTCAGAGGCATTCGAGACAGGGTGACCAATCCGCCTTTGGGCGAGTGCAGATAGGGCTCGTACGCCTGGAAGGGATAACTCTCACAGGCCTCGATCAGCAATTTCTGATACATCACGAGCTGCACCTCCTGCAGGCAGACGAGCTGCAGGGTGCTCTGTTCCAAATGACGGGCGAGGGCTAACAATCTGCGCCGTGTGGTTGGCACCGGGGTGCCAAAACAGTTCAAGGTGAGTAAGGATAAAGAGGCTGACATATGTATCTACGTTTTACCAAATAATTGACTCTTTTAGGATGCTCGGCGTATTAGAATCAACTCACATTTCCCTCCAGATTCCCTGTAATACTCGATAATCCAAAAGAATGATACCTTCTTCTTTAACGAGGTCTTTCGCCTCTTGCGACATCAAAAAATCGAAATCTGTCTGGCGGATGTGCCTGCCATCCGGTTCGATGGCGAGTAACTCGGCGGTGTCCAGTGCGGGATGAAGCGCCCACTCACTCAGTCCCGGGGGCAGCTCGCGCAGCATTTGCGCATAGCGCGCGGGTTTGTCGACCGGGTCAAGCAGGTAACTATCCAAAAAGTCGTAATCGACGGCGGGCAAGCCCTCGTTCTGTACTTTTTCGATCGAGGATCCCCGACCAACCCGGAGCGCCAGTCCATATTCCCTTGCCAGCCTGAACATCAGATCGGAAATATCTGGTCTGCCGCCGATGCGCAGCGAATGCCAGTCCAGGTGAGTTGGCTTGAGCCCAACTTCCAGCACAGACTTGATCTGCGCTCTGAATTCCATCTCCAGTTGATCCAACTGAACCTGCCCCAGAAATTTTGGCATGTTTTCAAAGTTGTAGAAATAACCCATCTCGTTGATCAGGGATGGCACCTTCTCCTTCGCAGTCAGCGGTCCCCAACGGTAATCGACCCAATCCGAAATGACGGTCAGGTGAATGCCAAAGGAGACTTCGGGATGATCGGCGAGGAAGTGCATGGCGTGCAAAGCCCAGGGACAGGGCACCATCAGGGTTGTGGAGCGAAGCACGCCATTCCCGAGCGCACAGAAGACAGCCTCGTTGACCGCATGGCACATCCCAAAATCATCGGCATTGAGGATGAGCAGGCGGGCATCTGCCGGATATCCCAGCAGGCGATTTGTTTGGCCTTTCTTCAATGGAATTACCTCGTTGATCTTCTGGATGTTATTTGTGTTCTGTGAAAGCCAGCCGGATTCCCAAACCAATCAGGATGCCGCCGGCCAATCGCTGGAGGGATTGTGTGTACTGTGGTCGCTGTGTTAACCATCTTCCAATCGTCCCGGAAGAATATCCAACCACGAGCAAAAAACACAGTCCAAAGCAGGCAAACATGACGCCCAGGAAGATCATTTGCCATGCTACATAGCCGCTCCCCTTTTCCACGAATTGCGGCAGGAACGCCAGAAAGAAAATGGCAATCTTGGGATTGAGGACGTTGGACAAAACACCCTGCCAGAAGAGCGCACTGGATTTTACGCCAGGAGCCGAGGATTGTAGATTCAGAGTGCTTTTCTCCACCCAGGCCTTGACCCCGAGAAAAATCAAATAGGCTGCGCCAATGTACTTCACCACGAGAAACGCAAGGGCCGAGGTCTGCAGGAGGAGCGTCAGCCCAAGCGCAGCCGCGGTCGTGTGGACCAGAATCCCACAGACGACGCCGGTGGCGGACAAGATGCCCGCTCTGCGTCCGTGGGCGATCCCGCGGCTGATCACGTAAAACATGTCCGGTCCCGGGGCAAGTATCAACGCCCAGGAAACACCGATGAATAAAAGAAATTTAGTTGGCTCGATCATTCGTTTCTCCGGTAAACGTTTATTTCCAGCAGTGGGTGCTTGCAGGGGCGGATTGCTATCGAACTCGCTTGTATCGACTGTATCCTCCCAATGAATGCTCGCGGGGTGTCAGGACAAAGACCGTTTCAGGAGGAATGCTGACCGTCAGGAAGGCTGCATCGACCTTGCAGACAGAGGACGAGTCTGCGGTGGCAAGCACATCGACCATGGGCGTGTCATCCATCAGGGCAGCATTGGCGATCAGCACCCTTTCCGTAATGGTCCTGTCAGACGGGTTGACGAGGACGACCACAGTCTCCAGCGCCCGGTCGGTGTAGCGCTCGAATGCCAGCAGGCGATCCGACTCGACGAGACGGAAGTTCCCAATGCGCAGCGCCCGGTGCTGCTTGCGCAGAGAGATCAGTTTCCTGACCCACGTCAGTTCCGGGTTGTCATCGCGTACCAGATCCCAGCGCATGGGTCCGCGATTTTCAGGGTCACCGCCTCCAGTCATCCCCACTTCACTGCCATAGTAGATGTTCGGCGCGCCGGGCAATGTAAATTGCAATGCCTGGGCAAGCCGGCGCAGCGAAACGTTCGGGACCAGGGTCGCGATGCGTGGGATATCGTGGTTATCGATCAGCATCCAGGATTTGAGCAGCGGTTCGATTCCGGCATCGCGCACCAGGCGGTCCAACATCCGTCCGCCGGTGGCTGGCGCGATCGTCGCGGTAGCCACGCCCAGCACGATATGGCGCAGGCTGAAGTTCATGACCGCGTCGATGGTCTCGAGCCATTCACTCGGGTAGTTGACGATCTCGCCCACGACCAGGGAGCCCGGCTTTTCCATGTGCGCAGCGCGGGTAAGATCTCGCAGATAGTCGGGTCCCAATTCATAGGCTGTATCCAGACGCCAGCCATCCGCGCCGTCACGCAGGTAACTGCGCACGACGGAGTCTGGATCTTCATAGAGATAACCCCTTACAGCGGGATTTTCGAGGTTCAATTCGGGCAGGTTCTGCACGCCGATCCATGAGCGTGCTCCGCCCCCGTACTCTGTGCCAATCGCAAACCAGTCCCGCCGCGGGCTGGACGGGTTGTCGAGCGCATCCTGAAAGATCGAGGCATTCCGACCCATGTGATTGAAGACGCCATCCAGCACCAGCTTCATACTGCGGGAATGTACATTCTCGACCAGGCGCAGAAAATCCTCCCGGTCTCCGAATTCCGGCGAGATCTTCAGGAAGTCCAGCGCGTCGTATTTGTGGTTCGTGTATGCCAGGTGGATGGGGTTGAGATAGAGAACATCTGCGCCGAGTTGCTGCACATGGTCAAGCCGATCTTGGAGACTCGCAAAGTCTCCACCCCAGAAGTCCAGTTCATGACTGCTCAGTTTTGCCTCCGGCAGGTACCTGCCGGGCTTTGGAGTCTCTGACCACTCCCGCAGCATTTTGGGGGATGGATAGAGTGCACGCTTGGCATCCAGCTGCGTGGAAGGCGCAAACCGGTCCACGAGCACCTGATAGACGATGGCTCCATTCCGCCAGTCCCTCTCACGTTTCGCAAAGGTTTCAGGGTCGTCGCGGGTGAGTTGGTTTGCAGGGGTTCTGGTCATTGTCTTCGTATCCTGTGATTGAGCGATTCACCATGTTTCATTTACATGGAGGAGCCTTATCGAGTTTTCTGTGCAACGATATACACGTGATTTTCGGGATATTGATCATACTCAAGATGTTTGCAGGTACAGCCAAACTCGATCAGAAGCCGCAAAAACTCGTCAACGCCAAGGGTGCTATAGTCGAATGCTTCCCCTTCAAACCCACCGGAGATTTCCTGCGGTTCGATGCCTCCGCCGCAGGTGAACAAGAGGATGCCTCGCGAGTTGAGTCCATCGCAGATCTTCTTAAGGACAGGTCCCTGTTCGGCAATTGGCAGGTGAAATGTACTGTCCCATGCGGAGATCAGGTCATAGCTTTGTGGGAATTGCCAGGTGCAGATATCTTCTGCGTAAAAAGTCACCCCGGGATGTCGCTGCGTTGCAAGAGAGATCATCTCGGCTGAAATATCAACACCTGTCGGAATAAAACCATACTTGATTAAGACCTCGATGAAGCGCCCGCTGCTCCCACAGCCGACGTCCAACGCGGTGGTTTTGTTTTCCACAAATCGAATAGCCCTTTCCAGCGCAGCCACGCCATAGGTGGAATGCAGATGCTGCGTCTGCCACCACCGGGCAATTCGGTCGTAATGGGAACCTGTTTCTTCTGGTTTCATGTTCCAGTCACGTGGCGGCCAGTGCCACAGTCCTGCCCGCAGCGTATCCCGCGAGGCGCGGCTGTATTAGACGAATTACCAGGTAGAGTCTCATTCTCAAAAGATCTGTCCTGCCGGGTATCTCCACAGTTTTTTCGCATCTCTATTTTCTCGCCTTACTCCCACATCTTGCTACCGTTGGTAGGGACGATATTGCTCTTTCTCCATTTTATATTCTCGAATGCTCGCTATCTTTGCATCATCAAAACCAAACAAACTTGCACCCAGGAATGACCCCATGTTACCACCGTAAACACATTCAAAATCCCATTCCACAGCGGCTATTTCCTGTTGCGCATCGTACAGCAGCTCTAGTATTTCCCAGCGAGTTACCCTTCCCTTTTCACGCCGGGTGTGCCCATCATTAAACCAGCGCTGTGTTTCATCAATTCCAAAATACACCGGACCGTAACATTCTACGATCTTGATCTTGGGCGACAACGTGCTCAGAAAAAGCGAGATATCCTGCTGAAGCCAACTCTGGAAATACTGTCTGATTAACATTTCTGCTGCAGCTCGATTCATTTGCCACTCCATTGACTCATTCTCAAAGCTAGCGCCCAACGGCTTGCATTGGGCCCCATCAGAGTACTGGCGGGCAGCAGCAGTTGTGTTGGAAACGCGGCGCTCACCTCGCATACCTCGCCAGCCATTGCACAATGTCATCAAAGCGTTCTTGCGTTAAGGCGTGTCCACCCTCATAGCGCTTATGTTCGATATGCTTTGTACTGCCCATGGAAGCGCACATCTCTTGTGCAGCTTCAACGATCCTGTCCGCATCCTGTGAGGCCGCGTCGTCTGAAGCCGACACTACCAGAAGCCGTCGTGGTGCGAAGCAGGCCACCAGGTCCGGTATGTCGTTACGCGTCGCGAACCCTGGAATAACTTCTGCCATCTCAATTCCAACCTGGTGGGCCATCTTGTATTGATACGAGCATGCTGCACCGCTTGAACATGCAAAGCGAATGCGCTCATCCAGCGCACCATGAAACAACACGGTGTTGCCGCCGTAGGAATGCCCCAGGATGCCGATGCGTTCAGCATCAATCAGTGGATGGGCGCCTAAAAGGGAAATACCCTGTGCAGAATCGCTCAATACTTTGCGCATGAGCGTGTCGCCACGCAGTAAGCGGTAACACATCTCATTGTAATGTTGCTCAACATCGGCCGCTTCATCCGCCTCGGTGCCCGTGCGATTGCTGCGCCGGTCTTCAAAACAGATCGAGTCGGGTGCCAGGACGACGAACCCCTGCCTGGCTAATACTGGGCCGAACGCCTGCAAGGGATCGCCCACCAGGCCACAGACTTCGCTCTTTCCCAGGTACCGCTGACTGTTGTGTTGATGGTGGATGAGCACTGCGGCAAATGGCCCAGCGCCAGGGGGAAGCAAGAGAAAGGCCGGGATGGGTTCCCCCTCTGGGCTCGCATAACTGACGCGTATTCTCCGATACCCAGGTTCTTCAACCACGTTATGAGATACAAAGGCCACGGGAGCTTCTGGAATACTGAATCCCAAGAATTGGCTGATCTGATGGCGTAGCGTATCTGCGATCACTGAACTGGCTCCTTCATCGCGGTTGTTTTCATTGGAGGCCGCCCAGCAGCCCGTGTTACGGGCGGCCGGGGAGACAAAAGCTCGAAAACGGGAAACCGCCATGCCTCAGAACAATGCGCCAAAAACGCGCAGAGTCCCGGCCATCCGGTGCACATCCTGCTAGCCGGGTTTTCCAACCAAATTGATCAGCCGATGGATTGAGCTATCGTAAGAATCTTGTCCTTCTGGAAACCAGCGCACTGCACATTCCGTAAACCACTCAATTCGTAACAAGTACATGATCCAAACTAGGCTCTGATCTACAAATCGTATCGCTTCTCTGCTCAGGGAAATGAGTAAGGTGACTAAATCTAACTCTTTTGGACCTATTACTGGACGCTGCCAATCAATGACGCGATAGCCATCCGGCATAACAAAGATATTGTCGCTGCTCAGATCGTTATGTACAAAGCCAGTATTTTTTCCCAAAGCAGTCACGACTTCTTCACGGAACGCCCATTTTCTTAGGTTCTGCAAAGCCATCTGATCCACTCTCCGAAAAGAACCTTGGAACATTAACTTCTCAAGATTTTCCAGCATCCTTTCCATCAAGTCTTTCCACAGCTTCTTCTCACTGATATCCTGATAGTAAGGAAGTCTTCCTTCAATCTTGGCGATGCTTTGACTGATATTGCTCCAAGCCGCAACAATCGCATGATCTGACCAGTTCACATTCTCAATTCGTGGGGCTTCCATGAACTCGAAGAGCATGTTTACAAATCCGGATTCCGATTTATATAACGTTTTTCCGGGGACTAACAGCTTGGATGTGGCATTCGCATAAAACTGCGACTCCACCGTTGGTCCGAATTGTGATTTATATACCCACTTCCTCCCATCCTCGGTAACCACTTGCTCCACACACGACAACGGCCACTCATGCAGTATTCTCCGTTCAACGATTTTTGCTCGAAGTATCTCCTCGAGTTCAACGTTATCATGTAAGCGAAGATTGAAGTATTTATGTTGATACATGGCTTGATTTCGTTCTGGCAGATCTGCCCAACGGCTTGCGTGAACTGCAAAGACATCTGATAGAGGCCAAATTTAGCCGAAATCTTGATGATTCTAGCCTGTACAAGGTGTATCACATGTCATTGCAGTCGGCAGTTTGCGTTACTGGCGCTGGGTTGGGCAGAGTTTGTTTTTTACCTTGTATTCCAAATGGCAATGCCAAACGTTGCTAACAAGGGTAGTTGTAATGGTGCAAGCGAGCCGGTCAACAATCGAATACGAACCAGCAGATTTCGTTGCGCAACTTCTGGTCGTCAAGCACGAGATCCCGGATCTCGCTCGGAAGTTGTGCCCGTTGCCATTGACATTCCCGGCGACCTGCCTCGTCACGCTCACTTTGATCCGCCGCTGCGCGTGCGGCCCGGATTGCGTAGGCAGCTGCACCCAACTCATGTGCTGCCACATGTGCGACTGCCGCAGCTTGTCCAGCTGCATAAGCCGCTTCCCTCGCCGCGCCGCTCAGCACTCTGGCTGCCGCCATGGCGTGACCGGCGGCCCATCGAGCTTGCGTCATTGTGATCTCGCCTCGCGCCCAAGCGCGCGCCAATTCGATGGCTCGCTGCGGCCGGTCGTCCTTGGGTTGCATTTCCTCGAATAAGTGCAACACATGCTGTGCGCAATCTGCCGCCCATATCGCAAGCAGATGATGATCGGCGTCTTGGAGGGTACCGCCGCGACGCACGGTGATGAACCTGGGGTCTCGCTTCTTTGGTAATATCATTCGTCAGTCCTAGGCGTTCCTTCTGCCCAACGGTGTGCGTTTGCGTTAGCACCCTGGAAGGGTACCCGCTGGTGATCTCGACAGGCTCGATCCGGCGGGGTGGGATTGGGCATCATCCCGGCGCTCTCCCGGGACGCGATAACGCCGCTTTGGCGGAACCAATTTGAGCCACACAAACTGCCTGAGTACCGGCCGACTCCCACCACCATGGTCTCGGTGCTTTCCTGAGGGTCGGATGCACGCTGTGTTGGGCGGCGTGTTTTTACAGATAGCCAGATTAAACTACAAATTTACCTTTGCGGGAAAGAGTCCTGGGCCTGTAAACCAAAATCACGACAACTGCCCAAACCATGACAATTATGCTTACTACAGTTGCAAGCAAGCCATTGCCCGCATTCGATGATGTCATGTAATTGAAACAGCCATGAAAAACGGCCACAATCAGAATGCTGCCCGCTGTGCTATTCAACAACCAGGTGAATACAATTGCACCAGTATACAATGCGAAGATCCATCCAAAGGCTATTGCAGGGTCGAATAAATAGAAGAACAGCGGCACATGCCACAATGCCCAGAAGACGGTGAGAATCAGTGTTGAGTAAAGTGCGTTGTGGTCTTTCTGTAAGCGAGGAAGTGCGTATCCTCGCCAGCCGATTTCTTCTCCAAGACCCGAGGTCAATATCCATAGGAAAAGTGCGCCTATTCCCAAGGGAGGCAGAAAAGGAACTACTCCTAACTCGGAGAGGGAGATTATGTTATTGGTGAATAAATTCATTGCCACAACCATGACAAAACCAATGATAAGAGGGGATAAGGCCGCCAGCCACCAAATACCCCCGACGCGCCATCTGGTTATTCGTCCCCATAATTCTTTCAACCCTTGTTGCCCCTGAGTTGCCCAAGTGACAATCAGGGCTGAAAGCATGGGTCGGTAAGACAGAAAATAATGAACCCATTGAGGAAATATCGGTTGGACAATCCCTTGTTTAGCAAGCGCGAGTGGAATTTCGATTGCCCATGAAATTGCACAGGCGAGAACGAAATAGGCAATCAGATTCTTGGAATGCTGAGAGGTGACTGTATGGTGTTCCATGTTGCTCTCCTTTGAGAATGATAGACGAAACTCCGCCCAACGGCTGGCGTTTGCGTTAGCACCCTGTAAGGGTACCCGCTGGTGGGCGGGATTGGGCACCATCCCGGCGCTCTCCCGGGACGCGAGAACGCCACTTTGCCGGAATCAACTCCAAGCCACACAAACTGCCCAAAAAACCCGCAGACTCCCACCAGCATGGTCTCGGAGCTCTCCCGAGGGTCGGTTGCACGCTGTGTTAGCCCACCTTGCGGTTGCTTGCGCTTAGTCCCAACGCTAGACTCTGGCTTTCCTTGCACTCCGAAACGCCTCGATCTCCGCTATTAACTCTTCCTCATCGCCCATTGTACAGTCAAGCGCCCCATTAATTATTGCATTGAGTTTTCCTCCGGGAAACGCCCCACGCATATCTGTATGCAACCCGATCAGGAGCTTGTCTTGCTGTAAAAGATGCTTCTGCCCATACACTATACCTAATTCAACACATGCACCTTCATCCGGTACCCGACCATCCAGCACGAAGAGAAAAATATCAGCTTGAAGAATCTGATCTCGGTCGAGCTCAAATATGGTCCTCTGCAACTCATCGTTGGCCGTTTTATTGTATGGAGGCTTCTCACTCTCTACGCCATCTCTTTGTGGCAAGAACACCTGATATCCTTTTGCTTCCAGCTTTTCAGCCAAGCGCAGATTGAACACTCTTTCTGCTTCGCAAAATAGCGGTCCCGCAAAGTAAACTCGCATATCATCCTTCCTATGGTCGACAAACAAGGATCTGTTTGTGTCGTAGCGTAACAACATTGCTCAAAGGCTGGCTAACGGCTTGTGTCAACTGACATGACATCCGTTACACTTTTTAAAGGCTCGGATCATTGAAAATTCGGCGATTTCTGACGATCTAAACATGTAACACATGTCGTGTCACTTCACAGCTTGCGTTACCCGCTGGTGGGCGGGACGAGACAACGCCGCTTTGACGGAACCCACTCCAAGCCACACAAAGTGCTTGAAAACGCGCAGACTCCCACCACCATCGTCTCGGCGCTCTCCCGAGGGTCGGGTGCACGCTTTGTTAGCCCGCTTTCTGGTTTTCAATATTTGTTTTTCTGCTCCAGATTATAGCGGCAAGAGAAGATGCAAACGCAAAGACTCCCAGTTCAAGTATTGAAGCACCCAAGATGAATAGTAGAAAACCATATATTGTGGGAGCAACCGATAATGCTAATCCCAGCCAAAAAAGATTAAACATGGAATTTGGAATCTGCTTTTGTGACATACGGCTTTGAATGAACCACGGAGCAACCAAGGAGACTAAAGAAAGAACAACCACAATTATTCGAGCTGTAAGAAGTGTATTCGGAGAAGAACTCGGAAACTGAATACGATTGAATTTGAAGAACAATCCTAATAACACCATGAGCAAGGGGAAAATAGCTGCGTAGGCGATAACAAATGATCTCTTAGACAACGATGATTGAGCGACAACATTCTCGGAAATATCAGCAACTGGTAAATTCTTGTCGAGAAGACGACCAATAACAAAACCAACTTTAAAACCCACCCAACGTCCAACAAAATAAAAGGCTAATGCGCCAATAAGTGTGCCGATTCCTCCTGCAATTTTAGAACCAATGAATGCCCCGATAAGCAATCCGAACAGACGCCCGAAATAAAACCCGATAACTCTAGTTCCCGATACTTTATCAAATCTTCCCTCTTTATGAAACGAGTATGTAACGTATCCCACAATGAGACTTTTCTGTACAAGGACAAAGATAATCGCGCCAATCAAGATCGTATCTAATTTCAATACCGGAGAAAACAACATAAAGACTGTTGTTCCAAGCGCAACAAAAACTAGGCTTGTGAGACCAGCAGTCAAGAGATAATACAGCAGAGGAGAAATCATTCTTTTTTCGTTTTGCATATCACTCTCTGAACTCGAAAGGGCGGGCTAACGGTTTGTGCCAAGTGACACGAGATCTGTAACAAAAAAAGTGACACAACATCGGTTACAGGTCTAACGAAAAGAACTGCCAAGACATATGTTACACCTTCTGGTGTGAGAACCAGG
>Ga0075429_100002149_pt1 | contig 16450 bp, 12 predicted proteins | sample RhiMetdeltSRZDD3_FD_75295 | JGI IMG/M metagenome (GOLD analysis project Ga0075429, IMG submission 75295) | Populus rhizosphere microbial communities from Tennessee, USA - Rhizosphere MetaG P. deltoides SRZDD3 | ecosystem: Host-associated > Plants > Roots > Rhizosphere > Soil | place: USA... | reverse complement strand
ACCGGCACCTGCCACAGCGCGTAGCCGCGCGGGTCCCGGGCGCAGTCGATCATCTGGCGCCAGCGCTCCTCGATCTCCGCGCGCGGCATGTCGGTGTGCTGGGCCAGGGTGTCCGTGTAGCCGTCGCGCCAGGCTTCCCAGATGCGGGCGAAGGTGTCGCGGGGCACGCGGATCGTGTCGACCACGATGTAGTCGACGGTGATGTCGGCGAGGCCGAGATCGGCGAGGATGCCGAACATCTTCCGGCCGATGTGGTTGTCGACGCCGATGGCCTGGGCGAAGCGCTGGGGCATCCCCTGCCAGAAGCCGTCGGCGTCGAGCGCGGTCGGATGGCACCAGAGCATGCCGTAGTCCTCGGCGATCACGTGCAGCCGTCCGCCCGACTTCGTCACGCGCGCCATCTCCGCCACCGCCTTGGGCGCGTTCGGCACGGCCTGGAGCACGTGGCGGCAGATCACGAGGTCGAACCGGCCGGTCTCGAACGTGAGCGCGAGGGCGTCTCCCGGCTCGAACCGCGTGCGTTCACCGAAGGCCGCGCACCGCGAGCGTGCGCGATCGAGGTGCGGCTCTTCGACGTCGATGCCGAGGAACGAGACCTGCGGCCACACGGCGGCCAGCCGCGCCTCGATCTCGCCGGTGCCGCAGCCGACGTCGAGCGCCCGCGCGCCGTCCGCCAGCGCATATCGCCGGAAGAGCGGCTCCTCCTGCGGCCAGATCGCCTCCGCCTGCGCGGCGAGGTTGCGCACCATCGACTCGTCGGCCATCTCACGCGCCTGCGGGCGCGGTGTTCCAGACATGGGGATCTCCTTTGGGGTCAGGTCTGTCGTATGGCTTATAGACCCGCTATAAGCCATACGACAGACCTGACCCCAAGCCTACGGTTCCACCTTCGTCAAGTACAGCGCCTCGCCGTCCTCGCCCGAGGGCCGCGTGAGCCACGTGGTATAGGACGGCGCCGGACCCACCGTGATCTTCCGAGGATAGTTGGAACCGAAGGACGTGGCGGCCACGACGGCCGCGCCGCGGGCATCGACGGCCAGGCCGCGAACGGCGAGGACTTCCGGAAGGTCTCCGACGGTCCGCGACCATTGCGGGCGGCCTTCGGCATCGCGCTTGGTGACGAAGACGCGGCCGTGCTCGCTGCGCAGACGGCCGCTCCCGAAGTCGAGCAGGCCCTCGAAGTACCCACCGACGAAGACGGCACCGGCGGCATCCGTCGCCAGCGCCGTGGCCGACGACCGCGTGCCCGCGAGCCGCCATTGCCCGCGGAACGTCTCGCCCCACAGGCTTCGGCCGGAGGGATCGAGCTTTACCATGAAGCCGTCTTCCTCGTTGGGCAGGACCCACGCGCGGCGGTCGGCGCGCACGGGGGCGTCGAGAACGCCGCCGAGGGTGAGACTCCCGGCGGCGAACACGTTGCCGGCGGGGTCGACGGCCACATCGAGCACGGTGTCCCCCGCCCCGCCCTTGGTGGTCGTCGTCCGCCGGCTCCAGAGAGCGCGGCCAGCGGCGTTCAGCTTCGCCACGAAGCCGACAGGACCCAGGTCGCCCGTCACGAGAACACCGCCCCCGAGGTCCAGGTCCCCTCGACACCATCCACCGATCACGACATCGCCCGCGGCATCGGTGGCCACGCCCGGGATGGCGAGCTCGGTGACGTAGCCGAGGCGCCGGCTCCACACGTGCCTCCCGTCGCGATCGAGCTTGGCCACCACGTGCGAGTCCTGGTACGACTCCTTCCAGGCGAGCGGGCCGCCGCCCAGATCCGTGTCGGCGGCGAGAGGCGTCGACACGATGATGTTGCCGTCGCGGTCGACGGCGAGACCGGAGGCGCCGCGCGTGCGCTCGCCGAGGCCTTTTGCCCACACCACGCGGCCGGTGGGGTCGAGCTGCACGAGGAAGACCTCACCCCCGGGCTCCACACCGTCACGAGCCAACATGTGGCCTTCTCCGAAGTCGACCTCGTTCGTGAAAAGGCCGAGGACGGTGATGTGCCCGCGAGCGTCGGCCACCACGGCGGCCGCATTCGTCTCCTGGTTGCCTTCGAAGCGCCGGGCCCAGACCGCCCTTCCGTTCGCGTCGAGCGCCACCACGAAGCCGTGGCCGTGCGTTTCCCCCGCCCGCGGCTCGCTGACGAGAGTGGCCCCGCCGATCTCGAGGCGGCCGTCGTGGAAATGGCCGACGAGGATCGCGTGGCCGTCGCCGCCGACGGCGGCGTCGTGGACGCGGACCCGCGCGCCCCTCACGCGGTGCGACCACGCCAGGCCGCCGTCCTTGCCGCGCGCGTCGGGGTTGCCGCCGCCCCCGCAGGCGGCGAGGCAGGCCGCCGCCGCGAGCACGATCGCGTTGCCAACGGACCGCCCGGCGCCGTGAGGGGCCAAAGTGGGGATCATGCTATGTTCGATAGTAGGCGCAGAGGCGCCTGTCGTGGAGGATTACCCATGAAGAACCAACGATCGCATTTCCCATTTGCCGTGGTCCTGTCCGTGGTTCTCGCCCTCGCCGCCGTCGCCGTGCCGGCCCGCGCCGCGGATCTCGACCTGCGCGCCGGCGCCTACGTCGACGTCGAGAAGCCGTTCGTCGGCGTGGGCCTGCTCAGCCACACCGGCCGCTCGATCTACTTCAATCCCAACGTGGAGTACGTGTTCGTCGACAGCGGCACGCTCGCCACCGGAAACTTCGACGCCCACTACGATCTGCCCATGGGGCACGACTCGCCGTACGTCTGGGTCGGCGGCGGCCTCGCCCTCGTCTACTCGAAGCCCGACGGCGGCGATTCCGACCTCAAGCCGCGCGCGAACGTCCTGGCCGGCATCGGCCTCCACGGCCACGGCTCGGTGCCGTACGTGCAGGCCAAATACATCACCGGCTTGGGCACCTGGGTGCTCGCCGCCGGCATTCGCTTCTAGAGACTCTTCGCTAAAAACGCCGACAGCGGCTCCAGCAGGGGCTCTGGATCGTCCAGCAGCATCGTCTCCGCGTGGAGGCCGCCCTCCACGCGGACCAGCGTCTTCGGCTCGCCGGCGCGGGCGAACAGAAGGTCGGCGTGCCGGATGGACACGAGCCAGTCGGCGGTGCCGTGCGCGATGAGGAGCGGCACCGGCGCGATGCGATGGATGAGCCGCCCCGGGTTGTCGCGGCGGAACAGAGGGAGCGGCGAGAGCCGCGGCACACGGCGGCGGCGGCGCAACACGTAGGGCAGGCTGCGCCACAATCCGGCGCCGAGCAGGTTGTGGTCGAGCACGAACAGCCGGTACGGCGCGGCCACGAGGGCGACGGCGTCGAACGGCCGGTGGAGCGCCGCCGCGATGGCGGTGTGGTAGCCGCCGAACGAGAACCCGAGGCCGCCCAGCCGCGCGTAGTCACGGCGCAGCACGGCCGCCAGCTCCGCCACGTCGTCCGCCTCGCGGCGCCCCCACGTGAAGAGGCCCCCGGAATCGCCGTGCCCGCGCACGTCGAGAACGACGACGTCCGCGATGGAGGCGAGGCGTTGCGCGAGAACGCGCATCTCCACCGACTCGCGGTGCATCAGGATCCCGGGCAGCAGGAGGACGGCGCGATCATGGCCCGCACGCCAGCGCGTGAGCCGCAGGGTGATGCCACCCGACGTGCGGAACGATTCGAAAGCCGGCGTCGGGGGGCGGCCGATGTCCTTCACGCGCGCGGCCCGCGCCCGGCGAGGAAGTGGGCGATCGAGCCCGCGTAGTACCGCAGCAGCGGCTCCTGCCCGCGGTCGAGGCGATAGCCGTCGCCCGCGGGCTCGACCACTCGCCGCAGCGTCAACATCACGAGCGCGCGGTCGAGGATCGCCGCGCTCGATCGCTCGTCGCCGATGACCGGCGCCTTGGCCTCCCGCAGCGCCTCCCGCACCTCGTCCATCCGCGACTCCCATCGCGCGCGCGGGATCACGTCGCCGTCGTGACGCAGCAGGGCCGTGGAGGCGAGGGCCACCGCCGTCACCGGCATGATGGCGCCGATGCGCGCCATGACGTCGTCCGCCAGCTCGCGGAGCTGCAGGAGCCGCTCCTCGCGCGGGAGATCGAGCACCCCCGGGTGCGCGTGCAGCCAGGCGTCGACGTCGAGGGGCGTGCCGAAGTTCACACAGGCGCGCCCGTACCGGCGCGCGCGGCGCAGCAGGAAACGGACGGAGACCTTGGCCGCGTACGACAGGACCTCCTTCGCCTGCTCTCGCCTCGACAGGCGTTCGGCTTCCGGCTGCGACTCGCGCAGGAGCGAGCGGTCCTCCAGGACCCGGTCGTAGTTGATGGCCACCGGGATCACCTGGAGGGGACGGGTGAAGGCCGGGTCGCGTTTCACCCCGAGCAGATAGTCGAGCAGCCCCACCTTCGGCTCACGAAACGCGCCGTCGCGGGTGAGTCCGCCCTCGAGAAAGATGCCCTGGGTGACGCCGTGGCGCGTGATGAGCTGGACGTAGCGCTCGAGCACCTTGTGATACAGCGCCTCGCGATACCGGCGGCGCACGAAGTACGAGCCGAAGCTCTTGAAGACGGCCTCGAGCGGCCACACCCGCGCCCACTCGCCGACCGCGTACGACACCGCCACCCGCCCGGACAAGACGTACGCGACGACGACGTAGTCCGCGTTCGAGCGGTGGTTCATCAGATACAGCACGGCGCTGCCGCGCGGGATGGCGTCGAGGGCCTCGCGGGCCTCGTAGCCGACGCTGACCTTGTAGAAGAGCGGGATCAACAAGCGGGCGACGGCATATCCGAGCCGGTAGTACGAGATCAGGTTGAAGTCGGGGACGATCTCCTCGACGTACTCGTGGACGCGGCGCCAGGCCGCCGCCTCGTCCTCTCCGGTCGAGCGCGCATGCTCCGCGACGGCGGCCGCTACCTCCGCATCCGCCAGCAGCTCCTGGCGCACCTGCGCCTTGCCCACGCGGCGCTCGAGGGTGGCCTCCGGATCGTGACGCAGCGAGAGCAGCGAGCGCCGCAGCCGCCGTTGCCACAGGCCGCGCGCGGCGGCGAAGACACGGTTCATGTGCCGACGATGCTACCGCGAGGGCGCGCATCGAGGGCATCACTCGAGAACGACCGGTTGTCCGTGGAAGAACAAGCGCCGTGGAAGCGGAGACTGGCCGGGGCGATGGCAGACCTCGACTTCCCAACCGCGCTCGCTCTCTCGCCCGGGCAGGATCACCCGGTTTGGCAGGAAGAACCGGTCGAGGCCGAGATCGATGGTCACGTGATCCCCCGAGACGACGACGCGCGCCCGCGACCAGTGCTGCGCCGACTCGCCAAGCGGCTCCGACAGGCGGCGCAGCGCACACACGCGGAAAACGTCTCCCTGTGGGCAGAAGCCCACGAGCGCGGGCCCGATGAAGATGGAGTCGCTTCCCGGGAAACGCCTGAGCTCCGAGATCGGAAGCAGGGCGTCCTCGGTCCCCGGCCGGATCCTGGAGTCTTTGGGGTTCATGATGAAGTAGCGCCCGCGGAGCACGTCGTAGGGATCCCGCGGCTGGAGCGGGATCCGGAACGTCGGAGCCGTCGCGATCACCCGCTCGTTCTGCAGCGCCCATCCGAACATCGCCCCGACTTGCAGCACCGCCACGGCGATCAGCCCCTTCATGCCGCCACCTCCCCCGCCAGCGTGCGGCGCCGAGACTTCTCGAGCGCATACACGCAGAACAGCAGCAGCGCACCCGTGGCGGTGAGGGCCGTGCCGCCTTCGAGATAGTCCCCGAAGAAATCGAAGTACCGCGTCACGATCCCGGCCACGAGGGCGACATACCCGAGATTCACCCAGGCCGTCGAACCCGCGCGGGCGCCGGCACGGATCACGAGGATAGTCAGACCGAGCTGCGTGATCCACGCCACCCCCACCGCGGCGATGTCGATCGTCTCTCCGGCGTCGTACTGCGCGCCGATCAGCATCCACGGGAGCACGGACAAGACGAGAACGGCGCGGGCCGTGGTGGCGTCCCAGGCCGCAGGCAGACAGCGGTGCGGCCACGCGAGCGCCATCAAGAAACCGCCAGCGACGAGGAGCCAGGCCCCGCCGAGGGAGGTTTCGTCGAAGCCCTGTCGCGCGCCGAAGGAGAGCAAACAAACAGCGGCGGTGCCGAAGACCCACGCTCCGACGCCGCCGCGAAGCCGATCGGCGGCCACCGGCAGCCATGAGACGAGGGCGGCGCCGAGCATCGGGATCGCCAGCAGGAGCCACGGGTTCTCCGCGCGCCGGGCGTGGAGCCAGGAGTCGTCGGTCCACGTCTCCATCGCCAGCGCGGCCGTGAGCGCCACGAAGAGCACGACCGCGGTGGCCTGCCGGCGCAAGACGGCGGCCGCGGGCAAGGCCAGGGCCAGCCAGAGCCACACACCGTTCGGCGGCCGCGAATCCAGGTGATAGATCTGGCTCACCAGCGCGATCCCCGCGAGGACCCATCCTCCGGCCAGGAACGCGAAGGCCTCGCTGAGGTAGAGCCGCTCGGGAAACCGCACGGCCAGGCGGTCGGCGAGAAAGAGGAAGGCGCACTGCAGCACGGCCCAGCCGCCGAGCTTGACGAAGCCCGGGATGGCCGCCCAGTTCTCCGCGATGATGAGCACCAGGCCGGCCAGCAGCAGGCCCGCGCCGAGGGCACCCAGCGCGGTGCGAACGACGGTGCCGGTGCGGCTTCGGTCCAGCTCGGCGCTGGCCAGCCGCATCGACGCCTCCTGCTCACCGCCCACGAGACCCTTGTCGCGCCAGTGCCTGAAATGCCGCTCCAGGAGCTTCTGATCTCTGCTCATGAAGCCACTGTACCGGCGCGCGGGCGGAAGGGAACGGAGCCGTGTGGCGGTTCCGGATGTGTCACACAATAGATCCATGAGCTCGAAACGAACGACGGTCCTGCTGGCGGCGATGCTGTGCGCGACGTGGCCGGCGGCGGCGCAGGACCGCAAGATCGAGGAGGCGGTGACCAAGGCCGCGCGCGCCGTCGACAACGGCAAGCCCCACGAGGCCCTCGCCCAGGCCGAGAAGCTGGCCAAGACCGGCACCGCCGAATCGCTCCTCGCCGCCTCGCGCATCCAGGCCTACGCCGGCAAGCTCGAGGAGGCCGTGACCACCGCCAAGCAGGCCCTCGACGCGGCCCCCGCCGGCGAGCTGCGTGTCCGCGTGCTCTCCCACGTCGCCGGTCTCGACATCCTGCGCGGCACGGCGCGGGATGCGGTCGCCCACGCGCTGGAGGCGGCGGAGGGGAACAAGACCGCGGAGACGCTCGCCCTCCTCGCGCGCGCCCAGGCCCATGCGAAGGACCCGCAGGCCGTCAGCACCGCCGAGAAGGCCGTCGCTCTCGCCCCCGACAACGCCGTCGTCCAGGACGCGCTGGGCCACGCCTTGACCGCCGCCGGCAAGTACGCGGAGGCGGACGCGGCCCTCAGCAAGGCGTTGTCCCTCGATCCCAAGCTCTACGATGCGCACGTCCATCGCGCGTTCCTGTTGCTGAGCCAGGGCAAGGCCGCGGAAGCGGAGGCGGCGGCGCGGCAGGCCACGATCGTCGGGCCGCAGCACGGCATCGGCTTCGCCCTGCTCGGGGCCGCGTTGCTCGCCAAGGATCCCAAGGACCCCAAGGTCGTCCAGGCGGCAATCAACGAGGCCGCGCAGGCCCGTTACCTATCCGAGCACAACGCGTACGTGCAGTTCACCGTGGGAAACATCTTCGAGAAGATGGGCGACCTCACGCAGGCCAGGGCCGCGTACGAGAAGGCCGCCGGCATCGATCCCGGGTACACGCCGGCCCGTGTCGCACTCGTCAAGGCCGAGTATTTCGCCGGCAACATCGACGGCGCTCTCGTGCGCGCGAAAGAGCTGGCGGACGACAACCCGGGCGACGGTGACGCGCAGCTCCTCTACGGCCGCATCCTGCTGAAGAAGGGCGACTATGCCGGCGCGCTGGCGCCCCTCGAGCGCGCCGCCGAGCTGCTCCCCACGAGCCACGACGTGGCCGTTCTCCTGGGCGCCGCGTACCAGCTCATCCATCAGTACGGAGACGCCGCCGACAGCTTCGGACGCGCGGTGACGCTCGCGCCCGACAGCGTCGCCTATCATCTTGAATACGCCACCGCGCTCAGCCAGGCCAAGCGCTTCGACGAGGCCATCGCGCAGTTCCAGGACGTGCTGAAGCGCGAGCCGAAGAACGGGCAGGCTGCCCTCGGCCTCGGCCGTGCGCAATACTTCGCCGAGAAGTACGCCGATGCCGTCGCGTCGTTCACTCAGGCCGCGGCGCTCGACCCCAAGATAGCGGCGGAGGCGCACTTCATGCGGGGCGCGTCGCTGGTGAAGATCGCGCAGGACATCAAGAACAAGGATGCGGCCAAGACCAGGGATGCGCTGTTGTCCCAGGCCGAGGCGTCCATGAAGGACGCGGTCTCGGCGGGAATAGCCGCGAGCGATCCCCGCCTCGTGCGGTTGCAGGCGGAGATCGACCGTATCCGCAAAGGCGGTTCGGCGACGCCCCCGCCGGAAAGCCCGAAGCCACCCGGGCCCGACTTCGCCACGGTGGTGGCCGGCCTCAAGGACCCGAATCCGGGTGTGCGCAGCCGCAATGCGCGACTCTGCGCTCAGTTCGGCGCCGACTGCGTGCCGTATCTGCGGCCGATGATCAACAACGACGCCGAGCTCGCGGTGCGCGCCGACGTCGCGCGGGCGCTGGGTGCCATCGGTGCACCGGCGGCCGCCGCCTGCGGCGAGTTGGCGAAGGAGATGGCGGACAGCGCCGAGCGCATGGTGTTGCCACGCGATCAGACCAAGAGGTCCGCGGAAGAAGAAGCGAAGCGGTTCGGCCGCGAGCAGGTGGTACACGGTGCCTGTCGCGATGCGCGGCTGAAGATCGGCTGCAAGTAGCCGTTGGCCGTTTGTGCGCGGTCCTCGCCGACCTGGAACCCGCCGCCGGCTTCATGCCGGCTGGTGGAGCGACCTCGACGACAAGAGTGTAACCACAAGGATTACACAACTGGTCCCGGAGCCAGTCGCTTCAACCACTACATGAGGTCGCCGGACGACCCGCCGAGGTCGCCGCGAGTGCGCGGCTGATATCGGCGCGCGTGGATATGTCGGCGCGCGTCCGCCGGCCTACGACACCGTCCGCGGCAGCGCGGGCGCCGGCGGATCGTCGCGTACGTACAGGATGCCGGGGCCGCTGAGGATCGCGCGCACCTCGTCCGGGCTCACGTCGTCGCGCACGACCAGCGTGAACGGATCGCCGAGGAACATCGACGCGTTGATGGCGTCGACCTCGGCGTGCAGCCGGACGTACGTCTTGGCCACCGCCTTGTCGGCGACGACGGTGAGCTTCGTGCCGTCGAGGGTCACTGCCCGCACCTCGGCCAACCGGCGCGCACGAGAGAGGAACCGCTTCGCCAGCCGCTGGCGCCGGTTCCGATACCGGCGCCAGATGAAGAGCGCCACGAATCCCATCCAGAACACGCCGCCGACGTTGCGCGAGGCGCGGTCGAGGACGAAGTACACCACCGCGCCCGCCAGCGCGGCGCCCGCCGCCCACAGCAGCAGGTCCGCCGGCCGCGCCCGGGAGAGCGCACGGAAGCGCTCCTCCAGGCGCATCAACCACGGCGTGCTGCCGGTGATGCCGCTGTCCGCCTCGTGCTTCGCTACCTTCAGCTCCCCCAGCATCTCGCGGCAGTCGCTGTAACGATCCTCGGGCCGCTTGCGCAGGCAGCGGGCCACGACTTGCTGCAGGTGCGGCGGCACGTTCGGACGCAGCTGGGTGAGCGGCCGGATCTCGTCGAAGGCGATGGCGTGCAGGGTGTCGAGGGGCGTCGCCCCCGAGAACGGGCGCTGCCCGGTGGCCATCTCGTAGAGCAGCACTCCGAAAGAGAAGATGTCGCTCCGATGATCCACGGGCAGGCCGCGCGCCTGCTCCGGGCTCATGTAACCGATGGTGCCCAGCACGATCCCGACCTTCGTGCGCGCCAGCGTCTCGAGCTGCGAGACGGCGTGGGCGCCGCTCGGCGAGTCGGCCAGCTTGGCCAGGCCGAAGTCGAGGATCTTGGCGTGGCCGTCGGGTGTGACCATCACGTTCGACGGCTTGATGTCGCGGTGGACGATGCCCGCCTCGTGCGCCTTCTGCAGGCCGCCCGCGACCTGCATCGCCACCTCGAGGGCGCCCGCCAGGTCCAGCTCACGGCCGTGGATGAGCGCGTCCACAGTCTTGCCGGGGACGAGCTCCATCGCGATGAAGACGCCGTCCTCGCACTCGTCGACGTCGTACACCTGGGCCAGCGCGGGATGGCTCACCGACGCCGCCGCCCGCGCCTCCTGGAGGAATCGTGCCTTGCGATCGGCGTCGGCGCCGAACTCGGGAGGCAGGAGCTTGAGGGCGATCGTCCGGCCCAGGCGCGTGTCGCGGGCCTGATAGACGACACCCATGCCCCCCTGCCCGAGCGGCGCTTCGATGGTGTAGTGCCCGAGGGTGCGGCCGATCATCGATCCGCCGATCGTACATCACTCTACACAGTTAGATATTGATCGACACTCCCGATTGTCAGTAGACTTCGAGCCATGCGCGAGAAATGGCTGCTCCTGATCCTGGCTTCGTCCTTTGTCACCAGCTGCGGCGGCCCTTCGGCTCCTTCCGGGACGCCGGCGCTCTCGGCCATTGCGGCCGCTCCCGAGTTCGATCGGCCCAACGTGATCGACTTCCAGTGGACGAACGTCGCCGGAGCTTCCGGGTTCGAAATCCAGGTCGGAACGACGCCGGGCGCCTCCGACATCGCGCGCCTCGCCGCCGGCTCCGCCACCAGCTATCGATGGACGCAGGCCCCCTTCGGCCTCTTGTACGCCCGCGTGCGCGTGCTCGGCGAGGGCGAGTCCGTCTCGAACGAGGTGCAGGTCCGCTCGACCGATCCGCGACACGTGGTGGATGCGCTGCTGTTCGGCGGCGGGCCGCTGGCTCCCCTTCGCACCGGGCCGGCTGTCGTGTGGGTCAACTGGCGGCGCGGCACGCGCGTCACCGTCGCCGTCTCGAGCACGATCAGCGCCGACCTGTACGCCGTGCTCGAGAACACGCTCGGCCAGATCTCCGAGAGCTCCGGCCGCGCGCTCACCTACGTCATCGAGCGGCGTCCGAACCCGCTGGTGTCGCGCCCGCCGGGTGATTTGATGGGCGGCAACGAGGTGTTCGCCGTCCTGCCCCAGGGCGACGAGATCCGCGTGCAGATCGGCTCCGCGGAAGACGTGCGGTGGGGCTGTCGCCGCGCCACCACCGGCTGCACCTTGCGCTTCGGGTATCCGTACACGACGCGCAGCGTCTCGTTCGTGGACGTCGCGAGCGGCGGGGCCGGCCTCGCCCACGAGCTCGGACACGCCTTCGGCCTGGGTCACATCGTGTCGGGACCGGGCGTATCGCAGGCATTCACGATGTCGACCGACGAAGACGCGGCGGCCTCGACGCGTCTGCCCGCTCTCGATCCGACGACGATGAACGTCCTGCGGCGCATCTATGCGGGCGGCTTCTCGGGCGGTACCGCACGCGAGGCGTTCATCGCCGCGGGCCTGGTGCTTCCCGGCCCTCCGGGTGGCGGACCGGGCGGACCCGGTGGTCCGGGTCCCGGTCCCGGTCCCAACACCCCCGACGGCCTCGGCGTGACGCTCTTCGACTCCGCCGACTGAGGGACTAGGCGTCGCGCGCCCCGGCCAGCCGCGTGAGGCGGGCCAGGCTGTCCACGACCTGCACCAGCTCGGCCGGCTGCACCGGCTTCGGGACGTGCATGTGGAAGCCGGCGGCCAGCGCGCGCAGCCGTTCCGCGGTGCTCGCGTAGGCGGTCAGCGCCCCCGCCGGCGTCAGGCCGCCGTCGCTCGGCGAAAGCGCCCGCACTCGCCGGATGAAGGCGTATCCGTCCTCGTCGGGCATCTCGATGTCGCTCAGCACCACGTGCGGGTGCAGCGCCCGCAGCTTGTCCAGACCCTCGCCGGCCGTCGAGGCCACCGCCACGTCCGCGCCATGACGTCCGAGCACCGCCGCCGCCAGCTCGCGGGCGTCGGGCTCGTCGTCCACGACGAGCACGCGGATGCCGTGCAGGTGCGGACCGTCGCACAGGTGCACCACGTCGTCCACCGCCACCGCCCGTCTCTCGTCACCGTTCATGGACGGCGCGGCCGCGTCGGCGGTGATGCGCGGCAGGCTGACGGTGAAGACGGCCCCGACGCCCAAGTACCGGTTGGCGGCAACCACCGTGCCTCCGTGCAGCTCCGTCAGCTCGCGAACGATGGCCAGACCCAGGCCGAGCCCTCCGTGACGCCGCGTGCTCGACGAGTCCGCCTGCCGGAAGCGATCGAACACGTGCGGGATGAAGGCCGGCTCGATACCCGGCCCCGTGTCTTCCACCGCGATCTCGACGTGCACGTCGACGCGCATCAGGGTGATGCGCACGCGGCCTCCCCGCGGCGTGAACTTCACCGCGTTGGCCAGCAGGTTCCAGACGACCTGCTGCAGCCGATCGGCATCGGCGAGGATGGGTGCGGCCGTGGGATCGAGGACGGCTTGAAGGTCGATGTCCTTGGCGCGGGCGGCCGGACGCACGGTATCGAGGGCGGCCTCGATGGTTTCCGCCGGCGTCAACGGCCGCAGGTTGAGCCGCAGCTTCCCCGCCGCGATGCGCTGCATGTCCAGGATGTCGGCGATGAGCTGCGTCTGGGCCATGGCGTTGCGCGCGATCGTATCGAGAGCACGGGCGGTGCCGTTCCCGTCGAGGCCGGCACGGAGCAGATGGGTCCACCCGACGATGGCGTTCAAGGGCGTGCGCAGCTCGTGGGAGAGGGTGGCGAGGAACTCGTCCTTGAGGCGGCTGGCCTGCTCGGCCTGCGCATGCGCCAGGCGCAGCTCCTCGCGGCGGCCTTCGAGGTCCTTCAGCATCTGGTTGAAGGTGGTGATGAGGGCACCGATCTCGTCGCGGCCGGCGCCCGGGGCGCGCACGGAGAGGTCGTTGCGCTCCGACACCGCCCGGGCCGCCTCCGCCAGCTCGAGGATCGGACGCGAGATCGAGCGCTGCATGGCGCGGCCCACGAGGGCGCCCCCGAGAAGCGAGGCGATGAACACCCCGGCCGCGATCGCGGCATAACGGCGCATGCGGGTGAGCCGCTCCGACAGGTCGGAGACGATGAGGAGCGTGCCCACGCGTTCGCCCTTGAGCACGATGGGGCGAGACACCACGAGGCGGCTGCGCTGGAAGACATGGCCCGCGCGCTGAAGCTCCGGCGGCAGCACGGCGGGAGCGATGGTGGCGCCCACCTCGCGCTCGTAGGCCACGAATCGGCGCCCGTCGCCTCCATAGAGGGCGGCCGCCACCACCGGACGATCGGCCTCCAGCGCCGAGAGCGTCTTGGTCGCCGACTCCGGGTCGTCGAACAACAGGGCCGTCGCGCTGTTGTAGCCCACGATCTCGGCCTGCCCCGACAGCCGGCGGACGAGGCCCTGCTCGAAGCTGATCCAGTCGTAGGCCATGAACGCCGCCGTCGCCAGCACCAGCGCCACCGCGCTCGCGAGCACGGTCGTGAGCATGAGCTTCCGCGGAACCGAGAGGTCCGAGAGGCCCTTCATCGTCGTGCCTCCACGATCCGGGCGACCTTGAGGAGCTGGGAGCTGATCCTCAGGCCGGCCGCCTGGCTTTTCGCGACGTTGACGTCGAAGGTGACGCGGCCGTCGTCGGTCAAGCGAAAACCGATCATCCCCCCGCCCTGCGCGAACCCCGGGAGGTCGCTCACGGTGAGGACGGGGGCGTTGCCCATCGCCGCGCAGACGCGGCGCGCTTCCGCGGCGTTGTCGGCCCCGACGAAGAGCACCTGCGGGCGCACGGTGATCCGATCGAGCGACTCGTAGCGCACGATGCGGAGCGTCCGCTTCTTCGCGTCGCGTCCCGCGACCGACTCCAGCACCTCGGCGAACGGGTCGTTCGCGAGGACGCCCACCACGAGCGGCTCCTCGGGCGCGACCGCCGGCCAGTCGATCAGGCGGGTGAAGTGCAGGAGGAAGGCGGCCTTGACCTCGTGGTCCGTCGGTGGGCGCGTCCAGGCGCGCGGCGCCGCCGCCACGAGCAGGCCGGCGGTCGCGATGGTGAGGAGCGCCCGGCGGCGAAAGCTCGTGGTGGTCATCGCCGCCGTGCCTCTACCAACGGAGGGTGGCTTGCGCCTGAAGGTGGCGCTCGACGAGAAAGCCGCCTCCGAACTCCGCGTGCCGCGGGGCCAGCAGGTTCCTTCCCACGACGGCCAGCTCCAGGCGCGACCAAGGCCGATGCGCGATGCGCGCATCGAGGTCGGTGAACGCCTTGATGGAGTGCTCCGGAACCTCCGCGATGTGCCGCACGACGAGATCGACGTCGACGCTCGGGATCGGGTTGAAGTACGAATTGAGCCAAAACTGATGCTTGGGGGTGGTGCCCTCGTACCCGCCGCGTGGATCCGGCTCTGGAGCCGGCGCCCTCACGTCGAGCTTGTACCACGAGTAGCCCGCCCGCAGCCGCCAAGTCGCCAGCGGGTCGAATATCGCCGCCAACTCGACGCCGGACGCGGCGGCCGTTTGCGCGTTCACGATGCGTACGGGCGTGACGGTGCGCACCGGCTCGCCGCCGATGCCGCCCTCCAGTGTCGGAGCCTCCGCCGCGCCGCCGGCCAGGTCGTCGTAGAAGCCGTGAAACACCGAGGCCGCGGCAAGGAGCTTGCCCGCCCGCACCTTGGCGCCGGCCTCCAGCATCACCACGGACTCGGGGCGAAAATCCGGCGAGCCCAGGAGCCGCGTGAAGCTGGGCTGCACGGGATCCGTAGGGATGTAGAACGACATGTCGCGCTCGATGCGCGAGGACGTGCGCACGGCGCGCGTCGCCGCCGCCCAGAGCGTGTGGCCGCCCTGCACCCAGGCGAGGCGCGCGCTGGGCTGCAGGTTCCAGCCCGAGTAGTCGTTCCATTCGAGCTTGGACCCCAGCGTGACGCGCAGGCGCTCGCGCCACACGCGCGTCTCGTTGTTGACGAAGATGCCGGCGATGTCGTCCCGGCGCGTTTCCGGCATGATCTCGAGCGTGGGCTCACCATGGAAGCGGCCCTCCGACGTCCGATAGTTGACGCCCCAGATGGTCTCGTGCCGCCGGCCCCAACGCAGGCGATGGCTGACGTCGACGTCGAAGGTGTCCCTCCTCTCCTCGAAGAAGAGCTCGTGGCGCGAGGTGCCGTCGTAGTACGCCTGCACCGTCACCTCGCCGGCACCGACGGTGTGCTTCCATCGGGTCAGCAGGTTGCCCCCGCGAGCACGACCCTCACCTTCGCGCGTCGACAGGAACGGCGGCGTGAGCTGGGCGACGTCGACGCGTTGCCCGAACTCGCCTCGATAGACGTCGCCCTGCACCGTGAAGGAGTCGCGCGCGCCGAGCGTGGAGTCGAGCCGGAAGCCCGCCTGCCCCAGGCGCCACGAGTCGTCGAAGCCGGTGGCGGCGTCCGCGAAAGTGCCGTCGCGATCGAAATACTTTCCGTAGGCGCGGTAGTGCGTGCGGGTGCCGAGGCGCCCGCCCCAGCGCACGCCGCCGATCGTCTCCCCCCCGCCCACGGCGACGGTCGCGAGCAGACCCTGCGTGCTCGCCGCCGGCTTGGTCACGATGCTGACGACGCCGTTCATCGCGTTGGCGCCGTAGGCCGCGCCACCAGGGCCGCGGCTGACTTCGATGCGATCGACGTCCTCGAGCAAGGTGTCCTGCGCGTTCCAGAAGACGCCGGCGAAGAGCGGCGTCCAGAGACTGCGGCCGTCCATGAGGACCAGCACCGAGCGTGACAGCTGGCTGGAAAAGCCGCGTACGGAAAGGGCCCACTCGTCGGCGTCGATCCGCGACGCCTGGACGCCGGGCACGATGCGGAACGCGTCCGGCAGCGTGGAGGCACCGGTCCGGCGGATGTCTTCGTAGGACACGACGCCGACGGCGGCGGCGGCCTCCATTGCGTTCTGCGGGCGGCGGGAGACCGTCACCACGCGGACCTGCGCCAGCTCTTCGATCGTGAGCTGCGTGATGTCCGGCGCCGGTTCGTCCTGCGCGCTCACGAGCGACGACACGAGCGCCAGGACGACGACGTGCGCCATGATCGTCAGACGACAGGCGTACACGGCTCCTCCAAGCGGAAGTCTGGTCTGGGGTTACGTCAGCTGCACAGACATTCCAGCGTCCAGCATGTGATTCAGAACACCACCAATGTACTACGAAATGTCATTATTTCTGACATCTATCTCGACGGCGGCCACGAGATGACAGGGACCCGGGAGGGGATGTCAGCGCACGAACGACTCGCGCCGCGAGGCCTCCGACAGCGGGACGAGATAGGCGGCGGGATCGGCGGCGATCTTGCGATGGGCGGCGGCCAACGTGCGCTCGCCGGCGTAGCTCACCGCGGACTGGACGTGCCCCCGGAGGCGGGCGAGGGTGACCACCACGCTGCCGACGTAGGGAACACGCATCGACTG
>Ga0075429_100002144_pt1 | contig 16462 bp, 13 predicted proteins | sample RhiMetdeltSRZDD3_FD_75295 | JGI IMG/M metagenome (GOLD analysis project Ga0075429, IMG submission 75295) | Populus rhizosphere microbial communities from Tennessee, USA - Rhizosphere MetaG P. deltoides SRZDD3 | ecosystem: Host-associated > Plants > Roots > Rhizosphere > Soil | place: USA... | reverse complement strand
CTGTGTTCCGGCCACATCTATCTGGCCGGCAGCGAAGACCAGAAGCAGCGCCTGCTGGTGCCGCTGGCGCAAGGGGACAAGGTCGGCTGCTGGGGCCTCACCGAGAGCAGCGCGGGCTCGGACGCGGGCGGGACGAAGACGACAGCGGTGCGCGACGGCGAGCACTGGGTCTTGAACGGCTCGAAGCAGTTCATCACCAACGGCGGGGTGGCCGACATCGCCGTCGTCATGGCCGTCACCGATCGCAGCAAGGCCAAGAAGGGCATCTCCGCCTTCGTCGTCGAGCGCGGCACCCCCGGCTTCCGGTCCGGCAAGAAGGAAGACAAGCTAGGCGTGCGCTCGTCGGACACTTCGGAGCTCGTCTTCGAAGACTGCCGCATTCCCGCCGCCAACCTCCTCGGCCAGGAAGGCCACGGGTTCATCGACACCCTGCGCGTCCTCGACCGCGGGCGCATCGGCATCGCCGCCTTCTGCGTCGGAATCGCCCAGGCGGCCCTCGACGCCTCCATCCACTACGCGAAGGGGCGCCGGCAGTTCGAGCACGCCATCGCCGAGTTCGAGGGCATCCAGTTCAAGATCGCGGACATGGCCACTCACGTCGAGGCCGCGCGCCTGCTCACGTGGCGGGCGGCCGGCGCTCGCGACGCCGGGCGCGAGCACACCCTCGAGTCGTCGATGGCGAAGCTGTTCGCCAGCGAGATGGCGGTGCAGGTCGCCTTGGAGGCCGTGCAGATCCACGGCGGCTACGGCTACATCAAGGACTATCCCGTCGAGCGCCATCTGCGCGACGCCAAGCTCGGCACCATCGGCGAGGGGACGAGCGAGGTGCAGCGCCTCATCATCGCCCGCGAGCTGCTCTCGCTGCGCGGGGTCATTCATTAGCGCCGCCCTGCCGGCGCTCGATCTCGACGGCCTCGCGCGGCAGGTCCAGGGCGGCGAGCCGCGGGCGGTGGCGCGCGCGCTCACGATCGTCGAGGAGGAAGCGGAAGCGGCGGGGCCGCTCTTGGCCCGCCTTCACCCCCATGCCGGCCGCGCCGCCGTCGTGGGCGTGACGGGCCCGCCGGGCGCCGGCAAGTCGACCCTCGTCGATCGTCTGACCGCGCACCTGCGGCGGCTCGGGAAGACGGTGGGCGTGATCGCCGTCGATCCGACGTCGCCGTGGACGGGTGGCGCCATCCTCGGCGACCGGATCCGCATGCAGGGGCACGCCACCGACGACGGGGTGTTCATCCGGTCGATGGCGAGCCGCGGGCATCTGGGCGGCCTCGCCGCCGCCAGCAGCCAGTTCGTGAGCGTCCTCGACGCCTCGGGCAAGGACGTCGTGTTCGTGGAGACGGTCGGGGTCGGACAGGGCGAGGTCGAGGTCGCCTCCGCCGCGGACGTGACGATCGTCGTCCTCGTGCCGGGCCTGGGCGACGAGGTGCAGACGATGAAGGCCGGCGTCCTCGAGATCGCCGACGTCTTCGCGGTCAACAAGGCCGATCGCGACGGCGCCGAGCGCCTCGAGGCCGAGCTGCGCTCCATGCTGTCGCTGGGCGCCGAGCCGCTCGACGTGCCGATCGTGAAGACGGTAGCGAGCCGCGACGTCGGCATCGACGCCCTCTGGACCGCCGTCCTGCAGGTCCACACGCAGCGCGCGCGTACCGGCGAGCTCGAGCGGCGGCAGCGCGAACGAACGCGCCGCCGGCTGGAACAAGCCGTCGTCGACCGCCTGCGGCGCCACGCGGCTGCGCGTACGTCACCCGCGGAGATGGACGCCGCCCTCGCCGACGTCATGGCGCGCGAGATCGATCCCGAGTCGGCGGCGGCGCGGGTGCTGTCGCGGCGCATCGATCACCTCGGCATCGCCGTGCGCGATCTCGATGCCGCCGTGCGCACGTACGAGGCCCTCGGCTTCCGGGTCGAAAGCGTCCACGACGTGCCGACGGAGAAGGTGCGCGCCGCCTTCCTGCCCATCGGCGAGTCACACCTCGAGCTTCTGGAGCCGACAGACCCGTCGTCGACGATCGCTCGTTTCCTGGAGAAGCGCTCCGGCCTGCATCACGTCTGCATAGTCGTGCCCGACATCGAGGCGGAGCTGGCGCGGCTCAAGGCGGCGGGAGCCACCCTCGTCGACGAGACACCGCGGGTGGGGGCGGGAGGCTGCCGCGTGGCGTTCGTGCACCCCAAGTCGGCGGAGGGCGTGCTGCTCGAGTTGAAAGAAGAGGCCTGAGGAGGCACATGGAGAACGGGGCGGACATCGGGATCATCGGCGGCAGCGGGCTGTACCAGATCGAGGGCTTCGAAGGCGTCCGCGAGCTCGAGATCTCGACACCGTTCGGGGCGCCGTCGGACAAGCTCGTCCTCGGCACCCTCGAAGGCAAGCGCGTCGCCTTCCTGCCGCGCCACGCCCGCGGCCACAAGCTGCTGCCGAGCGAGCTCAACTTCCAGGCCAACATCTTCGCCATGAAGACGCTCGGCGTGCAGTGGATCCTCTCCGTTTCCGCGGTGGGCTCCCTCAAGGAGCAGTACGCGCCGATGCACATGGTCGTTCCCGACCAGTTCGTCGATCGCACGCGCAAGCGCAAGCCGACGTTCTTCGGCCGCGGGATGGTGGCCCACGTGGCGTTCGCGAACCCGTTCTGCAAGCACCTGATGAGGATCTTCGGCGACAGCTGCGCGGAGGCGGGGATCACCCACCATCGCGGCGGCAAGTACATCTGCATCGAAGGCCCGCAGTTCTCCACCCGCGCGGAGTCGGAGCTGTACCGCTCGTGGGGCATGGACATCGTGGGCATGACGAACCTCGAGGAGGCGCGCCTCGCCCGGGAGGCGGAGATCTGTTACGCCACGCTGGCCATGATCACCGACTATGACTGCTGGCATCCCGACCACGAGTCGGTGACGGCCGAGGTCGTCATCGCCAACCTCACGCAGAACGCCGAGAATGCGAAGAAGGTGCTGCGCGCCGCCCTGCGCCGCCTGCCCGTGGCGCGCGACTGCGAATGCGCGACCGCGCTCGCCCACGCCCTCGTGACACGCTGGGACGAGGTGCCTCCGAACATCCGGACCGAGCTGCTGCCGCTCGTGGGCAAGTACGTGAAATGAACCTCGTCACCGACGCCTTCCGCATCCAGACGCGGGGGGACGACCACATCCTCGACGTCACCGAGCGCGTGCAGGAGATGCTCGCCCGGCACGGCTTCGAGGAAGGGCAAGCCCTGGTCTTCGTCGCCGGCTCCACGGCCGGAATCACGACCATCGAGTACGAGCCGGGTCTTCTCGAGGACATACCGGCCGCCTTCGAGAAGATCGCGCCCAAAGGCGCGGTCTACCGCCACGAGGAGGCGTGGCACGACGGGAACGGCCATTCCCACGTGCGCGCCAGCCTCCTCGGGCCGTCGCTGACGGTGCCGTTCCGCAAGGGCAAGCTCCTCCTCGGCACCTGGCAGCAGATCGTCGTCATCGACTTCGACAACCGGCCCCGCCAGCGCGACGTGGTGGTGCAGCTCACCGGCCAGTCGCGCGGCTAGGCCTTACGGCACGGCGAAGATCTCGACCTCGGTCACGCTGTTCCACGCGGTATCCGCGCCCGTGCTGTTGATGTTCCCGTTGCCGTAGTACCGGATATAGCGCGTCGACGTGTCCGGGATGTCGTAGGTCTCGAGCCCCGTCGTGGTCCCGCTGCTCTGGCCGGCCCAGACCGTGTACCAGGTCGAGTTGTCGGGCGACTGCTGGATATAGAAGCTGTTGTGGCGCGTGTTGCCCTTGTAGACGGCGATGTTCAGGCGGGTGACCGTGCGCGTCGCACCGAGGTCGTAACGGATCCAGGCGCCGCCGCCGTAGCCGGCCCAGCGCGTACCGAGGTTGCTGTCGACGGTATTGCCGGGCACGTTCCCGTCGTTCGTGCTCGCGGTCACGCGCGACGACGGCGGCGTGATCTCGACATCCGTCTGGCCGGCGACCGCGCTCGCGACGTTCGACGGCTCGCTCTCGGCGGCGGAGAGGGCGGTGACGACGTAGTAGTAGCGGACGGTGCTGGTGAGGCCGGACTGGTCGGAGTAGGCCGTCGTGCCGACAGTGGCGATCGGCGCGAAATAGCCGTCGGTCGCGGTGTGGCGGTACACCTTGTACTGCGTGGCGGCCGGGGAGGCGGTCCACTGGAGCGCGATCCCCGCGCCGGCGTTGGCGGCGGTGAGGCCCGAGGGTGCCGCCGGTGCATTCTGCGAGGCCCCGGTGAGGGTCCGCGGCGCGCTCTCGCCGAAGCCGTTGCGGGCGGTCGCCTGATAGACGTACGTCACGCCGGGGGATCCCGTGCGGTCGATGAACTCGTCGGCCGTGGTCGTCCCCACCACGGAGAACGGTCCCTCTGAAGACGTCGCCCGGCGCACGACGTAGTCGGCGGCGCCATAGGCGGGTTTCCAGCGGAATCGCACGTACGGCCGGGAGGGCTCGCCGATGATGCCGTCGAGCGGGGGCGGCGGGCCGTTCGCCGGTGCGGCGAGGCTCTCCTGCGACTGCGGGCCTTCGCTGTTCTGATTGCGGCTCGTCACGATGTAGACGTACGAGCCGCCGTTGGCCAGGCCGCTGTCGACGTAGGGCGGGCGCTTCACATCGCGCTGCAGGAGCTGGTACGGGCCGCACGCGGTCGTGCCGCGATACACGCTGTAGCCGATCTCGCCGAACCCGTTGTAGGAGCCGTGGTCCCAGCTGAGCGTGACCTTCTGATGGCCGGCGGCAGCGCTGAAGTTGGCGGGGGCCCCGGGGATGACACCCGGCGCCGGTGTCGGGGTCGGTGTACCGGTGGGCGTCGGGGTGGGCCATGGGCAGCCCATCGGTGTCGGCGTGGGACCCAGCAGCACCCCCGGCACCCGGGCATTGGCGTCGCCGGCCTGCGTCTCGCCGCCGGGCACCACCGCCGAGACGCGGTAGAAGTATGTCGACGAGGGGTGCACGCCGACGTCGACGTGGCTCGTGGCGCTCGTCGTGGCCAGCAGCTCGTACACCGGCGCGATCGGCACGCTGCAGAACAGCTCCTGGCGGCCGCGGAGGATCCGATAGAGCGTGGCGCCGCCCACGGCGCTCCAGCTCACGGTGACGCGATCACTTCCCGCGGTCGCCGTCACCGTCGGCGGCATCGCCGTCACGATATAGGCCGAGGACGCCGCCGTATTCGACGGCGTGCTCTCGGTGCCGCTGCCCATCGCGATGACCTGGAAGTAGCGGCGTGTCGCGCTCGAGGTGGCGAAGCTGTAACTGGTGCCGGTGATGGTGGCCAGGTCGCTGAACGCGCTGCAGCCCGCCGCCGCCGACCGCAGGCGGTAGCTGGTGGCGCCGGGGATGGAGGTCCAGGCGAGGGCGATGGCGCTCGACTGGGGGTTTGCGGTGAGGAAAGGCGCCGGCATCGCCCCCGGCGTGAGCACCTGCGCCTCGTTCGAGTGCGGGCCCTCGGACGAGCTCACACCGGCCACGACGTAGTAGTACACCGTTCCCGCCGCCACCGACGTGTCGTCCCAGGTGCGCGTGGCCCCGCTGTTGGTGGGAATGCCGCTGGCGATCGTCGTGTAGGGGCCGCCGCTGAACGCGCCGCGCTTCACGGTGTAGCTGTCGGCCAGCACCTCGTTCCAGGTCAGGCGCACGGTCGGGCCGGGCTGGTTCGTGGCGGTGAGGCCAGTCGGGGCCTTGGGCGGCACGTTGGCGGGCGTGGCACCCACCGTCTCCGAGTCGAGGCTGTCACCCCGATCGTTGGTGCCGACTACGAAGTAGTAGTACGTGGTGCCGTTCGTCAATCCTCCGTCGACGTACTGGAACGGATAGGTCGAGAGCTTGCGCGCCACCTGGACGTAGGGGCCGCAGTCCACCACCGCGCGGTAGACGCTGAAATACTTCGGTCCGTTCGGGTACGGGTAGTCCGTGTTCCACGTGAGGCGGATGCGTCCGTTGGCGGCCTCGACGCTCAATGAATGCGGCGCGGGCGGTGTGGCCGTCGGCGGTATCGGCGACGGGACCGGCGTGCCCGTCGGGCAGGGCGTGGGCGTGGGCGGCGGCGTCGGTGCTTGATCGCGCAGGGCCAGCACCAGCACGCGCTCGGAGTCGGCGCCTTCACCGGTGATGTTGGTGGCGCTGACCAGGTAGTAGTACGTCACCCCGGGAACGGCGGTCGTGTCGGTGTACGTCGTGGCCGGCGGGTTCACGGTGGCGATGGCGGCAGGAGTGCCGGCGCTCGGGCTGCAATGCACGTTCGCGGTCGTGCGCTTGACCGTGTAACGGGTGGCGCTGGCGATCGCGCTCCAGGACAGGTCCACGCGGCCCGAGTCCGCCGGTCCCGCGGTGGCGGTCAGGGTCGGGGCGGCCGGCGGCTGGATCTGCGGCGTCACTGCGATCGGATCGGACGGCGGGCTCGTGCCGCCGCTGTTCACGGCCACGACGTAGTAGTAGTAGTGCCGGCGGTCGACGACGTTCATGTCCGTGAACGTCGTCGCGTTGCTCGTGCCGACCTGGGTGTAGGTGTCGCACTGGCTGAGGCGCCGCCAGATCTGGAACTGGCTGGCGCTTGCCGCGTTCCAGGTCAGCGTGACCTTGCCGGCATCCGGCTGCGCGCGCAGGTTCGTCGGCGCCGCCGGCGGACCGTTCGGATAGGCCCAGACCTCCATCTCGCTCACGCTGTTCCAGCCCGCCTTCGCCGGATCGGTGTTGCCGCGCCCCACGTAACGCACGTACCGCGCGAACGGTGTGCCCGGGACGGTGAACGTCTCGAGCTGCGTCGTGGTCCCGCTGGTCTGCCCACCCATCAGCACCGTCCATACCGCCGTATCCGCGGAGGTGTGGACCTCGAACATGTTGCGGCGCTGGTTGCCCATGTGGGCGGCGACCTTGACGTACTTCAGGAGCCGAGTCCCCCCGAGATCGAACTGCAGCCAGGCGCCGCTGCCGAAGCCGGACCAGCGAGTGTTCAGGTTGCCGTCGACGGAGTTCGCCGGCACGTTGCCGTCGTTCGTGCTCGCGCTCGTCGACGATCCCGGCACCGGGACCTTGACGAAGCCGGGCGGCGTCGGGGTCGGCGTCGGCGTAATCATGCCCGTGGGCGTCTGCGTGGGCGTCGGCGTGGGCGTCGGCATGATCTCTTGCGCGGCCAGCGGACGCGGCATGTGCGGCGCGATGGGGAGGATCGCGACAGCGGCTCCCGCGGCCACGGCGAAGACGGCTTTCATCACAGGCTGGCGCATGGTTTCGCTCCAGAAGATCGGGCGTGAATCGGCGTGTCGATGGCGATGATGGCTATATCGTATATGTGCTTTCGGCGCATGATTCAAGGGCATTCCGCACACCACGGCACAAAGGACCTGGACTGTTCGAGTCTGGCGCTCGCCCGAGCAAGGACGGTGCCAGGGGATCGACTTCCGTCGGAACGCGCCCGTTTTGCGTGTGCCGCGGAGCGGCCTGTGGCCCCCGTGGGATCAACTTGAGACACGCGTGTCCGGTGCTGAGACGGACTGCGACAGTCGCCTGGGTGCTTTCGTTTCACCTGTAAGTGTGCGGGGGAGCCGAGACATTTCGGTTTCGTGGTAGGGTTTTCCGTTTTCGAAGGGGTCCAATGTCCATACTTGTCGTCGGAAGCGTCGCTTACGACACCGTCGAGACGCCGTTCGGCAAGGCCGAGCGCGTGCTCGGGGGCAGCGCCTCGTTCTTCTCTGTGGCCGCGTCCTTCTTCGTGCCCGTGAACCTCGTGGCCGTCGTGGGCCGCGACTTCGGCGACGCCCAGCTCGCCGCCTTCAAGGGCCGATCGATCGATCTCGAAGGCCTCGAGCGCCAGGACGGCGCCACTTTCCACTGGCAGGGCAAGTATTCCTACGATCTCAACTCGCGCGACACCATCTGCACCGAGCTGAACGTCTTCGAGAAGTTCAAGCCGAAGATCCCGGCCGCGTACCGCAAGAGTGAGTTCGTCTTCCTCGGCAACATCGATCCCGCGCTGCAGCGCGAGGTCCTCGAGCAGGTGGAGCGGCCGAAGATCGTGGCCTGCGACACCATGAACTTCTGGATCAAGGGCCGGCTCGAGGAGCTGAAAAAGACGCTGCGCCGCGTCGACATCCTCCTCATCAACGACAGCGAGGCGCGCGAGCTGTCCGGCGAGTGGAACATCGTGAAGGCGGCGCGGGCCATCCACGCCCTCGGGCCGAAGACGCTCGTCATCAAGAAGGGCGAGCACGGCGTATTGATGTTCTCCCCCGAAGGCAGCTTCGCGGCGCCCGCGTATCCCCTCGAGGACGTCTTCGATCCGACGGGGGCGGGCGACACGTTCGCCGGCGGCTTCATGGGTTATCTCGCGAGCCACGGCGGACATGGCGAGGAGGCCCTGCGGCGCGCGGTGATCATGGGCAGCGCGCTCGCCTCGTTCTGCGTCGAGGCCTTCAGCCTCGATCGTCTGCTGAAGCTCGACCGCAAGGAGATCGACGCCCGCTTCGGCCTGTTCAAGCGCCTCACCCACTTCGAGGCCATCTGAAGCGCTACCCCCTGCTGGTCCTCGTGCTGTTGACGGCAGCCTCCTATCCGCTGGGGCTGCTGCTGGGTTCGCGCTGGGTGCTGCCGCTCCTCAACACGGCCCCCGCGTACGTCATCATGGCGCTGCGGCTGCGGGCGGGGGACCGCGCGGGTGCCTTGCGCGCCACGCTGCTGTGGGCGGTGGCGCTGGCCCTCTTCGGCACCGTCTCCTTCATCCTGTGGCCGACGGATCCCGAGCCGCTCGTGCTCAACGGCGCCCGCTATCGCGACGAGATGTTCCAGTGGATCCGCACCGGCGTCGGCTCCGAAGGGGACATCCGCCAGTTCCTTCCGCAGCACCTCTGGCATCTCGCAGCCTTCGTCGCCCTCAGCCTCGTCACCGCCAGCGTCGTCTCGATCTCGATGGGCGCGGTGCTGATGAACTACATGTCGTGCTACGTGGCCTCGCTCGCCCGCGCCGGCGTGCCCGCCTGGGCGGTGGTGTTCCTCGGATGGCAGCCCTGGGCGATCTGCCGGGTGGCCGCCTTCTGCACCCTCGGGACCGTGCTCGCCGAGCCGCTGCTCGCGCGCGTGCGGCGCTACCGGTACGACGGACTGCGCAGTGCGCGTGTCCCCATCCTCGCTGCCGCCGCCGGGATCGTCGCGGACTGGGTGCTGAAGGCCGTGCTCGCTCCCCATTGGGGCCTTTGGCTCCGGGGCCTGCTGCCGTGATGTGCTAACGTCAGGGCATGACTGAGGCCCCCCGCAAGCACGTGCTGGTCGTCGACGACGAAGCGGATGTGCGCGCGTCCGTCGTCGAGCTGCTCGCGAGGGTGGGCTGCGACGTGGAGGCGGTGGGTCGTGGCGAGGACGCGGTGATCGCGGTGCAAGCGCGGCGCCCCGACCTCATGATCCTCGACCTCGGGATGCCGGATCTGGACGGCTGGTCGGTGATCGAGCGCCTCATCCCGATCGGACCCCCGCCCATCGTCTTGCTGGCCTCGCGAGCCGACGATCCGAAGAGCGGGCCCTTCCAGGACTTCATCGTCGGCTACCTGTACAAGCCGCTGCACTACGGTGAGCTGGCCGCTTCGTGCCGCCGGCTGCTCAGTGAGCGCGAGTCGACCACCGAGGTCCTCGACCGCCGGCAACATCGCCGGCGGCGTCTGATTGTCGACCTCACGCTCCTCACGCTGGACGGCGCGCCTCGCGATGGGGCGGCTGTCGCTGGAAAGCTCGTGGACCTGAGCCCACGCGGGCTGCAGATGGAGACCGCCTCCGCGCTGGCCATCGGCGACAAGGTGCGGGTGGCGCTCCACGTCCCGGGCGGACAGCTCACGCTCGAGGGGAAGGTGCAGTGGCGCAAGCCGGCGGAGAGCGGGTTCGCTTACGGCCTCGATCTCGGCCACCTCACCCGCGACGACGCGCGGCGGCTGACCGCCGTGCTCGAGCCCTAGCCGGTCTTTTCGCCGCAGCTCCCGCAGAACTTCGCGCCCGGGGCGAGCGGCGTCTTGCACTTGGGACACAGCGACGGGCCCATGGCGGTGCCGCAGTTGCCGCAGAACTTCGAGCCGGGCGCCACGACGGACTGACACTTCGGACACGTGGCCGCCACCGGCATCGGACCGCCGCACTGCACACAGAACTTGGTGCCCTCGGGGACCATCGCGTTGCACTTCGGGCAGGCGACCATCGTCGGCATGGGCCCCGCCGGCGCGGCGCCGCCGCCGCCGGCCGGACCACCGCCGGGCCGTCCCTGCGCGCCCATGGCGTTCGCGATCATGCCGGGCATCATCATGCCGATGCCGGCGCCGAGGCCGAGGCCGGCCGCGCTGCCGGCTTCGCCCGGGTTGTTCGCCGCCGCCTCGATGCCGCGCGCCGCCTTGAACGCCATGTAGCGCTGCATGTCCCCGATGGCGCCCATGCCCGCGCGCTCGTCCATCATCTTCTGGACTTCCTCGGGCGGGGTGATGGCACTGATGATGAAGTCCACGAGCTCGAGGCCGTACTTGCCGAAGTCGTCGGCCACGCGGCCCTTCGTACCGCCCGCCAGCTCGTCGTAGTACCGCGGCAGGTCGAGGACCGTCTTCAGCGTCTCGCCGAGCAGGTCGTTGAGGCGCGCCACCGTGATGTCACGGAGGAAGTCCTCGATGGAGTCGGTCGTGAACTTGCCCTTGGTGCCGACGAGCTCCTGCACGAGCAGGTTCGGGTTCGCCACGCGGATCGAGAACCGGCCGAAGGCGCGCAGGCGCACCATCGACAGCTCGCTGTCGCGGAAGACGATGGGCTCCTTGGTGCCCCACTTCAGCTCGGTGAACGTCTGCCGGCTGATGAAGTACACCTGCGCCTGGAACGGCGACTTGCCGCCGAAGGGGGCGCCGATGATCTGCGCGAGCAGCGGAAGGTTGAGGGTGGTGAGCGTGTGGCGGCCGGCGGTGAAGGTGTCGAGGGCCTTGCCGTCCCGATAGAACGTCGCCCACTGGTTCTCCTGGACGATGAGCTGCGCGCCGAGCTTGATGTCGGCGGAGCCCGACGGGGGCTCGCGATGGACGATCTCGCGGCCGGAGTCGTCGAGGAACTGGAGGATCTCGAGAGCGATACCCATTACTTCACCCCGCCCAGGATGGCCTCGCGGTCGGCGAGGCGTGCGTCGAGGCCGTCGATGCGCGCGGTCAGCTCGCGCACGGCGGCGGTCACCTCGGTGGCGGAGGCGGCCTGCTGCGCGGCGAGCTGGATCTCTTCGACGCCCACGAGCAGGCCGAGGTCGAACTGGTAGACGCGCTCCAGCATCGTCTCGTCGACCTTGATCTCGTCGAAGAAGCCGGAATACCCGCGGTCCGCGTAGCGGATCCGGGCGATCACCTTGTCGAGACGCTTGCGCGCGGTCTCGATGTCGTTGATGACGTCGAGCGAGCCCGAGCGCGTGGCGGCGGCGCTCACGTCGTTGAGGGCGCGTTTGGCCGTCTCCAGCAGCGACGCCAGGTACTCGCGCTGCAGCTTGTCGGCATCCCGGCGCAGCTCGCGCTCGCGATAGCCCTTGAAGCCGGGAATCTTGTGGGCGATGCGCTCCAGCAGGTTCTGCGCCGCCCGGGCTTTGTCGAGAATGGGATCCATCTGTCCTCCTCGAAACTGTGGACTGTCGACTCGTGTGGAACGTCGACGCGGGCCCGCCCGTTTCAGGCGGGGTCGCCCTAAGCGAGGTTGGTCCCCGCCTCCAGCATCGTGTTGACGATGGTGAGGAGCTTGTTGGCCGTGAACGGCTTGTTGATGTACATGACCGCGCCCGACTCGAAGCCCTCGGCCAGCGCCTCTCCGCCGCCCTTGGCGGTCAGGAAGATGACCGGCACTTCCTTGAGCCGCGAGTCTTCCTTGATCTTACGGCAGACGGTGAAGCCGTCGATCTCGGGCATCATCACGTCGAGCAGGATGAGATCGAAGGCTTCCTTCGCGAGGATCTCGAGGGCGCGTCCGCCGCTGGAGGCAGCGACGACCTCGAAGCCCTTGCCCTCGAGAATGGTCCGCTCGAGGTTCAGGATGTTCTCGTCGTCGTCCACGACCAGAATCCTCTTCGCCATGATCGAGGGGCGATTCTAGCATCGCGCACGACGTCCGTGTACGGCGGGCGCGCCCGAATCTCACGGGCGCGCCAGAGGTTGTGATCCGCGGTTACCGCTGGATCGGTGAGTGCGCGGCGGGAAGGAAGTTGAGGACGAGGAACCCTTCGCGCGCCGGCGTCTGGTCGTGGTTGCCGGTGACGAAGAACTGGCCTTCGGCCAGCACCCGCAGCACCGGCTGCCAGCCCCTGTCCGAGTTGAGCATGCCCTGGTCGTCTTCGAACCAATCCCAGCGCGGCTCGTTGCAGCCGTTCGTGCGGCGGCCGAACTTGTCCTTGCCTTGCGAATCCAAGCGGATCTGCTCGCCGACGTAGAACGGGCCGGAGGGATCGAACTCACGCAGCTCCCCGTTGAGGCCCTTCACCGTGTAGACCTTGATGTCGAACGCGGTCGTCGGCCAGTTGCCGTTGGGGCAGAGCTCCGAGGTCGCAGGCGGCGGCGCCGCGGTGGCGGTGGCCACCGGCGCGGGAGGCGGCACATTGACTCCGGTATCTGTCGTCTCGGGGTCACTGCCGGTACAGCTCAGAAGGGAAATGCTGGCAACAGCAGCAACGAGAACGAGTGGGAACTGGCTTCGATTCAACACGCACCTCCTACGTATGCGAACGTCGCACCTCACCGTCACCGGCATTCAATGGCGCGACAAAACCCTTTAAACCAAAGCTCGTACTGTAGCCGGACCGGTGGCGATGGTCAAGCCGATCCTGGAATACTACTAAGCAGAGTACTTAGCGGAACGTGAACGTGTAGACATTCGAAGTGACACCGTCCACGCGCGCTGAGAACGTGACGTCGCCGCCCCTGCCGCCGCCAATGACCTTGGGCGTGAACGAGCCGGGATTGACGACCGTGCGTCCGCCGCTGATGTTCCAGTCGGGAAGGCCGGATTGGGTGGCGCGCCCCGCCGCATCTTTGGGCGTCGCGTCCAGCACGATGTCACAGCTCGAGGAGCCCTCGGTGGCGTCCTTGGTGTTGGGCAGCGCCTCGCCGTTGCACTGAATGTAGTAGACCTGCGCGTGAACGCTCGCGACCGCGTTGCAGTTGTTCCGCCAGCACCCGTTGTCCGGCTGCTGTTGCTGAGGCGCTGAAGTCGGCTGCGCGCTTCCACCGCCACCGCCACCCCCCGACGTCGGCGGGGGCTGGGTCGGGGATGTGGGCAGCGAGGACGCAGGAGCGGGCAGCGGGATCTGGATGACCACGATCGGCACGGGGGCCGCGACCGGCAAGTTGCTATAGCTGGTTGCCGGCATGTCCTCGGTGATCGTCTGGCAGGAGCCGACGACGAAAGCGAGGACTAGAACGGCGACGACCCGAAGGTGGTTCATACGCCCCCCAAGCTTACGCAAGACATGAGACGATCACACAGAAGTTGGCATTCTGTCAATGTTTTTTTGGTTGGCCCCCCGCCAGGCCGTGGCCACCGCCTCGGCCGCCCGCCGGGAAGCGCCCGGCTCTCCGAGCCGGCGGCGCACCTCGGCGAGCCCGTCCCTTATGACGTCGAGGGCGGCGGGATCGTCCAGGAGCCGCAGCGCCTCCGAGGCCACGCGCTCCGATGTGAACTCGCGCTGGATGATCTCCGGGAGCAGCCGGCGGCCGGCGATCAGGTTCGGCATCGCGTAGTGGGGCACGTCCACGAACGGCTTCCCGATCGCGTACGTGAGCGGCGACAGGCGATAGACGACCACCATCGGCGTTCCCACCAGCGCGCCCTCCACCGTCGCGGTGCCGGACGCGACGAGCCCGAGGTCGGCGCCCGACAACACGCGCGCCGCCCCGCCGGTCAGGATTCGAACGGGAAGGCCCGCGAGTGAGGCCGAAAGCGCCCGCGTGTCGAGACCCGGCGCCGCCGCCAGCGCGAACTGAAGCTCCGGCCGCCGCGCATTCAGGAGGCGAATGGCTCCCAGGAGCGGCGGCAGGTTGTAGCTCACCTCCTGGCGGCGGCTGCCTGGGAGCACGGCCACCATCGGCCGCGTGCGGTCGAGGCCCAGGTCGGCGCGCGTGGCGCCGCGGTCGGCCGGCGGGGCGAGACGATCGACGAGCGGGTGGCCGACGAACGTCACCGGCACACCCGCCTCTTCGTAGACGGCCGGCTCGAACGGGAACAGGACGAGCATGCGCTCGACGGTCTCGCGGATCGTGCGCAGCCGGCCGCGGCGCCAGGCCCAGACTTGTGGCGACACGTAGTAGACGACGGGAATGCGGCGCCGATGCAGCTCGCGGGCGAGGCGCAGATGGAAGCCCGCATAGTCGATGAGCACGGCGAGCGCGGGTGGGTCGCGATCGACCTCGGCCAGCACCTCGCGCAGGATGCGGCGCAGACGCGGCAGGTGGCGCAACACTTCGAGCAGGCCCACGACCGCGAGGTCGCGCACGTGGGCGATGGGGCGCAGCCCTTCTCGGATGAGCTCGTCGCCGCCGAGGCCGAAGGCGTCGAGCGGCCCCACCATGGTCCGTAGCTCGCGCAGCAGCCACGCGCCGTACAGCTCGCCCGAAGGCTCGCCCGATGAGAGGAGGAGGCGGGGCATCCGCGCGGACATTGTACGTCTTCGGCAGCGGCGACTGTCCGCCAGAGAAGACACGCGCACGCGCAAACGCTGTGCTTACCACGGTACGACGCTTGCACCGGGCGGCGCGGCAGGAGGTGGGCATTGCGCACCCTCGCGGTCGTGGGCGTGCTGCTGCTGGCGGCGGGACCGACGCTGGGCGAGAACGCCGTGGGCAAAGGGGGTGGAACGGCGAAGGAGTCGGCGCCGACGGACGAGGCCCCGCCCGAGTCGCGGCATCCGGCGCCGTCGCGCACGAGCGAGCCGACAGCCGCCCCGACATCCCCGCCGCGCGAGGAGCGGCGGGAGGAACGTCGAGAGGAACGTCGAGAGGAACGCCGGGAGTGGCACAAGCAACCGGACACACCCGCGCCCACAGCGGAGCCGACACGCAGGCCCGACCCGACGCCGACACCAGAACCCGAGCCGACCGCTACGCCCAAACCCGCGCCGACGCCGAAACCCTATCCGACCGCGACTCCGGAGCCGGACCCCACGCCGACACCCGACTGGCGCACCGGCAGCGAGCGCCGGCATCCGAGGCCCGAGGACTATCGTGTCGATACACCGGCACCGTCACCCGAGCCGACGCCCACACCCGATTGGCGCGCGGATGCCGAGCGCCGGCATCCGCGGGCCGAGGCCCCTCGTATCGAAGCGCCGCCGGAGCCCGAGCCGACGCCGACACCGGACTGGCGCACGGACGCCGAGCGCCGTCACCCGCGGCCCGAGGGCCCACGCGTCGAGGCTCCGCCGCCGCCCACCGTCGCGTCGCCGCCCGCCGCCGCACCGGCGCTGCCGCCGCGTCGCGGCGCCGATGTCGACAACGATGACGACCGCCGCCGCTCACAGGACCATCACGACTCGCACGACCGTCAGGACGGACGCGACCGGCGCGACCCGCACGACCGGCGCGACAACCGCGACTGGCGGCCCTCGCGCGCCGAACGTGGCCACCTCGGGCCGCACTATCACGCGCGCCGGTTCGTGCCCGACAGCTGCGCGAGCGACGTCCTGGTCGCGCGCTACACCGACTCCGACCCCGACAGCGATCCGTCACGTCCGAACTACGACGGGATGGCCGCGCTGCGCTTGATCGTCGACCCGCCGGAGACCCGCGTGTTCGTCGACGGCTACTTCGCCGGCCACGCCGAGGACTTCGACGGCTTGTTCCAGCGGCTGCACGTCCTCGAGGGCTGTCACGAGATCGCGCTCGTGCTGCCGCGCCACCGCACCCACCGGGTGCGGCTCTACGCCACGACGTCGCGCGCGTCGAAGATCCGCCACGAGATGCGTGAGGGCGACGGCAACGACGTCGAGGATCTCTCCGAAGGCCTCTGCCGAGCCGGGCGCGCCGCGCCGCCGCCGCCCGCGCCCGAAGCGCACGATTTCGAGATCGAGCGGCAGCACTGGTTCCTGGCCCGCGGGCGCATGACCACTCTGGTCGGCCTCGTGCGCGGCGTGCTGGGCGGCGGCGCACCGGCGGCCGTCGTGGTGCGCGTCGAGGCGCGCAGCGAGGGCGGCGCGGTGGTCGCCAGCGAGCGCGAGTCGCGGGTGGACGTCGACGGCGCCGGCGCCTTCCTCGCGTCCTATCGCATCGACCTCGCGCCGGGGCGCTACGCGGTGCGCCTCGACGTCCGCGAGCCGGTCTCGGGCCGCCGGTCCGCCCTGAGCGGCCCCATCGACGTGCCGGACTTGCACGCGACCCGCGTGAGCGTGGCCTCGGTCCTCGTCCTGGAATCCATGCGCCTCGCTCCGACCGACCCGCGCCACCCGCTGGGCGCGCTCGTACTGGAGCAGGCGATGCCGGTGCCGCGGTTCGGCAATCGCTTCCTGCCCACCGAT
>Ga0075429_100002142_pt1 | contig 16463 bp, 10 predicted proteins | sample RhiMetdeltSRZDD3_FD_75295 | JGI IMG/M metagenome (GOLD analysis project Ga0075429, IMG submission 75295) | Populus rhizosphere microbial communities from Tennessee, USA - Rhizosphere MetaG P. deltoides SRZDD3 | ecosystem: Host-associated > Plants > Roots > Rhizosphere > Soil | place: USA... | reverse complement strand
CGAGATTCGCCGTGGACCCGGAGCACCCGGCCAACCAGGCGATCGTGGACCTGGACAAGGCCGAGCGTGACACTTCGGGCCGCGTCCACTTCCTGGCCGACTTCTGCATCCTCCAGCCCGCCGATCCGGCGCGCGGCCGGCGCGCCCTCCTCTTCGACATCCTCAATCGGGGTCTGAAGGGTGCTGTGCGCCGCTTCAACCTCGCCCCGCAACCAGCCGTCCACACCGAGGCGATCGACCCTGGCGACGGCTTCCTGATGCGCCACGGCTGGACCGTCGGGTGGTGCGGCTGGCAGTGGGACGTCTTCCGGAGCGACGCCTTGCTGGGGATCGACGTGCCCCAGGCGCTCGGGCCGGACGGCAAGCCGATCGTCGGCACCGTCGCCGTCGAGTTCCAGCCGAACAGCGTGCTGGCGGACCACCTGCTGGCGGATCGCATCCACAAGCCGTACACAGCCGCCGACCTGGACCAGCCGGACGCCGTCCTGACCGTCCGCGAGTGGCAGGGCGGCGAGCGGACCACGATCCCGCGCGAACGCTGGCGCTTCGCTCGCGAGATGGACGGCACGCCAATCCCTGACGCCGACTACGTCTGGCTGGAGGGCGGCTTCCAGCCGGGCTTCTTCTACGAGGTCATCTACCAGACCAGAAACTGTCCCGTCGCCGGCTGCGGCCTCCTCTCGATGCGGGACTTCGCCTCGTTCCTGCGCTTCGCCTCCGAGGAGGACAGCAACCCCTGCGCCGGCCGCCTGGACCGGGCGTACAGCTACGGCATCTCGCAGAGCGGGCGGTTCCTGCGCCTCTTCCTCTCATTGGGTCTCAACCTGGACGAGGCCGGACGCCAGGTGTTCGACGGCCTGATCCCTCAGGTCGCTGGCGGGCGGCGCGGCCAGTTCAACCAGCGCTACGCCCAGCCGTCCGATCAGTCGATGCCGAGCTTCGGGCACCTGATGCCGTTCGCCGACGATCCCCAGACCGATCCGCTGACCGGCGACTCGGGCGGGCTGCTGGACCGTCAGCGCCAGCTCGGCGGCGTGCCCAGAGTGTTCACGATCAACACCTCGGCCGAGTACTGGCGTGGCGACGCCTCGCTGATCCACACCGACCTGGCGGATACTCGCGACGTCGAGCCGCCGGCCGAGGTCCGCTGCTACCTGCTCAGCAGCACGCAGCACGGGAGGGGGGCCGTCCCGCTGGTTCACGAGAGCGGGAACGAGGGCGATCGCGGCGCCAACGGCCTGAACGCCATCAACCACGACCCGCTGATCCGCGCCGCGCTCATGAACCTGGACGCCTGGGTCGCCGAGGGAGTAGAGCCGCCGGCGAGCGCCTTCCCGCGCATCGCAGACGGCACGGCTATTACGCCAGAAGAGGCGCTGGCCCGCTTCCACGCCATCCCCGGCGCCGTGGTCGCCGATCCCGAGCGGAGGCTGATGGTCTGGCGCACGGACGTGGGGCCAGAGGCGGACAAGGGCATCATGCAGCCGCCGGCCCGCCTGGGCGAGCGGTACCAGAACTACGTCTCGGCGCTGGACGCGGACGCCAACGAGGTGGCTGGCATCCGGATGCCGGACATCTCGGTCCCCGTCGCCACCTACACCGGCTGGAACCCTCGAGCCCCCGAAACGGGCGGCGCGGGCCAGATCAACCTGATGCAGGGATCGACGTTCCCGTTCGCGGCGACGAGGGCCGAGCGCGAGCAGCGCAGCGATCCCCGCCCCTCGATCGAGGAGCGGTACCGCGACCGGGAGGAGTACCTGGCGCAGGTTCGCGCCGCTGCCGAGGCGCTGGTGGCACAACGGTACCTGCTGGCCGAAGACGTGGACCTGGCCGTCCAGCTCGCGGGTGAGCGGTACGACACGTTCGCGCCCACCCCGGCCGGCGCCGCCCGGTAGCCACACGCCCGCTGGGCCACGTTCTTGCGATGAGACCTGGAGAGAGGCCGAGGTACCGGCCGTCATTCGATCCGGGAGTCTCCATCATGAGAATCGAGCTTGGCGCGAAGGTATCAACTGCCGATGGCAAGGGGATCGGCACGATCGAGAAATTGATCCTCGATCCGGACAGCGGTGACGTCCATTCCGTCGTCGTTCGGAAGGGCCTGCTGTTCCATCGAGACGTCGAGGTCGAGCTGGACGACATCGTCGGCTGGCAAGACGGCGCGGTGCGGCTCCGGTACGCTGAGAGCGAGCTCGAGGGGCTGCGGACGTTCTACGAGGGCAGCTACACCACGCCGCCGCCGGAGCGCAGCGCGGAGTACGCCAGCGGGTACGGCTACCCAACCGCCAGCCTGCTCTGGCCCTCCAGTTGGAGCGGACCCGTCTCCGGCGAGCCGTACGGCCACGACGCCATCGGCGCCGTTGGGGACGAGGTCGCGACGATGCACCGTGAACAGGATCTCGGCGGCGCGGTCGTCGAAGAGGGCAGCACGGTGAAGAGTCGGGACGGCGAGAAGCTCGGCGAGGTCCACCGGCTGGAGTTCGACCCGGACACGGGGCGGCCGACCATGCTGGTCATCCGCAAAGGTTTCCTGTTCACCGAGGACGTCGAGGTGCCCGCGAACCTGATCTCCAGCGTGGACGACGACGTGGTGTACCTGGACGTGCGGCACGACGAGCTGGAGCAGCATCTGCGCCACCCGGCCCGCTGAGGGCCTCTGGCCCACCTGGGCTGGCACAGGCTATGCAAACATCTCTGCGCAGATGCTGCCCAACGCCACCGAAATAGCGCGAGCAGTGTGGCTCTTGTTCGATGGAGCAGCCGGCCCGAGCGGCGGCTCCATGCTGATGCGAGGCGGCCTTGCCCTGGCCTGATCCACGGCCGGTCCAGGCTGCCGCTGCTTTCAAGGTGGTGATGCTGTGAAAGGTCCGCTGCTCCGTTTCGTCGTCGCCGCTGCCTTCATCCTGTTCGCCGTCGCGTCCGCCATTCTCCCGACATCCGAATCGACGTCCGCGCAGTCCAACTGCTTCCCGGAGACGGGCTACTGCATCGGCAACACGGCGTTCGCCGAGTACTTCACGCTACGGGGAGGCGTCCAGAGCTTCGGGTACCCGACTTCACGGGTGCTCCGCCTGCACGGGTTCCCGGTCCAGATATTCCAGGGGCACGTGATGCAGCTCCTGCCGGATGGCCGGGTGACCACCCTCAACCTGCTGCAAGCCGGGTTGATGCCGGTGACGCGCATCAACGGCTCGGTGTTCCCACCTGAGGATCCGGCGCTGGTCGGTGCGACGCCGAAGGTCGGCTCGCCGGAGTATGCGTCGGAGATGGTCGCCTTCACCCAGCAGAACATCCCCAACGAGTTCGAGGGGAAACCGGTCGGCTTCGCCAGCTCCTTCGACGCCACCATTGACCTGGCGACGGCGTTCCCGAACGGCGGCGGGAACGCCGCCCTCAAGCCGCTGCTGGCCCTCGAGATCTGGGGTGCGCCGACCTCGCGACCAATGCGTGACCCGGGGAACCCGACGTTCGTCTATCAGCGCTTCCAGCGCGCCATCATGCACTACCGCGAGGCCTGCGCCTGCACGGAGCGCATCCTCCTGGCTGACTGGTTCAAGAACGTCATCACCGGCCAGAACGTGCCGGATGACCTGGCGCAGCAGATGTTCGACAGCCCATTCAAGAATCAGTGGGCGCCGGGCTCGCCGTCCGGACTGGCTCGACCGGGCGCGCTCCCGGAATCCGACTTCACCAACGCCTTCGTCCCCGAGTTGCCGGGTCACGCGATGACCCCGGCCGCCCCCCAGACCGGGGTAGGAGTTACCGGCACGTCGACAGGGACCGCTACCGGCGGGATCATCGCGCAGCCGGTCGCGCCGCTCGCGCCAATGGCACCGCTGGCTCCGGGCGCCCCGCCGCCACCACCGGCCACGACGGCGTCCAACGACGACGACGATGGCGATGACGACGAGACGGACCTGTCCGTCCAGGTAGAAGACGACGACGTCGACGTCGGCGACGTGGCACGGATCACGATCATCGCGCAGGACGACGATGGGATCGACTGGATTCGCTGGGAGGCGAACCTGATCGAGAGCTTCGACGACGACAACGCCAACACGAACGACAACGAAGACGGCGACAACGACGAGGCCGACGACAACGGGAACGACAACGCCTCAGATGACGATGCCGATCCGGAGCTGACCGCCGATCACGAGTTCGACTGCGACGACGAGGAGAACTGCGCCAACGTCTGGACGATCACCACGACGAAGCGTGGCCGCTACGAGATCATCGGCGAGGTGCGTGACAGCGACGGCAACCGCCGCGAGGTCCGCGAGGAGCTCGAAGTCCGGTAGGCTCCAGAGCATCCCCCACCCCAACTCCTCCCCCATCCGTGGGGGAGGGGCACTTTCAGGCGGTGAGACGCGAGATCGTGCCGAGCAGCGCTTCGAGGTCGAACGGCTTGGAGAAGACCTCGGCAGGATCGAGGTCACGGGTTTTGGCGTTCAGGTCGCGCGCCGCCGAGAGCACGATCACCGGCACGTCCGAGATGCCTGGCATCGCGCGCTGCTCTCCGCGGAACGCCCAGCCGTCCATCTCGGGCATCATCAGGTCAAGCAGGATCAGGTCTGGCCGCCACTCCCGGAGGATCGTGAGCGCCTCGCGTCCGTTGGCAGCCGTCCGGACCTCGTACCCCTCATCCGTGAGGGCCTCTGCTAGAAAGCCCTGAATGCTCGGATCGTCGTCTACGACGAGGATCCGGCGCCCATCGTCAGGCATGCGCGTGCTCCATCGTCGGGACCCGCTCCGGCCTGGGCAGCCAGAACCCGAACGTCGTGCCGCTGTTCTCGCCGCCGCTCGTGGCCCAGATACGCCCGCCGTGGCGCTCCACAAGCGTTCGACAGATGTAGAGTCCAAGCCCCATGCCTGGCAAACTCCGCCGCGTCGCGTTCGGAGCACGCCCGAACGGCTGGAAGATCGCCTCGAGGCTCTCCTTCGGCAGGCCGATGCCGCTGTCTGTCACCTGGACCAGCGCGCCGCCGTCGCCGCCGACGAGCGAGAGCCGCACCGGGCCGCCAGACGGCGAGTACTTCACGGCGTTGCTCAACAGGTTGGTGACGACTTGCTCCAGACGGTCCACGTCAACTTCAACGGGGATCGGCCCGTCCGGTAGCTCCATGACGAGATCGTGCTCGTCGTCCAGGTGGTCGCGGTACCGATCCGTCACCTCGCGGAGCGTCGCCGCCAGGTCAATGGTTGCGAGGCGCAGCGGCAGATGGCCGGTCCGGATCCGGGAGACGTCCAGCAGGTCGTCTACCAGGGCCGCCAGCCGATCGGCAGCGTCGTCGATCGTCGCCAGGGAGCGGAGCAGGCGATCGTCGTCGAGCTGGCCCCGTGACTGGGCGCGCAGCAAGATCTGGGCGTACCCCTTGATGCCCGTGAGCGGCGTCCGGAGCTCGTGCGAAGCGATCGAGAGGAATTCGTCGCGGGCCCGGATCGCCTGCTGGGACTCGGCGTAGAGGCGCGCATTGTCCACGGCCACGGCACAACGGCGCCCCAGCTCCTCTGCCAGCGCCAGGTCTGTCGCGCCGTAGCGGCGGTTCGGATCGGTCGAGAGCAACGAGATGACGCCCAGCGTCCGCCCGCGAGCCAGCAGCGGCACCCGGATCACCGACGCAACCCCGAGCGACTGCACGATCGCCTGGTGCTCCGCGCCACGGGTGATGGCCGGCAGGCGGCTGTCCGACATCTCGCGGATCAGCTCCGGAACGCCGGTCCGGAGCACCCGTGCGATGCCCTCCACGGCGCGCCGGTCAGAAGGGTAGCCGCGGAGCAGCTCGGCGTCCGCTGCCCGGGCCTGGTCGGCGTGGGCGACCTCGACACGACGGATCTCGCCGTCATCCTCGAGCATGTCCACGAAGCACCAGTCGGCGAGCGCCGGGACGGCCAGCCAGGCCACGCGCTCCAGGGTCGTGTCGTAGTCCAACGAGGCTGCCAGGTGGCTGCTGGCATCCGCCAGGAAGCGAAGGCGACGCTCGGCACGCTCACGCTCGGCCGTCCGGATGCGCAGGCGGTCACGCAGGTCGCCGAAGACGGCGGCCAGCCGCGAGACCTCGGTGACGCCGCTCGTCGGGAGCTCCGTCGGCGCGGTGCCGAACGCCAGGGCGTCGACCGCGTGCGTCAGCCCTTCGAGGGGCCCGGCCAGCCGTGCCGCCGCGATCCAGCCCAGCACCGCCGCCGTCGCGACCACGACCACGAAGACCGCGAACGCGAGATCGCGGGCGGACTGCGCGCCGGCCAGCGCCAGCGCGGCCGGACGTTCCACCACCACGCCCCAATGCAGCAGCGGCACGACCGCGAAGCCGGCCAGGCGCTCGCCGCTCGCCGACTCGTAGGTGAGCGAGCCGGACTCCTCGCTGGCAGCAAGCGCCGCCACGGCTGGCTCGCCGGAGACGTCGCTCATCGGGGCTGGCATCGCTTCGCCGGAGGCGGTGATCAGCCGGCTGCGTCGGTCGACGACCCAGACCTGGCCGCCGGGCTCGGTAGCGGCGCGCTGCGCGACGTCCGCCAGCCGGGTCGATTCGAGGACCACGGCAGCCACGCCGGCGAACCGTCCGTTCGCGTCGAGGATCGGCAGGCCGAGCGCCACGATCGGCTGGCCCAGGACCGGCGAGACGATGACCCGGACTTCGGCCGCACCGGACTGGCGGACCTCGTCGAACAGCGGCGAGCGCACGGCTGACGGCGTCTGGATCGGCACGTCGTCGCCCCGGGCGATCGGCTGGCCATCGGCGTCGTACAGCACGAAGGTCAGCGCGTCCGGGTACGTCTCGGCGAAGGCGCGCAGAATGGCGTGTTGGGTCTCGGGCGCAGCCGCGAGCAGGCCGGGCTGCGCCGCCAGCGCCGCCACGGCAGCCCGGTGCAGATCGACGTAGTCCGAGATGCCGAGCGCCAGCGTCTCGGCGATGACCCGCGTTCGGGAGAACGCTTCGCTCCGCGCGGACCGCTCGACCTGGCTGGTCACGAGCGCCATCGTGACCACCAGCGGCACCGAGACGGCGAGCCCGAACGCCAGTGCCAGGCGGGTTCGCAGCGAGGCCGGGTCAGACCGTCGGAGACGGGGCCGGAGCCAGGGCAGCAGGGCGACCAGCGCGCCGAAGCCGTTGTAGTAGGCGATTGAGGTGAAGGCCCGGTTCGGCAGCGACACCGGCGGCCCGAACGCCGAGAGCGCCATCCCGAGCATCAGGTGTGCGCCCCAGACGATCGGGGTTGGCGTGACGGCGTGGAGGTGCGACCAGACGACGCCGAGGCCGCCCACCAGGAAGCCTGCGCCGAAGATCATCAAGTACGGTCTCACGGGATCGAAGATCGGGGACCGGAACTGCTCCGGGGCCAGCAGCATGATCGCGCCGTTCAGCACGGCCGAGATGCCGATGACGACGGCGAAGAGGTCGCCGGTGGCCATGGCTCGGAGGGATGGCGGGCAGAGTAACGGGGCGATGGCCGTGCTGATGCCCAGGACGGTGTAGACGGTCAGACCGGTCCAGCCGCCAGCCGCGCCGGCACTCAAGCCCAGAAGCAGGATCGGCAGCGCGGCGAGCAGATGAGCCACGAGGGTCAGGCGTCGGCGCGGAGAGAGCAGCGCAACGGAGATCAGGGCGGCGGCCCCGAGCAGACAGAGCAGGCCCCACCAGGGCAGGTACGGTCTGAGCAGGCGGTAGGCCGGACCGATGAACTGATGCGGGGTCACGAACGTCAGCGCGCCGACGATGCCGCAGAAGGCGCCGACGGCCCACTGGAACAGGCCCACGCGCAAGACGACCTGAGGCCGAGCGACGATGCGCGGCATCACGTCAACTGTGCTCCTCGAGCGCTCGCCCTCCAGATCGCTCGGGACCCCCGGCGCAGCCACGGCCGGCGCGCCGCCCCAGTCCATGCAGTCTTACTCCGGCCGCTCGGAAAAGTCGAAGGAGATGCTACTGCATGAACCGTGCCATGGACCGCACGCATCCTGGCAAGCAGCTCACGTGCCGACATGGCGGGCGGGTCCACAGACGCAGGTGTCGCTCAGCGTCTTCGTCGCGGACGGCCTACGAGTGGGTGTGGATCTCCGAGATCAGCCGGGCTGCATCATCATGCACATGGTGGAAACCGCACGCTTTCTTGCCAACGCCTTCCGGCTACATCCAGACAACGTGAGGATGGTAAGGCCAGTAGTCGTCGACTGAGGCACCTGGCGGGGGCATCACTCCAGATGAAGCATGCGCCACTGAGGTCCGACGACCCATCGGTCGCTGTCGATCAGCGGCGGCGGGGTCGGAGCGCCGCGAAGAGGTCCGCGACGGTGAAGGACAGGCCTGAGAGGACGTCGCCGAGGTCAACCACGTCGTCGTTCTGGAGAGGCCCGCTCTCGGCGCCGGGCCGGAACGTCCAGATCGTTCGGCGGTCCGGATGGACCAGGAGCGAGACGGGCACACCGTGCTCGACGTACCAGCGGCACCGATCCAGTTGCCGGCCAAGCGTCTGACCCGGCGACCAGATCTCGACGGCGATGTCTGGGGGCAGCGTGAGGTGGTTGTCGATGAGGCCGTCCTGATCAGTGGGCACCCGATCGCTGCGATAGGCGATCACGTCCGGGACGTACGACACCCCTTCGTCGGGCCAGGTGACGCGCGTCTCGCTGAACGCCACAGCCATCGCTCGGGGATGTCCGTGCGTCCTGAAGCGGAAGTAAAGATCGCCTTGCAGCAGTCCGTGCCAGCCCAGCGGAGCCATCTTCTGCGTGATCACTCCTCGCTCGTACTCCAGCGCCGGCCGCTCTTCTGGCAGGAGCTGGAACTCGTCGAGCGTGAGCTGTCCGGTCAGCGTCATCTCGACCCTCCGTGATGGTCCACCCTCATCATACCGCCGAATCAGGCCAGGAGGAGCGCGGCGAGGCTCGGCGGGTCGAGGGCCTGCTCGTCTCGCAGGAGCTTCATGGTGCGGTCCCAGAACTGATGGCCGTCGACGTACTTGTCGAACGCCTGGACCGTCTCGACGACGAGGTCATCGGTCAGCCCACCCTCTGCTGCCGCCGCGCCGACCAGGTGGAGCCGCATCAGGCCGATCCGGAACGTGAGGAGGGCGTGCTCCTCGGCGAACGTCCGCTCCGGGTGGTACGGGAACGTCCCGAGCCAGATCTGGTTGAGGGCGAGGTGCTCGAAGAGGTAGGGGCGGTGCACCAGGTACGGGTCGAGGTGCCGCTGGCGCGCCCTGGTGTAGGCGATCCCGACACGCTCCCCGAGCGGGCCGTCCAGGGGCGTCGTCGCATCGGCGGGCAGGCCGAGCCCGAGGCGCACACGCTCGACGCACCGCCGGTAGCGCGCGGGCAGCTCCGTCATCGCGATCCAGCGCCTGATCCGGCGCAAGAGGAGCCGGTGCGGCCCGCCCAGGCCATCGCCGGCCCCGAGCCCGCTCTCCTCGACCCAGTCGGAGACCGACGGCAGCCGCTGCTCGGCCAGGTCGAACGTCGATTCAGCGTCGGCGGCCCGAAACCCGGCCCCCCCTCCTTCGTCGGGGCAAGCGAGCGAGCTGAGCGCCAGCCCGAGGGCCAGCATGCGCACCGCCAGAGGGTATGCCCGTTGCTGGAGCAGCGCCATGCTACGGGCACGGACCAGATGGTACTGCCGGCGTGGATCGTCCTCCTCGGGCTCATCCGACCACGGCCGATCGACCCAGAAGCGTCCGCGCTCGGAGAGACGCCGATCGGCTGGCACGGTCTCGACGGCCAGCGCGTCCTCCGCGAGCAGCGCCAGCCGCGCGACCTCTGGGCAGGAGAGCCGCCCGGCCAGGTCGATCTGCCCGTCGATCTGGGTGGCCTGGCGCGGGAAGGTGTCGCAGGTCGACGGCAGCAGCTCCTCGCCGAGCGCGCCCTGGATGGTGCAGAGGTGATCGTCGCCGAAGAACGGGCACGGCATGGCGGTGGGCAGCGGGATCAGCGCGGCCGGCCACCCTTCGTCCGGCCACGCCTCGGGGTTGGGCTGGAGCTGGTTGACGAGGTTCAGGAGCCAGGCCCGCTGATCCCCCTCGACGGTGAGCTGGCGGTACGCCTCGGCGGTGGGCGGATCGACGTCGATGCCGCCCCAGCCGGCGCAGCAATGGTCCTCGCAGGCCGGCCCGATGCAGCGGAACCGACTGAGGTAGCGCGGCGCACGGACGGGCGGCTCGCTCACCTGTTCCCTTTAGCTTCCGAGCTTGCGGCGCAGCCTCGGGGCGACCTCGGAGGCGAAGCGCAGTGCCTGGTCGGTGTGGGGGAAGTCCATGAAGCGGAGGATGAAGTGGCGCACGCCGATCTCCATCCGCTCCTCCAGCCGCTCGGCGATCTGCTCGGGGGTGCCGACGAGTCGCGTGTCCTCGGTGCTGTGGTGGTAGAGCAGGCTCCGCTCGGCGATCTCACGGGCCTCGTCCTCACTGTCTGCCATCGAGACGACCTGGCACTGCCAGACGTGGAGGATCGAGCTCGGGTCGCGGCCGACGGCCTCGCAGTGGTCGGCCAGCACGCCCGACTTCCGTCGGTACTCGCTCGGCGACTGGCTGCCGGACTCCCACCAGTCGGCGTGCTTCGCGACGACGCGCAGGGTCAACTGCTCGCCGCTCCCGCCGATCATGATCGGCGGCACGGGGCTGGGCAGGGGGTTCGCGTACGCCTCGTCGATGGTGTAGTGGCGCCCCTGGAATCTGGCCGGCGACTCGGTCCACATCCGGCGGATGATCTGGCACGCCTCGTCGAGCTGCTGGATGCGGATGGCCGGGCGTGGCATCTCGTAGCCGTACATGCGGTACTCGCTCTCCATCCAGCCGGCGCCGATCCCCAGGATCAGCTTGCCGCCGGTCAGCACCTGCATGGTGGAGGCGGCCTTCGCCAGCAGCGAGGGGTGGCGGTAGTTGTTCCCCATGACGATCTGCCCGTACTGGAACTCCGGGAAGACCGCCGAGAAGTGGACCGTCGCCGTCCAGCACTCCAGGGTGTCAGGCTCGGGCGGCATCCAGTTGGTGCCGGGCACGAAATGGTCGGACAGCCAGACCGAGTCGTACTTGCCGCGCAGGGCCGCGAGGTTGGCGCGGACAGCCGGCAGCCAGGAGGTGGCTGGCGCGCCGGCCGGGTCCCACATCGGCATCCGCCAGCCGAATCGCAGCGGCGCATCGCGCCCAATCCCCCGCACGTTGGACGCCGTGACCTGGCCAGTCGCCATCGTTCGCTCGCTCCTCAGTGACCGTCGTCGCCGAGGATCATAGCCGAGTGGGATCCCACGCCGGCCGGGTCAGGCGTGGAGGGCAGCCACGCCGGGCAGGAGGCGGTCGTCGGCGAGATCGTGAGCAGCGTTCAGACGGCTGCCATGAGTCGCCTTCGGCCGGATGAGCTTCGCTCAGGCAATCAGGGCGTCCAGCTTCTGACGCAGGCCATTCATGGCGTCGTCCTGGCTCCCGTTCTCCTCGATTGAGCCGGTCGCCTGCAGCTGACGACGAGCGCGCTGCATGGTGCGCTGGACCGCGCGGGGGCTGACGCCGAACCTGGCGGCAATCTCTTCAGGCGTGACACCGGCGAGGCTAAGTGCGAGAACCTTCTGCTGCCGGGCCGTGAGGTTCCTGTAGGTCGCTGAGACGTACTGCTCGGCGCGCATCTCCTCGATCATCTCTTCGAGATCTAGCCGCGCAAAGTCGGGCAGGTTGCCGGGCGCGAGAAACGACCTCGCCTGGCGGATAGCCTGATCGAGCGCACCGGCCTTACGGTACAGAGCGACGCTGCTGATGGCAGTGATGCCCCGAGTCTTCGGTCGATCCAACGGCAGGAGGTCGAATACCTGAGCTTCGAGCTCCGCCGCCCGACGATCGTGAGCAGCCGCGTCCTCTCGTCTGTTCTGGACCCTGGCCAGGTCGGCCCGCCCCATGAACAGCTCAGCTTCACGGTGGAGTTCAAGATCCTTCTGCATTTTCATGGCTTCGCCGTCCGAGACTCCATGCGTGCCCGCAGAAATCCAGCCACTCCTGCGATGGCATGATGGGGCGATCGCCCCCGCCGAATCTGAGCCACCTTTGCGCGGAGCCGGCTTCTCATGGTCGCGTCGGTATCGCGATTGATGCCAGACACTTCGAGCCCGATAAGTCTCGGATCATCGATATCGTAACTGATGGCGTCGGGCACATCCTCATGAGGGGCTACCAGATAGAAGTCTATCCCGGTCCTCGGCTCAGCCCGAGCGAACGTCACGAGGCCGAGATGAGCCTCGACCGCGGCCAGAGCGACACCACAGGCACCGAGCTCCGTCGCTTCCTCGTGATTGGCAAATGATCGTCGGTCCACAGCCGTTGGTGTGCTCCAAGAGACCTCGTATTCCGAGGTTGCGTCGTCATCCAGCCGAACTGACCACATCGTCGGCGAGCGGTGGTGACGCTCCATGCAGATAGCGGCTGCTGACGCAAACACGTCCGTGATCTCCCGCTTCAGGTCATGCGTCTCGTGCAAACGAGCGACTGCGAGCGTCCATATTGTTCCCGGAGAGTCGTCATTCACCTCGGTCGTCGACTCCAACAGCGCAAAACTCTACAGCGCAGTATATCCGGATCCTCTTGCGCGTACATGATCATGAACACGAGGCAGTCAGGCGCGGAGGGCGGCGACGCCGGGCAGGAGGCGGTCGTCGGTGAGGTCCGGGGGGACGGGCTGGCCGGCGGCCTGGAGGCGGGCTCTCAAGGTCGCGGCGACCTGGCGGCCGAGCTCGGAGCGCCTGGCCGCTCGCAGGTACGATGCGCGCAGCAGGAAGTCGCGAGCGAGGCGCACGTCGTCAGAGGAGAAGGCGCTGGCGAGGTGCGGCGGCAAGGCCAGGGCCGGGTCCAGCGGCGGCAACGTGCGCGGCAGCTCGGCGTGGCGCTCCCGTACGACGACGGTACCGGCGGCGATGTCGCCGAGGCGCTGGCAGCGGCGGGTCACCAGGATACAGATCGCGCCGACCATGTACGACGACGGCAGCATGTCCACGAGGCGGAGCAGGTTACGCACCAGCGCGTGGACGAGCGTGACCGGCTCGCCGCGGATGGTCAGCACCCGGATGCCCACGACGCGCTTGCCGGGCGTCTGGCCGTTCCAGATCAACTCGAAGATCAGGAAGTAGCCCCACGTGAGCAGGAAGATGAGCAGGACGGCCACGGCGATGCCGACGCTGAGGATCGCGCCGCTGTTTCTGCCGAACAGGTCGCGAAGGTTCAGTGCGAAGAGCGCCGCCCCGAACCCAAACACGGCGGCCAGGGCGCCGATCACGGCCCCCTGAATCAGCATGTCGATCGCTATCGCCATGAACCGCGAGCCGAGCCCGGCCAGATCGTACAGGAGGTCGATCTGCTCGGGAGTGCGAAGATCGTACGAGTCGTCGATCACGAGGGAGCCTCGCCTGTCATACTCCTGGGTGGGGGTTCGGGTGTCGAGCGTTGACGATCTCATTCTGACACGCCGGGAGCGCTGGGAGGCGCTTCGGGGGCTGCTGGACCGGGCCGGCAGCGATCCGCGTCGGCTGGAGGCGTTCGAGATCGAGCGGCTGAGCTACCTGTACCGTCAGGTCGTCTCGGACCTGGCGCTCGCCAGGCGGGATTTCCCGAACGACGAGGTCGTGGGGTATCTGAACGCGCTGGCCTCGAGAGCGTATCCGCTGGTGTACCGGGCGCCGATCGGCTCGTGGCGGCGGCTCGGGCGGTTCTTTCTCCTGGAGTTCCCGGCTCGGTACCGGGCATCGGGCTGGTTCGTGCTGGCGGCCTTCCTGCTGTTCGCGCTGCCGGCCGTGGCGGGCTTCTTCGTGGTGGTGGGCGACCCGCCACTCGCCGAGCAGATCCTGCCGTCCGACCTGACCCGAGGGGTGCGGGAGGGCCGGCTCTGGACCGACATCCCCGGCATCTTCCGGCCGCTGGCGGCATCGGCGATCGCCACGAACAACATCCAGGTCTCCCTGCTGGCGTTCGCGGGGGGCATCCTGCTGGGGACGCTGACCGTCTACGTGCTGATCTTCAACGGGCTGATGCTGGGCTCGATCCTCGGCTACACCCACCTGTACGGCCTGGATGGCCGGCTGGCGGCGTTCATCTCGCCGCACGGCTACCTGGAGTTGACGGTGATCTTCATCGCCGGCGGGGCGGGATTGAGGCTGGCCTGGGCGATCGTCCATCCGGGGCTGCTCGGGCGGCGCGACGCGCTGGTCCGGGCGGGGCAGGAGGCGGTGCTGCTGGTGATCGGCGCGCTGCCGCTCCTGGTGGTGGCCGGGCTGATCGAAGGGTTCATCTCGCCGTCTGGGCTGCCGGATCCGCTGAAGATGGTCTTCGGGTTCGTCAGCGGGATCGTGCTCCACCTGTGGCTGCTCGGGCCGGTAGTATGGCGGCGGGTCGGGAGCTTCTCGCGTGGCTGAGGAGGCGTATCGCCGTCCGGTCGAGGAGGTCGTCGAGGAGCTGGACGTCGATACGGGGCGGGGACTCGGCGCGGACGAGGCTCGGACCAGACTCGACAAGTACGGCCGCAACGAGCTGCCATCCGAGCCGCCGACGCCGGCCTGGCGACGGTTCCTCGGGCAGTTCAACGATCCGCTGACGCTCTTGCTGCTGGTGGCGACGGTCGTCTCGTTCGTGGCGTGGACGTTCGAGCGCGAGACGCCGATCCCGTACGAGGCGATCGTGATCCTGGCGATCGTGGTGCTGAACGGCATCCTGGGCTTCGTGCAGGAGCACCGGGCCGAGCAGGCGGTGGCAGCGCTCCAGGCAATGTCCGCGCCGACAGCCCGCGTCCTGAGAGATGAGCGGCCACAGGACGTCTCGACCGGCGAGATCGTGCCGGGCGACGTGCTGCTGCTCGAAGAGGGCGACACGGTGGCGGCCGACGCCCGGGTGGTGGAGTCGATCGTGCTGCGGGCGGCCGAAGCAGCGCTGACGGGCGAGAGCAGCCCGGTCGGCAAGCGCGTCGAGCCGATCCCCGAGGAGGTCGGGATCGGCGACCGCGAGAACATGCTGTTCAGCGGGACGGCGGTGGCGTCTGGTAGAGGACGGGCGGTGGTGGTGGCGACTGGGGCCGCGACGGAGCTGGGGAAGATCGCCGGGCGGCTGTCGGAGACGGAGGAGGAGTCGACGCCGCTCCAGCGGGAACTGGAGCAGGTCGGCAAGCTGCTCGGGATCGCGGTGATCGCGATCGCCGTGGTGGTCTCGCTGACGATCCTGCTGACCGAGGGGATCCGGTCAGTCTCGGGGCTGATCGCGGTGCTGCTGCTGGCGGTCTCGCTGGCGGTGGCGGCGGTCCCTGAAGGATTGACGGCGGTCACGACGATCGTGCTCTCGCTCGGGATGCAGCGGATGGCGAAGCGGAACGTGATCGTGCGGAAGCTCTCGGCGGTCGAGACGCTGGGCTCGACGACCGAGATCTGCTCCGACAAGACCGGCACGCTGACGCGGAACGAGATGACGGTGCGGGTGGTCGTGACGGCAGGCGGCAGGACCGACCTGACGGGGATCGGGTACGAGCCGGTCGGCGAGGCGCGGCGGGACGGGGCGGCGCTGGAGGACGACGATGTGCTGGAGGAAGTCCGTCGGGCGCTGACGGCGGCGGCGCTGGCGAACAACGCCTCGTTGCAGGAGGAGGACAGTCGGGGCTGGCGGGTGCTGGGCGATCCGACGGAGGGAGCGCTGATCGTGGCGGCGCACAAGGTCGGGCGTCCGGCCGACGAGCTGGCCTCGCGGTTCTCCAGGGTCGGCGAGATCCCGTTCTCGTCCGAGCGGAAGCTGATGACGACGGCGAACCTGGACGCCGAGCACGACGATCGGGCGTACCTGCTCTCGAAGGGTGCACCGGACGTGCTGCTCTCGCGCTGCGAGAAAGAGTGGGCGGCCGGCGAGGAGCGCCCGCTGACCGAGGAGCGCCGCCAGGAGATCCTTCAGACCGTGGAGGATCTCGCGAGCGAGGCGCTGCGGACGCTCGGGGTGGCGTATCGGAGCACCGAGCCATCCGCCGTCTCGGACGGGCTCTCGGACGAGGCCGAGCAGGAGGAGGTCTGGCTCGGGATCGTCGGGATGATCGATCCGCCGCGCCCGGAGGCGACGGAGTCGGTCCAGCTGGCGAAGCAGGCTGGCATTCGGCCGATCATGATCACGGGCGACCACCCGGCGACGGCGGCGGCGATCGCAGCTGAGATCGGGATCGTGGATCCTGGCACGAAGGCGCTGACCGGCGGCGAGCTGGAGCGGACGGACGATGCCCGGCTAGGTGAGGTGGTCCGCGAGTGCTCGGTGTACGCGCGGGTCGCGCCGGACCACAAGCTGCGGATCGTCCGGGCGCTGAAGGCGAACGGCCGGATTGTGGCGATGACCGGCGACGGCGTGAACGACGCGCCAGCCTTGCGGGCGGCGGACATCGGAGTGGCGATGGGGATCACGGGGACGGACGTCTCGAAGGGGGCGTCCGACATGATCCTGACGGACGACAACTTCGCCTCGATCGTCTCGGCGGTGGAAGAGGG
>Ga0075429_100002140_pt1 | contig 16477 bp, 15 predicted proteins | sample RhiMetdeltSRZDD3_FD_75295 | JGI IMG/M metagenome (GOLD analysis project Ga0075429, IMG submission 75295) | Populus rhizosphere microbial communities from Tennessee, USA - Rhizosphere MetaG P. deltoides SRZDD3 | ecosystem: Host-associated > Plants > Roots > Rhizosphere > Soil | place: USA... | reverse complement strand
GCCAGCCGGACCAGGTTGCGGCGCGGGTCGCCCTCCGGCAGCCCGAGCGCGTCGAGAGCGGCCTCCCCCACGAACGGGTACGACAGCGCCTCGACGTACCCGGCTTCGGCGAGTGCCCGGGACACCGTACGGCGGCGGCGCTGATACGCGGTCAACCCCCGGCCGGGCGGAGCGGTGGGCAGCACGGCCGGTACCTCGTCGTAGCCGTCGAGGCGCACCACCTCCTCGACGAGGTCGGCCGGCTCGGTCAGGTCGGGCCGCCACGTCGGCGGGGTCACGGTGAGGTCGTCGCCCTTGGCCCGTACCGTGCAGCCGATCTCCTGCAGCAAGGCGGTGACCCGCTTCTTGGGATAGTCGACCCCGGCCGTTCGGCTCGGCAGCGAGGCCGGCATCCGGACCGGCGCCGGCGGAGCGACCGCGTCGATGTCCAGGACCCGCTCGTCGACTGCTCCGCCGCCGTACCGGGCCAGCAGCTCGACGGCGCGCGCCACCGCGTACGGCGGCAGGGCCGGGTCGACCCCACGCTCGAAACGCTTGCTCGCCTCGCTGGGCAGCTTGTGCCGCCGAGCGGCGCGGGCCACGGTCACCGGGTCCCAGTGCGCCGCCTCGAACAGTACGTCCACAGTGGACGGCGACACCTCGGTCGTCGCCCCACCCATGATCGCGGCCAGCGAGATGACGCCGGTGTCGTCGCAGATCACCAGGTCCTCGGGGTCCAGGGCCCGATCGACACCGTCCAATGTGGTCAAGCGTTCGCCGGGGCGAGAACGGCGGACCACCAGCGGACCGCGCAGGGAACCCGCGTCGAACGCGTGCATCGGCTGGCCCAGCTCGAGCATCACGTAGTTGGTGATGTCGACGATCAGCGAGATCGGCCGCATACCGGCGTGGATCAGCCGCCGCCGCATCAGATCCGGGCTCGGGGCGGTCGGGTCGACGCCGCGCACCACGCGCCCGTAGAACCGGTCGCAGCCGACGGGGTCCTCGACGCGCACCGGGTAGGGCACGTCCGCGGTCGGCGCGGGCGCCGAGACCTGGGACGCCGGGTCGGTATACGCCAGCCCAAGCGCGTGCGACAGCTCCCGGGCCAGCCCCCGGACCGAAAAGCAGTAGCCCCGGTCCGGGGTGACGTTCAGCTCCACGACCACGTCGTCGAGCCCGACCACGGGACGCGCATCCGAACCCGGCGCCGCCGTGACCGACGAAGGCAGCACGATGATGCCCGCCGATTTTCCAGCCGGCCCAGCGTCGTCGCCCAGTGCGAGCTCGCTCGCCGAGCAGATCATGCCGTCGGACAGATGGCCGTACGTCTGCCGGGCCGAGATCTCGAACCCGCCCGGCAGGACGGCACCGGGCAACGCCACCACGACCAGCGCACCGGGGACGAAGTTCGTCGCACCGCAAACGACCGACCTCGGTGAAGGCTCGCCGACGTCGACGAGGCAGTGCCGGATCGGCTTCTTGAACTCCTCGAGTTCCGTCAGCGAGACCACCCGGCCGACGACCAGCGGGCCGGCCACGGTGGACCGCAGATCCACAATGGACTCGACCTCGAGGCCGACCCGCACGAACGCCGGCTCGAGCAACGACGGGTCGACGGGCGCGTCGACGTACTCGCGCAGCCACGAAACGGGGACGCGCACCGCTACACCTCCATGCCGAACGCGCGGGAGAACCGCACGTCGCCCTCGACCATGTCCCGCATGTCACCGATCCCGTGCCGGAACATCAACGTCCGTTCGATGCCCATGCCGAACGCGAACCCGGAGTACTCGTCCGGGTCGATGCCGCAGGCCCGCAGCACCCGCGGGTTGACCATGCCGCAGCCGCCCCACTCGATCCACCGTGGACCGTCGCGGTGCTGCGGGAACCATAGGTCAAATTCGGCCGACGGCTCGGTGAACGGGAAGTACGACGGCCGCCAGCGGGTCTGCGCCTCCGGCCCGAACATCGCCCGGGCGAAGTGGTCGAGGGTGCCACGCAGGTGCGCCATCGTGATCCCGCGGTCGACGACAAGGCCTTCGACCTGGTGGAAGACCGGGGTGTGCGTGGCGTCGAGCTCGTCGGTGCGGTACGTGCGACCGGGCACCACCACATAGATGGGTGGGCGACGGGTCAGCATCGTGCGCGCCTGCACCGGCGACGTGTGCGTACGCAGCACCAGCCCCGGACTCTCCACGTAGAACGTGTCCATCATCGTCCGGGCCGGGTGGTCGGGCGCCATGTTGAGCGCGTCGAAGTTGTACCACTCCAGCTCGACCTCGGGGCCTTCGGCGATCTCGTACCCCATGCCGACGAAGAGGTCCCCGATGCGTTCCATGAGCGTGGTCAGCGGGTGCCGGGCGCCGCGCGGACGGCGGCCCCACGGCAGGGTTACGTCCACCGCCTCGTCCGCGAGCACCCGCCGTTCCTGCTCGACGACCAGCTCGGCGGCTCGTGCGTCGTACGCCGCCTGGATCGTCGCCCGGGTCTGGTTGACCCGCCTGCCGGCGTCGGACTTCGCCTTCGGCGGCAGGGCGCCGATCTCACGCCGGGCCAGGGACACGGGCGCGCGGTCGCCGAGATGCTGGTGCCGCATCGCGGTCAACGCATCGAGATCGGCCGCTCCCGCGAACGCCTTCTCCGCCGCCGCGACGGCCTCGTCCAGCGCCGCCGGATCGAGCGCGTGAACCTGTTTGGGGTCGTAGTCCATAAGAAAATCTCCACTCGACGCAACCGGCAAAGTCTACGGGCGGCAAGCCCGCCGGCACGTCAGAGGGGAGAGAAGAGCGTGAAAGCGCGTCAGCCCTGCCGCCCGCCGCGACCGGCGGGCTGGATAAAGGACCTGATCACCACGATGACTCCTTATAGCCCAGGCAGTCGGGCACGCAACGCTCTCGCTGAAGAGTACAGGCATACCGCCGCGGCCGCAGCCAGGTTCAGGCTCTCCGCCTGCCCGTGGATCGGGATGCGCACGCGTGCGTCGGCGGCCTCGGCCACGGCCGGCGGCAATCCGTGTGCCTCCGAGCCGAAGAGCCATGCCGTGGGTCGATCGAGGTCGTCGTAGTCGAAGAGGTCCACGTCGCCGCGCGGAGCGGCGGCCAGCACCCGAAGGCCGGCCGAACGCAAGAACGCTACCGATGAAAGCGGATCGGCCCCGCGCACCACATCGACGTGGAACAGGCTGCCGGCCGAGGACCGCACGCACTTGCCGTTGTACGGGTCGACGGTGTCACCGGCGAATACGACCGCCCCGGCGCCGGCGGCATCCGCGGTCCGCAGGACGGTACCGGCGTTGCCCGGATCGCTGACATCGACGAGCACGGCCGCCAGACGCGGGGACCCGAGCGAGGACAGGGGCACGTCGACGAACGAACACACCGCCACCACGCCCTGCGGGTGCGGCGTCTCGGCGAGCGCCGCCAGCCCGCCATCGTCGACGACCGAGGCGGGAACGCCGGCGAATAGCGAGAGCGCCGAAGCCGTACCGAACAGCTCCCGAACCGCGCCGGAGGCGAGCGCCGAGCGGACCGCCTGCGGCCCCTCGGCGAGGAACAGCTCGGCCTCGTCCCGCTCGCGTCGGCGCTGCAGCTTCCGGGCAGCAATGACCCGGGGCGTCCGCCGTGTGAACGGAACAACCCCGGGTGTCATGTGCTCAGGCTTCGTTCGCCACCGCTACCCGGGCGACGTCGACGAGCTTGGCGAACGCCGTACCGTCGTGCACCGCCATATCGGCGAGGATCTTGCGGTCGACCTCGACCCCGGCGAGCCGCAGCCCTTGGATGAGCCGGTTGTACGTCATGCCGTTCGCGCGCGCCGCGGCGTTGATCCGGGTGATCCAGAGCTGGCGGAAGTCGCCCTTGCGGTCGCGGCGGTCGCGGTAGGCGTACATCAGCGAGTGGAGCATCTGCTCCTTCGCCTTGCGGTACAGCCGGGACCGCTGGCCGCGGTAGCCGCTTGCGGCCTCCAGCACCGCACGGCGCTTCTTGTGGGCATTCACTGCCCGCTTGACGCGTGCCACGTCGTTGACTCCTTGTCTTCGGCGGCCTCTAGCGGCCCAGTAGCTTCCTGATCCGCTTGCGGTCGGCCTTGGAGACCTCGACCCGGCCGGTCAACCGGCGGGTACGCGTCGAGGGCTTGCCCTCCAGCTTGTGCCGCTTACCGGCCTGCTCGGCAACGATCTTTCCGCTGCCGGTCACCCGGACGCGCTTGCCCATGCCGGTATGGCTCTTCATCTTCGGCATCTACGTGCTTCTCCCCTGTTACTCGCCGGCACCACCGGCATTGCCGGTACGTCCGGCCGACCCGCCCGCGCCGTTCTCGGCGACGGACAGCTCCGCGTCGATGGGCGAACCCGGGTCCAACGGCCGGCGCGGCGAACCCGTAGGCGTACGGGATGCGATCGCGGCCGCCTTCGTGGCCCGGTGTGGAGCGATCACCATGATCATGTTTCGGCCGTCCTGCTTCGGGGCGGCCTCGACGAAGCCCAGCTCAGCGACCTCGGTCGAGAGCCGGTCCAGGAGCCGGCGACCCAGCTCCGGGCGGCTCTGCTCCCGGCCGCGGAACATGATCGTCACCTTGACCTTGTCGCCGGCCTTGAGGAACCGCACGACGTGACCCTTCTTGGTCTCGTAGTCGTGCGAGTCGATCTTCGGCCGGAGCTTCATCTCCTTGATGTTGGTCTGTTGCTGGTTGCGCCGGGCTTCCCGCGCCTTGAGTGCGCTCTCGTACTTGTACTTGCCGTAGTCCATGAGCTTGCACACCGGCGGGCGCGCCATGGGCGCTACCTCGACCAGGTCCAGGTCGACGTCCGCGGCCAGCTGCAGAGCGCGCTCGAGTGGGACGATGCCCACCTGCTCACCCTCAGGGCCGACCAGTCGGACCTCACGTGCCCGGATCTGTTCGTTCACGCGTGGTTCGACGCTGATGGGGCCTCCTCGTGGCGATCCTCCGCGCACCGTGCGCGGCGGTGTCGTCGAGCCAGCCAAAACAGAAGGCCCCGGCGTATGCCAGGGCCCACTCGACCGGTCGAAAGCGCGCCGCGCCCCCGACCGGACCCGGCCGCTCGAGGCAACTCGGGTGGGAGCAGGCGCTCCGCTTGGCACCATCACAGGACGTGACGGAGTGGTCGACCGAATTAGCGTACCAGGTCACGCCGCCGGCCCGCGACTAGGCGCCGCCGCCCCCGTTGATCATGAAGTTGGTTGCGTGACACGCCGTCGAGCCACCAACTAACTTCATGATCAACGCAGGAGGGGGCGGGAGGAGTCAACTGGGAGAGGTGGGTGAGACGGACTCGGCTAGCAGCGCACGCAGGGCGCGGACGGCGGTCAGCGCGTGCTCCCCGTCGACCCGTTGGATCGCCATCACGGCGACCACGTCGTCGTTGACCAGCTCGAGGCTCGCCCAGGCGGCGCCGCGCTGGAACTTGACCGCGCGCACCACCTGCCACGGCAGGTCGTAGCCGCCGATCACGTTGCGAATGCGGATCCGCTGCGCGTCCGCTACCACGAGCGGTCGGCCGATCATGAGAATGCCGGCGCCGATCAGGATCCCGAGCCCGATCATCGCGGCCTGGTCACCCGGCTGGAAAACCGCCGTCCCCGCGCCCGTCGGCCCCCGCAGCGCGGTGGCCACGACCGCGAAGAGCGCCACGACCGCTGCCGCCGCCACCCACGCGACCACGCGCACCTTCCGCGGCCTTACCCGTACCACAGCTAGAGAGTCTGCCAGCTCAGCTCCCGCGCGCCGACGCGGCGGTCCTCCGGTACCCCCATCTCGCCGAACAGCGCGCGGGCCTGCGCCCGATGGGTGTCGGCCTCGTCGTCGCCCGCGACCTCGGCGGCCGCGAGGTGGGCGCGGGCCTGGCCGTGCCGGTGTCCGGTCTCGGCGTGGATGGCCACCGCCGCGGTGGCGTGGTCCAGCGCCCGGTCGGGGCAGCCCAGACCCGAGCAGACCGCCGCCAGGGTGACCAGCGCGTTGCCCTCGATGACCCGGTATCCCGCCTCGCGGGCCCGCGTGAGGGCCTGCTGGGCCAACGCGGAGGCGTCGTCGAGGTTGCCGGCGGCCGCGTGCGCGTCGGCCGCGCCGAGCAGCGCGGCGAGCTCGTCCTGGCCGGCGCCGATGTCCCGGGCCATGTCGAGCGCGCGGCGGAAGCCGTCGACGGCGGACCGGTGGTCGCCGAGCGCCTGGTCGATCGAAGCCACGGTGACCAGCGCGGTGCACTCGAGTGTCCGGTCACCGGTCTCGCGGCCGAAGGACAGCGCGGCCTCCGCGAGATGCCGGGCCGCGTCGTACCGTCCCGCGTCGCGGTGCACATTCGCCAGGGCACACATCGTGTACGCCTCGACGGCGCGATCGCCGACCTCCTGGTGCAACGTGAGCGCCTCGGTGAGGGCGGCCCGTGCCTCGTCGAGCCGACCCTGCGCGTGGTAGACCCAGCCCAGCTCCGCCGTCGCCCGGCCGACGCCGAGTCCCGACCCCAGCTCCCGGTACACCGCCAACGCCTGCCCGTGCTGGTCGGCGGCGAGGGCCAGCCTGCCCTGGGCGTGCGACACCTGGCCCAGGTTGCCGAGCTTGTTCGCCTGACCGCGGAGGTGGCCCGACCTCCGGTCGATCGCCAACGCCTCGGTGTAGTGCTCGGCGGCCTCGCCGAGCCGACCCGCCGACCAGTGCTGCCCGCCGATGTGGGCCAGCGTGGCGGACTCCCCCTCGGCCCAGCCGGCGCGCCGGGCGCAGGCGAGCGCCTCGGCGTAGTGGCGCAGCGCGGGGTCCGGGTGGTTGCGCGTCAGGTGGTACAGGCCGAGGCTGATCTGCGCCGCCGCCTGCCCGCGCAGGTCACCGGCCGAGTCCGCGGCGGCCGACCCGGCCTCGGCAACGGCCGACCAGTCCCGGTAATGCATGCCCATCAGGAAGTACCCGCGCAGCCCGTCGGCGAGCAGCCAGGCGACCCGATGCGGCCCGTGGAGCGCGGTGTGCCGGACGGCGCTCACGAGGTTGGTGCGCTCGTCGTCCAGCCAGGCCGTCGCCTTCACGGGATCTCCGAACCGCTCGGTTTCGGTGGCGGTCGACGGGGCGATCCGCAGGATCGTCGGGTAGAGCAGGTCCGCGGCCGCGTCGACGCGCCGCAGGTAGTACGCGTAGAGGCGGTCGAGCGCGGTCTCCCGCGCGGCGGGCAGGTCCTCCGTGCCGGCCAGGTCGGCGGCGTACCGGCGCAGCAGGTCGTGGCAGGTGTACCGGCCGGCGCGCTGGTCGTCGACGAGGTGGGCGCCGGCGAGCTGGTCGAGCAGCCGGGTCGCCTCGTCGATCGGAGTACCGCCCAGGGCCGCCAGCGCCTCCGCGGTGACATCCGGCCCGGGTGGTAGGCCGAGCAGCCGCCAGGCGCGCCGGGCGTCGGCAGGCAGCGCGGCGTACGAGTGGTCGAACGCGACCCGGACCGCGGTCTGCGAATCGCCATCCACCTGCAGGCCGCCCAGCCGGTCGCCCTTGGCCAGCGCGGCGGCGTACCCGGCGATCGTGGTGCCCGGCCGGCCGGCCAGGTTCGCCGCCGCGATCCGCAACGCCAGCGGGAGGTACCCGCACAGCCCAGCCAGCTCGGCGACCGCCCCCGGCTCGGACCCGACCCGCTCGGCACCCAGCAGCCGAGCGAGCAGCGTACCGGCCTCGCCGTCGCTGAGCACCTCGAGCTCGAGCCGCGCGGCGCCATCCCGGGCGACGAGCCCGCCCAGCCGGTCGCGACTGGTCACCAGCACCAGGCAGCCCCGGCCGCCCGGCAGCAGCGGCCGGACCTGGTCGGGGTGGCCGGCGTCGTCGAGCAGTACGAGCAGCCGGCGACCGGCCAGCAGGCTGCGGTACAGCGCGGCCGCTGTATCCACATCGGACGGTACCTCGTCGGCCGGCACCCCCAGCACGGACAGGAACCCGGCGAGCACGTCGAGCGGACGCAGCGGCGGGCCGGACGAGTGGCCGCGCAGGTTCACGTACAGCTGGCCGTCCGGGAACCGCTCGCGTACCCGGTGCGCCCAGTGCACGGCCAGCGCGGTCTTGCCGACTCCGGCGGTACCGGCCACGGCCGCGATGACCAGCGCGCCGGTGTCCACCTTGGACAGCAGCTCGTCGAGCTGGCGCAGCTGCGGCTCGCGGCCGGTGAAGTCCGCTACGCCGGGTGGCAGCTGGGCCGGTACCGGTCGCCCCTCGGTCTGCGGATCCGGCCGGCCGGCCAGGGTCAGTTCGGGGTCGTCGGTGAGGACCGCCTGGTGCAGTCGCCGCAGCTGCGGACCTGGTTCGAGGCTGAGCCGCGCCCTCATCGCCTCGCGGGCGAGCCGGTACGCCTCCAGCGCCTCGGCCCGCCGGCCGGACCGGTACAGCGCCAGCATGAGGTGCACGCGGAGCCGTTCCCGCAGCGGATGCTCCTCCACCAGGCGCTGCAGATCGGTGATCACCTCGCCGTGCCGGCCCTGCTCGAGCTGTGCGCCCAGCCGGTCCTCCAGCGCACCCAGCCGGGTGTGGGTCAGCCGGCCCACCTCCGCCGCCACGGTCGGCGAGGCGGGTACGTCGGCCAGCGGCGGTCCCTGCCAGAGCGTGAGCGCGTCGGACAGGTCGGCCACCGCGGCGTCCAGCCGCCCCTCGGCCAGTGCCCGCCGGCCCGCGGCCACCAGCCGCTCGAACACCGCCGCGTCCAGCTCTCCCTCGCCGACGACCAGCTCGTACCCGCGGTCGCGGGTCACCAGCGGGCTGCCGCTGGCACCGCCGAGCGCGCGGCGCAGCCGCCGTACGTACACCTGGACCGTGTTCACCGCCGTTCGCGGCGGTCGCTGGCCCCAGATCTCGTCGATCAGCCGCTCGGCGGACACGACCCGGCCGGCCTCGGCCAGCAGCACCGCGAGCACGATCCGCTCCTGACCAGCGCGGATCGCCACCCATCCGGTGCCGTCCCACACCCGCAACGGTCCGAGTACGCGAAACCGCATGTGCCCCGTCCAGCCGAGTCAGCACCGAGTTAGTGGCAAGTCAGCATCAGCTTATGGCCGCGTTCTATGTTTGCGGCAATCCTGTTCCAGCAGGTTGCGGGCAGGTCGGCTGGATCGTGCATCCCCCCTTCGCCGGCCTGTCCGCCTCTTTTGCGTTGGAGCCGCTAGAGCCGGCACGCGTGGATGTCGGTCACCAGGATCGCGCGGGCGCCGAGGTCGTACAGCTCGTCCATGATCCGGTGTACCTCGACCCGCAGGACCATCGCCTGGACGGCTACCCAGCCCTCGCGGTGCAGCGGTGAGATCGTCGGCCCCTCGATGCCGGGGGTCAGCGCACAGGCCGTCTCGAGCTGGTCGGCGCGCACGTCGTAGGCGAGCATCACGTACCGCCGGGCGACCAGGACCCCTTGCAAGCGCCGGACGAGCTGTGCCACCGCGCCGTTCTCCGGTGCGCCCACCCGCGCGATGAGCACGGCACTCGACTCGAGGATCGGCTCGCCGACCATCGTCAGTCCGGCCTGCCGCAGCGTCGAGCCGGTCGACACGACGTCGGCGATCACGTCGGCGACGCCCAGCCGTACCGCGTTCTCCACCGCGCCGTCGAGCCGGATCACGTCCGCCTTCACGCCCTTGGCCGCCAGATGCCGGGCTACCACGCCGGGGTACGACGTGGCGATGCGCCGCCCCTCCAGCTCGTCGACGCCGGCCACGGTCTCCGGCCGGGCGGCAAAGCGGAACGTGGCTCCACCGAACCCGAGGTCGAGCAGCTCGTCGGCCGGGCTGCCGGCGTCGACGAGCAGGTCCCGGCCGGTGATGCCGAGGTCGAGGTCGCCGGAGCCGACGTAGGTCGCGATGTCCCGGGGGCGCAGGTAGAAGAACTCGACGTCGTTGTCGGCGTCGCGGCAGACCAGATCCCGTTCGTCGGTGCGCTGGCGGTAGCCGGCCTCCCGCAGCATCTGCGCCGCGGGCGCGGACAGCGTCCCCTTGCTGGGTATGGCGATGCGCAGCATTGTCCCCTCACAGGTGCCGGTAGACGTCCGGCAACCCGATGCCGGTGGCGAGCATGAGTACCTGGGCGTGGTACAGCAGTTGCGCGATCTCCTCGGCGGCCCGCTCCGGACCCTCGTGCTCGGCCGCCATCCACGCCTCGGCCGCCTCCTCGACGACCTTCTTGCCGACCGCGTGGACACCCCGGTCGAGCAAGGCCACCGTGCCGGAGCCCGGGGTACCCGCCGCCGCCTTCGCGGACAGCTCCGCGAACAGGTCGTCGAACGTCTTCACGAGAACTGATTCTGACAGGGATCGGTCACCGTACGGTGATCTGGTGGTCGTCCAGGTGCTGGACGCTGCCGTCCCGCGCTGACGCCTCGTACGCCTCGAGCGTGTACGAGCCCGGCGGCAGGGTCAGCGTGATCCGGCCTTCCCCGAAGGCGGGCGCGCCGGCGTTGACGGTCACCGACGTCTCCTGCACGATGCGGCTGCCCTGCCGAACCCGGATCGCGATCGTGGCTTCGAAGACCGAGCCGTACACGTGCACCTCGAACGTCCTGCCGACCGTGTCGCCCTCCTGCGGGCTGATCAACCACACCAGACCCTGGACCTCCGCGGCCGGCTTGCGGCGCAGGTCACCCCGGACGGGTACGCCCCACAGCTCGTCGACCGGAGCGCCGTCGACGAGGATCCGCACCTTGTCCAGCGTCGTGTTGGCGGTAGCCGTCCAGATCAGCTGCTGCACGGCCTGCCCGGCGTCCCCGGCCGGACTCTGGGCCAGGTCGGTCAGGTCCACGACCACCACGTCGCCGTCGACCCGCACGCCGCGGACCCGCGCGGTAGCGGGCCAGGCGCTCGAGTAGTCCGAGTCGAACGCGGTGCCCCCGTCGAACATCCGGGTCAGCCCGGCCCTCGCCCGCGCCGCGGGAGAGCCGTCGCCGGCCGGCATCGTGTGGGACTCGCGGTACAGCTTCGCCTGATCCTGCCCCGACGCTGAGCTGTCGTCGGCGAGGTAGTAGACGTACACGGTCGCCTCGACCTGGCTCGTAGGCCCGGCGCTGACGCTGGCACTGGGACCGGCGGTGGTCGGCGCCGAAGCGCTCGGTACCGGAACCCCCTGCGTCGAGGCGGCCGGCGGCTCGGGCTGGCCGAGCAGAGGTGCGCAGCTGCCGACGCCGGCGAAGACGGTGACGACGGTAGCCACCGCGACGAGACCACCCGTACCGAGCGCGAACAGCCCGCGTCCCCGCGGCACCCACCGGGTACGCCGGGACTCGATCCGCTGCCGGATGGTGCCCAGCGCGTGCGGCGAGACCTCGACCTCGGACGCCTCCATTTCCAGCACCCGGCGGAGATCGTCCTCGTTCATGGGGTCACCTCCTCGTCCCGCGTGCCGAGGGCGGCCCGCAGTGCGGCCATGCCCCGGGAGGTGTGACTCTTCACCGCGCCCCGACTGACCCCCATCGTCTCGGCGATCTCCGCCTCCGACAGGTCGAGGTAGTACCGCAGGACGAGCGCCTCGCGTTGCCGGGCCGGTAGCGCCTGTAGCGCTGCCACGACCGCCACCCGGTCGAGCGCGCCGAGCGCGCCCGCCTCCGCGCTCGGCTCGTCGGGCCTCGGCCGTACCGAGCGGGCATGCCGGTCGACGACGACCCGGTGCCGCAGCGCGGACCGCGACTTGTTGACCACGCAGGCGCGCAGGTAGGCCAGACCCTTGTCGGCCTCCCTGAGCCGGCGCCAGCGGGTGTGCAGGGCCACGAACGCGTCCTGCGCCACCTCCTCGGCCGCGCCCTGGTCGTGCAGCAGCAAGACGGCGAGCCGGACCAGCGAGCGGTAGTGGGCATTGAACAGGTGCGTGACCGCCTCGTTGGCGTCCCACGCCGCGGAGGTCACGTCCGAGGAAGGCGTGTAGACCAATGCCCTCCCCGCCAGCTCTCCCGTGACCAGTCCGGGTGTCACACGCGTACGACGCGCAACCCGTCTTACTGGTTTACCGCGCGACCGGCCCGGCCGCCCACGGGCGTTCGGGTGACATCCGGCACGGAAGGCGGCGCGTACCTCATCTGACAGGGACAAACTTCCGAGGAGAGCACGTCACTCACTAACCGAGCGGATGGCGAGCGCCGCGTCGAGGGCGGCGACCGCGGCGCTCCAGCCCTTGTCCTCGGCCGAGTCGGCGAAGCCGGCCCGCTGGTGCGCCTGCTCCAGCGTGTCGACGGTCAACACGCCGTGCGCGACCGGCGTGGCCTGGTCCAGCGCGACCCGGGTCAGCCCGTCGGTGACCGCCCGGCAGACGTAGTCGAAGTGCGCCGTCTCGCCGCGGATCACGACCCCCAGCGCGACGACCGCGTCGCAGCGGCGAGCCAGCGCCTGTGCCACTACCGGCAGCTCGACCGAGCCCGCGACGCGGGCGGTGACCACCTCGGTCACATCGCAGGCCGAGGCGGCGGCCACGGCCCGGTCGAGCATCTGCTCGGTCAGCTCGCTGTGCCACCGGGTGGCGACGACGCCGAGTACCAGACCTTTGGCGTCCACAGTGGACACCTCGGGCTCGCCGAACGCCGCCATTGTTACGCCAGCCCCTCTTCGAGCTCCTCCAGCAGGTGTCCCATCCGGTCCCGCTTGGTACGCAGGTACCGGACGTTCTCCGGGTGCGGGCGTACCGGCAGCGGCTCGCGGCCCAGCACCCGCAGGCCGTAGCCCTCGAGCGCGGCCCGCTTCGCCGGGTTGTTGGTGAGCAGCCGCATCGTGCGGACGCCGAGGTCGGACAGGATCTGCGAACCCGTGCCGTAGTCGCGGGCGTCGGCCGGCAGGCCGAGCTCGAGGTTCGCGTCGACCGTGTCCCGCCCGAGGTCCTGCAGCTGGTACGCCTGCAGCTTGTGCATCAGCCCGATCCCGCGCCCCTCGTGCCCGCGGATGTAGAGCACCACCCCGCGCCCCTCGCGGGCCACCCGGGCCAGCGAGGCCTCCAGCTGCGGGCCGCAGTCGCAGCGCAGCGAGCCGAACACGTCCCCGGTCATGCACTCGGAGTGCACCCGGACCAGCAGGTCCCGGCCGTCGCCCAGGTCGCCGTAGACCAGCGCGACGTGCTCCGCCGAGTCGTGCGTCGCCCGGTAGCCGACCGCCCGGAACTCCCCGTACCGCGTGGGGATCCGCGCCTCGGCGACCCGCTCGACCTGCTGCTCGGTACGCCGCCGGAACGCGATCAGGTCGGCGATCGTGATCAGGGTCAGCCCGTGCTCCGCCGCGAAGGCCTCGAGGTCCGGCAGGCGCTTCATCGTGCCGTTGTCGTTGACCAGCTCGCAGAGGCAGCCGGCGGGCCGCAGCCCGGCCATCGTCGCCAGGTCGACCGCGGCCTCGGTGTGCCCGGGCCGGCGCAGCACCCCGCCCCGGCGGGCCCGCAGCGGTACCACGTGTCCGGGGCGGGACAGCTCGATCGACTTGGTCTCCGCACCGGCCAGCAGCCGGATCGTGTGCGCCCGGTCGGCCGCCGAGATGCCCGTGGTCACCCCCTCCCGCGCGTCGACCGTCACGGTGTAGGCCGTACCGCGCCGGTCCTGGTTCGTGTGGTACATCGGCGGCAGTTCCAGCCGGTCGCAGTCGTCGTCCGTGAGCGGCACGCAGATGTACCCCGACGTGTGCCGCACCATGAACGCCACCAGCTCCGGCGTGGCCATCTCCGCCGCGAAGATGAGGTCGCCCTCGTTCTCCCGGTCCTCGTCGTCGACGACCACGACCGGCTTGCCGGCCGCCAGGTCCGCGACCGCGTCCTCGATCCGGCCGATCATCGGACGTTCACCAGCTTCTCCACATACTTGGCGATCACGTCGACCTCCAGGTTGACCACGGCGCCCACCCCTTTGTGGCCGAGCGTCGTCACCTTCAGCGTGGTGGGGATCAGCCCCACCGAAAACGATCCCGAGTCGACGGCGGTCACGGTCAACGACACACCGTCCACTGTGATCGATCCTTTCTCGACCACGTACCGCTCGAGCGGAGCGGGCAGCGAGAACCGCACCGCCTCCCAGTGCTCGCCCGGTACGCGGTCCACAATGGACGCGACACCGTCCACGTGGCCCTGGACGAGGTGCCCGCCGAGCCGGTCCCCGAGCCGCGCGGCGCGCTCGAGGTTGACCGGGTCGCCGTGGCGCAATGCACCGAGCGACGAGCGGCGCAGTGTCTCGGCCATCACGTCCGCGGTGAACACGTCACCATCCACCCCCGCCACGGTCAGGCACACCCCGTTGACCGCGATCGAGTCGCCGAACCGGGCGTCGGAGGTGACGATCGGTCCCCGGACGGACACCCGGGCCGAGTCGCCGTCCGGCTCGATACCGGCCACGACACCCAGCTCCTCCACGATCCCGGTAAACATCAGATCTCAACCTCCTTGGGTACCGCGGTCACGCGTACGTCCGGCCCGACCTGGGTCAGCTCGATGATCTCCAGCTCGATCGACTCGGCGAGCGTGGCCACGCCCGCGGCACCGAGCGCGGCGAGCCCTTCGCCGAGCAGCTTGGGCGCCAGGTAGGCGATGACCTTGTCCACGAGGCGGGCGGACAGGAACGCGCCGGCCAGGGTCGGACCCCCCTCGAGCAACGCCGAGCGCACGCCGCGCCCGTACAGGGCCAGCATCAGCGCGTCCAGATCGACCTTGCCGTCGGACGCGGCCCCGACCTCCGCGGCGGTCGCGACCCAGGTGGGGGCGGCGGCGTCGCGGACCCGGGCGTCTTTGGGGGTACGCCCTTCCGTGTCGACGACCACCCGCAGCGGCTGGCGGATCGCGAGGGTGCCGTCGCGCAGGTTGCGCACGGTGAGCCGGGGATCGTCGGCGAGCACGGTACCGACGCCGGCGATGACCGCGTCGACCGTGCCGCGCAGCGCGTGCACGTCCATCCGCGACTCTTCCGACGTGATCCACATGCTCGTCCCGTCGGCCGCCGCGGAACGCCCGTCCAGGGTCGCGGCGAGCTTCCAGACGAGGTACGGGCGCTCCCGCCGCACCGCCATCAGCCAGGCGGAGTTGCCGGTGGCCGCCTCGATGGCGCGTACCCCCGTCTCGACGTCGACCCCGGAGGAGCGCAAGGCCTCGACGCCGCCGCCGGCGACCGGGTTGGGGTCGCGCACGCCGACCACGACGCGGGCGATGCCGGCGGAGCGCAGCGCGACGGTGCACGGCCCGGTACGTCCGGTGTGGTTGCAGGGCTCGAGGGACACGATCGCCGTGCCGCCGCGGGCGCCGTCCCCGGCCTGCGCGAGCGCGACGATCTCGGCGTGTGGCCCACCGGCGTACGCGTGGAATCCCTCCCCGACGACGCGGCCGTCCTTGTCGAGGATCACGCATCCCACGACCGGGTTGGGGCTGGTCGTGCCGAGGCCGCGGGCCGCCAGGGCGATGGCACGGCGCATCGCGTCGTCCTCGGCAGTACTGGCCATCCCGCCCCCTGTCCGCGTCCGCTGCTCCAAGCGCTGGAGGGATGGGCAGGAGTGTCGGGACCAGGCGCTGGACAGCGCCGTAGACCCCAGCGCTGCCTCCCATCCGGACTGTCACCGTCGGCCCCGGAGTCTCACCGGGTCCACCGGTCCGCCATGGACCGGGTCGCGGGCTTGTCACAGGCAGCAGGCCTGCGCATCACCGCCGGTTCGGAATTGCACCGAGTCCCGCCAGCGCGTGGTGGGTACCACAGTCGAGTCTGTCACGCCCGGGCGCCGATGGGGATGTCGGGTTCATCTCATGACTTGCGACGATCCACCGCCACGTACGAGCCGGGCTGGGTCTTGGCCACCCCCTTCATCTCCGAGGCCACCGCGATCACCTCGCGCGGATCCACGTAGGTGCGGTTCGTCGACAGTGCGACGCCGATCGAGATCGTGACGAGGTTCGCCCGCTGGATGTGCCCGCGGCGGTCGGTCAGTTCGAGGTACCCCCGTTTGGAGTCCTGCTCGTCGTAGAGCCCGTCCGCGGCCGCCTCGAAGTCGACTACGGCCTGCTGGGTCAGCGTGCGTACCTGCTCCGGCGCGCAGACCACGATGAAGTCGTCCCCTCCGACGTGCCCGAGGAACGCCGGCGGCAACCCGACGCCGACGACCGCCCGGTGCAGCGAGCGGGCGAGCGCGGCGATGAACTCGTCGCCGCGCAGGAAGCCGTACGCGTCGTTGACGCTCTTGAACCGGTCGATGTCGATGTGGCACACGGCGTAGTCCGTGCCGCCCCGGGCCCGGTCGGTGATCTCTCTCAGAATGCGGCTGTTGCCGGGCAGCCCGGTCAGCGGCGAGACCTCGCGGAACTCCTGGTTGCGTCGCAGGGTCGAGCGCACCCGCGCGACCAGCTCGAGCGTGTCGAACGGCTTGACCAGGTAGTCGTCGGCGCCCGCGGTCAGCCCGACCACCTTGTCGACGGTCATGCCCTTCGCGGTGAGCATGATGATCGGCAATGCGTTGTTGAGCGGATCGGCGCGCAGGCGACGGGTGAGCTCGAGCCCGTCCACCCGCGGCATCATCAGGTCCACGATCGCGAGATCCGGGCGGTGCTCCGCGAT
>Ga0075429_100002137_pt1 | contig 16496 bp, 17 predicted proteins | sample RhiMetdeltSRZDD3_FD_75295 | JGI IMG/M metagenome (GOLD analysis project Ga0075429, IMG submission 75295) | Populus rhizosphere microbial communities from Tennessee, USA - Rhizosphere MetaG P. deltoides SRZDD3 | ecosystem: Host-associated > Plants > Roots > Rhizosphere > Soil | place: USA... | reverse complement strand
GATCGCTAGGTTGTCGTCGAAAGGTTACTGGTTGCCGCAGATATCCTGCTTGGGCAGTAGCTGGCAGGGAGCAGTGACAGTAGAGTCGGACTTGGGTGTAGTCGCTGTTGGACGTCCTCATTTAGGAAGCGAGATCATGAGCCATGATGGTGCCGCGAGCGGTAACCTGCAAGCCTACCTGCCTATGTTATTTAGGGACGCGTTTGGTGGCTCTTACGATGCGACCATAACTCTCCTCAATGTGGATAGTATTAACACAGCCCACTTGACACTGAAATTCTTTGACACAGCAGGCAATCTAAGTTGTACCAAGACTGCCACGATTCCCGCACAGGGAACGCTGGAATACTTCCTGCCCTCCATCACCTGTGATCCGTAGCAAATAACTATAAACAATATTGAAAAACAAGTCCGCTGTCTAGGCAGCGGACTTGTTTTCGTATGCTCTGTATTTACGGATAGACCCTCTTGATCGTCCTTGGGAATGGAATAGCCTCCCGGATGTGCTCAATGCCACACACCCATGCGGTGACTCGTTCTACGCCCATGCCGAAGCCCGAATGAGGGACCGAGCCATACTTGCGCAGTTCCAGGTACCATTTGAACGCTGCCTCTGGCAAGCCTTCCTTGTGGATGCGGGCCAGCAGTGCATCGTGGTCGCTCATGCGCTCGGAGCCGCCACAGATTTCGCCGTAGCCTTCGGGCGCGAGTAGATCCACCGATTTGCAGACTTCCGGTCGCCCGGGCCAGGGCTCCATGTAAAACGCTTTCACTGCAGAGGGATAGCCGTAAACGAACAACGGCCTGTCATGTAACTTGGTCAATTCCACTTCGTGCGGCGCGCCGAAGTCCATGCCCCATTCGAATTTGAGCAAATCCTTCTTTTCGGGGTCGGTCTCTTTTTCATACAGGTCGATCAGATAGTTTGCCGCATCGTCATAGGACATGCGCGGAAAGGGCGCAGAGATGTTTTGCAATTTGGTCAGATCACGATTGAGAAATTTCAATTCCGCCGCGGAATCGCGCAGCACGGTTTGAACGATGTGGGTGATGAGACCTTCTTCAATTTCCATCAAACCGTCCAAATCGCAAAAAGCGATCTCAGGTTCGAGCATCCAAAATTCGGTGAGGTGACGACGCGTCTTTGATTTCTCCGCCCGGAAGGTCGGTCCAAAGCAGTAGACTTTCCCGAAGGCGAAGATATTGGCTTCGTTGTAGAGTTGTCCCGTTTGGGCGAGATAGGCGGAACCTTCATCGAAATATTCGGTCTCGAAAAGAGTCGTTGTCCCTTCGGCGGCGGCGGGGGTGAGGATGGGTGTATCGAGATTGAAGAAGCCGTGGCTATCGAGATATTCGCGCACCGCGGACATAACCCGCACGCGCACTCGCAGAATCGCCCACTGGCTTTGCATCCGAATCCACAGGTGGCGGTTGTCGAGAGCGAAATCCACACCATGATCCTTTAGCGACATGGGATAATCCAATGCCGCCTCCTGTACGATTTCGATTTGCTTCACGCCGAGCTCATATCCCCCAGGGATGCCAGGGGCGCGCTTATCTTCGCGCACTGAACCTGTGATAATGACCGCCGATTCCTGGGGCAGGCGCATAACCTTATCGAAAACTTCAGGCTCCAGATCGCCTTTGAATGCCACGCATTGGACAAAGCCTGAGCCGTCACGGACGAGTAAAAAACACAGCTTGCCCTTATCCGTACGGTTGTAGACCCAGCCCTTGATGGTCACTTCCTGCCCGACATACTTGGAAATTTGTGAAACGCTGATGTATTCAGCCATGAAAACGTCCTTTATGCCTTATTTTTGCTGATTATAGCAGATGGTGAATTAATGCCCGGGATGCAACTGGCGTTGCGGATGAAGCGTATAATAATTAAGTTGTTTGAGGAATTCACTTTTTTAGAAGGAAAATACAATGTCAACCCGTTACAAAATCCGTCAAAACCTGATCTCCATTGGAGATGACTTCTGGATCGAAAATGAGCAAGGCAAAAGGGTCTTCAAAGTGGATGGTAAGGTATTTCGAATCCGCAAGACACTGGTCTTCGAAGATGTAAAAGGCAGGAAACTTGCCCAAATCCAGGAACGCCTGCTGGCGATCAGGGATACGATGGCAATCGAAAATGCGAATGGTGACCAGATCGCCACGGTTAAAAAGGCGCTCATCGCCCCGCTGCGTGACCGCTGGTCGGTCAACGTTACGGATGGACCCGACCTGGATGTGCAGGGTAACATCTTTGACCATGAATATGAAATCACACAAGGGCGAAACCAGATTGCCCAGGTGTCGAAGCAATGGTTTACCTTTACAGATACCTACGGCGTGGAGATTGCCGATGGGCAAAATGACATCCTCATTCTAGCAGTGGCAATTGCCATTGACATGATGGCACACGAAGACGATGGTAAAAAGAGGAAAGACCGAAAAGAAAAATGAACAAACAAAAGAGCCTCGCAACGAGGCTCTTTTGTTTCAAAAATATGTTTTCGCTTATTGTCTTGTTACTGATCAGCCAGCGTGCCTGAAAAGCCAAATAACTCACTACTGCTTGTGAGCAGTGTGACCAGCTCTACACCTGAAATTAATCTGGCTTCTGCAATTAATAGGCTGGAGGGAACCTTGCCAGTATCCCGAACTACGTCACAGTATTTGGCGACCTCCTCCCTGTTTGGGGCAACGGGTGACGCCAAAACAAGTCCGCTATTTCTCCATACCATGTACACTTCACATGCAAATGTTTCTCCCTCAATAGCAACGACACCTAAATAATGAGGTTCGCCCAGGTGTTCAATCGCCTCATCCACCCGAACGTCGTAATTTAGGCTAACAACCATCTTTGTAAGCAGGTCATTTGCAACATCGAATTTCAAACACTCTTTGGCCGAAGAAATACAATCCGCAGTAATTTCTGTGCCTGATAAACTTCGGCTAACCTGAATGGTATCTTGTTCAACATAGTTTAACTTTTGCAAAGTTGAGATGACTTCGCTCTCAGCAGACCTGCCCACCTCCAGTCCATGCCAGCAGGGTGCCGCACAAGGAATACCGGTAAAAAGGCTTCTATCAGTCTGCGCCTCAGGCGGAGGCGTAGTCGGGGGAGCGATCTGTTCGCCGCAACCTGTCAGTAATAGGGTACAGATAAGGAGTGTATAAAGTTTTGATTTCATGCGCATCTCCTTTTGTAATTCTAAAACACTCTCTTACTTGCGTCGTTCCTCCAAAGCTTTGACCAACAATTCCTTCGTCACATTCGGGTCGGCTTTGCCTTTCGTAGCCCGGGCAACCTGTCCCACGAACCATTGGAGGAGAGTCTCTTTACCCGCCAGATATTTTTCCACTTCGGAGGGATTGTCGTTCAGGACTTTCGTCACGGCTTCTTGAATGAACCCTTCGTTAGAGACCTGGGCGAGTCCCTTTTCTTCGACGATTTGAGCTGGGTCGCGGCCGCTCTTCAGCATCTCGTTGAAGACGACCTTTGCTGAGCTGCTGCCGATGAGCTTGTCGGTGGTCATGTCGATGAGTTGGGCAAAGGCTTCGGGAGAAAGGGTCACAGCTTCCATGGTTGTACCCGACTCGTTGAGATAGCGCATGAATTCGCCCGCGATCCATGAATGGACGGTCTTGGCAGGGCCTTTGGATTTTGCAAGGACATTCTCGAAGTAATCCGCAAGAGAACGTTCGATGGTGAGAAAACGCGCTTCGGACGGAGTCAGGTCGTGATCTGTGATGAAGCGTTTGGTCTTGGCTTCGGGCAGTTCGGGGAGTTGGGTCCGAATCGATTCGATCCACGCGTCGTTGAGTTGGAGCGGGGGCAGGTCGGGTTCGGGGAAGTACCGGTAGTCGTGCGCCTCTTCCTTGCCGCGCTGAGAAACTGTCACGCTGCGCGCGTCATCCCAGCCCAGCGTTTCCTGTACAACGATTCCACCAGACTCATAAATTTTGCTTTGGCGTTCGATCTCATAGGCAGAGGCGCGGGCCAGCGCGCGGAAACTATTGAGGTTTTTGATCTCGGTGCGGGTACGAAACTCGTCACTACCCACGGGACGAACGGAAATGTTGGCCTCGAAACGCAGGACGCCTTTTTCCATGTCGCCCGAGTTGACGCCGAGATAGCGCAAAATGGCGCGGACTTTGGTGGCGTAATCGAGCGCGGCTTCGACCGTGCGCATATCTGGCTCGGAGACGATCTCGAGTAACGGGACACCTGCGCGGTTGAAGTCGACCAGGGCATAGTCTTTTTCATGGAAGAGTTTGGCTGTATCCTCTTCAAGGTGAACGCGCCTCACCCGAACTTTGAGTTGATTCTCACCATCGACGTTGACTTCCATCCACCCTTTTTCGCAGATGGGAAGTTCATACTGCGAAATTTGATAGCCTTTGGGCAGGTCTGGATAGTAGTAATTTTTACGGGCGAAGGTATTGTGCTTGTTGATAGAGCAGTTCAGCGCGAGACCTACGAGCGCCGCGAGTTCGGTCGCTTTTTTGTTTACGACCGGCATTGCACCCGGCAAACCCGTGCATGTGGGGCAGATGTTGGTGTTCGGCTCCGGTGCGGACGCATAATCGGCGGAACAGCCGCAGAACATTTTGGAGTTGGTAAGAAGTTCGCCGTGAATTTCAAGTCCGATGACGGGTTCGTATTGGGCCATAGTTTTGTAGTCTCGTAGTTGGATAGTCGAAGGTCAAGGGTTGAAGGTCAAAAGTCTTTTCGGTTCATAGATTTTCGACGCGTGTTTTCAAAGATCGTGCTTCGATGGCTAGATAGTCTTCGACCGTTTTGCGATACAGCCTGCCGATGATGGCGCCCAATGCGCCATGAAAAGAAAATGTCAACGCAAGTTCGTTTTGATTTGCGCCCATTGACTTTAGTATGTGTCCCGCAATCATGACCATGCCTGGCATTTTTGACTCCCAGATGAAACTGGACGGAGGCTTAAGAACAGTTACAGACCAAAGCGCAGGCTGAAGTTTCGGCTGATATACCTTGTAGCGGTTGTCCAGTTTCAGTTCGGGTGCATCAAGAACTTCGACCCTGGTGACTGTTGGTGTCCATTCATTCCAATGGGCAACATCTGAAAGTACCTTCCAAATGGTTTCCTGACTTGCATTGATTGAAATAGATGATGAGTATTGAGGCATAGTCGGTTAGTCTCGTAATTGGATGGACTCTAAGTGCGTTCTGATTTTCTCTGCGTGCTTCGCTCGCTCATGGACAGACATGGGTTCTCGCTGTGTTGCGCAATAATTATCGTCCTTGTAACGTGGAGTCACGTGTAGATGATAGTGCCAGACGTCCTGACTACCTCCTGGTTCGTTATGCTGGCGGGTTGAAACGCCATCGCACAAATAAACTGCTTTCATTGTCAAAGCCAGCATCTTGGCGACTCGCTGAATGTCTTGGGCATAACGGAGTGGCAGGTCGTAGATGTTTTCGAAGTGCTGATTTGGAACAATGATCGTGTTGCCATGATTATTCTTCCATTGTCCTGAACCGATAAAGGCAGTAACAGAATGATCGTGGTAAACAATGTCGCTTTGAACAGAGTGGACATGGTCATTCTCGATGCCTTCAATGAGAAGGCAAAACGGGCAGTTGTAGTTTTCGGGTGCGTGGTTGTACATAAATACTTTTGGCGATGTCATTTTGAGTAAGTGAAGAATTTCCCTGCTCTTGGTAGAGACCCTTCGCTACGCTCAGGGTGACATTTCAGAGTGGCGGTAATTGTTTATGCCAATCGGTGGCTTGTTGATACGCGTGTGCGACTTGAAATAAGGTCTGCTCGTCCAGGTGTTTGCCGATGAGTTGCAAGCCGACAGGCATATCTTTTGAGAAGCCGCAGGGCAAGGCCAATGCCGGGACACCCGCTGGATTCGTCGCAACGACATAAATATCGGAGAGGTACATTTCAAGTGGGTCGCTGGTCTTTTCGCCGAGTTTAAACGCGGTGGTGGGGCAGATCGGGGCCAGGAGCAGGTCTACGGATGCAAAGGCAGTCTCAAAGTCCTGACGAAGCAGCGTGCGCACTTTTTGAGCTTTGAGATAGTATGCGTCGTAATATCCCGCGGAGAGAGCGTACGCTCCGAGCATGATCCTGCGCTTGACTTCATCGCCGAATCCTTCATGACGGGTCTGGAGGTAGATGTCGATCACGTCCTTTGCGCCCTCCGAAACGGACAGCCCAAAGCGCGTGCCGTCCATGCGGGCGAGGTTGGCACTGGCTTCGGCGAAGAGCAAGAGATAATAAACGGGCAGGCCGTACTTGGTGTGTGGCAGGGAGACTTCATGAATCTCCATACCGAGTTTTTCGAGTTGTCGAATCGCTTCCTGTAGTGCAGACTCGACGCCCGCTTCCATGCCTGAGACGAAATATTCTTTCGGGATGCCCAGCTTCATGCCTTGGATGGGCTTGTTGATGTTCGCGGTGTAATTGGGAACGGGTGAGCTGTACGTGGTGCTGTCTCGCGGATCATGACCCGCGATATATTCGAGGACGGTCGCACAGTCATAAGCGTCGCGTGTCATAGGGCCAATGGAATCGAAAGAGGAAACAAGCGCGATAAGCCCATAGCGGGAGACGCGTCCGTAGGTGGGCTTAATACCGGTTACGTTGCAAAAGCCCGCGGGCATGCGGACCGATCCCCCGGTGTCTTCACCAATTGTGAAGGTGGCTAAACTTGCCGCCATCGCCGCCGCGGAGCCTCCGCTGGAGCCGCCCGGCACGCGGTCTAAATTCCAGGGATTGTGGGTATCGAAAAATGCAGAATTCTCGCAGGAGGAGCCCATGCCGAACTCGTCCATGTTGGTCTTGCCCAGGAGCACAGCGCCTGCCTCTGCAAGTTTGTTTGTGACCGTGGCACTGTATTGAGGCACATAGTTCTCGAGAATCTTCGAAGAACATGTAGTGCGGACGCCGCGCGTGGAGATGCAGTCCTTCATCGAGAAGGGGATGCCGGTTAGTGGCGTGACGTTCTCACCTGTGGCGATGCGCTCATCGGCCTGACGAGCTTGTTCGACTGCGAGTTCATCTGTGACCGTGACGTAGGATTTGACCTGCGGGTCTACGTCATGGATGCGCTGGAGGATCGCCTGAGTCAGTTCGACAGAGGAGATCTTTTTGGCTGTGAGAAGGTCGTGCGCTTCTCGAATTGTGAGGTTGGTTAGTTGCATGGTTTAGAGGATTCGTTATTCGAGAGTAGAGAAGGGTGGGTCGAAAATGGAAAGTGGAGTGGTTTTACTACTCTCTACTTGTGTACTCTCTATTCATCTCCGAGAACCGTTGGCACTTTGACATAGCCGCCTTCGGATTCCGGCGCGTTTTTGAGAAATTCTTCGCGGCTCATGGATGGTTGAACTACGTCTTCGCGCAAAACATTTTCGGCGTTGGCGATATCTGAGGCGGGTGGGACATTCATCGTGTCCACTTCATTGAGCATATTGAAGTAGTCAATGATGGAGGAGAATTGTCTGCTGAACGTGTGTGCTTCCTCTTCAGAGATGCCGAGGCGGACGAGGAAAGCAACGTGCCTGACAGTTTTGGTATCGATCGTTTGGGTCATATCATTCCAACTCCGTTAGTCGAGTAGGGCGGTGATTGGCCTGCCCATATCGAGACCAACATCTAACAAAATGTTTTCAATGACTGGTGGTCTCGACACCTGCACTTGTCTCTTCGAGACGGTGCAAGTGTACATTCCCCGCTTTCGCTCGGAACTACTCGACCACCGATATTTCAACTTAAATCAATAACACTATCCAACCCGCGGCGCAGACCGACGAAGGTGTTGACTTTGCGAATCGCCAGCAGGGACCCATCCACATAGGGCTGGGCGCTGTTGCCCGAATCGTGGCGGATGGTCAGCTTCTGGTCAGGCATGCCGAAGATGATTTCTGCCGAGATAGTAAACCCGGGCAAGCGTATGGAGTGCACCTGTGAACCTGTCATCCGTGCGCCCCGTGTCTCTTTGACGCCCTGGGTTTCTTCCAAAGGTATGGTTAATTCCGAAGGGCGGACCTTTGATAACCGATTTGCCAACTCGCGCACCGTTCCGCTGGGAGAGTCCTTTTTGCTGTCGCTGGCGTAGTCAATGATTTCCCATTGAGGAATTAACTTCGCGGCTGTCTCAGCAAACTTCTGCAGAAGCACAACGGTCAATGCGAAGTTGCCAACGGCCAGCACGCCGCGTTGCGCCTGCTCGGCGGCTGTCGCAATCTCAGCATAGTCCGCGTCGGTTAATCCTGATGTACCGATCACAACATGTGCTCCATGCTGTAGCCCCTTCAGTACATTTGATTTCGCTACATCTGGTTTGGTAAATTCGAAAAATACATCGCATGGCTGTGCAAGTGCGTCTTCAGCCGTCGCATACACAGGACAAGTCAAGCGCGGTTCTGCGAGAATATCGCCCAAAGATTGTCCAGCATATTTGCGCGACACCGCAGACACAAGCGCCATATCGTCTGCGTGGGCTATTGCACGAGCTAACGTCGAGCCGGCCCAGCCTGTTGCACCGGCCAGACAGATACGGATGACCGCCTTGCGTTCTGGTAATTGAGAAGCTGTCATTCTTTCATCCTCGAGTCGAGCATGTTAAGCTGTCTGAAGCATTCCGCGGACCTTAACTGCAATTGAATTCATCATATCTTCACTTACCCGTTCTTCTGTCGGAACACCCAAATATCCGAAAATCAAGGTGCTGTTGCGCTCCTGAGGCTGATCTGCCATACGGGGGATGATATGGAAATGCACATGTGGATGATCTGCCCGCTCCGCAAATTGGATTACGTAGGTTTTGAGGCAGCCAGTGACCTCTTTCAAGGCAATGGAAGTACGGCGGATCAGTTGACCTAGTTCAATCGCTTCGGCATCGGTCAAATCGTCAACGGCAATGATGTGTCGTCGGACCACTAACACCAGCCACCCAGGCAAGGCTGTATCATAACTGTGTACCACATCCCAGTATGCAGTTTGATGAATACAATCCCATAGCGGGGCAGCGCCTGCATTACGCCGGGCAATCAATTCACATGTTTTACAGTTCTCCATAAGGACCTTCGCCCTTGCCCCAACTAAGGTATGAGTCGCGTGGGTCCGCGATGGAGGAAAACTACATCACGTATGCTTTTTTGATTGAGCATGGCTGCGAGCAGCCGGGCCAGACCAAATCCAAAACCTCCATGGGGTGGGCAGCCATACCTGAAGAAGTCCAGATAAAACTGAATCGATTCGAGACTCACTCCTTTTTCGGCTGCCTGCTTAACCAAGACCTCGTAGCGGTGTTCGCGCTGTGCCCCTGTCGTGATTTCCATCCACTTCCAGAGTAAGTCGAAACTCTTGGTTTCCGAAGGCTTGTCTTCTTTTCGCATATGATAGAAAGAACGGACATCGCTTGGATAGTCAATGATAAAGATGAACTCATGATTGTATTTTTCTTTGGCGTACTCACATAATAATCGTTCACCTTGTGGGTCGATATCGCCCTTTTTTGTTTCTACAGGAACTACATAGCCTTTATCCTTGAGAAGCTTTTGCGCCTCCTCCATGGTCACTTTTGGAAAAGGCAGGCCGGGTACAACCACTTCCACGCCAAATGTCTCCCTGATTTCTTGGCCGTGTTTTTCTCTGACGGTTTGCAAAATATGCTGAAGCCAGGCTTCCTCAAATTCCATTACATCATGATGGGATTCGATCCAGGCTATTTCCATGTCCACGCTGGTGAACTCGGTGGAATGCCTGGGGGTAAAGGACGGGTCCGCGCGGAAGGCCGGGCCAATTTCAAAGACACGGTCCATGCCGGCTGCCATCGCCATCTGTTTATAGAATTGCGGCGATTGGGCCAGCGAAGCGGTCCGCCCGAAATACTCCAGCGTGAAGAGCTCCGCTCCGCCTTCGCTCGGACTGCCCATGATTTTGGGCGTGTGGATTTCCACGAATCCATTGGCGATCCAAAACTCACGCATCGCCATCTCGACCGTGGTTTGAATCCTGAATATCAACTGATTTTCTGGCTGACGCAGATCCAGAAAACGCCAGTCCAACCGTTTATCAACTTCCGTTTCTGTCTTACCGAAAATATCGACCGGCAAATTCGCCTCAGACAGCGAGTCAACGAGAAGTGATTGTAGCTGCAACTCGATCTGACGGAGTTTCACGTTTGGATTGCTGACGACAACTCCAATTGCTTCAATTGCGGATTCGCGGGTCAGCGATTCAATCAATTCATTGAAAGTCTTATTTTCTTCAGAACGTTCTGCAACGACTTGAATCAGTCCTGTATGATCGCGCAGAATAATGAATTGGACCGCCTTCTGGTTTCTGACGGTTTGAACGAACCCCTTGAGGGTGACCCGTTCTCCAATTTTTTCCTTTGCGTCTCGAATGAGCGTTCGTTCCATAGTAGCTATTCTTTGATTTGAATGTGCAGCTCTTTCAACTGCTTCGGTTCGACAGCCGATGGCGCGTCAGCCATCACGTCGCGTCCGTTTTGATTCTTCGGGAAAGCAATGACTTCGCGGATGTTGGGTTCGTCCGCGAGCAGCATCACCAGCCGGTCAATCCCGGGTGCCATGCCACCATGCGGCGGCGCGCCGTATTCGAACGCTTCGAGCATATGACCAAACTTGCTTTCGATTTCCTCACCGCTCAACCCGAGTAGTTCAAAGACCTTCACCTGAATATCACTACGATGAATTCGGATGGAGCCGGAAGCTGTTTCATAACCATTACATACCATGTCGTATGCGTCAGAAAGAACCGAGCCTGGATCAGTGGCAAACTTATCCAGGTCTGTCAACTGCGGCATCGTAAACGGATGATGTTCGGCATCCCATTTTTGTTCTTCTTCACTCCACGCAAACATTGGGAAGTCCACGATCCAGGCGAACGCCATTAGATCTTTGTCGGCGAGATTCAACTTATCGCGGAAGAGGAGGCGTAATCCACCGAGCACTTTATTGGCAATGGCCCTTGTGTCGGCGGCAAAAAGGATCAGGTCACCATCCTGCGCACCCGTCCTGGATTTGACGGCCTCTACTTCTGCCTCTGTGACGAACTTCGCGGCGGTTCCTTTCATCCCTTCGGCTGTTACGGCCAAAGTAGCCAATCCCTTCGCCCCCAGCGCTTTCGCGGACTCGGTCAACGCGTCCACCTCCTTACGGGACATATCCGCTGATTTCGGCGCGACGACACATTTGACCACCCCTCCGGCTTCCAGCGCAGATTGGAAGACGCGGAATTCGCTCTTCGCAAAGCTGTCGCTCATGTCCATGAGCTCCATACCAAAGCGCATATCGGGCTTATCTGTTCCATATCTTTCCACAGCTTCATGATAAGAAAGCCTGGGCCACGGGGAAGAGAGCAATTTCTTGTTGGGCGCAACGGCTGGAAGCATCGCCGTATATAAGCCCTCGACGAGTGACAGCACATCCTCACGATGAACATAGGACATTTCCAAATCAAGTTGTGTGAACTCAGGCTGGCGATCGCCGCGCAGGTCTTCGTCACGGAAACAGCGGGCGATCTGGAAGTACTTGTCCATTCCGGCCACCATGAGGAGTTGCTTCAACTGTTGGGGCGACTGAGGCAGGGCGTAAAACTGTCCCGGATAAATGCGAGAAGGGACCAGATAATCACGCGCGCCTTCGGGAGTCGCTTTGAACATGATGGGCGTTTCGATTTCAAGGAAGCCTAGTTGGTCAAGATAATCGCGCATGAATTTGATGACTTTGTGACGCAGGATCATGTTACGAGTCATTCGTTCCCGGCGCAGGTCTATATACCGATATTTGAGACGCGTGTTTTCGTCAGGCAAATCGTTATCCGCATTCACCATAAACGGTGGCGTCTTGGATGGATTCAGGACTGTGATCCTTTTAGCAATGATCTCGATCTCACCCGTTGTCATTTTGGGATTCTCCATCCCAGTCGGGCGCTTCTGCACCAGGCCCTCGACCTGTAATACCCACTCGAAACGAACCGTTGAAACGAGATCTAACGTCTCTTTCGGTAAGTCCGGATTGATGGTAACTTGCACATGCCCGGAACGGTCGCGCAAATCAAAAAATGCCACCCCACCGTGGTCACGGCGGCGATTGACCCAGCCGGCCAGAGTGACGGTCTGCCCCGCGTGGCTGGAGCGTATTTCCCCGCAAGTATGAGTTCTGTACATAAACCCTCCGAGCTGATTATGTCGTTGCGAGGAGGAGCGAGGCGACAACGACGCAACTCCACTTTAATAGGGAGATTGCTTTGCCAAAGAACGGCTCGCAACGACATGAAATAGATAAAATAAATCGCCCTCCGCTTTTGCGTTGGGCGATTGGTTTGACTTGTTCTATTTGTCTACTAGCAAGGCTTCGCCCAACGATACGTTCGATCGTCATTGTTATTATTTGCGAAGCGTATTCCAGATTTCATAATGGCGGCATTATAGCACAGAGTTTTCTTCGCGTGCCAATAGAACCTGGCTTTCTGGTACACTTCCGTCAGCGGTTACAGGCAGGAGCATCTCATGATTAATTGGCAAAAACTCACGATTGACAGTTTTGTGGAAGAGCTGCGTCTTGTGTATGAAAGAACATATGGTGATACCGATAAAACCCTCGGTCGCATCGTGACCTGGTGTGGGCGCCTGGCCCTCGAAAACATCGCCACCTCTGACGCTTTATATCATGAGGTTGACCACACCATCATGGTTTCGCTGGCCGGGCAGACCATTTTGGAGGGAAAGCATCTTCGTGAGGGAGGTGTGACGCCGCGCGACTGGGCGCATTTTATGATTGCTGCAATGTGCCACGATATTGGTTATGTCAAAGGCGTATGCCGACACGATACAAAGGGAATGTTTGCCACGGGCCTCGGTGATGAGTTAGTGCATATTTCTCCCGCCGGGACCGACATTGCACTGGCGCCTTATCATGTCGATCGTGCTAAACTGTTTGTACGGGAGCGATTTGGTGGGAAATTACTTCAGGATGGTGTCACCAGTCCGTTGAATGCTGAATTGATTGCCTCTTATATAGAGATGACTCGATTTCCGTCTCCGAATGAAGAGATATATAAAGACACAAAAGGTTTGGGCGGATTGGTGCGTGCAGCTGATTTTATCGGTCAACTGGGCGACCCGGATTATTTGCGAAAAATCCCTGCGCTGTTCTATGAATTTCAGGAATTAGGCATCCATGCGACCCTTGGGTACCGGTCACCTGATGATATGCGCGCCAGCTACGCGTCCTTCTATTGGAACGGTGTCAGCCCTTATATTCAGGACGCCATTCAGTATCTGCGCCTGACCGAAGATGGAAAACAGTGGATCGCCAATATGCACTCGCATGTTTTTGACTCCGAACATCGATCTTGAATGAAAAGAAGAGAATAGCGGTGCGGTTACACAATTCCGAGCCGATTTTATCAATTTTGAAAAGCAAATCATGTGTTCTGCCTTGAAATAGGGTGCAAAAAGCTGTATCTTATAGGTATTGCCCAATGATTTGATTAGAGAGGAGTTTCTTATGAAGTTGCGCTACTTGTTCATTCTCAATGCGGTAGTCTTGTTCATTCTGGCGGCCGGGTTTTTGTTGGCGCCCAGGACAGTGCTGGGTGTATTTGGCTTGAGTGTGGGTACCACAGTGAATTTTAACGCCACCTTGAGTTTTGTCGCACAGTTGATGGGCGCAGCACTGATTGTGCCTGGTTTAGTCGGTTGGTTCGCGGGCAGCATGACGGAGGCAGGTGCCCGGAGATCGGTTGCCATATCGCTTTTTATCTTTGCGGCTATCAGCTTTGTATTGTCGTTGCTGGGAATGCTTTCCAAGGTGATGTCGGTTGCAGGTTGGGCTATCGTTGGGCTGTTCCTCATTTTTGCCCTGGGATATGCGTACTTCCTCTTTATGAACCAGTCGGACATATAGTCGCGGATCAAGTTCTAGACCAGACAATCCGTACTGTTATATACGCCTGCAACATGTTGCAGGCGTGTCTTTTTGTCGGGATTCTGTAAGTTAAAATATCATTGCGTATTTGAAAAACTAACCCTGCTGAGTAACTTCTGGAATTATCATACGTCATGTGCTTGCGGGCGGGATGGGTATATCTTATGAGGAAGTCTACATACCTGTAACGCAAACCAGTAGTCTCACAGGGAAGCACTTTTTATATGAGCGATAAGCCAACAGCCACCAAGGAATCGCCTTTGGCAATCCTGGTGGTGGACGATGATGAATTGAATCAACGGATGATGCGCCTGATTCTAAAGCGGGAAGGCCATCTGGTGGAGACCGCCCTCAACGGGGCAGAGGCCGTGGCGGCCGTCAAGTCCAAACGCTTTGATCTTATCCTGATGGATTTGCAAATGCCAGAGATGGATGGTGTTGAAGCCAGCCGTAGGATTCGCGAATTGGAAAATGGCAAAGGGCGCACCTTTATCGTGGCGCTCACGGCCAGCTATCTGCCCGAGAAAGGGCGTGAGCTATTCGAGGCAGGCATCGACAACTATATGGCCAAGCCATTCGAAGTCGCCCACTTGCGTAATATTTTGCAGCATGGCCTGGAAAGGCGGACATCCGGAGCTGTTTCCAAAATGGATGATCCTGTGTCCGCATTACCGGTCAAGGGGCAGCCTTCGGATTTGGATTTTCGCGTTGGGATTGAACGTGTAGGTGGCAATTCCGTTGTGTACAAGGAGTTGCTGAGCGATTTTGTTGATGAACTTCCTGGCAAATTGGAGCAGCTTTGGTCAAATTATCGCTACAGGGATCTGAATGGCCTCTATCGAGCCGCGCATAACCTGAAAGGGGTCTCTGCCAATTTGGGCGCCTTACAACTTTCGGCCCATGCCCAAAAGCTTGAAAGGCAGGTGAGTCAAGGTTATACTGAATCGATTGAGGCCCTGCTTAATGACATTTCGCCTATAATTTTTAGATTGGAAGAAACCGCCAGAAATTACTTTACAGCAGGGAAGTAATAGCCCCTTAGATTACGAGAGTCGCAGTCCTGAGGAGGATCGCATGCGGGTGTTGTTAATTGATGATGAACAGTTTTACTTCAAATTAATACGGAAATCACTAAAAGAGTCTGAATACGAAATTGAATATGCACAGTCGGGTAATGAGGGGCTCTCTAAGATTTCGAGTTTCAATCCCGAAATGCTGATCGTTGACCTGAAACTTCCGGGTATGGATGGTTTTCAGGTGCTGGAACGCTTGCGCAGGGATGCGAAGTTCAGTCATATACCTGTGATTGTCATTACGGCCCAGGATGAGTTGAGTGAGAAACTCAAGGCTTTTGAGCTGGGCGCCGATGATTATCTTGTCAAGCCGTTCCAACCCGAAGAACTGGCAGCGCGTATGGGTATCCTGGCGCGCCGGAGTAGTGCGGCGCAGATTGGCTATGAAAGCAAAGGCAGGACAAATGCCGCCCTGTATACCGTGCATAGCCTGCGGGGAGGGTTGGGATGCTCCAGCATCGTGGTAAATCTGGGCCTGGCTTTCCATAAGTTGTGGAACAAAGCGACGCTTCTCGTCGATGGGGTGCTGACTGCCGGTCAGGTGGCTTTGATGCTGGATGCCAAACCGGGCGCCACCTGGGAAAACCTGGTCGGTGTTGAGCTGGAGAACATTGACGAAGTGGTGGTCGGCGAAATGATGTGTAAACACAAAAGCGGGGTCCGGTATATTGCCTCGCCCCGCTATCCGATCGCAGCCGATACCTTTTCTCAGGATGTGCTGCATCAGTTTGTCGACCAATTAAAGGAAAGCAACGAATTCATTCTGGTGGATGCCTCGCATGACTTTTCAGACATGACCATCCACATGTTGAGCCTATCGTCTACGATCGTGTTGGTTATGGCGCCTGAGATGGCTTCGCTGCGCACCACCGTCAGCGCGCTCGAGATCTATGATCGATTAGGCATTCCCTTGGACAAGGTCAAGATCGTCCTCAATAACAACTCTTCCAGTCCGGCCATCAGACAGGCCCAGCTCGAAAAGGTCCTGAAACGCGGCATTGATTTTGTCCTGCCGTATGAAGCGGGTGAAGTTAATCGCGCTTTGAACTTTGGACAACCTTTCATATTGAACAATCCAGATCTGCCAATTTGTCTGGTTCTTGAGAAAATGGCTTATGCATTGAGCGATGATTCGCTGAAGGCAATTCCTCCGGTTGCGCCATCCGCAACCTGGAAACGTGTGACGGGTAGCAAATAACACGATGCGTCGCAGACAACGAAATCCTCTCTTTCGTACCCTAGTTCTCAGTGGGTTGGTACTTCCTGGTTTGATCGGAATTTTCGTTGTCCAGGCCAAAGCGATTGCAGACCAGACTCTAAAATCACAGATCGCCTTGCAGGCGGCCTCGAGCTCGACTCCAACCTTGACCTCCACCTCGACACCGCCGCCCTCGCTGACCTCAACCGGCTCGCCGCTTACTCTGTCAACCTCCCTCCTGGGCACTTCGCGGCTCGACCTCTTTGCCTTCATCCAGGCT
>Ga0075429_100002135_pt1 | contig 16502 bp, 16 predicted proteins | sample RhiMetdeltSRZDD3_FD_75295 | JGI IMG/M metagenome (GOLD analysis project Ga0075429, IMG submission 75295) | Populus rhizosphere microbial communities from Tennessee, USA - Rhizosphere MetaG P. deltoides SRZDD3 | ecosystem: Host-associated > Plants > Roots > Rhizosphere > Soil | place: USA... | reverse complement strand
CACGAAATCTACTTCGCGATTACTAATGATCGCGCCGCGAAGAAGCCTGTGATGATCGCCTCCGCCGCGGGCGGTGTCGATATTGAAGAGGTGGCGGCGACCACGCCCGAGAAGATCATCAAGGTCCATATCGATCCGCTGCTTGGACTGCGCGATTTTCAATCGCGCGATATCGCCGCCTCCATCGATCTGCCCCGCGAGCTCTGGCGCGACTTCAGCAAGATTGCCGCCGGGTTGTGGCGGGCGTATCTCGAGACCGATGCCACACTGGCGGAGATCAATCCGCTCGTGATCACGAAAGATAAACGGCTCGTCGCCCTGGATGGCAAGATGATCATCGATGACAACGCCCTCTTCCGCCATGCCGACCTGGCAGAGATCCGCGATATCGATGAGGAAGCGCCCGCCGAGACCGAAGCGCGCCGGCACGGGCTTTCGTTCATCAAGCTGGATGGAAACATCGGCTGCATGGTCAACGGCGCGGGGCTGGCGATGACGAGCATGGACATCGTCAAGCTGTTTGGAGGCGAACCTGCCAACTTTCTCGATATCGGCGGCGGCGCCGGGGCAGAAAAGGTCGCCGCGGCGATGCGCATCATCCTCTCAGACCCGAACGTCAAAGCCGTCCTGTTCAACATCTTTGGCGGCATCACGCGCGGCGATGAGGTGGCGCGCGGCATCCTGACCGCCATGGACGAGGTCAAGCCCAGTGTGCCGATGGTCATCCGTCTCGTGGGGACGAATGCCGAGGAGGGCCGCAAATTGCTCGAGAACGCCAACATGATCACTGCAGAAACCCTGGCAGATGCGGCCAAGAAGGCAGTCGCTGCCGCGAGGGGAAACTAACCCATGAGCATACTCATCAACAAAAATACCCGTCTTCTTGTGCAGGGCATCACCGGCAACGAAGGACTCTTCCACACCACACAGATGTTTGGGTACGGAACGAATGTGGTCGCCGGTGTCACGCCCGGCAAGGGCGGCGAATGGGTGTTGGAGGGGAAAGTCCCGGTCTTTGACTCCGTCAAGCTCGCGGTCGACGCGACCGGTGCCAATTGCACCTGCATCTTCGTCCCTGCCCGCTTCGCCCCCGACGCAATGTTCGAAGCCGCCGACGCCGGCATTCCGCTGATCGTCTGTATCACAGAGGGCGTCCCTGTGCAGGATATGATGCGGGTCCGTAATTACCTTGACCACAAGATGGTGCGACTGATCGGCCCGAACTGCCCCGGCCTGTTGACGCCCGGCGAATCGAAAGTCGGCATCATCCCGGGTGATATCGCCAGGCCCGGCAATGTCGGTGTGGTCTCCCGCTCCGGTACATTAACCTATGAAGTGCTGTACGCGCTGAAACTCGTCGGCATGGGCGCCTCCACCTGCGTGGGCATCGGCGGCGACCCGGTCAATGGCACGAACTTCATCGATGTGATTGAGATGTTCGAGCACGATCCGCACACAGAGAAGATCGTACTGATCGGTGAGATCGGCGGGACCGATGAGGACAAAGCTGCCGAATACATCTCCGCCAAGATGACAAAGCCGGTCGTCTCCTTTATCGCGGGCCAGACCGCCCCTCCCGGCAAGCGTATGGGACACGCCGGTGCCATCATCGAAGGCGGCGCTGGCACCGCCGCAGACAAGATCCGCGCCCTCGAAGCCGCGGGCGTGAAAGTGGCAAAACATCCGGAAGAGATTCCGTCCCTGCTTCAGTAGGATCTTGTCGCTGCGTGCCCGCAGGGCAAAGCAATTTCCTGTGTTTGAGACAACTTCTCTATAGGGGGAGACTGCTTCCCGAAGGCTCGCAACGACATAATGGAATTAAACGCATAGAGCCGTCCTGAGGGGACGGCTCTACGGTTATAATCACAACAGCCCTTTCGGGCAAAAAATGACTACTTATGCGAGTCGATATACGTCACGGCGTCGCCCACGGTCGTGATCTTCTGGGCATCTTCATCAGAGATTTCTGCACCGAACTTGTCTTCAAACGCCATGATGAGCTCTACCAGGTCCAGGGAATCCGCCTCGAGTTCCTCGCGGAAACGAGCCTCGGGTGTGATCTTCGCCTCATCGGCGCCGAGCAAATCTTTGATGATCGCCTTTACTTCCGTATATGTGTCTGACATGTCTGCCTCCTTCTAGGGTTTCCCTGGGGCGCGGTCGCCGTTTCAGGCCCGGCGCCACACGTGGGATTATAGTCGTGGCAATTGTACACAGTCCAAAGACCATGTCAAGCCGTATTAACTCAATCACAGGAACACTACCCCATGTCAAAAGTTGCGCCGATTGACCAGCGAAAAGCGGACCACATCAAGATCAATCTGGAAAAGGATGTCCGCTCTGCTCTCACGACCGGGCTGGAAAACTATCATTTCGTCCACGAGGCGCTGCCAGAACTGGACCTGGAAGAAGTCGACACCAGCCTTCGCCTGTTCGGGAAAACTCTGGCGGCGCCCATCCTGATCAGTTCCATGACCGGCGGGACAGCCGATGCCGAGACGATTAACCTGCGCCTCGCAGAAGCCGCACAGGAGATGAAGATCGCAATGGGCGTGGGAAGCCAGCGCGCCGCCATTGAAAACCCCGAGCAAGCCAAAACGTTCCAGGTCCGCCGCGTCGCCCCGGATATCCTCCTGTTCGCCAATCTCGGCGCCGTGCAGCTCAACTATGGCTACGGCATCGATCAATGTCGTAAAGCAGTCGACATGATCGGCGCCGACGCGCTAATCTTACATTCTAACCCACTCCAGGAGGCAGTTCAGGATGCAGGAGATACCAATTTTGCGGGGTTGGCAAAGAAGATAGAAGAGATATGTCGGAAGATGGAAGTGCCTGTGATCGCAAAAGAAGTTGGTTGGGGCATCTCGGAGAGATCGGCCAAGCTCCTGGCAGACTGCGGCATCTCTGCGATCGACATCGCCGGCGCTGGCGGCACAAGCTGGTCCCAGGTGGAAATGTACCGCGCCCCCGACGAGTTCACGCGCGAGCTCGCCGCGACCTTCGTCGGCTGGGGCATTCCAACATCCGACTCGATTCTCAATGTCAAAAAAGCAGTACCCGACATGACCGTCTTCGCCAGCGGCGGCATCAAAGACGGACTCGATATCGCCAAGTGCCTCGCTTTAGGCGCGACGCTCGGCGGTATGGCAGGTCAATTCCTTAAAGCCGCAGCCATCTCCACGAAGAGCGCCGTCCAGATGATGAAACTGACCAGGAGGCAAATTGAAGTGACGATGTTCGCGGCAGGCGCAAAACAGATCCGTGAATTGGAGCTTGCAAAGCTACAGAAGCGCTAAGCATGCGCCACGCGCAGCATAGGAAAACAACCCTCAAGGTGGCTTTATGAACCTGATCTGGTTAAGCATAGCTCTTCTCATCTTGATCCTGATTCTTGCTGTTGCAAGTCGTCCTGCCAAACTCGGCCTGCTTGAGTCGCGTCCAGCGCCTATTTCCAGCTATGATGATGCCGTCGCCCGCGTACAGGCAATTCAGGAAGAAGAGAATCAAGACTTGACGCGCGATGTCTGCATCACAAAGCTCTACGACCATGGAAAACAGACCGAGCACGTGATCATCTTGATCCACGGTTTTACCAATTGCCCCGAACAATTTAATGAAATCGGTCAGCAGCACTTTGAGGCCGGCAACAATGTTTTGATCCCGCGCATGCCCTACCATGGGCTCACAGACCGCATGACTGAGGCTCTCGTCAATCTCAACGCAGAAGACATCGCGGCATTTGGAGATCGAGTCATCGACATGGCTCACGGACTGGGGAAAAGAATAACAGTCATGGGCGTTTCCGGAAGCGGGACACTCGTCGCCTGGCTTGCACAGAATCGCGCCGACATCCATTTCGCATTCGCGCTTGCCCCTTTATTTGGACTCGCAATGATCCCTCCGGCGCTCACCAAGCTTTTCGAGCGGGTGGCCTTGCATCTCCCCGATTTCTTTCTATGGTGGGACCCTCGCACCAAGGCAGAGAATCCCTACAGCATCTATTACGCCTACCCGCGTTATCCCGTACGGGCTCTGGTGCAGTTTCTCCGATTGGCGATGATCACCCGTCTCCAGGCGGAAAAATCTCCTCCAAAAGCAGGCCATTTTACAATGATCATCAATGATGCCGAGCCAGCCGTAAGCAATGGCGAGATCACGCGATTCCTCAAGGTATGGCAGAAACATGGAACTGTAACGCTCACAGAGGTCCATTTCGAGCGAGAGATGAAACTTCCACACGACATTATCACGCCCGGCACGCCAGGCGTTCCCATCGCAGCTATACAAGCGCGCCTGATCAATGCCATCAGGGAGATTCATGCAAAATGACCGGCGCGCAGCCCTGAAACGCCCCAGCCCAGACACAAATGGTGCGTCCTTGATCTCTTCCCTGCCCCATCACCAGAAAAGGGAGAAGTGACAAATATCCAGGGAACTCATGACATCCATTTTGCGATTTCCCCGTCATGTCTTTGCAATTGGTGGAAGCTGCGCAGGATCCCGGCAGCGGTGCTCCGGTTGCTCTCGATCCCCCATGGATTTCTTCCAAAATTGATACCGGATGCTGTGCTTATCCCGTGCTAGTGCTGTGCTAGTCCTGTGCTACTCTCCCTGGGATCTCCCAGGGTTCGCTTAGTCTTCTCTTGCGTTCCCATCTGCTTTCCATGTGAGCATCGAAACTCTCTTGAGCCTGGGCACCCCGGGCTGCTCTCTCCCTCCTGCCCCGAAGTCTAGCATGGAGCTCAATCACGTAAGTCTACAAATCCGTTTGTGCTCTTCGTGCCCTGCGCTGGCACCGACCGCCACTGCGTAGCGTCCCCGCAGCGAAGCGGAGTGGGAGGACAAGTGTGTGGTGAATTAAGAAACACTCTCTAAGGGAAAAATCAATCATGCTACAATCGGCGGCATGACATCAGAAATCAAAGCTATTATCTTCGACTTCGGTAACGTCCTGCTCGAATGGGACCCCCGCTATGTCTATCAACGATTCTTCCCGGACGACCCGGAAAGCATGGAACGCTTCCTGGAAGAAGTGAAATTCATGGAGTGGAACCTGCTCCAGGACAAAGGTCGGCCATTTAACGAAGGGGTAACAGTCCTATCCAAAGAATTTCCACAGTATGCACATCTCATCCAGGCATATCATGACAACTGGGTCGATTCACTTGGTGACGCCCTCGTGGGTACAGTGGAAATCATGAAAGAGCTGAAACAGGCTGGGTATCCGCTGTATGGGCTTAGCAACTGGTCCGCCGAGACCTTTCCGCGCGCCCGCCAGAGACATGACTTCTTCGACCTGCTCGACGACATGATTATTTCAGGCGAGGTGGGTCATGTGAAGCCTCACCCCGAGATCTTTCAGATCACCCTCGATCGGATCGGCAAACCGGCCCCCGAGTGCCTCTTCATCGACGATTCACTGGCAAACATCGACCAGGCACAAAAGATGGGATTTGCCACCATCCATTTTCAGTCTCCCGAACAACTGCGCCTGCGCCTGCTCGAGCTCAAGGTCCTCGGTTAAGAAGGGAATGTTTTGCCAGCAATCCCCAAAGGGGATACCGTTGCACTGCCGCCATATCTGGCTGTGCATAACGGCAAATCCTGGAGAGCCTAAAACCACCTCAAGGTGTCAACTCCTATACTGGAACAGGATCTAAACACATGGATACCAAACCACTTCTCTCTGCCATTGAGTCTGAACTACAGAGACAGATTTCCCGTCTCGACGCCTCGCGTACAGAGCCCTTCCACGAGATGCTGACCTATCACATGGGCTGGACCGGGGAAGGCGCCGGACCCGAAGCCACCGGCAAGCGCATCCGTCCGCTGCTGGTCTTGTTGTGTACGTCATCTTGTGGGGCGGATTGGGAATCCGTCCTGCCTGCTGCTGCAGCCGTGGAACTCGTGCACAATTTTTCCCTCGTTCACGATGACATCCAGGATAATTCCGACAAACGCCGCGGTCGTCCCACCACCTGGGTGAAGTGGGGCATGCCGATGGCGATCAACGTTGGCGATGCATTGTTTGTCATGTCAAATCAGGCCATCATAGAATTGAAAGAAAAGCACCCCCCGGAGACGGTGGTCAAAGCTGCCGAGATTTTACATAACACCTGTCTCGACCTGACGCGGGGTCAATTCATGGATATGTCTTTCGAGGAGAGAAAGGATCTCGCGGTCGAAGACTACTGGCCGATGGTCTCGGGCAAGACTGCCGCGCTGCTCTCGGCTTGCTGTCATATCGGCGCGCTGCTCGGCGGCGGAGATGAGGCAAAACAGGATGCCTATCGCGCCTTTGGGCATTATCTCGGGCTCACCTTCCAGGTGCAGGATGACATCCTGGGCATCTGGGGCGACGAAGCATTGACAGGCAAATCCGCGGCCAGTGACTTAGTGGAAGGAAAGAACTCTCTGCCCGTGCTGGCAGGCCTGGGCGCCAATGGAAAATTTGCAGCGCGCTGGAAACAGGGACCGATCCGTGCGGACGAAGTGCAGGAGCTGGCACGGGTCCTCGCCGGGGAAGGTGGCTATGAAACCGCTACAGCCGCCGCAAAGCAGATGACAGACTTGGCTCTGATGAGTCTCCGTGAAGCCGATCCCCAGGGGGAGGCGGGAGACGCCCTCTTCGCGCTCACGGATAAGCTCCTGAAACGGAGCCAATGACCGGCCGGGAGGGCCCGCCCTGTAAGCGATAGCCATTCCTGACTCAAAAACACAGGTTTTTCGTGCTGATAATTTGGGAAAAGCGGAACTTGACGCAATTACTCCGTGATCACTCTATCGTAACCTTTAAGATGGTCCCCGATGGTCAGTAGCTCATTGCATTCTTCCATCGTAATTCGCCCCTGACTTTCCAGCGTGTTAAGCAGGTCCAGTAATTCCACAAAGGGCATGACGAGTAAACGCTTTTGGAGCAGTAGTTTTAGGATTAAATAAGCGTCTGTTTGTTCCATGTTTGTATCTCTCGGTTTCTGTAGATTATTGCATAAATAAAGAAGGACTTCAAGAATCAAAAGGTTACAGATACCCAACAAAACCCTCGCGCGAATGAGAGATTATCCACCCTTGATGCCCCCCATTCCTGGGTAACCTATGCAGCCCGAAGAAGGACCGCAATGGATCGGCTGATGGACGGCAAAACTCGCGGGTATAGTTCAGTGGTAGAACGCTTGCTTCCCAAGCAAGATATCGTGGGTTCGTGGGCGGTAGAGTAGAAATGACGCCAATTGGTGTCATTTTTGGTTGGGCAAGCAGTCTACGTTATCAGAGCGAAATACTGAGGTGTCAAGGCCTCAGTTCTTGCTTCAACATCGGACGTAATAGAGCCAGTTCCTGTTCAGCACTTGTGATGGCTCGTTTTTCTTGAGCAAAATTACCCTGCATTTGTACTTGCTCCATCTGGCATTCGTTTTTAGTAAATCCAGTAAACGAGCTTGCGACGTTCGGCGCATAAAAATGTTATTAGCTAAGCATGAAATCCATATGATAACGTCTAGGGGAAATCACCCGTAAAGTCTCGGGAGCCGCCTAATAGACTTGTCTGACAATTACAAGTAGACTTCAACAGGAAGATAATTCGGTAGAGCATCGCTCGTGTCCATAGAGTGATGCACCAACGCAAACTGGCAGACTTTGGAGAGTGGACAGCGTGGCGCTCTAACTTTCTGTGCGTCACCATTTAGAAATAAGAAAGGAAAGTATAAGTAAGATGAAAAAAAGATTAGTAAGCATAGCTCTGCTCGTTGCGGTAATGACTACCTTTGCCTTTGGACCGATGGTCTCGGTGCAGGCGGCTCCGCCTGTACCAGCCTTGAGCGTGCCCGTGACAGGGACGTTTACTGATGCTCTGGGTGGGACGGGGACATTTGTCGGTTCTCTCGGCCTCCAACGCTTTACTGTGGTGAACGGCGTGTTGACGGCCATTGGTACCCTCACGGGTACTCTGACCGACTCCTTGGGGAACATATTGGGAACAGTCACTCAATCTATAGCAATTCCAGTAAGCAACATCTCTGCCACCTGCGACATCCTTCACCTTGAGCTTGGACCGCTTGATCTAACCCTGTTAGGTCTGAACGTCCACTTGGATAAGGTTGTTCTGGATATCACCGCTACGCAGGGCGGTGGATTGCTGGGCGACTTGCTCTGTTCCCTTGCCGACCTGCTCGGTGGATCCGCACCTTTGAGTGCGGTCGCGAGACTGTTGAACAATATTCTTCGCATCCTTGGATAAGTAAATTTCAGTCTGTCAGTTTAGGTTAAGAGAAGAGCAGGTTTCCCTGCTCTTCTCCTTTTTATTTTCACCTCTTAATTAGCGCGGTTCCTTCGTTGTTAGAGCCCTAATAGAGAAAAGACTGCTTGTTATTCGGCACCGAGAGCTTATCGCATGGTTATGTCGGCTTCGGTCCAGGGAGGATATCACTCAGGCAGAAATCGGTGAGTTGCTGCAACTTGCCAATCAGCTAAGAATTCATAATCTGTCTTCATGTAAACGATTGATAGCTGCTCTGGTAACAGCTTTTTAGTGTGTCTTGTTTTGTACATAGTGAGTATTCGCTTTCAATATATGACTTAGGCTCGTGCCGAAACGCGTTGCGCTTGACTTTTCAGAAAGGCGCTTTTTGTTTCCTGATTGCGTTGAATCATGTACTTATTTAGATAGGGTTATTCCTGATTGACTAACAATCTGTTTCCGAGGAATAATCAAGAAATCTCCCATTCTGCCTCCATAGAAATCAAATCAAACGAAGCTTGCAACGGGACAGCTAAATCCATTTTAGAAAGGCAAGTATTCCAATGTCCGTTATTCAGCATGAAGGCTATTTGATGAAATGGTAGCAGCGAATTCAATTCGAGAAACCATTCACCAATACAACCAAATTCTTGAAAGATATCCTCTAGATAATCCGGAGCTATGATTATGGAGCAGACCTATTCGCGCGAACAGGCAATGGAACGCCTCGGCATTAAGAGAATGAGTGATTTTCGACGATTTGAAAAAAAGTACCCTCAAGTGTTTATGAATGTGAACTCAGGCGTGCACAGAGACACGCAACGCTTGTACGACAAAACAGCAATTGAGAAGTTTGCTGATACACTCGAAAAACTCCGCCAACCGGAAGGCTAACTGTGAAGGCGTCGCCCGTGATGCGGTTTGGTCTGCGCCCATGATTCCTGGTTCGTTGCTTCTACTCCTTCTATTCACGGCGGTTGCCATATTCATCCTGAGCTTGAATGAATAGTTTTTCGTTTGCTTGTAAGCATAGGAAATTACTGATGAATCCACCGACGCATTATGTTTCCCGGTTCCTTTGCTAGACTTGCGCCATAGAATCCCCTCGGCTGGGGCGTCATGCTTGAAGTATGCCGCGGCGGCTTTCCCTGTATCGGGGGTGAGTTCGTGCGTTTGTGTCTTGTTCACTTTCGGACGGTAAAAGGTATATGTTCCGGCTTTTAGATCAAACGCGGCACGGGTGAGTATTGTAATCTCACTAACGCGGAACCCGTGGTCAAGTAACAGGCACAGGATTAACGAGTCCATCCTCCCCTGCCGCGTTGCGCTGGCTGCCGTTTCAATGCTTCGGCTATGTCCTGGGGAATGCTCACGGCCTCAGCTTTCTTCGCTCCCATGCGGGTTTGCATCCCATCGGCCCGGCGTTTATCGTCTATGTGCCGCACGTCCTTGCTGGCTGTATGGTCTGCAAACGCAACGCTGGCGGCCTGTTCGTTTGCCGCCTGTCCCGCCTGACTCATGATGTCATTCATTCGGGCGATCGCGAGCGGGTCTGTAGTTGTGATTGCTGTTTGTTTATTCATCAATTTCATGATCCTTGAAGTGTTTGCGGCTCTGGGCAAACTGATCCACCGCGGCTTTGTCATACCACGGGTACTTGTCTCTCTGAGGGCTTTGGTGGACATTCGCAAATATTTCAGGGTATTTTCTTGCTAAGCGTAAAAAGGTATTTGTACTTGTAATTGCGAGACGTTCCATCACCTCTTTACGTGTGTAGTACTCCTTTTGTTTGTCCATATCACCTCCGAAACATTTAAAAGAGTTTTTGCTATTTTATCAACCTCTGATCTGCCTAATTTACCCGGACCAACGCCACCCGTGCTGCCCGCTGCATCGGGTCATCCATTCGGGCGATTGCCGCCGGGTTCTGGGTTGTGATTGCTTTCAGGTGAGTTATCCGCTATGGCAATACTCTTAATGCTCGTCAGTTCATTTTTCAGAAGCACGTTATCAATTGCACCAGGTACCGCCTCACATGCCGGACGGTTATCTCTTGCGGATCTGTGACACCCTGGCTCTCGATCCACCGGAGGAAGGCGCCAGCAGTATGCCGGTAGAAATCAAGGGATGCCGGCATCCCGTTCATCGCCTGGCGTGACATCTAAGAGTCCGTTCATGCATCCTACAAGCTGACGGAGGCAAGCTTCCACGTCGGGGTTTTTGTTCTCACAACCTGCACTCAGCGCGGTATAATGGTGGTCATTCATTACGCGGGTGTAGTTCAGTGGTAGAACGCTTGCTTCCCAAGCAAGATATCGTGGGTTCGAGTCCCATCACCCGCTTTGACGCGTGGCGCTCCAGCCCCGCCCCACAAGTGTCGATGGCGTCGAAGCGCCACTCGACATTTTTGTTTGGTAATTTGTAAGGTAGCTGTCATGTCCTCCCCCTCCAGTCATATGTAAAATTCATATCGGAGGTTCCTCAAAATGGCTTCATCCGAGAATAAAGGAACAATTTTATATGTTGAAGACAATCCCGATAATCGTCTGCTCGTCCGGCGAATTCTCCTGTCGGAGGATTATTCGCTCCTGGAAGCGACCGACGCGATGGATGCTCTCAACGTACTCAAGACTGCCCAGCCGGACCTGATCCTGATGGATATTAACATGCCGGATATGGACGGTTATACTCTAACGGCAAAGATCAAATCCATGCCCGGATTTGAACGCGTTCCCATTCTGGCTGTCACCGCAAATGTAATGCGCGGCGATAAAGAAAAGACCCTGGAGGCCGGGTGTGATGGTTATATCCAGAAACCACTGGATATCGAACAACTGACCCGGGAGATCGAAAGATTTATATCGAGGAGGCCCAATGGCTGATATTACCGATACCCAACCCATCAAAAAACCAACGATTCCAAAGGATGCCACGGTCCTGGTCGTCGAAGACAACGTCGCAAACTTTGTGCTGATTGCGCGCATGCTGGGGTATCTCGGCATACATTGCGAATGGAAGACTTCCGGCTATGAAGTGGTGGAATACGCAGATACCCTCCAGCGCCTGGACTTGATCCTGATGGATATCCGCCTGCCGTATGAAGATGGATACGGCGCATTAAAAAAGATACGCGCCTCAAACCGGCTCAAGTCGATCCCGATCATTGCCGTGACCGCGGAAGCCAGCACAGATCAAATGAACAAGGCCAAGAGCTCGGGCTTCGATGGCTTCCTCGGCAAACCGCTGGATCCGGACAAGTTCCCGGATCAGATTCGCCGCATCTTGAACGGAGAATCCGTTTGGGAGTTCAGTTAACGGTTTGACCATTTAATGATAGCAAATCCTCTGACCAATCAGTCCTTCGTCACCGCCTTTTTTATCGTTAGCGGAAAGCGTTTACAGTTGCTCCCATCCGTAGTTCCACAGGGACCGGATTCGCCAACGACGATTCCGCGCGGGATCGACCTTTCTGTGTCGCTCGAGGAGGTGGAAAGGCTTTTCCAGGCGGGACCTATTCAAGTGGATTTGCGCGTCGCATCTTCTTTGCCCCCTCCCCTGACTGCCTATCCCCGTCAACTGGGATGCAAGGCGGCCGCGTATGTTCCCATCCTCCAAAAAGGACAACTGCGCGGTCTTGTGTTAATTGGCGCCATGGATCAACACGAACTCAGTGAAGAGGTGATCCAGGCATTCGTCAGGACCATCTGGCTGACCAGCAACACTCTGGCACTCTCGGCGTCCTCCGCGGAACCGATGAATGAGCGTCGAGCCGCCGAAAGCAACGCGATCAGCACCCTATCTTCCAGTACAACCAACGTGGAGGATTTGCGCAGCTTTTACAAGTTGATCCATGAACAAGTCCGATCCGTGATCGGAAACTATGGGTTTGTGATTGCCCTTTACGATCAGCCCACGAACTCCATTAACATTCCTTATCTATATGAAGACAATACATTTTCTTCCCTGGACTCATTCCCCCTTGGAGAGGGGTTAACCTCCATTCTAATCCGCACGCGCGAGCCGTTGATGCTGGTCGAAGATACCGAACGACGCGCTGTTGCCATGGGGGCGAAGATCGCCGGCAAACCAGCGATGTCCTGGCTCGGGGTTCCCCTGTTGGCGCACGGAGAAGCGATCGGCGCAATCATTATTCAGGATCTGGAACACGAGCACAGCTTTGATGCCGATGACCTGCGCTTCATGGTGTCTGTTGCAAATCAAGTCTCTGGTGCTATTCATAATGTAGTTCTGATCAGTGAGAGCAAGAAAACCGCGCTGCAGTTTGAAACGGCCGCCGAGATTGCGCGTGACATTAGCAGTTCGCTCGACCTGGATGAGCTCCTGGAGAAAGCTGTGGAGCTGATCCGCTCTCGTTTCAATTTCTATCATGCCGCCATCTTTCTCAAGGATTTACCCGGCGAGTTTGTCGTGATCCGGGAGGCGACCGGAGATGCAGGCGCGCAGCTCAAACGCGCGGGTCACAAGCTGGGTATCGGGTCAAAGTCGGTGGTTGGCTATGCCGCCGGGCATGGAGAACCACTGATCGTCAATGATACGACACGCGATACCACCTACTATGCCAACCCCATCCTGCCCGAAACGCGCGCCGAAGCGGCTCTGCCGCTGAAAGTCGGTGACCGCATCGTAGGCGTACTGGATGTGCAAAGCAAGCAAGCGTATGCCTTCTCCGACGAAAACCTTCGCACCCTGCAGATCCTGACGGACCAGCTGGCGATCGCTGTCGTCAATACAGAATTGTTCGCGGAGACGCAGGAGCACCTGGCGCAGCACCGCCTCCTTCATCACATTACCACCACGGCGGCGTCGGGAACGACGCTTGAGGAGGCGCTCCAATCGGCTGTTAACGGATTGCAGGTCACCCTCGGCGGTGACCGCGTCTCCATTCTGCTGGCAGATCGTGAAAAGAAAATCCTGGAGGTCCGGGCGGCCGTGGGGTACGCCAGCGACGTCTTGGAGCTGCGGATTCCCCTGGGCAGCGGCATCACGGGCTGGGCGGCTTCCCACCGCCGGACCCTGCGTGTGAACAATGTGCTGCTCGATACACGGTATATTGAAGGAAGTCCCAATACCCGTTCAGAGATGGCGATCCCGTTGTTATACCGAAGCGAGCTGCTGGGAGTCCTAAATGTAGAGAGTGAACAGCTTGCTGCGTATGCAGAGAACGACGAAGAGCTGCTGGGCACTCTGGGAGGCAGCCTCGCCGCCATTATTGCCAATGCCCGGTTGCTGGAACAGATCCGTGCCCGGGCAGAGCGCGAGCGTGTCCTATTCGAGATCTCAGACAAGATCCGCCGTACCACCGATATGGAAACGATTCTGACTACGACGGTCAGTGAGCTCACCCGCGCTGTCGGTGCCAGCAGCGCAAAGATCAGGCTGGGAACACTTCCCTCTGGCATAAGTAAGAAGAATGTGGCAGACAATGATTAAACGATTTTCCTTCGATCAATTCCTGCAGCGCACCGGTGGCTGGTCTTTGATCATCATGATTGCCGTCGCCCAGATCCTGTCATTAGTCGGAGCGATCCCGGGGCTTCTCTCCATCCGGATCAATGCGGAGTCGGAAACGGGGCCGCTGGACGCATTTTCCCGGACGCTGCCCCTCCTGATCCTGCTGGCCAACCTTGTCCTGCTCGCGGTCAGCCTCTGGATCACGCCGGCAGCCCGTAAGAGACTCAATGATCGGGCTCTGGGCATCGACAGAGCAAAACCGGAGGAGGAGTTCCTGGCATGGCGCGAGATCACGAGCCTGAGCTGGCGTCACGCCCTGGCTGCCGTGCTGCTGACCTTGGGCCTGATTATCATTCCTGGATTCTTTATTACAGTTGCGCAGGGAGTACCGATCGCTTCGGTGTTCCAACCGACGGCACTGACTGCCTCAGATCCAATTTACGTTCTGATCGGTGGAGCCGTTTCTTTATTTGGCGCTGTGATTCTGGCAATGTTGCTGATCGAGCGACTCACACTTCCACTCAGGCTGCTCCTGGTTCCAAAAGACTTTGAGACACAACTCAAGGGCCGTGCTGGTCTACTGCTAAACGGCAAATTCCTAACTCTGACTCTTGTGCTGATACTCATCGCGATTCTGCTGATCGCACCCATTGGCTACCAGCACACTGTTCGCGTGCTTTATACAGCGATCAGTTCCATTGAAATCTTTCGGAGTTTGCAGTTTGAGTCCATTATTTTTAGTATTCTGGCCCTTCTGCTTGGCGCCGGATTTTCCTACTATCTGGCGAAAGCCGTCTCCGATCCCATCTACGACCTGATCAAAACATTCAACAAGATCGAGCAGGGTGACCTGACCCAGCGCGCCCCCGTCAGCAGCACGGATGAACTCGGGATTGTGACCATGCAATTCAACCGCATGGTGGCCAGGCTGGAATCGCTGCAAAGCACACTGGAACAACAGGTTGTGGAACGGACGAAACAACTGACCGCCTCGAATGAGGTCGGACGAGCCGCCGCATCCAGCCTTGACCCTGAACAATTGCTTGCCAGAGTGGTGCCGCTCTTCCCCGAGCTATTTGGCTATTACTATGCGGCTATCTATCTGGTTGACCCCAGCGGAAAATGGGCAGAACTCCGGGAGGCGACAGGCGAAGCAGGAAGAGTGCTGAAGCAGAATCGCCATCGACTGGAGATCGCCGGCAAGAGCATGGTGGGCACAGCCATCCGTGAACAATCCCCGCGCATCGCGCAGGTCGCATCAGATGAAAAACAGCGTATGGAGAACCCGCTCCTGCCCTATACGCGCTCTGAGATCGCCCTGCCGCTCATGGTGGGCGATCGGGTGCTGGGCGCACTGAACGTCCAGTCGACACGTGAAGCGGATTTCGGTCCGCAGGTCATTGAGACGATGAGGAACATGACAGTCCAGGTTGCCATCGCGCTCGAAAACGCCCGCCTTTTCCAGGAAGCGCAGCAGGTAATTCGAGAATTGCGCACAGTCCACCAGCAGTATTTGCTGGAAGGCTGGAGCGGATTTTCTGAAGATAACGAAAAACTGGAATACCGCATCGGCGATGAAGAGGATGCCAATTCCAGAAAACTGGAAGTTCCCATCAGCCTGCGCGATCAGATTCTTGGGCAAATCATGCTGGAGGGGTCGGGAGAATGGTCTGCCGACCAGCAAACCCTTGTGGACGCGGTCGCAACACAGGCTGCCATTGCCCTGGAAAACGCACGATTGGTCAGCGAAAGTCGTCAGATCGCCTTACGCGAGCGCATGGTGGCTGACATCAACTCGAAGATTTGGGCCTCCGCCACGATTGACGGGGTTCTTCAAACTGTGATCAAGGAACTTGGCAGACGGTTGAATGCCTCCAGTGCCACCATCGAGCTAAAGATCGACCCGGGAGAGGAAGCATGAAAGACTTTTCTTCTTCTCCGCAGCAATCCGGAGGTGAGTTTTTCTCGTACGAGCTATGGCGCGAACGCTTTCTCAGGGTTGTATTGCAGGGGTCATGCATCCTTGGCTTCATTGCGATCATGCTCTATCTCTTCACGCCGTCCTCACCACTTTACAAGATCATGGCAGTGGCGACCTATGGCATTCTGATATTGGTCACTCTGTTTACCAGACTTTCCTACAATATTCGAGCGAGTGTTTTTCTCTTCCTGCTGTTTTTTGCCGGACTCAGTTCACTGTTCGATTACGGCATCGCAGAGGCATCCATTCTGTTTCTGGGATTTATAGTCATGACCGGTCTGCTGTTTTCGCCGCGGATGGGCATGTATTCCATCATTGCGATCACAGTCCTGCTTCTTCTGGTCATTGGGTGGCCAAATTCCTCGCTGATGGATTCCGCACGACTGACGGCCATCCTGTTGGTTGTTTCCATGATTATCGCGATTGGGCTGCACACCTTCCAGGATGAATTTGTGAAAACACAGCGGGCCGCGCGACAAACCCTGGATACTCTTCGGGAAGAGCGCTCCACCCTGGAAGCACGAGTAGAGGAACGAACCGCTGGTTTGGCTCGCAAAACAGAGCAACTCCGCGCCACTTCCTATATCGCGCGAAAAACAGCCGAAGTACAGGATCTGGCCACTCTCCTGGAAACGGTTGCGCATCTGGTCACCGATCAGTTTGGCTTCTACCATACCGGAATCTTTTTGATCAACGAGAGTGGAAATCGGGTGGTGCTGCAGGCTGCTTCATCCGAAGGAGGGCAGCGGATGGTCGAACGAGGACACTCGCTGACGATCGGCATGCAGGGCATCGTCGGATATGTGGCTGCCC
>Ga0075429_100002134_pt1 | contig 16508 bp, 13 predicted proteins | sample RhiMetdeltSRZDD3_FD_75295 | JGI IMG/M metagenome (GOLD analysis project Ga0075429, IMG submission 75295) | Populus rhizosphere microbial communities from Tennessee, USA - Rhizosphere MetaG P. deltoides SRZDD3 | ecosystem: Host-associated > Plants > Roots > Rhizosphere > Soil | place: USA... | reverse complement strand
TGCCGGTGCCCTTGTCGGTGTAGGCGACGGCGCAGCCGCGCTTGAGGCCCCATTCGCCCGTGCTGATGGCGCCGTAGATGCCGCGCGAGCCGGACGAGGTGGCGGTGACGATGCACGGGCGCCGCGGATCGAAGCTCGCGGGCACCTGCACCAGCAGCACGACGTTCTGCGGCGTGGCGAGGCCGTCGGCGCCGCGGCTGAAGGCGAGGTACTCGGTGCCGGCGATCTTGCCTTCGCCGGCGGTGGGCGTGCCGTCGACCGCGACGTTCGGCCCGTAGAGCGTGCCGTAGCCGCCCACGGCCGTCATGTCGACGATGGCGCGATAGCTGTTGTAGAGGGCGGCGCGGCGCAGCTCCGCGGCGGTGGGCAGCACCGCGTTCGCGAACGGCGGCAGGGGCAGCGCGAGACCGCTGCGGCCCAGGCCCGCGGTGAGCAGGTCGTCGGCGTTGCCGTCCAGCTCGGTGACCCGCACGTCGCCGTGGACGAAGGCCGGCAGGCGGTTGAAGGGCGCGTGCGGGCCGCCGTCGCGCCCGGCGCGGTCGGCGAACGCCGGGGCGGCGAGCACGGCAGCGGCGAGCACGGCGAGCGTGCGCCGGCCGGGGTGCGCGAGGGTCATCGGGAAGTCTCCTGGTCGTTGGGGGTCTCGGCGCGCGCCCGAGGCGGCGCGGCGCTCGGCGTCGCAAGGGAGGTCGCTGCGGCACGCAGCCGGCCCACCACTCCGCTCGGGAAGTGGTAGACCGACAGCACGAAGAGGATCCCGAGCCACAGCAGCCAGCGGTCGGGCGAAACGAGCTGCGAGAGCAGCGGGACGTCCCCGACGGCGGAGGCGCCGAGCGTCATCAGATCCTGCAGGTAGCTCTGGGCGAGCACGAACAGCACGCCGCCCACCACCGCGCCGTAGATCGTGCCCATGCCGCCGATGACGACGATGAGCAGGATGTCGAGCATGATCTCGAACGAGAGCGAGGTGTCCGGCCCGTTGTAGCGCAGCCAGAGCGCGAGCAGGCTGCCGGCCAGCGTGGCGAACAGCGCCGACAGCACGCTCGCCAGCGTGCGGTACACCACCGTGCGGTAGCCGATGGCCTCGGCGCGGAAATCGTTCTCGCGGATCGCCTGCAGCACGCGGCCGAAAGGCGAGTTCACGATGCGCAGCATCACGAGCACGAGCACGACCGCGGCGACGAACAGCAGGTAGTAGGTGAGCAAGCGCCCGTCGACGGACGCGCCGAGCAGCGGCTCCTCGAGGTACTGCGTGCCGGGCTGCAGGGCCTCGGGCACCTTGAAGTTGAGGCCGTCCTCGCCGCCGGTGAAGTCCGACAGCTGCGAGGCGAGCGTGAGGAACGCGGACGCGACGGCGAGCGTGATCATCGCGAAGAAGATCGCCTTCACGCGCAGGCTCGCCAGCCCGATGACGAGCGACAGCAGCAGCGACACCGCGAGCGCGGCGGCCACGCCGAGCGCGACCGAGCCCCACCCCGCGCCGAGGCGCGTGCTGGCGATGGCGACGCCGTAGGCCCCGATGCCGAAGAACATCGTGTGGGCGAAGCTCACGATGCCGGTGTAGCCGAGCAGCAGGTCGAAGCTCGCGACCAGCACGATGAACACGAGGATCTTCGCGGCGACGTTGAGTGCCTTGGTGCCCGGAAAGAGGAACGGGGTGAGCGCGAGCGCGATCACGATGGCCGCCAGCAGGGCGGCGAGCCAGCGGCTGCGCGGCAGGTCGTGGGAGAGCAGGCGGGTCAGCATCTCGCGCTCACCGGTTCGCCACCGGGTAGAGTCCCTGCGGCCGCCACAGCAGCACGAGCACCATGAGGCCGATGTTCGAGAACATCGCCACCTTCGGCGCGAGGAACCCGGTGTAGTTGGCCAGCAGCCCGACGAGCAGCGCGCCCACGAAGCAGCCGAGCGTGGAGCCGAGCCCGCCGATGATGATGACGATGAAGATGAGCACGTTCACCGCCGCGCCCATCTGCGGCACCACGCCCTGCTGGTACAGCCCCCAGAGGCTGCCGCCCAGCCCGGCGAGCGCGGAGCCCGCGACGAACACGCCCACGAACAGGCGCCGGATGCGGTAGCCGAGGCTCTCCACCATCTCGCGGTCCTGCACGCCGGCGCGGATCAGCAGGCCGAGCTTGGTGCGGTTGAGCGTGTAGAGCATCGCGGCGAGCACGACGGCGCCCACCAGCACCGCGAGCACGCGGAATTTCTCGACGGCCGCGTCGCCGAAGATGAACGCCCCGCGCAGCGCCTGCGGCAGCGGCAGCGGCTGCGGGCCCGGCCCCCACACGACCTTGATCAGCTCCTCGCCGATGATCATGCCGCCCATCGTGATGAGGATCTGCTTGAGGTGCTGGCCGTAGACCGGCCGCACGAGCACGCGCTCGAAGGCCCAGCCGATGGCGCCGGCCACCGCCATCGCCGCCAGCATGGCGGGCAACACCGCGGCGAGGTTGCGCCACGCGCTGTCGGAGGCCGTCCAGTCGGCCATGCCGCCCAGCACGCTCATGCCGACGAACGCGCCCATCGCGATGAACACGCCATGGCCGAAGTTCAGCACGTCCATGAGGCCGAACACAAGCGTGAGTCCCGAGGCGATGATGAAGACGATCATGCCCATCGCCAGGCCCGCGACGGTGAGCGTGACCCAGGTGGACGACGAGCCGACGAAGGGCCAGGCGAGCAGCGCCAGCAGCGGGACGAGCGCCATCGGAAGCGCGTCGAAGGTGGCGCGGGGCATGGCGGCCGGCGTGGCCATCGCGCCCTCCCTCTCGGGGGGGTGAGGCTCGGCCTGCCCCGAGGGGGTGGAAGCGGGGTTGGCGCCAGCCTCGGCACCGGCCTCGTTGCCCACCGCCCCCGCCCTGCCCCAGGGGGGGAGGGGGTCGCCGGTCTTCACCGCCCGCGTGTTCATTGATGCGCCCCCAGCGCCAGCCCCAGCAGCCGCTGCTGCAACCCCTCGTCCTGCGCCAGTTCGTCCATGCGGCCGCGGTGCACGACGCGCCCGTCGTCCATCACCGCGACGCGGTCGCCCAGCGCGCGCGCCATCGCGAAGTTCTGCTCCACCAGCAGCACCGTGGTGCGCGTGGACTTCAGCTCGCGCAGCGCGGCGACGAGGTTCTGCACGATCGCGGGTGCGAGCCCCTTGCTCGGCTCGTCGATCAGCAGCAGCCGGCGCGGCTCGACCATCGCGCGGCAGATCGCGAGCATCTGCTTCTGCCCGCCCGAGAGCTTGCCCGCGGGGTGCAGCCAGAACCTGCGGATCGCCGGGAACAGGCCGAGCAGCCAGTCGAGCCGCCCGGTGTCGATGTCGGCCAGCGTGCGCGCGCCGCGGGCGGCGAGCAGCAGGTTCTCGCGCACCGAGAGGTCGCCGAAGATGCCCATGTTCTCCGGCACGTAGGCGATGCCGAGCTGCGCGATGTCCGGCGTGGCGAGGCGCGCCGTGCCGCCGTTGACCGGCCGCCCGTCGAAGCGCACCTCGCCGCGCGATGCCGGCCACAGGCCCATGATCGTGCGCAGCGTGGTCGTCTTGCCGGCGCCGTTGCGGCCCAGCAGCATCGTGACCTCGCCGGTCGGCACGTCGAAGTCCACGCCGTGCAGGATGTGGTACGCGCCGATGTGCGTGTGCACGCCGCGCAGCGACAGCAGCGTATCGGCCGTCATGCCGCCTGCGCGTGCGGCGCCAGGCCGAGGTACGCGTTCTGCACCACGGGCGACGCGATCACCGCGGACGGCTCGCCGTCGGCCACGAGCTGGCCGTTGTGCAGCACCACGATGCGGTCCGCCAGCTCGCGCACCACGTCCATCTTGTGCTCGACGAGCAGGATCGTCTTGTCGCGCTGGGACTTGAGCTCGCGGATCAGGTCCAGGATGACGGGCACGTCGTCCACGCTCATGCCGGCGGTGGGCTCGTCGAACATGTACACGCGCGGCTCCAGCGCCATCAGCATCGCCACCTCGAGCTTGCGCTGGTCGCCGTGCGGCAGGCTGCTCGCGCGCACGTCGGCGCGCTCGCCCAGCCGCACGCGCTCGACGAGCGAGCGCGCGCGTTCCAGCGTGTCGCGATGATCCAGCCACACGGACCAGAGGTTGAGCCCTTCGCGGCGGCGCGACTGCACCGCCAGGCGCACGTTCTCCAGCACCGTGAGGTTGGCGAAGAGCTGCGTGAGCTGGAACGCGCGGCCGAGGCCGCGGTGCGTGCGCGCCGGCGCGCTCTCGCGCGTGATGTCGGCGCCGTCGAGGTGCACCGATCCTTCGCTCGCGCGCAACTGGCCCGAGACGAGGTTGAAGTACGTGGTCTTGCCGGCGCCGTTCGGGCCCACGATGGCGGTCAGCGTGCCGGGCCGGAACGCGCAGCTCACGCGGTCCACCGCCACGTGGCCGCCGAAGCGGATGCCGAGGTTCCTCGTTTCGAGCATGGGCTAGGGACAGGATCCGATGACGTAGAAGTCGGGGCCGGTCTGCTTCAGCGTCGTCGCGACGAACACGTTCCACAGGCCCATGTTCTGGTTCGAGCCGTTGGCGAGCGCGTAGCCGCCGCTCGCGTGGGCGCGGCCCGCCGTGGTGTGCGCGTAGTTCGACGACGTGAAGCACGCGGCGGGGGTGCCGGTGGTGGTGCCGGTGGCCGGCGCGGACGGAGCGCTCTCGGCGTTCGCGGCGTCGAGCGCGCTCACGGTCCAGGCGTACGTGGTGCCGGGCGCGAGCCCGGTGTCGGTGAAGCTCGTGGAGCCGACCTGCGCGGCGTTGGCCCGGGCGCCGTTGCGGTACACGTTGTAGCCGCTCGCGCCGTCCACCGCGGCCCAGGCGACGACCATGCTGCTCGCCGTGGCGCCCGACGTCGCCACGCCGGCCGGCGGCGGCAGCGTGGCGGGCGGCGCGCCCGCGCCGCCGCCGGCGAGCCGGTCCACCATCGCCTTGACGGCGGCCATCTGCGTGCCGGCGCGCTGCGCGAAGCCGCTGCCGGACCAGCCCACCCAGTCCCAGCAGCCGTTGGGATTGGCCAGCGAGCCGCTGGCCGCCGTGGGGCGTGCGGTGTTGTCCACCCGGGTCTGCGGGAACAGCACGATGATGTCGTTGGTGTCGGCCCAGCGCGTGTAGCCCGTGCCCTTGACGAACCGGTCGCCGATGGTGGCGGTGTTCTGCTGGCAGCCGTGCAGCGCCACGTGCAGCCGGCACGTGCTGCCCGCGGCGCAGCGCGCCGGCACGTACAGCCACCCGGTCGCCGCCATGCCGGGGTTGCCGGCGGTGAACGGCGTCTGGTCGAACTCGAGGTAGTTGCTCGCGGGCGGCGCGTCGTTGCGCGGCGCGAGCGCGCCGTAGAAGCGCGTGAGCGCGGCCTTCGCGCCGTCGTAGCCGCAATTGGCGATGTAGGGCGAGGCGCTCGTGCCGCAGGCGTTGTTGCCCGGGCTGTCGAAATCGGTGGGAAAGACGTGCGCGGTCCCGCTGCGCACCACGTGCTCGCGGTTGCCGGCCGGCACGCCGTTGTTCGCGTACTGGGTGGCGAGCGCGCTCATCGGGTTGGGGCCGACGGTGAAGTCGCTCGCGCCGACGAACAGGTAGATGCGCTGCGCCGCGACGTTGGCCCTGGCGTCGATCGCGCTGCCGCTCCAGCGGTCGATGTCGGCCTGCATCGCCGAGAGCATGCCGGCGCCGATGGTCGCGTTGTACATGCACGCGGTGTAGTGGCTGTGGCCGGCGCACGGGTACGGCCCGGCGGCGAACACGCCCACGCCCTTGAACGTGGCCGAATAGGCGAAGCCGAGCTGGCTGGCGAAGTAGCCGCCGGAAGACAGGCCGGACACGGTGATCTGGGCGGGATCCACGTTGAATGCAGGCAGCGCGACGGCGCCACGGACGGACACCGCGCCCATCGACAGGGCGGCGAGCGCCGCCGCCGCCGCGGCGCGAACGGAAACGAATCTCATGGGCTTGTCTCCTGCGGCGCGCCGCGTGCGACGCGCGTGGTCCCCGCCGTCGTGCGGCGGAGATCCCTTGACCCGACTCAGCGCTTGTTCTTGATGGGCACGTCCATCTCCTCGGGCTTGATCTCGCGCACCAGCTCGGGCACGCCCCAGGCGAACGCGGGATCGGCCTTGATCCTGAAGTGGTACATGCTCTGCAGGGCCTGGTGGTCTTCCTTGCGGAAGGTCATCCGGCCCTTGGGCGATTCGAAGCTGAGGCCTTCCATCGTCCTGATGAGCTTCTCGGTGTTGCTGTCGCCCGCGGTCTTCTTCAGCGCCTCGACGATCGCGATGCCCGCCGACATGCCGCCGGCGGTGAAGAAGTCGGGCGGGGACTTGAACTGCTTGTAGTGGTTGGCCACCAGCCACTCGTTGACGGGGTTCTTCGGGATGCCGAAGTAGTAGTACGTGGCGCCTTCCATGCCGGGGAAGCTCTTGTAGTTCACCATCGCGGGCAGGATGTTGCCGCCGGTGGCGATCTCGATGCCGTAGCGCTTGAGGTCCAGGTCGGCGATCTTGAACGGATTGCCCGCGCCCGCCCACACGATCCAGATCACCTTGCGCCCCGGCACCTCCTTCAGCTTGTCGATGAGGCGCTGCGCGCCGGCGGTGAAGTCGGTGGTGCCCTGCGGCAGGTACTCCTCGTGGACGATCTTCGCCTTCCTGATCGACTCCTTGAACGCCTTCACGCCGTCGCGGCCGAACGCGTAGTCCTGCGCCAGCGTGGCGATGGTGACGCCGGGCTTGTCGAGCGCGACGGCGTTGGAGATGGCGTCCTGCGAGCTGTTGCGGCCGGTGCGGAAGACGTAGCGGTTCCACTTGTCGCCGGTGATGGAGTCGGCGACGGCGGGCTCGACGAGCAGCACCTTCTTGTACTCCTCGGCCACCGGCAGCATCGCGAGCGCGACGCCGGATGACGAGGGGCCCACCGCGATGTCGGCCTTGTCGTCGCCGTAGGCGGCGGCGAGCAGCGACTTGCCGACGTCCGGCTTGCCCTGGTCGTCCTTCTCGATCACCACGATCTTGCGGCCGCCCACGGCCATCGTGCCCTGCGTCGCGTACTCCAGGCCCATCATCAGGCCGGTCTGGGTCTGCTTGCCGTAGGCCTCGAGCGGCCCCGTCTTGCTGTAGACGTGCGCGATGCGCAGCTCCTTGCCTTGCGCCAGCGCGGCCGCGGGCAGCGCCGCGGCGAGCGCGGCGGCGGCGAGCGAGGCCAGCAGGCCGCGCCGGTGGGAAGCGAGCGTCATGGATCCGGTCTCCTGTGCTGTGAACGCATCGCCGTCGCAAGGCATGTGCCACGCGCGGTGCGGGCGGCACGGCGGCTCGCGTGTCGGCTTTCCGGACGTTGCCCGCGCCATCGTCAGGGCAAACCCGTTGTCGGGATTGCGGGCAGCGTCCGGCGCGGCGACACGTTCACGCGTCCCGCAGCGCGGCGAGCTTCTCGTACAGCGTGGCCCGCGAGATGCCGAGCAGCCGCGACGCGGCGAGCTTGTTGCCGCCCGTGGCCGCGAGCGCATCGCGGATCGCCTTGGCCTCGAGCTCGGCGATGGCCTGCGGCAGCGGCGTGAACGACGGGGCGGCGCACGCGCGCTCCTCCCGGCAGGCGAGCCGGGGCGCGGGGGATGCGGGCGTGCGGCGCACCGCCCCCGGCACGGCCGCGGCCTCGCCGTCCTCGGCAGCGCCCGGCAGCATGCCCTTGAAATGGGCGGGCGCGAGCTGCCCGTCGTCGGTCATGAGCGTGGCCTGCTCGAGCACGTTGCGCAGCTCGCGGATGTTGCCGGGCCAGTCATGGCGCGCGAGCAGCTCCAGGGCCTCGGCGGTGAGGCTCTTGTGCGGCAGGCCGCTGCGCCGCGCGATGTCGTCGGCGAGGGCCTCCGCCAGCGCCTCCAGGTCGTCCATGCGTTCGCGCAGCGCGGGCAGGCGGATCGGCAGCACGTTGAGGCGGTAGAACAGGTCCGCGCGGAAGTCGCCGGCGGCCACCCTCGCGGGCAGGTCCCGGCTGGTGGCCGCGACGATGCGCACGTCCACGCGCTGCACCCGGTTGCTGCCCAGGGGCTCGACCTCCTGTTCCTGCAGCACGCGCAGCAGCTTGGCCTGCAGCGCGAGCGGCATGTCGCCGATCTCGTCGAGGAACAGCGTGCCGCCGTCGGCCAGCTTGAACTTGCCGTCGCGGCCCTTGCGCTCGGCGCCGGTGAACGCCCCGGGGGCGACGCCGAAGAACTCGGCCTCGAGCAGCGTGTCGGGGACGGCGGCGATGTTCACCCCCACGAACGGCCGCGCCGCGCGCGCGCTCGCGGCGTGGATCGCGTGCGCGAGCAGCTCCTTGCCGGTGCCGGTCTCGCCGAGCAGCAGCACGGTGCTGTCGGTCTGCGCGACGCGGCGCGCCTGGCGCTTGACCTCCAGCGCCGCCGCGCTCGCGCCGATGAAGCTCGCGACGGTGTACTTGGGCCGGCGCTGCGCGGCGAGCTGCCGGCGCGCCTCGTCGAGCTCGCCCTGCAGGCGGCTGAACTTGGCGATGAGCGGCTGCATGGTGGTCTCGGGATGGTCGAGCAGCACCATGCCCATCGCGCCGATGACCTGCCCGCCCGCGTCGCGCAGCGGCAGCCGGCTCACGAGGAAGGTGCCCGCCTGGTTGGTGAGCAGGTCCACGAGGATCGGCTGGCCGCTGTCGATCACCTGCGCCATGAGCGTGTTCGGCACCACCTCCTCGACGCGCCGGCCGACGAAGTCCGACTCCTCGTGGCCGAGCGCGGGCAGGAAGCGCTTGTAGCCGTCGCTGATCCACACGATGCGGTGGCTGCGGTCGACCACCAGCATGCCCATCGCGGTGCGCGCGAAGGTCTCGAACAGGCTTTGCGCGGCGAGCTGGAGCAGCGCGTCGGCGTCCCCCGGCAGGAGCGCGGCCGGGGTCGAGCCCGCGGCGGGCATCTGGGCGGTGGTCTGCGGGGTGGGCATGGGTTCGCGGCGGCCTGTCTGGTCGGCGGACACTCTAGCGCGGCGCCTGCGGACGCAGACGAGGGCCTTCCCGGGCCTTCCCGGGCCTTGGGGGGGAACCCGACTGCGGGATCCCCCGAGGTTGTAATTATGAATTATGAGTTATAGAGTCTGCCCATGGCCGAGCCCGCCACCCCCTTGCGCCCCGCGTCGCTGCACGAGGAAGTGGCCGCGCGCCTGCGCACGATGGTGTTCGAGCGGCAGCTCGAGCCGGGGCAGTGGATCGACGAGCTCGCGCTCGCGCGCGACTGGCAGATCAGCCGCACGCCGCTGCGCGAGGCGCTCAAGGTGCTCGCGGCCGAGGGGCTGGTCACGCTGGTGCCGCGGCAAGGCTGCCGCGTCACCGAGCTGTCGGAGGACGACGCCGAAGCCCTGTTCCCGGTGATGGCGCTGCTCGAGGGCCGCTGCGCCTTCGAGGCCGCGCGCAAGGCCACGCCGGCGGACGTCGAGGCGCTGCGCGGGCTGCACGAGGCGCTGGAGACCCACGCGGCCGCCAACAACATCGACGGCTACTACCGCGCGAACCACGAGTTCCACTGCCGCGTGCAGGCGCTCGCCGACAACCGCTGGCTGGACCGCGCCACCAGCGACCTGCGCAAGTTCGTGCGGCTGCTGCGCGGGCGCCAGCTCAACTGGCCCGGCCGCGTGGAACAGTCGATCCGCGAGCACCGCACGCTGTTCGCCGCGATCGCCAAGGGCGATGCGCCGCGCGCCGAGCGGCTGATGCACGACCACCTGATGGCGCAGCTCGCCGCCCTGAAGGCGCTGCGCGAACACGAGAAGAAGGCGCGCCAGCGCGCCACGCCACGGAGTACCCACCATGCTTGAGGGCTTGAGGAGCGCCGCCCGCCAGGCCGGCCACGAACGCACGCTGCGCGGCCTGCTGACCGACTGCCGCCGGCTGCTGTCCGAACGCGGCGAGGCCAACAGCGTCGCGATCGCGCGCGACCTGGTGGCGCGCTTCGCGTCCCTGCCGGCCGACCAGCAGGCCACCTTCTTCGACCGCCTCTCGCGCGACTTCAGCCCCGACCCGCACGCGGTGCTGCAAAGCGCGCAGGCGTATGCCAAGGAGCCGAACGCGCGCAACCTGATCCGCCTCACGCACCTCGCGGAGCCGCCGCGCCAGGAGCTGCTGCGCCGCATCAACCGCCTGCCGGGGGGCACGTCGAGCATCGTCGCGATGCGTCGCGCGCTGCTCGCGCGCGTGGCGCAGCAGCCCGAGCTCCAGGCGCTGGAGGCCGATTTCCTGCACCTGCTGTCGAGCTGGTTCAACCCCGGCTTCCTCCAGCTCCAGCGCGTGGACTGGAACTCGCCCGCGCAGCTGCTCGAGCAGATCATCCGCCACGAGGCGGTGCACCAGATCGACGGCTGGGACGACCTGCGCCGCCGCCTGCAGCCGGACCGCCGCTGCTTCGCGTTCTTCCACCCGCAGCTGCCCGCCGAGCCGCTCATCTTCGTGGAGGTGGCGCTGCTGCCGCAGATGCCCGACGCGATCGCTCCGCTCATCGACAAGAACTCGGTGCCGCTGCGTGACGACCAGTTCAAGGTCGCGGCGTTCTATTCGATCAGCAACTGCCAGCCGGGCCTCAAGGGCGTGTCGCTGGGCAACTTCCTCATCAAGCGCGTGGCCGAGGAGCTCAAGCGCGAGCTGCCTCAGCTGCGCACCTTCTGCACGCTGTCGCCGATCCCCGGCTTCGCGAAGTGGGTGCGCGGCGGCGCGGTGATCGACGGCCTGCCGCGCGTGCGCCAGGAGCGCCTCGCGCAGGCGCGCGCCGCGGTCGCCCAGGCGAGCGGCGACGACCTCGACAAGTGGTCCACCGCGACCGCGTTGCGCGCCCTGCCCGAAGCCGCGATGGAGGCGCTCACGCGGCTGGCCGCCTTCTACCTCGCCTACCACTCGGCCACGCCCGCGGGCGACCCGGTGGCGCGCTTCCACCTCGACAACGGCGCGCGCCTGGAGCGGCTGAACCCGCTCGCCGACCTCTCGGCGAAGGGGGTGAAGCAGGCGTTCGGCATGATGGTCAACTACCTCTACGACCTGCAGAAGGTCGAGACCCACCACGAGAAGTTCACCGAAGGCGACATCGCCTTTTCGCGCGCGTTGGGCGCGCTGCTGTGACGGGCGAGCGCCCGCATCCACCTGACGGAGACAAAACGATGACCTCGAGCCGCATGACTCATTCATCCGCGCGCCGGCGTTGGCTGCAGGCCGGCGCCGCCTGCGCCGCCACGCTCGCGTGGCCGCTGGCGCAGGGGCAGGCCTCCGCGCCGGCCCCCGCGGCGGCCGGCGACTGGCCGGCCCGGCCGGTGACGCTGATCGTGCCCTTCCCGAGCGGCGGCGGCACCGACGCCTTCGCGCGCCCGCTGAGCGCCGCGCTGACCCGGCAGCTGGGCCGGCAGGTGATCATCGACAACCGCGGCGGCGCGGGAGGCACCGTGGGCGGCACCATCGCGGCCAAGTCCGCGCCCGACGGCTACACGTTCTTCATGGGCGCGGTGCACCACACCATCGCGCCTTCGATGTACCCGCGGCTCGAGTACAACCTCCAGACCGACTTCGTCCCGGTCGGCCTCGTGGCCAGCGTGCCGCAGGTGATCGTGGTGAACCCGCAGCGCGTGCCGGTCAACGACCTGAAGGGGCTGCTCGAGCTTGTGCGCAAGAGCCCCGGCAAGTACAACTACGGCTCGGCCGGCAACGGCACCTCGCACCACCTGGCGGGCGAGCTCTTCAAGCTGCAGACCAAGACCTTCATCACCCACATTCCCTACCGCGGCGCGGGGCCGGCGCTGCAGGACCTGATCGGCGGCCAGGTGGACATGATGTTCGACGGCCTCGGGTCCTCCTCGTCGCACATCAAGGGCGGCCGCATCAAGGGCCTGGCGGTGGCGTCGACCAGGCGCGCCCCGGGCTTCCCCGACCTGCCCACGGCGGCCGAGGCGGGCGTGCCCGGCTACGAGGTGTCCACCTGGTACGGCCTGTGGGCGCCGAAGGGCACGCCACGCGACATCGTCGAGCGCATGCAGGCCGAGATGAAGAAGGCGTTCGCCACCGCCGAGCTGCGCGGCCTGTGGAACGGCCTGGGCGCCGAGGCGCCGAACCTGTACGGCGAGGCCTTCGGCCGCTTCGCCGCTAGCGAGACCAAGCGCTGGGCCGAGGTGGTCAAGAGCTCCGGGGCCAAGCTGGAATGACGGCCGGGCGGGACCGGTCGCGCGGCCCGCCTCCGATCCCCCGAACACCATGGCCGGACACATCCTGCTCGAGCCGCTGGGCGAGCTCGCCCGCGTCACGCTCGCCAACCCGGACAAGCTGAACGCGATCGACGTGGCCATGTGGCGCGAGCTGCGCGCGGCGTTCGAGCGGCTGCGGGCGCTGCCGGCGGCCGACGCGCCGCACGCGGTGATCGTGTGCGGCGCGGGCGACCAGTTCGCTTCCGGCGGCGACATCGCCGAGTTCGCCGGCTTCCGCTTCGACGAGGCGCGGCTCGCCGACTTCCACGAGAACGTCGTCGCGCCCGCGCTGCACGCCGTGCTGGATTGCGACATCCCGACCTTCGCCGAGATCGCGGGCGCATGCATCGGCGGGGGGCTGGAGATCGCCGCCTGCTGCGACATCCGCGTGTGCGGCGTGTCCAGCCGCTTCGGCGCGCCCATCGCCCGGCTGGGATTCCCGATGGCGCCGGGCGAGCTCCAGGTGCTGTCGCGCGTGGTGGCCGCGCCGGTGCTGCGCGAGATGCTGCTGGAAGCGCGCCTGCTGGACGCCGACGCCGCGTTTCGCCACGGGCTCGTGCACGAGGTGGCGCCCGACGACCGCGTCGCCGCCGTGGTGGCCCGGCGCGCCGGCCGCCTCGCGGCGCTCTCCCCGCAGGCGGCGCGCCTGAACAAGCGCACCTTGCGGCAGATCGCCGCCGGCGGGCCCGACGCCCGCGAGCGGCGCGCACACTTCGCCTACGCCGACAGCGCCCAGCATCGCGAGGGCGTCACGGCGTTCATCGAGAAACGACCCCCGCGCTTCCAGCGCGGCTGAACCCGACTTCCGCCCCACCCGACCATGAACGACAACCCGAACCTGTTCGCGGCGCTGCGCGCCGCCTTCCCGGCCGACCTGGACGCGACCGCCATCGAGACCGCCGACGGGCCGCCCCTGTACTACACGTGGCGCGACATCGACCGCGCCACCGCGCGCCTGGCCAACTTCCTCGAGTGGCTGGAACTGCCCGAGGGTGCGCGCGTGGCGGTGCACGTGGACAAGTCGGTGGAGGCGCTGCTGCTGTACCTGGCGGTGCTGCGCGCGGGCTACGTGTACCTGCCGCTCAACCCGAGCTACCAGGGCGCCGAGATCGAGTACTTCATCGGCAACGCCGAGCCGAGCGTGGTGGTGTGCGCGAGCCGCAACTTCCCGTGGATCAGCAAGCTCGCCTTCAAGGCCGGCACCGAGCACGTGTTTACGCTCGACGACGACCGCACCGGCAGCCTGCTCGAGCGCGCCGCGGTGCACGCCGACGAGCACACGCCGGCGGCGAAGCAGGCGGACGACCTCGCGGCCATCCTCTACACCAGCGGCACCACCGGGCGCAGCAAGGGCGCGATGCTCACGCACGGCAACCTGCTCTCCAATGCGCGCACGCTGAAGAGCTACTGGGGCTGGACCGAAGGCGACGTGCTCGTGCACGCGCTGCCCATCTTCCACGTGCACGGGCTGTTCGTCGCCTCGCACGGCGCGCTGCTGAACGGCAGCAAGATGCTGTGGTTCGCGAAATTCGCGCCGAAGGCCGTCGTCGAGAGGCTGCCCGAGGCCACGGTCTTCATGGGCGTGCCGACGATGTACGTGCGCCTGCTGGCCGAGCCCGGCCTCGCGCGCGAGACCTGCCGCCGCATGCGCCTGTTCGTCAGCGGCTCGGCGCCGCTGCTGATCGAGACCTTCGACGCCTTCCGCGAGCGCACGGGCCACACCATCCTCGAGCGCTACGGCATGAGCGAGACCGTGATGCTCACGTCCAACCCCTTCCACGAGAAGGACGGCGTGCGGCGCGGCGGCACGGTCGGCTTCCCGCTGCCCGGCGTGGCGCTGCGCGTGCGCGACGACAAGGGGCAGATCGCGCCGAAGGGCGAGATCGGCGACATCGAGGTGCGCGGCCCCAACGTGTTCAAGGGCTACTGGCGCATGCCGGAGAAGACGCGCGAGGAGTTCACCGCGGACGGCTGGTTCAAGACGGGCGACGTGGGGCGCTACGACGAGGAGGGCTACGTCGTCATCGTCGGTCGCAGCAAGGACCTCATCATCACCGGCGGCTACAACGTGTACCCGGCCGAGGTGGAGGGCTACCTCAACGAGATGCCCGAGGTGGCGGAGAGCGCGGTCGTGGGCGTGCTGCACCCGGACTTCGGCGAGGGCGTGGTCGCGGTGGTGGTGCCGCAGGCAGGCGCCCGCCCGGACCCCGAGGCGCTGATCTCGGCGCTGAAGAACCGCATCGCGGGATTCAAGGTGCCCAAGCGCCTGTTCGTCGTGGACGAGCTGCCGCGCAATGCGATGGGGAAGGTGCAGAAGAACGTGCTGCGCGAACAGCACCGGGACCTGTTCGGCGCGTGAGCGCGTGCGGCAGGCCGCACCCGCATGCGGGGCGGCCCGTGGGCCGCTACGGCACGGCGTCGATGAACAGCGTCGCCGGGCTCTCCAGCCTCTCCCGCACCGCCTGCACGAAGCGCGCCGCGTCCACCCCGTCCACGATCCGGTGATCGAACGACGACGACAGGTTCATCGTCAGCCGGCCCACGACCGCGCCGGCGCGGATCACCGCCCGCTCGACGATGCGGTTCACGCCGACGATGGCCACCTCGGGCGCGTTGATCACCGGCGTCGAGGCGATGCCGCCCAGCGCGCCGAGCGACGTGAGGGTGATGGTCGAGCCGGCCAGCTCGTCGCGCGTCGCGCGGCCGCTGCGCGCCATCTCGGCCAGGCGCGCGATCTCGGAGGCGCAGGCCCACAGGTCGCGCGCCTCGGCGTGGCGCAGCACCGGGACCATCAGGCCCGCGTCGGTCTGCGTCGCGATGCCGACGTGCACCGCGCGGTGGCGCGTCACCACCCCGGCCTCGTCGTCGAAGCGGGCGTTGACCTGCGGGAACTCGCGCACCGCGAGCACGAGGGCGCGCACGAGGAACGGCAGGATCGTGAGGCGCGGGCGGTCCTTCGCGTGGCGCGCGTTGAGGCGCGCGCGCAAGGCCTCCAGCTCGCTGACGTCCACCTCCTCGACGTACGTGAAGTGCGGGATGCGGCGCTTGGCGTCCTGCATCTTCTGCGCGATCTTGCGGCGCAGGCCGATGATGCGGATGGCTTCGGTGCCGTCTTCCGGCGCCGCGGCGGCGGGCCGTGCGGCCGCGGGTGCGTCGGCGGGCGCGGGCCGGGCGGCCTCGCTGTGCACGGCGCGCATGGGCGCCGCGCCGCGCGCGCCGGCGTAGGCGTCGAGGTCGGCCTGCACGATGCGTCCGGCGAGGCCGCTCGGGCGCACGGCGAGCAGGTCGATGCCGAGCTCCCAGGCGCGGCGGCGCACCGCGGGGGAAGCGATGGGGCGGTCGACGACCACCGACGGGCCCTCGCCCTGTCCCGCAAGCGGGAGACGGGCGGCAGGATCGACGACCGGCTCCCTCTTGTCCGGGGCGAGGGCGGGGGACAGGGCGGGCGGAGCGGGCTGCTCTTCGTCCGCAGGAAGGCGCGGCGCACCGTCCCCTCCCGCTTGCGGGAGGGCAACAGGGTGCGCGCTCGCCGGTGGCGGCATCGCTGCCGCCTGCGCCACCACCCCGGCCGCGATGGCCTTCGCGGCGGCCGCGTCCGCCTCGCTCGCCACCTCGATGCGGATCAGCTCGGAGCCCACCGCCAGCGTCTGCCCCACCTCCCCGCCGAGCGCGACGACGCGCCCGCTCACCGGCGAGGGGATCTCGACGTTGGCCTTGTCGGTCATCACGTCGGCCAGCACCTGGTCTTCCACGACCGCGTCGCCCGCCTTGACGTGCCACGCGACGAGCTCGACTTCCGCGATGCCTTCGCCGATGTCCGGCATCTTGATCACGTGCTCGCGCGCCATCTCACGCCTCCATCGCGCGCCGCAGCGCGGCGGCCACGCGCGCCGGCCCCGGGAAATAGGACCACTCCTGCGCATGCGGATACGGCGTGTCCCAGCCCGTGACGCGCTCGATCGGCGCCTCGAGGTGATAGAAGCACTGCTCCTGCACCAGCGACACCAGCTCCGCGCCGAAGCCGCTCGTGCGCGTGGCCTCGTGCACGACGACGCAGCGCCGCGTCTTCTTCACCGACTCGACGATGGTCGGCAGGTCCAGCGGCCAGAGGCTGCGCAGGTCGATGATCTCCGCGTCGATGCCGGTCTCGTTGGCGGCCGCCTCGCTCACGAACACCATCGTGCCGTAGGCCAGCACCGTGACGTCGCGGCCGGGACGGAACACCGCGGCCGACTCGAGCGGCACGGTGTAGTAGCCGTCGGGCACGTCGCCCAACGGATGCTTCGACCACGCGACCACGGGCTTGTCGTGGTGGCCGTCGAACGGCCCGTT
>Ga0075429_100002132_pt1 | contig 16515 bp, 27 predicted proteins | sample RhiMetdeltSRZDD3_FD_75295 | JGI IMG/M metagenome (GOLD analysis project Ga0075429, IMG submission 75295) | Populus rhizosphere microbial communities from Tennessee, USA - Rhizosphere MetaG P. deltoides SRZDD3 | ecosystem: Host-associated > Plants > Roots > Rhizosphere > Soil | place: USA... | reverse complement strand
TAACCAAGAGGTCTGTCATGCGTGACTGGCTAAGGGATGTCTGCGAGCGCTGCAAAACTATCTCCTCGCACGCGAGAGACCTTGCATCGTTGCGGCTGCCTTTTCTATTTCTACGCATAAATCATCAAAGCCGTTCCTGCCCTTTGTCATCACCCGGAAGGCCCCTGCTTTCTCCATTGCCGACTTGTGATCGCTGTCTTCCATGACGGATAATCCCAGTACCGCTACGTTTGGATAATGTCTACGCACCAGCTTGGTCGCCACTAGACCATCCATTTTCGGCATATTGATGTCCATCACGACCACCTGAGGATTAAGCTTTCCAATAGAAGCGATAGCCTCTGCGCCATTGTCGGCTTCACCCACGACATCGATACTTTGAACGCTTTTCAGCAGGCTACGAATGGCCTCTCGCACCATGCGGTGATCATCCACGAGCAATACTCTGATTCCACCAGCCTGTGTTGCCATGACCGGCCCCCTTTCGCTACATAAGTATATCTAGCTAATAACACTAGGCTTGCCGACTGTAGCGAAGTGACGTCTTCAGATCGCCTAGGTAAATCCCTAGCTCATACACTAATGCGCTTCTTTTGGCCCCTTAACATCGAAGCTTCGGTCGGCCCTTACCTGAGCTTAGGAGTGATTGGGCCTCACCCTAGGGCAACTCCTATAAGGTGGTCGGAATTCCAAGGGTAGACTGTGTTGACGAACACAGTTGGCCAAGGAGGAGTCATGCAGAATTGTCTGGTCAGGTACGTGGGGATAGCTGGTGTCATTGTGGCGCTAGGCGGTTGCGCAGTCTCGGCACACCGTCCTTCAGGCGAAGAGGCGCAAAAGGCGAGTCCAACTGCGCGCCCGCTCGATCCGCAGCAGGCCGAACGTCTCAAAACCATCATGATACCGCTCCTTGCCAAGATGGATAAGCCACTTGATCCCTCCCAGGCGTCTGTGAGCTTTTTGGATAGTCCTGATATTAATGCCGCGAATGCCGGCGGAGGGAAGTTTTTTGTTACACGCGGGTTGCTAGAAAAAGCGAATGATCAACAACTGCAGGGCGTTATGGCTCATGAAATCGCTCATGAGGATAAAGGTCATGTGGCTGAATTACAGACGATCGGCACTGGAGTTGGAATTGCGTCCATGCTGCTCAATCAAATCAGTCCGGTTGCCGGCGCAATTGTGCCTGTAGCGGGCGATTTGCTGGTTGCCAAGCCACATGGGCGTCAAGCTGAGTATGAGGCCGATGCACATGCCGTTACCATTCTTCGTCGGTCGGGCCTTGATGGAAAAGCGATCATGACGAATACACTCACCTGGCTCAAGCAAACGGCGGGATCGAGCAAAGGGGGCTTTTTCTCTACCCATCCCGGTAGCGACGATCGGATTCAGAAAATCCAAGAGGTCAACTAGTAGCGACGCCGGAAATAAAAGCAGGTATGGCAATCTATGCACTGCCAGGGATACCATCCAAGCCAGCTCATGGCATGATCCATCCACCCGCAACGCGTCACGCGTTGACATCTGCACTGACAGAGGGGGTTAGACTTGACAACAGCGGGGGAGAAACGCGAAAGCCGCACGTGAACGTCCGTCAAGGCGCGAGCAATAAAGGCGGTGAGATGAGTGGTCGAAGTCATTAGAAAGTCACCGGTTAGTTTCATGATCGCGTATGTATTGTGCTCAAAGATATACTTGGAATTGGGAAACATCCGTACGTCGTAGTTCCCTTTCTCTCTTGATCTAGTCCCACCACTGTTCCACGTCGCCCGTGTTCGTGATTTCGTTGCAGAAGTCCACTAACGCCCTCACTCCCAGCTCGAATCTCAACCGATCTCCATCCACAAACGCTCCATTCAAGACCCACAGGCAATCTTGGAAAAATGGCTGCCGCGCCACCAGCGTGGGGGCGCGATCTACTCTCGCCATCGCTAAGTCCCATCCTTGTTCCCATTCATAAAAAGTCTCTCTGGCTCGCCGTTTCACTGTAATACGTCGTTTCCTCATTATATACTTCCCCAGTGGTATTGGCTTCGTCGTGTCAAGCGTACGGCCGAACGCATCAGGTCCAGACGACTCGTTCTCGATTCAGGAGGTACTCCATCACCTCCATAGTGTCTCGCATCTGAGTCCGAGCCCGTTCTGACATAGGGAGGACAGCTCCACAAACCTTGCCAGGCTCAATATCGTGGAGCGACGGGATGCCTCCGTACCTGCGTCCTTCGCCTTCTTCTTTATGACTTGCCATGTCGATCTCCCTTGTTAGACGGTCCGACATAGCAGCATAGGACTGGAACGTGTCCTAGTCACGTATTTCCCACTTAATGACCTGACGCCTTTGACTCCTTCTACTTTCCCGCGACGCCAAGTGTCTGTCTTTACGGGCGGTTGAATAGCCGGATTCGGTGTTTCAAGAGATCAAGTGCGAGCTGAAATGCTGCTAGTGAATCGGGTGCGCCGTTATCGGAATGCACTTTGCACAGGTAAGACCTAAGCTCACCTACACTTAACTCAAGGGAGAAAAATGGAGTACGTCATGGCAGTGTCGGCCGCCGTAAGCGTATCCGGAGCGCTACTTTTTATGGTGTACGTTTGGCGAGATTAGCCTGCATCACTTCCGCTTGCTGCTGGATCAAAATGAATACAGTTTGGCTCGAAAGTGATACATCTTCAAATGCTCGTAACTCTCCATGAGGTGCGGTATGGCACTCCAAGCAACAGCGAAGCGTCTGTTGGTGGTCGAAGACGATCCGGATCAATCTCGGGCTGTCCGTGAGCGGTTGGAACTGTATGGATACGCCGTGTCGTGTGCGCAGGACGGCCAGATCGCTATGGACATGTTACAGGCAAAGGCTGCTTTTGACGGTGTACTCTTGGATTTGAGCCTGCCCCATGTCCCCGGTCTTCAGCTCCTTGCCGCCACACGTCAGGCCCTGCCTCATTTACCCGTGCTCGTGATGTCTGCGTCCTCGTCCCGTCTTCAAGCCGCGAAACAATCGAATCTGGCGTGCGGTTATATCGCAAAGCCATTTGGAACCGCCCAATTCAAGCAGGCGGTCCAAGGGTGTTTCGGTCCCGCGTAACAGCCGACCTTGTCGTAGAAGCGGCGGATCAACAAGGAGCCGAACAGCATGGAAGATGACGCAAAGGAACCTCAGGATGAAGAGACGTTTCGGTTGCTGTTTAAAAGCGTCAAGGACTATGCCATTTTCATCATGAATCCTGAAGGAATCGTCAAAACGTGGAACCCCGGCGCCGAGATGATGAAAGGTTATCGAGGGGATGAAATCGTGGGACAGTCTTTCTCTCGTTTCTATTTGCCATCTGATATCGAAGCGGGAAAGCCACGCATGTTACTGTCCCGCGCAGCACGAGCCGGCCGAGCAACCGACGAAGGCTGGCGGGTCAGAAAAGATGGCTCTCGCTTCTGGGCGTCTGTGGTCATCACGGCGTTGTTCGATCAAGAAGGCGCCATAAAGGGTTATGCCAAAATTACACGGGACATGACCGACCGCAAGGTCATGGAGGATCACTTACACGAGACCCTCCTGCGCCTCGAACAGGCAAATAAGAAACTGGAAGAATTGGATCAACTCAAATCCCTCTCTATTTCGGTAGCGACACACGAATTGCGCTCTCCGCTCACCGCCGTCAAGGCGTACGTTGACAACTTGTTCGAGGGCGTAGCGGGCGAATTGCCCGAGAAGGTCTCTTACTATCTCACCCGCATCGGATATAACACGGACCGCGTGATCCGGTTGGTCAATATGTTGTTGGACATCTCGCGCATAGAAGCAGGGCATATGCATTTAGAGCTCGAACAAGTGTCAGTGTCCGAGATCATCCGTGACGTGGTAGAGGATTTTGAGTGCATGGCGAGGACTAAAGAGATCGCCGTTCGCGCCTCGACGGTTATGGATGCGCCCGTGAGAGCTGATCGCGACAGAGTTGAACAAGTGTTGCATAACCTCCTTCACAATGCGCTCAAATTCACTCCTCCGGGCGGCGAGATTGTCGTGCAGTCGCATCTGACCGAGAACGAAAAGGTCACCATCACGGTCACAGATACCGGCTGTGGCATTCCGCCAGGCCATGAAGAGAAGGTGTTTCTCAAGTTCCATCGTGCTCCGTCTCCGGTGCAAGAAGGCGCCGGCCTGGGCCTGGCGGTCACGAAGAGTCTTGTGGAGCTACATGGGGGCAATATCTGGGTGGAGAGCGAGCCGGGGCGCGGCAGTAAATTCTCATTCACTCTGCCACTCGTTGCCTGACATGCCGGGTCCAAGCCATTCAAGAAACACAAACCATTCATCGATGGCTCTGCCGGTACCTTAACAAAACTTTAACAGTATCTGAACGTGGTGCCATCTAGTGTTCGCTCGACGGTTATGGTAAGAGCAGCCTATGCAGAAATGTGAGCGTTGTGGCGGGGTCCTGCTTCAGGATGTTCTCGAGGAAGTGGGAGAGCCAGTGCACGCTCTGCATTGCATGGTCTGCGGCGAGTGGGTCGATCCGCTAATCCTCCATCATCGAAAGCTTACCGTCCTTCCTGAACCAAGCCGAGCACGCACAACGATCTTTGATGCGGCCGCAACTGCAAGACACCTGGGTCGGCGCTGAGCGCCTGGATCCTTCGAGTGACCTCACAATACCCTCGCCCTTCCAATTGCTGTCACTTGCCAGCGTTTCATACAGCGCGCAGTTCTTGAGAACCCGTTCCGAAATCTCTCTCAGCTTTCGGCAACTGACCTGTACTGTCCGGCATCAATGCCGTTCAGAAAGGAGTCACATGAGCCTCGAGCGTTTCTGCGACGGATGTGGAAGGCAGCATGGCAGCGCCGTGTGGTATTACCGAAACAGAGTTGACTCAACCGCTCACGAGTGGTTGTGCAGTCTCCAATATCTTCGCCTTCCACCGCAAACCATGTGGTCATGGCACACATTCCTGTATTGGAATAAGTAAATAGGTCGAACTCAAGCGAGCTACGAATTCGCCAGTCCTCGCAGCCGAGTGCAAGTCCGGGTTCAGCGTTAAAGGCTGTGGCGAAAAAAGAGAACGGACAAAAACAGTGTACCAGATGGCCATGTTGAGTGCCACGCGCAGCGAACTGGTATATTGCGTGCGGATAAGACGCAGAAATGATTGTGAAGTTGTCTGTGATAGGATTTGCTGAATGACGTAATGCAGGTCAGTCGAAGGGATCTTATGTCAATGAGCGCTTGATCCAACCTGAGCGACCCGACCAATCCAATGGTCTAGAGATCGGTGCCGCCAGAGTTCAGGTTCAATTACTCTTCGCGCCTCGTTCCATTTCCTCTCTGTGCTTCTTTTCCTCGCGTGCCATTTCCGTTTGGTGTTTCTCTTCTTCCCGTGCCATCTCTTCTTTGTGCTTGCGCTGCTCACGTTGGAGTTTCTCCGAGTCCTCCAGGAGTTGCCCTTTTTGTTTCCGCTCCTCACGCTCCGCTGCATGTTTGTCCTTCTGGGCCTGCCGTTCCATTTCGTGCCGCTTTTTTTGAGCGTCCCGTTCCATCTCCATTTTCTGTTTTTCGGTTTCCTTGGCGGCTTTATCCATTGGGTCTGCAAGGGAAGGCAGTGGTGCGTTGAATGACAGGCAAAGGAAGAACAGACTTGCTGCAAACGTCCATCTCAATCTCATAGCGCCTCCTCAATGTCCTGTTTACGACCATACCTTGAGGTTCTCCAGCATGAAGCTAGCGCGAACCCTAGGAAGTGGTGAAGTCACTTTCCATCTCTCGTGGCTATGCCTTCTGTCCAGCCATCTGTTCAAAAAATGCCTGACCTCGCTTCTTCATCTCCTCGGGAGCAACATCCTCTTTGTGTGTGGCGATCGTCCACTGGTGCCCGAAGGGGTCCGACACCGTGCCGGCGCGATCGCCCCAGAACATGTCGGCCACCGGCATCACCGATTTCGCACCCGCTGCCATGGCTTGATTAAAAACTCGGTCGACGTCTTGGACGTAGAGATAAAGGCTGACCGTCGTGGCACCCAGGCTCTGCGGCCCTGGACAGCCGTTTTGCGGATTTTCCTCGCCGATCATCACGATTGAATCGCCAATCTTGACCTCGCCATGCATCAGGCGTTTGCCGTCTGGCATCATGAAGCGGCCACGCTCCTCGGCGCTGAACGCCTTTTTGTAGAACTCCATTGCCTGCACGCCTCCCCGAACCGCCAGGTGGGGACTCACCGTGTGATAACCCTGTGGAATCGGTTGTACTCGGGTGACCATGCTAGCCTCCTTTTCATGGTGGAATGCCTGTCGACGAAATCTAAATTGTATAGGAGCGACGCAATTGAAAGGATACTGGAAAAAACTACAGTAGGGGTTTCCCGAGGCGGTCGGGGGGCAGCGACACTGGCAACTCTATACCGGGTGCGGTCACAGCGAATTCGACCGCCTGGATGCCAACTTGCCCAAGCATCGGTTTGGGAGATTGTTCTTCACGAGCAGAGGAATGATCCGGTCGGATTGAATCGCCAGTGTCGCTTGGGAAGCAGCAGGCTAGGATACCGCGGGAGTTTCCTGGATCGTAAATATTCCAACACCCCTCGTAATTTTTATCAGGCCCTGCCGGTTCAAGCGGGACACTTCCAGATAGAGCTCGTTCCAGGTGAATTCAGGGTAGCGGGCCACCAAACCCTCAAAGTCACATTGCGGGGCACCTCTGAGAAATTCGAGGATCCGACCGGTGATGGGCTTTTGATGGGACATCAAGCCTCCTTCATGTCGCTAATCGGTCTGGTGAATGCAATGCACACGGCGACCTTGATTATACACTAAAGTCACTGAACAACATCCATGGTTATAAGGGCGACTCTTCAGATTCAGTCTGTACTGACTGGCGTTTGAGACACCAATATACGCCGACGTGAAATAGAGAACGGCCCTCAGCGACTATCGCGCTTCGCCTGCCGCCGCTTCGTGGTTGCACGAATGTGCCCAGCAATCGGTTTAGCCCCACTCTGCGAAAGCCGACGGTTCGCTCGCATGTCCGGAGCCGATTCTGTTCTCTTTGCTGTCTTTGGGAGCTTGAAGCCACGAACAGGGGACGGAGGACTCCCTGCTTTTTTTGACCGCTGTAATCGAGCCATGAACCCTCCTTCAATTAGGTAATGGTCAGTGATCCCGGTAGTAATGACATAAAGATTATGTCCATCGTCGGAGCGTATGTCTATGTTTCAGCCCATCCAGACAGAGGTCGCCCAATAAATGGAATCTCCTCTTCCATCCAACCTGTCTCTTTGGCTGTGCATGAGTGCACCTGACCAGGAAGAGAATGTGCTCAGAGAGCCACCCTAAAGAGATTCATAATAATAAATATACCGTGCTAATTCATCGCTTTAGGTACTGCCCGCGTCTCCCTCTCATTGACTCGACGTGCTTCGGGGTTACTAGATACAGGCATACTGTTGAGCTCGGCTGACTGGTCCACTCTCTCTCAAGTCCCTCACTTCTCTCAGCGCGTCTGATTCACACCAGTCACAGGCGCCTCTCACCGGTTTTGCGGATCCATTGTCCAGAGCGCCGGTCCGTCGTGACGGAAACGGGAAAGTTATCATCTTTTACCCAAGGAGCCACATCATGAATCAGGAACAATTCGGGCAGTTTTGGGAACAACTTCGGACTCCGCTGACAGCGAAATGGGAGAAGGTGACAACGGAGGATCTCGACGAGATTCAGGGCGATCTTGTCAAGTTCGACTCTGTGCTGCAGAAGCGATATGGCGAATTGCACAAAGAGGAAGTAACGACTTGGGCCAACCGGCGCTATTCACATTGGACGGGAAATTATGTCGGTTACCGAGATGCTGAGGAATTCCTTGGCCTGCGCAAGGAGGCAGTATGAGACGCGACTCTGTGACACCTGTTGCACAAGGAAAGCGTCAGATCTCGTCTCGTTCCCGGCGTGGCGGACTAACGTGTAGTGAAGGGCAGGTGGATGATGTGCTCTCTAAAGGCGAATCGACTGAAGTGGAGCCCTCCCTATCTACCGAAACTCAATCTACCGAAACGAAGCCGGGCGGATTTGGCCGGCAAAGTCGCGTCAAAAGATCCTGACGAAAGTTGAAGATGAAACGTGGATGCCGGAAAGCGTGTGGTCGTCTCCATTAAGCGATGGCAGGCCGACTGATGGTGGTCTGTCCACAATCGCTCATTGACACTATCTTGTTATTCGCCTAAGGTACATATCTCACTCAACACAACCTGCCGACGGCCACCTGGAAGGCCCGACCGCCGACATGTGAGAAAGGCGGTCTAACATGTACTCTCTGAAATGCTTCCGTGCTCGGTTCATGACGACATCCCGTTGGACTGTAAACTATGCACGCCGATCTCTTAACCGCCGCTCCTGAAAATTGGTAATTAGGCGTAAAGTTTCCTACTGTTTAAGGTAATACGATGCGAAAGTCTCCAAAAACCGTTGCACAAGCAAAGCGCAATGGATTGTCACGTCAACCGTCCGGCGAACTGACGTGCAGTGAAGCCCAGGTGGAAGATATGCTCTCGGCTGGAGAATCCACGGAGGAGGAGCGCATCGACCTGCCGAATCAGCGGAAGCCGCCTCGTTAAAGGCTTTCAAGCCTCTGTCACAGGAAGGAAACCCTATGAGTCGACTGAACATGGAGCCCCTGCTTAGCTTTCACGATGGTTCGCATCTCGTCATGAGCACGCAATGTTCAAAAGAGGGTAATTTTTCCTGTGCTCTCTATACGGTTCTGATCTCCGGGGATGAAGGCGCCGCATTTCGGATTATCTCCTCGCATTTAGAAGCGCAGACGTGCCTGAGGGCGCAAGCGATTGCCTATGAGCACGCCCTTCACTTGTATCCCCAGAGAAGCGACATGAAGCAACCTCCATATCTCATCTGGCACGGGCCACGTACATAGATCATCCGCTTCTTACCCATGATGCGTGTTGCTAATACCGGAAAGAACTGATACAAGTAAGCTACTTTCATGGCGGCGGGCCTCGCATGAAAGATGAACTGAGACGGCCCATCACCGATGTTGTTGTCAGCGAGAGTTTGATCGGAAGCCTGACCTAAGCCGCCTCTCTATTGCGTCTTCGGCCCTCTCCTTCCTCCTAGGTCCTTCTCGAGTTTCCGACAATGTCATTTCAGAAGGAGGAACCCAGATGGGTTCAAAATTATACGTCGGCGGTTTGCCGTATGCAGCCACCGAAACGCAAGTCACCACGTTATTTGCTGCGCATGGCACGGTCGAGTCCGCGCGTGTGATTGCCGACAAGTTTACAGGCCAATCACGTGGCTTCGGCTTTGTCGAGATGTCCACACCGGCGGAAGCCGAGGCGGCCATTGCCGCTTTGAACGGCACGCAAATGGACGGCCGGTCCCTGACTGTGAACGAGGCCAAACCAATGGAAGCTCGTTCCGGTGGAGGCGGTCGGTTCAGCGAAGGTGGACGCGGTCGTAATCGCTTCTAAAGCGAGGTGACTCGAGGGGCGCCCGGAGAGGCGCCTCTCGGCTACCACGTCTTCTCAACCTACCTCAGGTTCCATACCCGTCCTCAGCCCCCGGGACAGAATCCACTGCATGAAGACTATGTGGGACTCGAGACGTTTCGAGCAGCTTAGCGGAGCGCTAGTGAGGATGAGACCCTGGCACAAGCACACTTGCCACCTCGGTTGATTTTCCCTCTGGACAGGCCGCGTCCCAGAGCGCCCAGTTGATGGTCGTGGGAGTGACCGCTTGCCATGTGTCATCGCCTGTACCGCTGTACAAGACCGTTCCATTTCCCATGTGATCTGTGAAGACAACGGCCCCGATAATCCGAGAGCGTACTTCTCCACAATCGTATTGTTCTTTCGAGGTAAAGGACAGAAAGGAGCCGGATGATAGATGTTCCGGAGCCTGATAATCGTGCAACACTGACATGGTCACAAAATAACTTTCGCGTTGTATAGTCGCACGATCGATATACACCGTCATACCAGTCTCGCTCACGGCGATTGGTTCCCATCCGGCATGGGCCGGACCTCCCATGATGATCGAAAAACCTAAGATTGCGAGCAGCACGCTACAGTGGTACTCCTCAGGAGCATGAATATTGTCTCCGGTTACCATGCGTGGTGAGCGTTTCCGTTTTCAGGCGTACCGTCCGAACCACAACTAGTCGTTGTGATCTGTCTCTGTCTGACGAGTTTGAGTCTGGCGCCGCCGATGCAATAATGGCGGGTCCATTCGCTTTGAAAGATGTTCCGGAGGCTCCGCGTGGGCGATCTTGGCAAGCTGCCCTAGAGGCAATTTGAGGACTCGTTCAAGCTGATCATCGATGTGCGTTCGGTCGGATGACCGTTGGTGCTGTGCAACGTACGATTCTGCCATGTTGGATGCACGTGCGCGATCCCGTGGACTCAGCCGAACCTGTTTCAGCCGGTTTCTCGTGAAGAGTGCGAGGTCCATAGAGCTCCTTTATTGAAGATCGACTGTTGCGCCGACATCTACCGAACACCTCTTCTCATACCGAGACTTCCCGAAGCTCGTGCTCGGCTCGCAGCCAGTCCTGCACGTTGTGCCCCTCCCGCTTTCCCGCAATTTCATAAAGTTCATAGGCTCGTTGTGCAATCAATGCGTGGGATTTCTTGCGATTTCCCACTTCATCTATCAGTGCCTGGATATTGGATTCCAGATCACCAAAATCATATTGACCGTTTATGTTAGCTGGTGTCTGGACAACGCGGGTCACTCGGAGACCGCTGGCATATACGACATTCACAATAGGCATCATCGAAGGCCCCGACAATACCAGCATGGCCCCGCCATACTGGTGGTCGTGTATGAGTCTCAGATTTTCCGCTCCGCTGCGATCCGATAAATACAGGTCCAAGATGACCAGTTCGGGCTTTGAGTCCTTCAGGACCGTAAGCATATCCTCACGATGGGGAGGAATGACCACTTTATGGCCATTCACATGCAAGGCATGGGTCAGTTGACGTCGAAGTTCTTCCTGATGCGTAAGTAGCATAATCATGAAACGACCTCCGGAGCCGGCTCCCGCCCACTCACTTCTTCTGAATATCCATCAATTGCCCCTGCTCCATTCCACGGTTCACACGCACCCGGACTACTGCAATGGAGCCGGGGCCCGCTTAGGATTCAATGCGGCCAATCTCATCGAGCACTGGCCACGCCTCCGATGCCTTCCTCGCTCGGTGGATTTTGTGGTTCATCTACGGCTTTTCCGTTCGCTAATTCTCTTGCGTGTGATGCATGAAGCGTGAGTCGATCCATGAGAATCTGTGCGGCCGGTGTACTGGTCTGTGTCGGCTCGCTCGGTGGATGATCCCAGGCCAGGATATGGATCCCGGTCTCGGTCAGCCCTGCACGGATGGTCTCCGCCATTGCCTCGACGGCGATTTCCGTCCAGGGCCGTAAGTCCAACACCCGCGCCTCCAGCCGTCGGGGAGGCGGGCTGTCGTGAATGAGCACCCAACACCGGTCAAATATCGCGGTGCGGAGTGCGTGCGGTATGTTGAGCGCGGTCAATCGGGAGGTACAGAGTGCCGTCACCAAGAGCACGAACTGAAGTTCGGGCATTTCGGGACGATGGATGTCGAGGGTCTGCATGGTTATATAGCCTGCTTCCCGTAGTCCGCCAAGGCCATTTTGATCGCATCCTCGGCCAAGACCGAACAATGGATCTTCACGGGCGGCAGATTCAATTCATGCACAATATCGGTATTTTTGATCTTGCCTGCCTCGTGGATCGTCTTGCCTTTGAGCCATTCCGTCGAGAGACTCGAGCTGGCAATGGCCGACCCACAGCCGAAGGTTTTAAACTTCGCATCCACGATCGTGCCGTCTTTCACCTTGATCTGCAGCTTCATGACATCGCCGCACTCGGGCGCGCCAACGATTCCCGTGCCAACGCCCGGCTCGTCTTTCTTGAAGCTGCCCATGTTGCGTGGGTTGTTGAAATGGTCCACCACTTTTTCGCTGTACGCCATATTGACCCTCCTCCCTACCTCAGCGCGGAATTGACTCACTGCTGAGCTGAGCACGTACGTCTTGCGTCGGGCTCAAGTCGTTCCAATCGCTGCTGCAGGCTTCTGGTTAAATTCCTTGTATCCGTAACGCGCTGCCAGATATTCCCTGGCCTCATCGCTGACATATTCCGCAAACTTGTAGCGATCATCCTCGACGGTCTTGGCGTCCGCCATCACCTGGTCGGTCGGAATGGCATATTCGATGTTGCAGGACGTATAGGCTTGAATATAGGTCGGACCGATCTCCCGGGCGATCAGCACCGCCTTCTTAATGCAACTCTCCACCCTCCGCGGATTATTGGGCACGACGGTTGCGATATACGAACAGCCGGCGATTTTGGCCATGGCCACCATATCCATCTTCTCGAACTTCTTACCGAGCGGGGCCATCTTGAGCACCGCCCCTCTGGTCGTCATGCCGCTTTCTTGTCCGCCCGTGTTCCCATACACTTCGTTATCCAGCATGATCGTCGTGAACCGCTCCTTCCGGAACCAGGAATGGAGCACCTGCTGAAATCCGATATCGGCCGTGCCGCCGTCACCGGCCATCACGACGACATCTTTCGGCTGGTCTCCAAAACGGATCCTCAATCCTCGCGACAAGCCGCTGGCGACGCCGTTCTGGTCGCCATAATTGCCGTACACGAAGGGAATGGCTGCCTGCGAAATGGCCAACCGGCCGCAGCCGGCCGTACCGACGGTAATGGTGTCTTCGGGATTGGGGAAGGCGATGATCGCCAACCGGATGAACAGGGTCATGGCGCAGCCGGCGCACATCGGGTGTTCCTCAAGAATTTCCTTGAAACTTCCCATTTGCGACACCGTGGTCTTTTTACCGAATGGCCCGTGCTCCACCATGTCGCGGTATTCTTTTGGCATGTACGCTTCAAATCCTGGTGAAAACTTCACATAATCGAGACTCATTTGATACCGTCCTCTCTTGTGGCTCGGCGCCCTCGCGCCAATGAACATGGACTTTATCCCGCCGGCTGTCACGCCGTCGTTCAACTGCCGCGTCCGGCCAGAACCTCGGATCGGACGCCGATTGCCTTCTTGATTTCTTCAACGATGATTTCGGGCGGCATGGTCATGCCCCCGCACACTCGTGGTCCGGCGATGACTCGTTCGGGGCGCGGGATCGTGGCTTTGATCTCACGTGCCATCCATCCGATGACATTAAACTCCGGCACGATGATATGTTTGGCATGCTTGGTGGCTTCCAGAAGTTCTTCTTCCGGCCAGGGTCGGAGGGTCTTGATCTTGACCAGCCCCACACGAATTCCTTCGTCGGCCAGCAGACGGATGGCTTCACGCCCTTGGGAGACAGCGGTTCCGGATGTCACGATGAGCACCTCGGCATCGATGTTTTCGGTGTCAATCAGTCCATCCAGCCAGGCGATAGTATGCTTCCGCGACCGTTCCGCCGCAGCCCAGATTTCCTGTTGCCAGCTCGCGTGCGTGGCATAGCTGATGTAATTGCTCTTCATGACGAACGGATCGCGCATCATGCGGACCGGCGGACATTCCATGTCCATGCAGGGGACGGGAGACCGGTACGGATCGTAGGGCGGCAGGCACATGTCGGTAGGGGTGAGGTCAACGGTATCTTTCGTATGGGTCACGAAGAATCCATCGCAACAGAGGGCTAAGGGCAGATGCACGTCCGGCTCTTCCGACACCATATAGCCTTTGAGAATCCAATCGTAAAAGTCCTGTGCAGTCTCAGCGTGCCAGACGAGCATACCGGTGTTCATCAAATAGGCGATCTCGATCGTGTCCGGTTGGATCGAGAGGGGTGAATTGATGCCCCGGCAAGTGACGATGCATTGGATCGGCAATCGCGCCCCGGCCCACATCGGGAAGTTCTCCATGGCGCGCATGGTTCCAGGGCCGGCGGTTGTGGTGAACACGCGGGCTCCGCCAAATGCGGCGCCGGCGCATTGGGACATGACCGCAAACTCACTTTCCCCCCGGAAGTAGTCGCCGATATAGCCCTCGGCAAACAACTCGCCGATTAATGCAGCCGCCTCGCTTTGCGGCGTGATCGGATAGGCGATCATCACATCGATGCTCGCCCGTCGAATGGCCTCTTTAATGACTTCGCTGCCGGTATAAAACGACGCCGTCCGAGGGGCCTCGTTCATCATGACGCGTGGGTCGGTGAAGACTTGACCCTTTTTGTTTTGGGTTCCGATGATCGATACGGTTTCCATGGATCCAACCTCCCTTAGCTTCCTGCGCATCATCGAGTCATGCGCTGAATGAACTGCCGCACCCACACGTAGTTTTCGCTTGCGGATTCTTTATGGCAAAGCCGGAGCCTTGTACGGTGTCCTGAAAATCTACTTCGCAGCCGGCGAGGAGCGGAGCACTTTGCGAATCCATGATGACTTTGACGTCACCTTTTTGAATGACCGTGTCGTCATCTCCGAGCTGAGACTCGAAGGCCATTCCGTATTGATAGCCATGGCAGCCGCCGCCTTTGACGAAGACGCGCAGGCCAATCGTATCCTTCTCTTCCACCAGGAGTTCCCGGATCTTTTGCTCAGCCATTGGTGTCATGGTGATCATGGCATCTCTCCTTTTCTGGTTAACGGACCTTTGGGGGCGGCACACCTAGACCGACTCGACAGGCATACCTTTTCAAACGGAGGTAGCCGCCCATGAACAATGACTAACAGATGCTTTGCGGAAGTTGGCGTAGGAAGCGGCGAGGACCGGGGAATCAATCGCGCGGAGGGACGCAAGACGCGCGAAGGATAGGACAGTCGGCGTGGCTTTGTACGTCTTATGTTCAGGCTAGGCGCTATAGGTACCGGAGTCAAGCGCTATTAAGGGGTAGTGAAACGCTTGAACGGTCCAGGCCGGGTCGCCTTCCATCAGCACGGTGCTGTCGCTCACTGTACGTTTCAGCACGTCGGTCACGCGGTCCCGATGTGCGGCAAGACGAGTTCCTTCGCGGGCATTCGCATGTGATCTACCAGACGCGATGAGCGCCCATTCATGTGGACCATTGGTCGCACGGCCATTCGTTGATAGATGGCGAGATAGTCTTGGACCATGCGCTCGACCGTGAAGCGGGTCCTGAACGAATCGCGACATCGTTGGCGTCGAATGAGCGGCAGACGGTCAATCGCCGCTACCATCCCATCCAGGTTGTCACAAATAAATCCTGTGACACCGTCCTCGATGATCTCAGGGATTGACCCGCAACGATAGGCCAACACCGGCGTCCCGCAAGCCAAGGCCTCGATCAACACGATCCCGAATGGTTCCGGCCAGTCATACGTGCATAGGACTGCCATCGCGTTCCCGAGCAAATCGCACTTTTCTGCATCGGTGACTTCGCCGAGGTATTCCACCAGTGGATGGTCCAACAGCGGTGCAATCTTCGTCTCAAAGTACTCACGATCGTGCGGGTCGATCTTGGCGGCCATTCGGAGCGGGATGCCAACTCGTTTGGCAATTTCTATCGCATGATCCGGCCGTTTCTCCGGACAGATTCTTCCAAGATAGGCGAGATAGGATCCCGGATGAGGATGAAAGTTGTAGAGGTCCGGCAGCCCGTGATACACGGTGCCCTGCCAATTGGCGTTGGGCAAGGGCATGCGTTGCGCATTCGAAATCGACACAACCGGCGTGTCGGCATACTCCCTATACATGGGAACTAATTCGGGAAGGTCCAAACGTCCGTGTAAAGTCGCCAGCACCGGGGTCGGGCAACGGCGACTCAGGGGGAATCCCAAGAAATCGAGATGGGAGTGAATGATATCGAATTTTCCGGCGTCTACGCCGAAGACCTGCTCCTGCATGAGGACCAGTGGCACATCATGATTGATCACTCCAGATTGGGATCGAAGCGCCTGAGGGCTGGATGCCCAGAGGCGGGCCAGCGTTTGGGAATCCCCGCTTGCAAAGAGGGTGACGTCATGGCCCTGGCGAACCAGTTCTTCCGTAAGGTAAGAGACGATTCGTTCCGTGCCTCCGTATAATTTGGGGGGGACGCTTTCCCAAAGAGGGGCAATCTGTGCGATTTTCATGTGCGGCCTTTCCTTTCCGAACGGATCTGCGTAATGAGCCGTGGTCCACTGTGACGGTACGGCTTCTCATAACTATGTCGTGCGTCTTGTCATTCAAGTTCCAGTGAAATTTCAGAAGGCAAAACTGAGGAAAATGCGTTGTGCAACTCAGCAGCGTAGACCTGCGGAATCAGACGCGCAATTCGAAAGCGGAGTGGGCGCGAGAGATGAGGCGGTCGGCGTGGCTCAATCAAACATTTCCCCGATCATCGAGCTATCATACAGTGAAAGACCGACGGGCAACTAGAGTTCCGCTTCGTCTTGACCTCATAAACGGATGGTTCCACAGCGTTATAAATTTTTGTGTGTGTGTCTCAACCGGTGCTCTTCCGCGCCAATACAGGTTCCTGCGGTCCTCATTTGGAAGGGCATGACTGGCATGACTGCCATCGGCCCAAGTGAGAATTCGCACA
>Ga0075429_100002127_pt1 | contig 16532 bp, 23 predicted proteins | sample RhiMetdeltSRZDD3_FD_75295 | JGI IMG/M metagenome (GOLD analysis project Ga0075429, IMG submission 75295) | Populus rhizosphere microbial communities from Tennessee, USA - Rhizosphere MetaG P. deltoides SRZDD3 | ecosystem: Host-associated > Plants > Roots > Rhizosphere > Soil | place: USA... | reverse complement strand
TACTACGTGACCACAGAATATCAGCGATACGCACTAGTTCAGCGAACCACTTTTTCTGAGCAGCCTGTGCTTTCAACAGAGAAGGCATATGTTGTTTCTTAATGCCTTCTAGAGAGAATTCACCCGGAATATAGAACAGTCCGGGTTTCATATCGTCCATGTTACAGGCTAGCAATCCATTGCTGTAATCACGGACAATACTATCCGCTACCTGCACAGATCCTACTGTGATTTCAAGTAGTGGCTGACCCTCATCGATATCACGCCACCAACTACTCGTACCAACCACGAGAATTGATGGGTGTTCAAACGAACCCGGTGGTATTTCAAATACTCCCGGAAAAATAGTAGCTTTTCGCTCACTAATCTGCTTCGGGAGAATCGATACCACAGTAGATTTATCAAGAGGATTCACAGGCGAACGAATCGTACGACGGTTAGAACCTGCCATACCCGGAAACGATCCGACATTTACTTCTACGAGATCATCCACACCAGCCATTAGTTCACCTTGTAATTAGAGGGGACTACGATTCCTTGCTTGTACGTCAACGCATCACTAACATCAGTCTCATTCCCGAATAGTTCGTCTTGTAGCTCTTTGATTCGCTGTTGTCTACCTTCTGGAGTCGTGTTTTTCTCATCTTCTATGTATTTTGCCATGTTTGACTTGCCCATAGCAGCATACATTCCATCGATGAGAAATTTCGTTGCATTCCAGATTGGAGGTCTAGGATTGCCATTATCGTCCGCGTAAGCCCATACAGGCTCATATGATGTCTTTACGCCTAGTTCCTTCTGCTGTTCCTCGGGAACTATGACTAGACGTTCAAGGACATACAAATCCTTGAGATATGAATACTTCTTTACTTCCATGATTTCCGGGAAAAGTAACTCAATACCAGCAGGAGTATGAGTAACCATCCTATTTTCAAGTTGGTCATTTGCCCATACGATTCTGAATATGGGTCTATCACTCGATATATCCTTCCCGTAATAATCGACTAGTCGTTCGTTGAGAGTTTCAATTGATTCCATATTAAAGAGGTGAGGATACGCCCCCCGGAGTATCCCCACCATCCTCCCTTACACGCCCGAGTTAATGTACCATTTCTGCGCAGCTTTAGACCACACAAGGAATACAGCACGATTCTGTGCCATAGCAATACCCACGAGGATATTACCAGATGTTCCAAGTGTGACCGCGCCAGCAGTAGGAATCAACACAAGGAACTGACTCACAGCAGTTCCAAGACCCGGAATGATTGTGTTGATCTGCGTAGAACCAGTGACATTAACTATATCTGCTTTCGCAGTAATTGTAGCAGCCGATGCTACTGTAGCTTCTGATAATTTAGAAACTGAACCGGGGATCATTTTTTACCCTCCTCCACCTAATGCATCCCTAAATTGGGTGCTGATGGCATTGTGTTGAGGCACTCACAAAGTCCCACCCACCAGCACCCACGACACTATCCTACTGGCACATATCTCTGTGTAGCAGGATTGTAGACGAGCAACATGACCTGACCTGCCACTGATGCAGTGGTGGTCAAGATTCCACCGACACCAGTAGTAGCAGTGATGCCACCAGTTCCAGCGAACTGAATAGCGAGCATGTGCGCGTGTGGGACTGGAGGTGTAATCACAGTGATTGCCACGTTTCCAGTCAACACAGTAAAGAACGTGGTAGGTGCGATAGTAGCAGCACTTGCCAGCGTTACAGGAGATCCGAAGTTAGACGGATTGAGTTGTGCCCAATCAGATGGTGTGATAGGCATTGTTCTAGTACCCCACTGGAACTGCGAGGTTGTCGATGTAGCTACAACCTGCGGGGTTAGACACGTAGGTCTGCATACCTACAACCATGTAGAAGATCTCGGCTGCACTTACGCCACCAGATGGCCCACGGATCTCGAAGATCTTACGACCATCAGTAGTGTAGAATCCGATGGGGAGAATTTCTGCGCGTCCCCACACTTCATCTACAATCAGATCGATGCGAGTCTTATCCCACGAATACGAGGGAGAAATACTCACACCAGCTAGTTGCATATTAGTTCCACTAAAGTACATATTCAGCCCTTCTTCTTTGGCTGACTTCTGAATAGTGGAAACTAGCTGACCGATTTCCTCATATGCCTGCTGCTGGCAGGGATGAGTCCACGCCTTCGGCTTAAACGTGTTGTCGATACCAACACGATTGCCGATCTTGTTGATCGCAAGACGTGGAAGAGGAAGAGTAAGACCAGCGCCACCCGCATTCACGCGGTTAGCACGGATCTCTGGTGTAGTTGACCGGGAGAATCCTAGCCAGTTTCCTGACGAGGAATTAGAGTGATGATATGGCACTCCAAACAATCCCGGTAGGGATGCAGGAGATGCGATACCGTTAGTCACGATCTTATCAGTGCCGGTCACTGATGCAATCTGAGGAGTGATGTTGATGATCTTGTTCTCAACATCGTAGAAAGTGATCTTGCCACTTCCACGATTGATAGCAAGAGCACTATCCCAAACCTGTACAGTCTGGTCATAACGCATCAGACGCACACCGAATCCATCAGTGGTGCAGGTAATGACGTTAGAACCACCAGCAGGAGTATCAGAGGTTACGACACCAATGACACCATCACCAGTCTGCATCATCTGAGAATCCAACTGACGCTGGAATTCATCCAATGCAGTAGCAGTCAACCTACGGACTGAATTGATGATGGCCTTACGAGCATCATCAGTAGCCCACTGAGTCAACTTGGTGTATTCAATGTTCTGTGAAAGAAACACTGAATTGAGTACCGCCTTATCGAAGGTCGGCCCACCACCTCGTCCCAGATCTCCGCCATCTGGATTGAAGTACTGGAATGAGCCACCGGGCCTCAGTTCCAGAGGAACGCGCATCTGACGATGAGAAATCTTTTCAACATCACGCTTCTTGATGCTGGTATAGAATTTCCCATCTCGCTCAAACAGAACTCGAACTTTATCAATTACTTTTTCGAGTTCAGTTGCAGCGATTTGAGCTTCTACAACTGCCATTAATTACTCCCCATTCTAGGAATTCAAGAAATCCAGAGTAGACATACCGACTGGTACGTCTTTTCCTGACTTGATTTTTCCACTAGAAGATGGGGATGTGGATTTCCCAGGTGTAATTGGACTCTTTCGAGTCGGTCTTTCCTCTTCACGATTACGACTACTAGCACCAAGTCCCCGCAAAGCATCATTTCGGGCCTTTTTTATAACTGAAGGCAACAGTGTTCGTGCTTTGCTTAGATATGCGGACTTGATCTTATCTGTGTCGGCCTTCTGGAAATTACTCGCGAATGCACGTTCCCACAATTTATCCAGAAGTCCACGGAAGCGCGTATCTTTCGAGATTAGTTCTTCTAACTTGTCAAATGCTTCCTTCGTCGCATGATCTCGCACATAATCCGTCATACTCTTGTTCGGATCAATGTGCTGATCTATCGTAGATTTCAATACGTTATCCGCGCGTGTCTGAAGATCATCGCGTGTAGACTCAAAATGAGTCATTACGCGTGTTTTTTCCTGTTCTTCTATTCCACGCTGATAGTCTATCTCTTCAGGACGTGTCTGTCGTGATAGAGGCTTATGAGGCTGGAAATTCTGTGAACCGAATACGAACTGATTCAATACATTAGCAGCGGCTAGTAGTGGAGTACCCTGATCTCCTAGTGCGCGTCCTTCTTTCACCATCGTTACGATGGTATCTTTTACAACTCCACCCAGCACATGATAATATGCCTGTTGATCGACTGCTCGTAAAGCTGGAAGATAGTTGTCAGCGATCTTATAGAACGCTTCCTGATTTTCTGATCTAGCGGCCTGTAGAATCGTCGTGATATCACCTGACATCACCTGACGTTCTATATTATCCATCACTCCCGCTTTTTCAACAGCGGTTTTCGCATCATTGATGGTAGGAAATACTTCCGTGAACTGTTGCTCACGATAGTATGCCTTCTCAAGATATGGAAAATCCTTGAAGAGTTTCGGATACTTTGCGAGTATTTCCTTACGTCGAACTGGAGTCATTAACTCCAGATCTTCTTCTGTTGGACCCTTTAATTCCTCTTCAATTTCCTTTAATTCATCTATTTCTTCCGGTTCTGTTTCTTCGCCCTCTTCCTCTTCCCCTTCAATCTTTTTAGAAGGAACAGAGTCAAGATCCAATACTTCTGGTGACGCATCTTCGTTCAGAAGCTCAAAAGTATCGAGATTGTCATCTGCTGTAGCGTTAGAACTACCCGATGAATCATCAGCCGCGTATAAGTTATTGAACTGTAGGTGCATTCTGTCCTTCTCCCATTTGAACCCCTTCATTATCTGAAGGTGGTTTTGGATTATTTGGCCCCTGACCCATTGGAGGCATTGGTGGCTGCATAGCCATTTGGGCCTGCATCTGTTCCATCTGTTGTTCCATCATTTTCTGCTTATCCATATCCAGATGCATCTTCATATGGAGTAGCACATTCTCGTATCCTGCCTGATTCTCTAGCTTACAGAGTCTACCTGCATCAGCTACAAGCCATCGACGGCAGATATCAGCCTCCAATACATGATTATCCACGTCATAATCAGGTATTACACTAGGTTCGCGTGTAGGCTGAGGTGGTGGCATTCCACTCATCATCGCCTGTTGCATCATCATTGGATCAGGAGGAACTTCTATTGGCTCACTGTTAATGAGTTGCTGGATTTCCTCATACTGTTTCTGACGATCATCTTCACCCGGTAGAACATAATCGTTCAGTCCAATGGCCCTCTTGATGTAGGGCATATTCTCAGGAGTCGTCAGAGATGCCGTGATGGTATCATTGTTCATCTTGAACAATTCCATGATCGCATCTTTCTGCTGATTCCACGTTATCGGTAGATTCTCATTAGCTTCCAACTCAACAGAACCAATCTTTCCCTCTAATTCAGCTCTGCGAATGAAAACATTGATGAAATTACCGAATTCATCCTTCTTTACTTGTTTCTCATCATCTTTCATTTCTTTGATGAAGAGTGGAATAGCCTTTCCATTGACGTTTTTCCACCATGTCAGAAGCATCTTCCATGTAGATTGAAGCCTCTGAAGAGCCTGCGCTCGGCTCATACTGTATTCTGAGGCTGTTCTACTTCCTGACATCTGTCCACCGAAGAGTGATGGCAGAGCACCGGATACCATTTGCCCGATTTCCTGAATCTTTTGTGCGAATGGTAGTACTTCTTGTGACAGAGTGGCTGTTTTGACTTCGTAGAATGCGTCCGATAGTGATTTTCCTGATTTCGGGGTTGCAGGATGAATACTTCCTGGGGCAACTTCTGCGTTACGATATGCCTTAAAGTTAAGTACCTTTGGATCAGCAAATGTCTGAGGAATCCCATGCTCAACTGTCTGTACAACGAGCGAAATAAGATCGTTAGTGATGTCCTGTACCGAAGTGAGAAGTAGACCAATTGGATCGAAATGAATATAATCTGAAAGGGGATTATAAGTAAGTGTCCAAGAGTCATCAAGAGCTTCATTACACGCGTCTGCGACGAAATCATTGACTACAACCACCTTCACGCCGTCAGGGAACTGTTTATGAAGTTCATCCGACTCATCTTTACCAAGAGTCTGAAATGCTGATGGTCTGAGCCATGCATTTCTTACCGTGCAGTTATTTACGGGATGTTCTCCTCTATACTGCGGACTTGTTCTTCCCCATTGCTCGTACAAATCGTAATTTGATTGTCCTTTTGTGATTTTCTCTCTGAGTTCTGGATATTCCTCCAATACGTTTGCAAAATGTGTCTCATAGGAATAAATAAGATAATTGCAATCAGACTGATTTCTAGCCCATACCGGAACTTTGACGAATAACCCACCGTAGACCTCCATGCACACGCGCGACTTAGGATGTGACGTAACGCCGACCATTTTAGTTACAGTTAGTGTCTCCTGTGTCATCTGAGGAATGACTAGTGAACCACAATTAGGACATTCTTCCTGATCTTGTGGTCCCTCTGGCATAAATTCATCAGATATTTCCTCCTCTGGTGCCTGTAATCCCATCATCGTAGGATCAGGAGCCATCATAGGATCAGGAGGAGGCATCATTGATGTAGCGAGTTCATCGCTCATCTGCCCACCACACTCAGGACACGTACCTAGATCATGTAGTTCCTTCTCTTCCTCGTACTTCTTTTCGTCGTAGGTACCATATTCTTCGTCCTCTTTTGCATATGTATAACACGCGGTCATTCCTTCTGTGACGAAGACGAATAGAGCGTGTAACCATAGGAGAGGAGCATCGTTATGCTTGAAAATTAGGGCAGCAATCTTGTCACCAGCCTTAGCTGTGCTGAGATCCAGGGGATTATCTGCGTCATCAGGATAACAAGTGATAGGAGGGACAGTGACACTAAGAGCAGCGATAATAGATTCAAGATAAGCGCGATAGACGTTGACGGGTTTGTCGTAGTAGCTCTGATCCGAGCTATCACCATCTCTCTCAGATTCTGGCACACGCCAATCATGTGCGACTTCCGAATAATAGGTGTGCTGGACGTTCTCCCAAAGTAACTTGAGTCTACGCCATTGCCTGATTTGCCTGTCACGCACACCTCTATCTTCATCATCAAAATGATCGATGATGGTTTTGAGGAGATTCTTCGTTGTATCTGAGATTTCTTTAGCCATTAGTAGCCATATGCACGTTGTGATGGAATTAATGGCCTACGAGTACGTTGTGCATCAAGTTTACCTTGATTGATGGAATTAGCTAGATTCGGATTGTTCTGATCTTCTCCGAAATTCTGACCAAATCCACCCGGATAATTATCTGATGGAGATGGCATCTGACCTAATCTAGGTTCTACTCCTGCCACCTGAGTAGCTCCAGTAGCTGACGGCTGATTAGATCCCATCTGAGCCGCTCGTGAAAGAACTCCCTTAACGATATCAGTCTTAGTAGAACCAGTTCCCAACATATTACCAGCAGTAGTCTTACCAATATTCAGTAGAGTACCCTTAAGTCCTCCGCCTAGTGCTTTATTGGCAGTATCTGATACAGCATTCTTGACTACATTACCACTAGGACCAAGTCCACCAGTAACTGCACCAGTACCAGCACCGATACCAGCTCCTGCTAGTACACCCTTCCAACCAGCTCCACCAGCTTTAGCATTAGCTGCTCCTAATCCAGCCTGAATAGCCATACTAGCAGGTATTCCGATACCTGGAATAGCCATAGCTGCATACGGTGCAACTTTTAGAGCTATCTTGCCGACTTTTTTGAGTCCTGACATGAAACTCATGATGGAGCCATTCCCTGTTTTCTCAATTTATCAGAAGGATTCCCAAACATTTGAGCGAATTGTTCTACTCTAGATGGTGCTGGGCCGATTCCACCTTGCATTCCACCTTGTTGACCAAACATACCCCACTGACTCTGATCGTACATTTGATCTTGACCACCACCCTGATCATTAGACTGAGGGCCACCACCAACTTGTGTCCAGCCGGGAGTTATCTTGCCACCTGTAGCTTTTGCTCCACCGCGACCTATTTGTAGGTCTAAAACATCCCCTGATGGAGTACGCCATACGCCCGCCTTTTCACCTAATTGAGTAGCACCATGAGATGATAGCCACTTATCAGCTTCATCTGGTGACATCTGACCAGCGCCCATCCAACTATCTCGCCATTCTTCACGAGATTGTTGTGGCTGCTGTTGCTGTGCCATCTGATCAGGATTAGACGGACCAATTCCTCCGCCTACCTGTCCTTCATCAGGATTCTGCTGTTGCTGACGCAGACGATAATCCCAATTACCGGGCATCTGACTCATACTGTCACCTTTGACAGATATGCCCACACTCCGAGGATACGAAGGAGCCAAATAATGACGACGACGATTACAAAGATATTCAAGATACGCAGGATAGTCGCGTCAATATATTCCTTGCCATATCTATTGACTAGTGTCAGTACTACACCAACAACTATCAATACTAGAATGACTGTGATGAGTGGCATTACTTACTCCCACCTATCGGTTTCTTCTTTTTCTTCATTGGTAGTTTTTCATTATGTTCTTTCACCATTTCTTTGTATTCAAAATCAAGTGCGTCTGGTTCAGTTGTATTACCTTTTGGTTTATACACGTATCCAGGCTTCTTTATTTTAGTAGCTGTAAAGTCTGGAATATAGGGATCATCATATCCAGCAGGTCTATCTAATGTACCTTTAGGAGTGCGTTCATATACACTGAATGGCTTACCAAGATGCTGTAAAACTTTCTTAGCTAGATATTCTTTCGTCATAAACGGAAAAGTATCAGGAGTTTTCAATACATCACTAGTTGTTATGGGAGTTTCCGTATCAAAATCCCACCTATCGTAGATACTATCATAGGCTGGATTATCAGTAGATTCAAAATGATTACCTAATCCCATCGTATCATAACGAGGCTTACGATCACCAGGATAATCCATACGCGCTACGTGACGAAATGTATCCTCGGGATGTGGAATCTTTCCATTAATCACAGGACGTAATTCCTGTTTCGGAAGTACATCTTTATCAGAGTGCATATATTGTTCAAAGTAAGGATAATCATCAGGAATTAGAGTTCCATGCTCCACTCCTGCTTTTTTAATCATCTTTTCAAAAGGAGTTTCCTTAACATTAGCTGGATGCCAATATCCTATATCTCCTTTAGAGAGTTCATCATCAGATGGAAGATGTATATCAGTAGTTCTTTTCTTTGGTCCAAACATTCTCTCCCATAAACCGAGAGATGGACTGATTGGATCATTTTGCTTTTGAGGAGGCACGACTCCATTCCTTCCGTTTCTCTGGATCTGTAGAATGAATGAACTCTAATGCCTGTTCTTTAGTTGGCCCCAGACCCCTGATGGATTTCTTCTTGCCGTGCGCTATCATTTGCATGTATCGGTACTGTTTCCCTGATGTTGCTGGCATCTTTTGCTCCAATACCGAGATCTTTCTCTAGTTGGGCTATTTCACGCTGTCTATTACGTAGCAAATCAGCCTGTTTACGATCTTCAGCTTCCATCATTTGCTGTCTAATACGCCAAGGAACAAATGCAGGCTGAACTGGCTTCATTTCTTCTTCATCTTTTTGAGGTGGTTCGGAAACAGGAGGATTTAGAAGACGCGCTAATAGATCCTTACGCTCAGAGTCACTCTTTGCGAGCTGCTCTCGTAGGATCTCACACGTTTCGCATGGCTCATCCTGTAATCCGAACCACTTATAGAGGAGTTGTTTAATCATTTCTTCTTCGTGAGCTGACCGAGTGCGTATAACAACAAAAGTAGAACTATTAGAACAGAGGCGGCCACTAGAGTTTGATTAATGCTTGTATCGAGCAACTGGTCGAATATTGTCATCGCTATCTGACTCTAGTTTGTGCATATTCCTGTAAAATGCAGTCCAATCTTTACTCGTATCTAGCTGTTGGACTAACGCTTCTTGCTTTTCAACCCTTTTGAATTCTTCATTAGAGTCTTCAAAGAACCCTTCTGCTGCATCCACAAGGTATCTGAGTCCATCAATTGGATCATCTCCTTCAAATTCTGCAATATCTTCAGAGGGTTTGTTTCCTTTCGGCTTATCATATGAACACGCCTTAATTGCATCTATGAGTTGAGGACACGCGCCCTTAAAAATCTGTAATTTGGGTAGATTCTTCTCTGGTTCAGTTGGATTAAGTGAATTCATGTATGATTTGTACTCCGTCATACCACGATTTCGCATAATCCACATCGCATATTCCTCATTATAGACAGGAATATCTTCAGGATTTATGTCTTTTGATTTCCATCTGAGATATTCATGGATGAGGACCTTTCCAGCGACTCTACTTCCAGGAGTATTATTACTAAGTTCAATAGGCTGTTGGAGTTCCTCTTCAATCTGTTGTTGGATAGTATGCTCTTGACCTCTATCTTGTCCCGCGGATTTGCAAAAACGAATAAGTCGAGGATGCTCTCGATCAATGTAGAGTTTGACATGAGGTGCCCACTCTGCAATCTTCGTCTTCACCCACGTCTGTTCTCTGTACACGTATACTCTGCGATTAGGTGAGATAGCTGCGTATCCAACCCATGTCATCGCAGTATATCCCCAGTCTCCAATGACTATTCTAGGCCACCATTCAGGGATTTCAAAAGGTTCAATAACGTGTATTGCATTGTCTGGTTCATCGGAATATTTATGGTCACGGAATTCATCAAAAACCTGTCCTTGATACGCATCCCAATCACCCTGTAACTTCGCCTTACGTTCCGCCTCGATAGTGATACCCTGCAATGACTGTTTGTAAGTTGGATCAATGTATTGATTGTCTTCCAGTGTCGAGTGAATGTAAATTCTTTTATTTCCACCACGTCCTACTATTATCTTCCCACCTTTTGGGTAGGGTTTAATGAGTCGTTTGTAGACCCATGTGTGTCCAATTCCTCCTGGCATTCCTGCGGCGCGTATGATGGCGGGAAGTTCCGGTACAGGTGAGCGTACTCGTTGGAAACCAATATACAGATAAATCCATTCGGTGATACTTGTAAGCTCGTCGGGAGTAAAAAGATTGATTTGCATCGAGTCGTATTTATGGACATCATCTTCATTCTCACAATGACCTAGAAAGATCATCGCTCCTTCATTACTTCCGCCTGTGCCTCCATATTGATCTGGACGTGGAAATGTCCAGCACATTTCGGTCTTATTAAGAGTCGCGCCAAATCTGCGATACAGTTCTCTAGATCGCGGAATGATTTCGTTTCTAAGTTCGGGGAATGTCCTTCGCATGAAAACCTGTTTGAACTTTGGATTTTCATGCCATCTATGCACAATTCCGTAGAGCAGTAAAACGTCAGATTTTCCTGAACCTGCTCCTCCTCCATATAGTGCTTCCTTTACTGATACAGGAACAGCCAGAAACTGTTCTTGCTTCGGCTCAGGACGCCAAGCATTAGGATCTCGTCCCATTATATAGCCTTAGAACGATGACGTTCAAGATAGTCCATCATACAACTGAGTATTTCAAGATCTTCTTCAACTAACCCTAATACTGTATTACATCTATAACAGAGCAAATCTCTAACTCTATTTGTTGTATGATTATGATCTACTGCTAGTTCTCTACCAGTTCTACAAGTTTGATTACAAATAGCACATACTCCGTTTTGTGCTTCTAGTTTTTCTTTATAAGTTTGTTCGGATAGTCCAAATTTCCATTGTACGTATTGATTTCTACGCGCTTCAGTAGTTCTAGAGGGTTGATTATTACTGTAAATGTTAAAGCATTCCCTACATCTTGATTGTATTCTATTAGTTTTACGAATTTCATTAAAGGGTGTTATAGGATTTTTACAATCCTTACACAAATCACCATGTTGTATTTGCCTACCACCTGAAGGCATCATTATCTCCTAGAGGTTCTGGCCTCCATTCATTCTGATTACGAGCCATTACATGAATATTGCTTGATTAGGATTACGTTGCATGTTTGGCATGACGTGCGGTTTCATCATGCCACCAGCGAATCCTGTATTACCACCATATCCACCTCTCATCCAAGGAGGCATTCCCATAGGAGATGGACCCATACCACCCCATTGTGGTCTACTATTCATTGGTCCTAGTACACCGGTATTTCCTTGATTCTGTGGTGGTTGAATTGGAATAGATTGATTAGGATTCTGTACTCCACCGGGATTCATTCCACCCTGCATCCACGAAGGCATTGGTCTACTCTGCATAGGAGGCGGACCCTGTGGAGCAGATGTAGGGGGCATCATCTGTTTCATCTGTCCCGGTGGTTGCATCTGAGATTTGATTGATGGGCCTAGTCCACCTCCGAGCTGTGGTTTAGGCTGCTGATTTACTCCCGGCATTCCACCACCAGGAAGAGCCTTATTCATGGTCTTCATTCCCGGTACCATACCTACAGTCCTACCAATAGCACCAAGAAAACTCATGATCTTATTCCTTGAATCTGGAGATCAGACGATGTAACACTGCTACTGTAATTCGATCAACCATATTTCCTGTAGTAGCTTCAGGTTCTGATACAGGAAGAGTCGAAAACCAATTCAACCAGTTATTTACTGCTTCCCTGAGTGTTTTAGGTTCAGTACCATCAGGATTTAACTCAGGTCTATCAGTCATGCCGGGTAATACCAGAGATCAGGTCTAGGTTCACCCACGTAATTGAATGCAGGCTTCGCATCAGGTGATTCACTACTCAAGATGATGTCATAGACTCCCGCTTTAGTCTCACCATCTCTTACGAGTAGTTGAAGTGCATCGACTGCGTGTCCATTGTACTGATTCTGTGAACCAGTTTTACGCAGATGACCGTAATTCTTCGACATTTCATCATGCAATGCCGTGACACACGCTTCAAGGAATTGACCACATCCATCGTGCGTGGACAGATCATATAGTCCAGTGTGATATACCGAATTGATCACGCCAATGGGTGTATCTGCGTGTGGAGGAGTGGGAACTGGAGTAGGAGGGGCTGGCACCTCTACGATGACTGGATCTGCTAACGTCACATCATCGAGATAGAACAGCCAACGTGAATTGATTGAATCGTACGCGAGTAGGCCACGATTATTGAATGTGACTTTATCAGGATGCGTGATCTGAAGTATGCATCCCCACATATTAGTCGTATCAGGCACATTGAATGTCTGACATTCCCTTCCATTTGCATCACTTCCTATCACACCTTTAACTATCCAACCTGCATCGTGATGCAACACGCAGTTGGAATCAATTGGATTCGGATAGATTGTCAGATACATGAGTTAGTCCCTTGTGAGTACGATTGTAGGAGTTCCTGCCGTGGCGCGTATCCATGCGCCCACGATAGTTGCAACTCCTGCCGTAAATGTTACCGCAGCTTTAGCCGCGAATGTGATGTCATTTGCCTGTTCCATTGTAGGTGTAGTGTCACCACAAAATGCAGTTACCTTAACTGACATGGGAACTGCATACACCTGATTAGTTGCCATCGTAGTCAACTGACCGAATTGAAGGAGTTGAGTAGGCATTATTCACTACCCTTCTCGTGATGTTCTTCTACTGCGAGTTTCTTCTCTGTAGCTGATTCCTTCTCTACGAATTTCTCAGACTTCTTCGCACTCATCGTTCCAGCAGTAAGAGCAGGAGCATCAGAGATGAATGTAAATGTCATAGGATCTGACATCACACCATCAGGATTCAGGACTGATACAGGTAGACTGACTGCCGCTGATGCCGTGGACATATCCACGCCAGTAGTAAGATGAGTTGCCGATACAACAGTCGTAGGTTCCTCAGATCCATTCCAAATAATCTTTGAACCAGTTTTGAAACCAGTTCCGATTACATTGAGAGTGAATGATGGAGATCCGAGGACTGCGCTATTAGGTGAGAGGGATGAGATGATCGGGGGACGAACTGAACCAGCTGTGAGGACGTAGTAAATCGCATCATACATCTTTGCTGCGAATTTACTATCTGAGGCTCCTATCTCTAGGATCTCTCGCACTACTTGCTTCTGTTCAGCACTAACTGCTAGAGGCTGAGATGACAGAAGGACTGGAGAGAATGTCTCTCTGTGTTGTACTGTAGGCATCTCTACTCCTGTACGTGAATCGTATCAAAGCTACGCTCATCACGGAATTGTGGAGCGAAGATCACGAACTGGGGTTGCTTATTTTCATCAGCAGGTTTATCAGAGGAAGGAGGCTCAAGATCCTTGACGATTGCCGACATATTCTTGGCTATCACCGATAGATCTTTCGCATCAGTGTAATCTAATTTCTCTTGTGTAATCGCACCCAACGCGCGTGTGAGTACAGCTCCTGCCTTTTTACTCGCTCGTTGACGTGCTCTGATGATATGATTCTTTATCGTTGGGGAGGGAGAATCATATGAACTAGTGGAAGTAGAACCCTTCGCATAGGCGGACACACTAGAATCACTAATGCCGAACATCCGAGCAATACCAAGAGCAGACTGTCTGCCATTGATTGTAGCGTCCTCACCGATAATCTGTCTGAGTGCATCGGGTACATTATTGTCACCCTCTTTCCGTCCCTTATGATCTAGTTCCACTATCTCTGGGATGATTGGATGAGACTCTTTCTCAGTCTTACGACCAGAAAGTTTATTCATTTCCTTAAGGAAGTCATCATCGTTAACAAGACCAACTGGCATATTTTATCCTATGAGGGGCATAGATAGAGTCCCCCTGTTCTCACCATTATAGCATGGATGTCAAGTACCTCAGAAGTCGTTCATATTGAACGGGTTACGGCCAACTGACCGAGGGTGGGTTGTCAGGTCTCATATCTTACTATATTCTAAGCCTATTGTATCATAATATGAGACTCTATTTTCAGGTCTGAAACTCAGATGTGTATGAGAGATTTGATTGCTAGCAAGCCCCCGCGACTACTTGTGCATATGATTATCATCAAGGGTATGCCCCATGCCGAGGGGATGAGCCGAGGAGATGAGGTGATATCAGATAGTCCAGGCATCTTATTGGCATCCTCGTCCGAGTCGAAGAGTCGAGGAGACAAGCGATTGACGGGGCAGAAAAGAGACGAGGCGAGGTGACGATTGGCCTTGACTTCTGGCGGCATGAGCGTAGAATAGGAGGTGCCGTGCCGGTAGGGTCGCCCTTGGGCGTAATTCCCAGAGTCCGTGCCGGTCAAGATTACAGCCAGTCGGACTACCGATAGGCTGACGCGAGAATCGGAGAATCCCCTCCGAGAGTTAGTATGAGGTGACAGTATGAAGACCGAGAAATTCACAGGCACGATGAAGTCCGCCTTCGGTGTGAAGCTCACGAAGCTCAAGATGAAGGACGGCAGCCCCTGCACCATCAAGAAGCTCAATTACGACGGCGAGTACAAGCAGTACGAAACGAAGGAGGAAATGATTCAGGCCGAGGGGATGCCGAAGGACGAAGACATCGTCGATTGGCGCAACACTCTCATCAAGAATGCCGCTCGTGCTAAGGCTGCTAACGCGGCTGTTGACGCTGCTGGCATTCAGAAGCGCGACATGAGCAATGACGACCAGCTCCAACTGCGGACGGTCTTCAAGGCTCTGATGGCCGGTGGAAAGAAAACCGAAGCCGAAGCGCGACAGATTGCGAGTGCGAGTGTCGGCGCTGAGTGGGACGATGAGGAAGAAGACGAGTAACATCGTCTAGACTCTAGGCCGGGAGACTGAATATCTCCCGGCTCTTTTTTTGACTGTCTCTAACTGTGAGGTGACTACGTGACTTGTAACACGCGCGTGCATGATGCTCTCATGCGAGTAGCAATCAAATCAGGACAAGTGAGCACCAAATGTCCTGCCTGCAAATGTCAGATTTCGATTCTGAGATTCTGATATGCCACGATACATCGACGTGCGAGGAGTCTGGCCGATTCTCTTTATCGGCCTACGCTGCTACACTCTCGAAGGATGCGACAGAAACATCACCGTGAACGAGGCCATCATCCTCGTCTTCGGTGATGTCTGGAACATCTAGACTCTAGACTTTTGGCCGGGCCTAAAAACCCGGCCTTTTTTTTTGCCTCATTTTTAACCCATCCATACTAACACATCCAGGGGTCGTACCTGTGCGCCCACTGATGATAGGACCTGTGCGCCAAGCTGTGCGCCCATCACATCATCACATCACAAGTAACGTCCCGCAAAGAACGCGGCCTCATTTTACTGTGCGCATCCCATCAAATGCCTGGACGAATTTTCGCAAAGAACGCGAAACTTCCTTGCTGTGCGCTCTTCGATTCGTGCTATATTGGACTCACCTTGCATGACGCAAGGACGGAGGTTAGCTGAATGAAGATCGAGGTTTTCGAGGGGACGGCGGACACAGCACATGGCAAGAAACTTGAGCAGACTCTCAAGTTCGAGGTGCGCGCGTCACTCTACGAGACGTATCAGGAAATGGTCGCAGCGAATGATACGCTCTCAGAACAGGAGCAACTCGACAAGCGGAATGCCGAGCGCCGTAATGCAGCGACTGCGAAGAGCCGTAATGCCGCGTTTGATGCAGCGGGATTCGTCAAGCCCACGATTGAGAATGACGAACAGCTGCGCATCCGCTCCGTCATCAAAACCCTGATGCTGCCACGCACAGGCAAGCCTACGAAGACATTCGAGGAGGCGAAAGCTATCGCAGAGGCTAGCCTCGATATCGTCTACATCGCGTAACATCGACTCAGCCCCGATCTGCTAATTCAGGGATCGGGGCTATTTTTTTGCCTCAAAATAAGCCGCCTGATGTGATTACCTGTGCGCCCTCCGATAGTAGTCTCTCGCTTCGCTCGGGCTATTTATACTGTGCGCCACTGTGTCCAGATAAACGGACATAGGATACCCCCTCTCCCTCTCCTATACCACTTTTGACCATACGAGGCGTCATGGAGTTGACGGTTTGGTTTGTTAGGATTAGTTTTGTTTTGTTATTCCTTTTTTTTATTTTTTTTTTTT
>Ga0075429_100002126_pt1 | contig 16535 bp, 21 predicted proteins | sample RhiMetdeltSRZDD3_FD_75295 | JGI IMG/M metagenome (GOLD analysis project Ga0075429, IMG submission 75295) | Populus rhizosphere microbial communities from Tennessee, USA - Rhizosphere MetaG P. deltoides SRZDD3 | ecosystem: Host-associated > Plants > Roots > Rhizosphere > Soil | place: USA... | reverse complement strand
GCCGTCGGCGACAGTCCAGAACTCGCGGTCGCCCTGCAGGCGGTCCTCCCGGGTGATGCGCTGGACGAACTGGTGGTAGCGGCCCCAGGCGGCCTTGAGGCGCAGCCGGTCCGACAGGCCGGCGGTGGCGGAGACGCGCGGCTCCAGGTACGTCTCGCCGGTGTCGTCGAACCGCGCGACGCGCGCGCCCGACGTCACGTTGATGCGCCGCGCCGGGCTCCAGCTGTGCTGCACGTAGGCGGCATCGATGGCGCCCTCCGAGGCGCGGTCGAGCAACAGCCCCGGCGCGACGAAGAGCTGTCCTCGCGGCCTCCCCTCCTCACCTTCGTCCCCGGCCTCCGGCAAGTCGGGCAGCTGCGAGTCGAAGCGATAGTCGATGTCGGCCCGGGTGAGCTCGAGGCCGAAGTCGAGGCGATGCGCACGGCCGGCGGCTACGGTGTTGTCGAGGCGGAGCGTGAGGTCACCGAGAACATTGTCCTCGTCGGTGGAGAACGCGCCCGCCCGGGGCGCGAACACGGGCCCTCCCGCGGCCTCGCCCGTGCGCGTGATGTTCGACGACGACGACCGCTCGCGCTCCTCGTCGTACGTCGAGCGCCCCAGGGTGAGGCGGGTGTGGGCGCGCTCGCTCCAGCGGCGGCCCCAGGCCGCGCTGGCCCCTCGGTTCGCCCAGGACGCGAGATCGAGGTCGTCGATCGTGCCCGAGATCGTGAAGCCGGCGGCGCCGCCCAGCGGGGAGAACGACGGCAGCGACAGCGAACGCGAGGCGTCGAAGTCGTCGCGCCCGCCGTAGAGGCTGAGCTCGATGCGGTCCCGGCCCGACAGGTCGTAGACGAGCTTGCCGTTGACATCGAAGAAGTACGACTTCGGCGTGGCCTCGAAAGCGGCGAGCGGCCCGCCGCCGCCGCTGAACATCCGCGTGCCTGGGGGTGGTCCGCCCTCGGGCCCGGCAGCCCCACCCACAGGACGCAGGAACGCACCGCCGCCACCGCCACCCGGACCGCCACCGGGGCCGGGCGCGTCGTCGCCCTGGGCGAGGTCGAGGATCTTGTCGTAGAGCGGGCTCTGGAACGAGCGCCGGCCCGCGAGCAGCAGTGAGCCCTTGCCTCCCAGGGGCGCCGCCGCCACCACCCCCGCGCTCAGCAGGCTGAGGTTCGCAGTGCCGGTGAAGCGATCGGGGTGGCCGCTGCGCCCCACGAGCTCCATCACGCTCGACAGCCGTCCGCCGTATTTCGCTTCGTAGGCGCCCTTGCTGAGCCGGATCTCGTCGACGGCCTCCATGTTGAAGGCCGAGAAATAGCCGAACAGATGGTCGACGTGATAGACGGTAAAGCCGTCGTAGCTGACGAGGTTCTGGTCGGGCGTGCCGCCGCGGACGTAGAGACCCGACGAGGTCTCGTGGCTGCCGCTGATCCCGGGCAGCAGCTGCAGCGTACGGAAGATGTCGCGCTCGCCGAGGCTGGGCAGCGAGGCGATCTGCCGCGGCGAGATGACGATCTGGCTGGTGCCCGCGCCCGCTTGGAGCAGCGGCAGCTCGGCCGTCACGTCGACGCTCTCGGCGCGGCCACCCACCTCGAGCACGATGTCGAGGGCGTTGTCGCCGTCCACGAGGGTCAGCTCGTGCCGGGCCGGCCTGAACCCGGAGACTGTCACCACCACCGTGACCTTCATCTCCGGGGAAAGGCCGCCGAGCGCGTAGTGGCCCTGAGTGTCGGTGATGCTCACGACGGAAACGCCCTCCAGCCTCACGCGTACGTCAGGAAGGAGCGCACCGTCGGCAGCGCGGACGGTGCCGACCACCCGGCAGGGGGCGGCGACGAGCGGCGAAGACAGGGCGGCAACGAGAGCCGCGGCGGCGAGCAGGGTCTGGGCTTTCATCACGGTACGATTGCCGTCCGGCGCCGGCCGAGTTCCATTTCTTTTTTGCCGCGACTTCGCGGAACTTTTCGGGCGCCTGCTGCGAATCCGGTATGGAAATGGCGCCGACCGAGCCGACCGACGCCGAGCTGCTCCGCCTCGCCATGGCCGGCGACGAGGAGGCCTTCCTCGTCCTGTACGGGCGATGGCGGGCGCCCGCCTGGCGCTTCGCCCTGGCCACGAGCGGCTCGCGGGAGGCGGCGGACGACGTCACCCAGGAGGCGTTCTTGATCTTGCTGTCGGAAGGACACCGCTACGACCCGGAGCGCGGACCGCTGGGCGCCTACCTGCGCGGGATCGTCCGCCATCAGCTCCGCCGCCGCTGGCGGCGGGACAAACGTTACGTCGCGCTCCCCGAGGAGACGAAGGACTCGCGCGGTACCGGCGAAACGGCTCTCCTCGACGATCTCGCCCGGGCCCAGCACGTCGAGGCCACGCGGGCCGCGGTGGCGAGCCTGCCTCCGCACTACCGTGACGTGGTCGTGCTCTGCGACCTCACCGGCGTGGAATACGCCGCGGCCGCGCGGGAGCTCGGGCTGCCCATCGGCACCGTGCGCTCGCGCCTGGCCCGGGCGCGGACGCTGCTGGCACGCAAGCTCGCTCCGGGCAGCGCCACGCGCGGTTGGAGAAGCCTGCTATGGGGATGGAGCCTGTGAGCACCGACGACGTGCGCGCCGCGCTGGCCGCGCTGGCCGCGCTGGCCGCCGAGCTCGAGCGCGACTCGCCGCGGACGCACGGTGAGGAGGACCTGCGGCGGGCGTTTCGGGCCGGCCGGTCCGCACCGCCGCGCCGATCCCGCCGGGCGTGGCCGCTCGTCCTGGCGGCCGCCGGGCTGGCCGCGGTTGGCTTCGCCCTGATGCGACCGGCGACGCCGCCGCCGTCGCCCGCAGCGGCCACCGCCGCGGAGGCCGATCTCGTCTTCGCGTTGCGCCCCGGCGAGTCGGCTCTCGATCTCGAGGGCGGACAGCTCGTGCGCGTGCGGGTCTCGTCGGACGTGCTCCGGGCGATGGGCGTGGCCGTCGGCGATCGGGCGGCGGCGGACGTGGAGGCGGACGTGCTCGTGGGATACGACGGCGTGGCGCGGGCGGTCCGCGTCGCGCGGTCGGGCCGTGTCGACTGACGGGATCGGAGGAAAGTGATGCTGACGCAAAGGATGCTGGCGGCCTTCTTCGCGCTGGGCGCGGGATCGGTGGCGGCGCAGGAGATGCCGCCGCCCCCCGGCCGCGCCGGATTCTTCGTGCACCGCGCGGGCGTCGAGCTGAGCGGGCCGCCCGACGTGATGTTCCTCGGCGGCCACGGCGCCTTCGAGCGCGAGGTCGTGAAGGGCGCGCCGTTCACCGCCGATACCGTCACCGAGATCGCGCAGACTCTGGCCGACGGGAACCGCCTCGTCCGGAAGACCACCGGCCGCATGGCCCGCGACAACGAAGGCCGCGTCCGCCGCGAGCAGACGCTGGCCGCGATCGGCGGGCTGCTCGCCGGGCCCGAGCCGCCGCGTTTCGTGGTGATCCACGACCCCGTCGCGAAGCAGGTCTTCTTCGTGCACGACGACGTGCAGCGAGCGGTGCGCCTCCCGCGCGACGACGGTGGCCCTCCGGGACCGGACGGGCCGCGCGGGGACTTCTTCCACAAGCGCATCGACGGCCCCGCGCCGCTGCCCGAGCCGACCTCGGAGGCGCTGGGCACGCGCGACATCGAGGGCCTCCGCGCGGAAGGCTCGCGCCAAACGCTCGTGCTCCCCGCCGGCCACATCGGCAACGAGAAGCCGATCGAGGTCGTCTCCGAGCAGTGGCGGTCGGTCGAGCTCGACGTGATGGTGCGGACGCGCTACCAGGACCCGCGCTTCGGCGTCACGGAGTATCGGCTGGAGAACGTGCAGCGGGGAGAGCCGGACCCGTCGCTGTTCCAGGTTCCCGCGGGCTACAAGATCGACGACGGGCCGGGCGGCTTCGGTTTCAGACGAAACAAACGGTGATCGCCCCCAGCAGGGCGGCGATGAAGACGAGGAGGCGCGCGAGCGGGAACCCCGTCGGCTGAGCGGCGGCGATGCCGGCCAGGGCCGCCGACAGCGCGTGCATCGCCGGTGTACTCGCGTACGTACCGTCGCGTTCCCACGCCCATTGCCCCACAGCCAGCAGGGCCACGATGCCGAGGGCAGCGGCCAGCGAGGCCAGGTGCGCGCCTTCCGGCTCCGATCGCACGGTAGAGGCGCGCCCGTCCGCGTGAAGCCAGGCCGCGCCGAGCGCGAGCAGCCACGTCGCCGCCGCCACCCCGGCGCCGGTGGCCGCCAGCTCGGCGGCGGGCACACCGTCGAACGCGCTGGCCTCTTTCACCATGAGCCCGCTGGCGATGATCCCGAGACCCGCCGCCAGCAGCAGCGCCCGGCGGCCGAGAGAAACCGCGTGCCGGCTCGCGCCGCGCGTGAGTCGATCCGCTGCGAGCAGCAGCGTGCCCGCCAGCGCCGCCAACAACAGAAGGCCCAGCACGAGCCCTACGCCCGGCAGCTCGACCCCCGACGCCACAAACCGCCAGCCGAGGACGGTGCGATCGGCCCCGGCCACGAGCAAGACCACGAGCAGCGTGCCGGCGGCGAGGGCGAGCGACACGCGGCCGCGCCCCGCGGGCTGCCTCCACAGGCCGTGGCTCAGCGCGATCAGGACGGCGGCCAGGGCGACGGTCAGCATCACCAGCGCCACCGACACGCGCGACGGCCCACGCAAGGCCGCGTAGACCACGAGACCGGCGATCGGCGCCGCCGCCGTGAGCCAGGCCAGACGCGGTACGGCGAGGTAGCGCCGCCATCCGACGAAGAGGCCCGCCATCGCGACGAACGCACCACCCGCGGCGAGCCACACCCCCGGCTCGTCGTGGACGCCGATCACGAGCTCGGGGTCGGGCAGGACACCGCGGAGCGAGAAGCGCCAGCCGATCTCGGGCACGTCGTGGATGCCGGGCATCGACTGCAGGACCAGCACCCGCCACGGCCGGTCCCCGCGCTGCACGTGGAGCAGGGCCGCCGGGTTGCGCGGCTCCTGGGAGCGCGTGAACGGCTGGTTCTTGTCGTCGAGGGCGAAGTCGGGAAAGTAGCGCTCGAGGGCGATCTCGAGGCCCTCGACTGTCGCCGGTTCGTCCCTCGCGATTTCCACAGTCCGCGTCGTGTCCTCGCGCGCCAGGCCGATGACGAGGCGCGAGTGCAGCACGCGCCGCTCCCAGCCGAGACGGAAGCGCCCCACCGCAACCGCACCGTCCGGCGCGAGCCGCTCCCTCCGCGTGGCGCCGCGCTCGTCCACGGCGAGGGTGGCCTCCTCGTCCGTGATCGTCTCGACCGCGACCGTGGCCTCGAGGGGGCGCAGGCCCAGCCGGCGTTGCGCCGGCCCCGTCTCCTCGAAACGCTGCCGGCCCTCGCCCGCCCGCAGCGACAGCTCACCCTGGTGGCCCCGCAGCGCGTCGTATCCGACGGCGCCGGCCATCATCGCGACCCCCAGGGCGACGACGGCGGCGCCGAGATCGGCCAGCCCGCGGAGGATCGCTGCCACCACGAACAGAAGCGCGAGCAGGACGACGGCGCCGACGCCGCTGGTCTCCTGCCGGTAAGGGGCCATCGCCGGGTGCGCGGCCAGCGCCAGCAGCAGCGCGCACACCGCCACTCCGCCCGGCGAGCCGAGCAGCTTCATCGCGGCGAGCCCGTCAGGTCGATGTCGGCCTCGAACGCCAGGGTGTGAAGGACGCGAATGGGCAGGCCGGCCACATTCGAGGGCGAGCCGGTCACGCTCTCGACGAAGAGGGCGCCGCGGCCGTCGATGTGATAGGCGCCGGCCTTGTCCATGGGCTCGCCGGTCGCGACGTACCACTCGATCTCGGCGTCCGTCATCGCGGCGAAGCGCACCGTGGTGCGATCGACGGCGGAGCGCACGCGCCCGCCGGAGGCGAGGGCGAGGCCGGTGAGGACCTGGTGATCGCGCCCCGCCAGCGAACGCAGCATCGCCGCCGCCTCTTCGGGTGTGGCGGGCTTGCCGAGCACGGCCCCGCCGGCCACCACCACGGTGTCGGCCCCGAGAATCGGCAGCAGCGTCTCGCGGCGGGCGACGGCCTGGGCCTTCTCGCAGGCCAGGCGCTCGGCGGCCCGCGCCGGATCCTCGCCCGCGACCAGCGTCTCGTCGACCTCGGAGACCACCACGCGGAACGGCACCCCGAGCGCGCGCAGGATGAGGGCGCGGCGGGGTGAGGCGGAGGCGAGGATGAGGCGTTCGTTCATGGGCGCCGGAAGATCGCGATCGTCCGCGAGACGAGCACGCTGGGGCCCTCGGTCTGTTTGAGCACCAGCTCGTCGGCGCCGTGGATCTGCCGCGCCTCCTTCTGGCTCGCGACCGCCGCGCGCGTATAGAGAAGGATGGGGATGTCGACCCACTCCATCGTGGCCTTGATCATGTTGATGACGTCCTTTCCGCCCATGGCCCCGCCCATCTCCAGCTCGATGGCGATGACGTCGGGCTTCTCGGCGGCGATGGCGGCCAGCGCCGCGTTGCCGTCGTCGACGGTCCGTACCGGGACTTCAGCGGCCGTGAGAGCGGCCACGGCGTCCTTCGTGCTCGCCGGGTCGTCGTCGACCAGCAGGACCGTTTTGCGCCGCCGGCTCCGAACGGGTGGCACAGGCCGCGGCGGTGCCTCGTCGGGACCGTCATTGTTGCCGAGATCGAACGTGACGGGCGGCGGCTCTGACGCTCGGCGCGATTCGAGCCGGCCGAGGATCTGCTCCTGCAGCGCCCGGATGCTGCGCAGCTCCGCGATCACCGCCTCCAGCCCCGGAATCGGCGGCGCCACCGGCGCGGGCGTGGCCACTGGAGGCCGAGGCTTCGGAGGAGGAGGTGGCGGTGGTGCCGCGGGAGGAGGCGGCGCCGGCGCGTGAGGCGCCGCCGGCCCGGGAGCCGGCGGGCGCGCGCGCAGCTTCACGCCGCACTGCGTACACGCGACGATCCCCTGCGCGTCGGGAACGGCATTGATGAGGGCACTGCACTTGGGGCAACGGAACGAGGGCACTCAGGTCTCCCGTGAGGAACGGACGAAGTCGCAGTATAGCGGTAGAGTGAGGGAGATGCGCCCTACCCGCCCGCGACGCACGCGCGGCCCCGCGCCCGCCACCAGTGGCGCTCGCGATCTCGCGAGCCAGCTCTTCGGCCGCAAGCCGGAGCATGTCCTCCTGCTGCTGCGCGCGGCCTGGCCGGCCGTGGTCGGGCCGGAGCTGGCCCGGCGCACCCAGGTCGTCGGCCTGGAAGGACGCACGCTGCGCGTGCGCGTGCCGGATGCCGGCTGGCGCAAGGTGCTACACCGCATGAACCGCGACATCTTGACGCGTCTGTACACGATGGTGGGCGGCCTGGCCCCGACCGCGCTCGGCTTGCAGGAAGGACAGGTCGTAGGTGCGCCGGCACCGAAGGCGGCCGATGCCCGCGCCCTGCCGCCGGCGGAGGTCACCGCCACGATCCGCGCCGCCGCCGACGTCATCGGCGACCCCGAGCTGCGCGAGCGCTTCGCGGCCAGCGCCGCGCTCTATCTGCGAAGGCACGGCGGTGCGTGACGCGGTGATCCTGTCGGCGGCCCGTGTGCCCACCGGCAAGTTCCTCGGCAGCCTGAAGTCGTTCAGCGCCACGCAGCTCGGCGCCATCGTGGTACGAGAGGCGGTGGCCCGCGCCGGTGTCCCGCCGGCACGCGTCGACGAGGTCATCCTCGGCAACGTCGTCTCCGCCGGCGTCGGCCAGGCGCCCGCGCGACAAGCCCTGATCCACGGGGGCCTCCCGCCGTCGGTGGCGGCCCTGACCATCAACAAGGTCTGCGGCTCCGGCTTGAAGGCGGTGATGCTCGCGCAGCAGGCGATCGCCACCGGGGAGGCCGACATCGTGGTGGCGGGCGGCATGGAGTCGATGTCGAATTGTCCGTACCTGCTCGCGAAGGCTCGCGAGGGCCTCCGCCTCGGCCATGCCCAGCTCGTCGACTCCATGATCCACGACGGCCTGTGGGATTCCTTCGGCGACATGCACATGGGTTGCACCGGCGAGATCGTCGCGGAGAAGTACCGCATCAGCCGCGAGGAGCAGGATGCGTACGCGGTGGAAAGCCATCGCAAGGCCGTCGCCGCCATCGACTCCGGAGCGTTCCGCGACGAGATCGTGCCGGTGGCGATCCCGGGCGCCAAAGGTGCAACGACGACGCTCGACGTGGACGAGACTCCTCGGCGCGACACCTCGCTCGAGGCCCTCGCCAGGCTCAAGCCGGCGTTCAAACCCGACGGGACCGTCACCGCCGGCAACTCCCCGGGGGTCAACGACGGTGCCGCCGCCCTCGTCGTCACCTCGCGCGAGATCGCGCAGCAGCTCGGCCGCAAGCCGATGGCGCGCATCGTCGCGCAGTCGACCTCGGGGGTCGAGCCCTCGCTCGTCATGATGTCGCCCGTCGAAGCCGTGCGGAAGCTGTGGAAGAAGACGGGCTGGAGCCCCGCCACCGTCGATCGGGTCGAGCTGAACGAGGCCTTCGCCGTGCAATCGATCGCCGTCACCCGCGAGCTCGAGCTCGACCCGGCGAAGGTGAACGTCCACGGCGGCGCCGTCGCCCTCGGCCACCCCATCGGCGCGAGCGGTGCCCGGGTACTGACGACACTGCTCTACGCCCTGCGGCGCCACGGCAAGAAGCGGGGCGTGGCCACCCTGTGTCTCGGCGGCGGCAACGGCGTCGCCCTGGCCGTCGAGCTCGAGTAGGTGACCGTCCGCCTCGACGTGTGGCTCGACGTCGCGTGCCTGTTCAAGACCCGCAGCGAAGCCCAGACGGCCATCCGCGGCGGCAAGGTCGAGGTGAACGGTCAGGCGACCAAGCCGCACAAGCTCATCAAGATGGGCGACGAGATCCGCATCTCCCGCGGCGGCGGCCGGAAGCAGATCCTGATCGTGCAGGGCGTGGCGGAGGTTCACGTGCCGAAGGCGGAGGCGCGGAAGCTCTATCAGGACCGCACCCCGCCGCCGACCCAGGACGAGCTCGACCGCCGCGCCTTCGAGCGCGCGTACCCGCGGCCGCTCACCGCCCCCAACCGCCGCGATCAGCGCGCCCTGCGCCGGCTCAAGGGGCGGACGGACTGAACTTCGCCAACGGACCGGTAGTTTTGAGTTTTGAGTCGTGAGTTTTGAGTGGGCAACGAGCCGTTCACCGACACCGGACCACCGCGCACCGATACGACCGTGACCGCGGGGCCGCGGCTTCGTATCGTGCTCATGGAGGCCACGAATGGCGCATGAGCGGCTGGAGGCAACCGAAACGGAAACGCTGGTGCTACCGGTGACCGATCTGGACGGGCGCGTCCTCCAATACGCGCGGCTCGGCCTGCGGGTCGTGCGCCACGATTCCGGGCGCGCCCTCGTCGAGCTGCCGTGCGGGATCGTGCTCGTGCTGGTGGAGCAGTCGGTGCGTCCGCGCAGACGCCCGGCCCGCCCGCGACGCGTTACACTCTCGGCGTGATGTACTGTCGAAACTGCGGCAAGGACGTCCATCCGCAAGCCGTGGCCTGCCCCGGCTGCGGTGTACCGCCCCTGGTCGAGACGAGGTTTTGCCAGAGCTGCGGCAAACCCACTCAGCCGAATCAAGTGCTGTGCACGCAGTGCGGCGTGGCCCTCGTCGCGCGCGGCAGCGGCAGTGGCAGCGCCGACGCGGCCAATTCGAAGAAGGTCGCCGCAGGCGTCCTGGCCATCCTCCTGAACTGTCTCGGCATCCACAAGTTCTATCTGGGCTACACCGCCGAGGGCGTCATCATGCTCGTGGCGAGCCTCGCCGGCGGGATCCTCCTGTGCGGCTTGCCGACGATCGTCTTCAGCGTGATCGGTCTCGTCGAGGGCATCATCTACCTGACGAAGTCCGACGACGAGTTCGAGCGCGTCTACATCCAGGGCCGCCGCGGCTGGTTCTAGGGGAACCTCCTGCCGATATAATGGGAAGCTCCCGTATCGGCAAGGAGATCTGATGTCGCGCTACACCCGCCTGCAGACCTTGAACGCGATGCACGAAGTCGGCCTGGTGCCCGTCTTCTATCACGCCGACCCCGAGGTCGTGATCAGCGTCGCCAAGGCCTGCGTGAAAGGCGGCGCCCGCCTCATCGAGTTCACGAACCGCGGGGACTTCGCGTACGAGGTCTTCCGCGAGCTCGAGAAGTTCTGCAGCAAGGACCTCAAGGAGATGATCACCGGCGTCGGCTCGATCGTCGACGCGGGCACGGCGTCGCTGTACATCAACAACGGGGCGAACTTCGTCGTGGGCCCGCTGCTGAACGCCGACGTGGCCAAGGCCTGCAACCGGCGGAAGGTCCCGTACTCCCCCGGCTGCGGCAGCGTCACCGAGATCGGGCAGGCCGAGGAGCTGGGCGTGGAGATCGTGAAGATCTTCCCCGGCGCCGAGGTCGGCGGCCCCGCCTTCGTCGAGAACGTCAAGGGGCCATGCCCCTGGACGTCCATCATGCCCACGGGCGGCGTCGAGCCCACCGAGGACTCGCTCGCGCGCTGGTTCAAGGCGGGCATCGTCTGCGCCGGCATCGGCAGTAAGCTCATCACCAAGGAGCTGCTGGCCGCCAAGGACTACGACGGCCTCGCGAAGAACGTCGAGAAGACGATCGCCATCATCAAGAAGCTGAAAGGCAACCGCTAACCGTCGACTGTCAACTGTCAACTGTCAACTGTCGACTGTCGACTCTGAAGGGGGCAACCCCGTGAGCATCCACAACGTCTTCGTCCTCGGCGCGGGGACCATGGGCAGCGGCATCGCCCAGGTCTTCGCCCAGCTCGGCTTCAAGGTGGCGCTCTGCGACCGCGACGGCGCCGCCCTCGAGCGCGCGCAGGCGGGCATCGACCGCAGCCTGACCAAGCTCGAAGACGCCGGAAAGATCGAGCCCGGCGTCCGCGAGGCCGCGCGCATCCGCATCAGCGTCACGAGCGACATCGACGAGGCCAGCACCGCCGACTTTGCCGTGGAAGCGGTGCCCGAAGCTCTGGATCTCAAGCTGCAGGCCTTCCGCGATCTCGACCGCGTGGCCCCACCCCATACGATCCTGGCCACGAATACGTCGTCGCTGTCGATCACGCGTCTGGCCGCGGCCACGAGGCGGCCAGACAAGGTCATCGGGATGCACTTCATGAACCCGGTGCCGCTCATGGCCCTGGTCGAGGTCATCCGCGGGACCGCCACCTCGGACCCCACCACGAAGACAGTGATGGACCTGGCGCGCGGCCTGGGCAAGACGCCGGTCGAGGTGAAGGACTACCCCGGCTTCGTCGCCAACCGCGTGCTGATGCCGATGATCAACGAGGCGGCGTTCGCCGTCTTCGAAGGCGTGGCCAAGCCGGAAGACATCGACACCGTGATGAAGCTGGGCATGAACCACCCGATGGGCCCGCTGGCGCTGGCGGACTTCATCGGGCTGGACGTGTGCCTGTCCATCCTGCAGGTCCTGCACGAGGGCCTGGGCGACAAGTACCGCCCATGCCCCCTGCTGCGGCGGCTGGTCGATGCCGGCTGGCTCGGCCGCAAGACCGGCCGGGGCTTCTACACGTACTGAGAAAGCCATGGCCGACGACTGGGCCTTTCCGGAAAACCTCCGCCCCGACCCGCGGCAGGTGCGCTTCGACCTCGAGGCGGCGGTCGACGGCGTGGTCGCGCTGCGTGCGGAGATCCCGCCGGACGCGTTCACCGCGTCCATCCTCGGGACCCTGCGCTCAGGCAACGGCATCGTGATCGACGACGGCCTCGTGCTCACCATCGGCTACCTCATCACCGAGGCCCACACCGTCTGGCTGACGACCAACGACAGCCGCGTCGTGCCGGCCCACCCGCTCGCCTACGACCAGGCCACCGGCTTCGGGCTCGTGCGCGCGCTGGGAAGCCTCGACCTGCCCGCGCTCGCTCGCGGGCGGACGGCGGCCACGGACATCGGCGACGACGTCTTCGTCCTCGGCCACGGCGGGCAGCCGCACGCGCTCAAGGCCACCGTCATCGCCAAGCGCGAGTTCGCCGGCTACTGGGAATACGTGCTCGACGAGGCGCTCTTCACCGCCCCCGCCCACCCGCAGTGGGGCGGCGCCGCGCTCGTGAGTACGGACGGGCGCGTGCTCGGCGTCGGCTCCCTGCTCGTGGGAGAACGCGTGGGCGACCAGACGATCCAGGGGAACATGGTCGTGCCCATCGATCTGCTGGAGCCGATCCTGGCCGACATGCTGCGTCTCGGACACGCGAATCGCCCGCCTCGGCCGTGGCTCGGCATGTACACGGCGCAAGAGGACGACGTGCTCATCGTCGGCGGACTGGCCGAACGCGGCCCGGCCGAGGACGCCGGCGTCCAGGTCGGCGACGTCGTGCTCGAGGTCGCGGGCCAGCGCCCGTCTGGCCTCGCCGATCTGTTTCGCAAGGTCTGGCGATTGGGTGATGCCGGCGTCGAGGTCCCCCTCACCGTCGCGCGCGACGAGGGACCTACCCGCCTGCGGTTGCGATCCGCCGACCGCAACGACTTCTTGAAGAAACCGCGACTCCACTAGCCCCGCCGCGAACCGTCTCAAGTTGGTCAATACGGGCCATCATCGCCGTCCGCGGAGGTGTAGCCTCGAGATGTCGGAGTCTCTGGAGGAGGCCCTCAATGGCGAAAACCCTCATGACGGTTCGCTGGCCCAGGGTTATCGGCGTGATGGCGCCCATTCCGATCCTTTGGCTGCTCATGGCCGCGTCGCCGGCGACGGTTGCGCTATGGCTGGTCCTGGCGATCCTGGTGGTCCTGGCGTCCTCGATGCTGGCGGGGACGCTGCAGATCCGGTGGGACCGGACGACGCGGACGATGAGCGATGTGATCGACGATGTCGACGCGGAACCCCCGCCGATCACCGTGCGCGCGACGAGCGCCGTGTCCAGGCCCCGCCGCGATCGAGGCCGGTCGTGACGCTGTCGCGGCGCCTCGAAGACTATCTGCGCCAGCAGGGCGTACCCTACGTCGAGCAGGCCAGCCACCCGCTCGGCACCGGCATGGCCAAGGTGGTGGCGGTGCGTGACCGCAAGGGCGATTGGCTCCTCGCCGTGCTTCCGGCAATGCAGGACCTCGATCTCGACGCCCTCGCCGTGGCTTCCGGGACGAACCACCTGCGGCTGGCGTCCGCACACGACAAGATCCGGCGGTTCGGGGCGGACGCGCCGACACCCTTCGCCGCCCTGGCCGGCGTGCCGATCTATGTCGACCATGGGTTCGGCGATTGGTCGCACATCTATTTCGACACCGACGACCATGCCAGCGTGATCGCCATCCGCCTGCGCGATTATGTGCGGGTGGCTCGCCCTTCCATCGGCCGATTCGCGCGGCCGGCCTAGGACACGCCCGCGCGAACGGGGCGGCGCCGGGGCACCATGCCCATCCGCGTCAGTGCCTCTGCGGCCAGGAAGCGGATGCTCGGAAGCGGGCTCATCATGGCCGCGAGGAGAGCAGGCACGGCGGGCCGGCCGATGCTGACGAGCGCGCTGGCTGCGGCACTCCTCACGAGCCCGTCCGTGTCGTCGAGGGCGATGATCAGCGCGTCCACGGTGGGTGCCGCCGCCGGCCCGAGCTCGACGAGACCCAGGGCCGCCCTCCACCGCAGGTCGGCGTCACCGTCCCGAAGATCGCCGACGAGCCGCACGAGCCGGTCGTCCGCTCGGTACAACTCTCCCATCGCCTCGCGGATGGCCGTGGCCATCGCGGCGGCGGTGGCGAAACGGTCCTCCGGGCGAATGGCGAGGGCACGGAAGAGCACCGGCAACACCGGAGCAGGAACCTCCGCCTCGAGCCACCCCAAGCCGGGCAGCCGGCCGGTCAGCCGCTCGAGGAACACGAGCCCCAGCGAGTAGATGTCGCTCCGCGGGTCGACGATCTGCCCCGACGACTGTTCAGGGCTCATGTAGTCGCGGGTGCCCCACAAGGCGCCGCTCGTCGCCGCCGCCAGCAGCGGAGCGATGCCGAAGTCCACGAGACGGACGACGCCGTCCGCGTCCACCATGACGTTGGACGGCCGCAGGTCACCGTGGACGCAACCGGCGTCGTGGATGGCCGCGAGCCCGCCGCAGATCTGCAGCGCCATGCGGCACGCGGCGTCCGCGCGTTGGAGCGGCGTGCCAGACTCCGCTCCGACCGCGCGCAGGCCCTCGCCGCCGACGAGCTCCGTCACGATGTAGCGCAGGCCGTCATGCGCGCCGTACTCGTAGACGCGGCCGACATGCGGGTGGTGGACGCGCCGGACCATCTTGATCTCGGCGCGTACGAGCGAATCGTTCTCCGGGGTCGCACCGCCTGGCTCCTGCCGTATCGTCTTGAGCACGACCGTCTCGTGGCGCTCACGATCGAACGCCTGGTAGGCGGTGCCCATGCCGCCGTGGCCGAGGACGGCCTGGATCTCATAGCGGTCGTCCAGGACCGTCTCGGCCTCCGGCTCTACGGCTAGCGCCACGCCAGGACTTTCTGGAACACACCCAGCGCCCTCAAGAGGGCGATGAGCAGCGCGGCGCCCAGGATTCCGACGACCCAGCTGCCCACACCGTCGTGGACCGGCAGCCCCAACGCCACCGCGATGGAGCCGCCCAGGAACGACCCGATGACGCCGACGACGACGTTGGCCAGGATCCCCATTTGCGCATTGGTCTTCATCAGGATGCTGGCCAGCCAACCGATGAGGCCGCCGATGATGATCGCCACGATCAGATTCATGAGTTCTCCTTGTGGTTCGACTCGCTACGACGAGAGCGCCACTCGCATCCGCATGTGCCGCAACACGGAGCTCAGGCTCAGCAGCCCCGAAAGGCGGCCGTCCTCCACGACAAGGAGCCGTTGCGCTCCAGTACGGGCCATCCTGGCCATGGCATCGACCAGCGGCTCGCCGGCCCCGGCGATGAGGTCCTCTCCGAGAGGCGTCATCACCGCCTGCACCGTCGTGCGCTGCCGCTCTTCGGGAGAGATGGCCAGGACGACGGGGAGGGACAGGAGACCGACGACTTGCTCCCCGCGAATCGCGGGGTAGCTCTGGTAGCCACCGCGCAGGAACCGCTCGGGCACCAGCTCGGAAAGGGCGACATGCGCGGGAACGGTGGCCACCTCGGTGAGCATCGCGTCACGTACGGCGAGGCCGCGCACACCCTCGCGCAATCGCAGGCGCGCGTAAATGTCGATGGCGGCGTCCCTCAAGAAGAGGCCGGCGACGACGAAGGCGAGGGCGGCGATCGTGTCGCCCTCGACCAGGCGGAGGATACCGAAGAAGACGATACCCAGCGCCAGGACCGCGCCGGCGGCCGAAGCGGCCTGCGTCGCACGACTCGCCTTTTCGCTCATCGCCCCCGCCTCCTCATGGCCCCGCCCCCGGCCTGGGCCTTTTCGCCCGCGCGCGTCAGACGGATGGCGCGTCGCTTCCGTTTCCCTCTTTTCGCTCCACGCCCCCGGCGAGCGCGGACGCCGCCTCGCCGACGCGGTGCGCGGCTTCGTCCCAGGCCTGCTCACCGCGAGTGACGACGCGGTCCCGGAACCCGCGGGCGGAGTCGGCGCCGCCCTTCAGCCGGCTCGCCATCATCTGGCGGGTGGCCTTGCCGGACTGCGGAGCCAGGAGCAGGCTGAGGCCCGCCCCCGCCACGCCGCCGGCCAGAAAACAGATGACCGAAGACAGATACAGCGACCTTTCATTCATCAATCCTCCTCGTGTACTGATACACATTCGACACTACTCACGGCTGTGAATTCCGTCTGTGCAATTGCGCTCATGACCGAGCGATACCCGGCGCGTCAGCGCAGGCTGGACGTTCGCCGCGCCTCGTCACGCCACTGGCCGTTCGCGTATATGGCCACCTCGACGCGCCGATTCTGCCGCCGGCCGTCGTCCGTCCCGTTGGAGGCGATCGGCTCCGTCTCGCCGCGCCCGCGGCTCTCGACCCGCGACGTCGCCACCCCGACCGACGCGAGGAAGTCCTCGGCCGAGCGCCCGCGCCGCCCCGAGAGCTCCTGGTTGTAGGAATTGCTCCCGTCGGAGTCGGTATGGCCCACGATCATCACGTTGGTGCGGGGCTCGGCCTGCAGGCTGTCGGCCAGCTTGCGGAGGTTGGACCGCGCCTCGGAGGTCAGCTCCGCCGAATCGAACGTGAACAGGATCCCCGAGTCGAAGGTGACGGCAATGCCCTCACCGACGCGGGACACCTGGGCGCCTTCGAGGTCTTTGGAGAGCTGCACGGCCTGGCCGTCCATGCGATTGCCGATGACGGAGCCGGCCACGCCTCCCACGATGGCACCGATGATCGCCCCGCGCGCGGTGGATCCCGTCTGATGGCCGACGATGGCCCCGACGATGCCCCCTCCGGCGGCGCCCGCCCCGGTGCCCTTCTTCTGCTTGTCCCCCCAGCTCGCACAGCCGTACGTGCTGGCAAGCAGGGCGGTGAGCGTCACTTTTGCGACGAAGTCGTGTTTCATAGTTTCTCTCCTCATAGAGTCATTCCAGACTAGACGTCCGCACGTGCGCCGTCTGCTCAATGGGGCTCATCGCGCGATTGTGCAATCGAGAACAGCCATCGCCATGCCCGCGCGCGATGATCGAGCTTCCGGATCCCTCTAG
>Ga0075429_100002125_pt1 | contig 16535 bp, 14 predicted proteins | sample RhiMetdeltSRZDD3_FD_75295 | JGI IMG/M metagenome (GOLD analysis project Ga0075429, IMG submission 75295) | Populus rhizosphere microbial communities from Tennessee, USA - Rhizosphere MetaG P. deltoides SRZDD3 | ecosystem: Host-associated > Plants > Roots > Rhizosphere > Soil | place: USA... | reverse complement strand
GGATGGGGCGTGGTCGCCGCCCATGGCATCCAGGGCGATAACGACGGCCATCAGAGGGTCTTGACCTCGATGACCTCACGGCCCTTGTAGAAACCACAGTGCGGGCAGACGCGGTGCGGCAGCTTGCGCTCATGGCACTGAGGGCACTCCGAGGCAGCGGGAGTCGGCAGCGCGTCATGTGCCCGCCGCCTGTCGCGCCGGGCCTTGGAATGGCGCCGTTTAGGATTGGGCATTTGGAGCTCCTTTCATCTTCAGGTTCGAGCGGTCGCTTCGCAGCGGCAGGCCTCGAGGTTCAAGTTCGTGCCGCAGCCCGGGCAAAGACCTCGGCATCCCTCCCCGCACAGGGGCTTCATCGGGAGCGAAAGATAAATCTGCTCTGCGACAAGATTGTTCACATCCAGCCGGCCATCTGGATCCAGAAACGCCACATCCAAATCGTCCCTGGAGATCTGGAGCTCCATTCCCTCCGGACCCGCCTCCCCCGGCCCGGGCAGGTAGATCAGGTCGAACTCGCGGTCGACCGGCAGCGCGTACGGCTCGAGACAGCGCGAGCAGGGAACGAATGCCGTGGCGACGAACCGACCGGCGCATTTCATCCCACCGCGGGCTGGGATCAGCCTCGCCTTCAATGCGGCGGCCGCGACACCGATTTCTTGGCCGCCTTCGTAGTCCAGCGGGCCGATCTGGGGGTGCAACTCAAGCTGAAGACCCTCGGGCTTGAGATCGCCCGCTTGAACGAACACCCCGTATCCTCCGGAAATAGCGACCGATTATAGCACCGGGTCGTGGGGCGTCAATTCAGGGTGCCAGCTCAGGAGGGGGACCCCCTGCCGCGGGCGCCGCGCGAGCTGCATGCCTTGAGGGCCGCCTTGGCGCCGGCATGGGTTGGGAGGATTTCGAGGGCCTTCTCGAACTGCTTGCGGGCCCTGATGTCGAGCCCCTGGCTCTTGTAGAACGTCCCGAGCGCCACGTGATACTCGGCGTTCCAGGGGTCCAGCTCGCAAGCCCGGGTGAAGGCCATCTCGGCCATCTTCTGCCATTTCGTGTTGGGATTCTTGGCGAGCGCCTCGGCCATCAGCGCATGGTACGGGGCCGAATCGACGTTGTACCGGATGGCGAGCTGACAGAACTGGATGGTGTTGTGGTAGTCCTTTTCGTGGAAGTACTCCCTGGCCTTCTGGTAATACTTCTCCGCCAGGCGCACGCCCTCGTCATGGGATGCCTGCGCCTCGGTCTTCACCATCTCGCGCCGCACGATCAGCTCGTCGGGATTGATCTCGGAGACCGGGATCTCCGACGCGCCCCTGAGGCCGGCGCGCTCCAGCCGTTCAACCTGCAGCTTCAGGAAAGCCTCCGTGAGGCGGTTTTCGATCAGCCCCAGCTCCTTCTTGTATTTCTCACGCACGCGCTCGGAGAACTTCCCCTTTCGAAACCTTCCCCTGGCCTGCTCGAAGGCCTGCTGGACGACGTGCAGCTCCGCCTCGGGATCCACTCCCAGTACCTCGGCGTTGCTCTGCCCCACCATGCGCGCCGCCGTCTCCTTGATGAGGCTCGACTCGCGGTCTTCGCGCGAAGACGACTCGTTGTGTCCCTGCACGATCTCGCGCAGGCTGAAGGGGCCCTGATTCACAGGAGGCACGAACTCGACGATGCCGAGCACCGCGAGCCCATAGATGAACTGGAGGGACTCATCCTCCTCGCCGGTCGGCAGCACCATCGCGATCTCCTCCATCCGCATCGAGCCGTCGATCCGGGAGAGGATGTAGCCATGGTGAGGCTTGAGCGCGAGCCGGTGCACAGGCAGGAACAGCTTCTCGCTGATGCGCACGCGGCCGGGCAGCTTCAGCAGGATCTCCTTGAGCGGCGCGAAGTGCGTCATCTTTCCAATCCCCTTCAGGATGCACTCGAAGGTGAAGAGGATGTCCGGATCGAAGAAGTCGAGCGTCGATTGCTGCGTCCGAAACTCGTACGTGCCGCTGGGCCAGGAGAAGGCCCTGATGACGCAGCCTTCCACCAGCGAGCGGATGGCCGGCGCGAGAGCTTCCTTGGTGAGAATCCTTTTGCTCACCATGCGCGACGCCACGTCCAGCGGTGTCGACCCCGTGTTCTTGAGCTTGCTCAGGGTCGAGGGCGGCAGCGCGTTGGTGGCCTCGAGAAAGGCGTCCAGGTTGTCCAGCGGGTCGGTGCCCTCGGCGAAGAAGAGCATGCCCCGATCGAAATGGAGCGTCAACGATCGGCCGGCCGGCTCCCTGATCTCGATCGCCCCGGTCGATTCCTGGAAGTACAGGTCCCGCAGGATTTCGGCCAGGTAATGAGAGGTGTAATGCCCGCTCATGGACTGTTCGCGCTCCCCGCCGGCTGGCGCCCGCCGGTCCGTGGGGTCAATATATAGACGACTCAGCGGAGCGTCCACGTCATGAGAACGGCGGCAAATATGCGACCAACTCACCTGATTTCAATGGCTTTCATGATTCTCGCCGCCGCTCCGGCTCTGGCTGGATCCGCCGGGCCGGACGTGGGGCCGGGTCTGGAGGCGCTGCGCAGTGGTCGGTTCGACGAAGCCGGGGCGCGGTTCGTCCAGCTGAGCCTCCAGGAGCCCGGAGCGCCCGAGGGACCGTTCTACGAGGCGTTCCAGACCTGGTGGAGGCTCATCGACAGGTCTGCCGATGCCGCGCTTCGGCTGGCCATGGAGCAGCGTCTGGCGGAGTCGGCCCGCCGCGCGCGGGCGATGGAGAGCTCAGACGACGCCGACCTGCGGCAGCGGGGCCTGGTTTTTCTGGGCGTCTCGCTCCTGATCGATGCCCAGTCCAAGGCCGCCCGGGGCGCCCATTTCAGCGCCGCCGGCCAGGCACGGCAGGGACATCGGGCCCTGAGCCGGGCCGTGGCCGAGCGGCCGGCGGACGCCGACGCGCTGTTCGCCATGGGAACCTACAACTATTATGCGGACCATCTTCCGGCCTTCGTGAAGGGTCTGCGATTCCTGCTGCTGATTCCAGGTGGAGACTCGGCTGCAGGGATCCATCAGCTGGAACGCGCCGGAGCGGAAAGCCGCCTGTTCGGCGTCGAGTCGCTGGTCCTGCTCGCCCACATCTTCTCGGGCAGCTACGAGGAGGACTATGCCCGCGCGCTCGGCTACCTCGACAGGGCAGTCTCCGCCACGAGCGGGTCTCCGATGGTTTCGCTCGCCCGCGCCGACTTGCTGTACAAGATGGGACGGCTGGCGGAGGCTGCCGAGGTCTCGCGCTTGTCCCTCGAGAAGACGACGAAAGCCGACGACTACCCTTCTCAGCTTGTCCGCGCGCTCGCCTTCAGGCTCGCGGCCTGCCGCGTGAAGCTGCGCGATCCGTTGGCCGCGCTGCGCGGAATGGACGAGACGCTCGCGGGCAATCTACCCGAGACCGAAGTGGAGCAGAAACGATGGCTGACCCTCTGGGGCGAGGCGGCGCATGACGTTGGCCGGATAGGCGAGCTCGAGCCCTTGATGAGACGGATCGGTGCGCCGGAGAGTGTCGCCAACCAGATCAGGAAAAAGTTCGGCTCTACGACGGGCGACCCGGTCGCGGCCCTGCGTGCCGAGGCTTTCGGCCTGGCTGCCGCGAACAGGAGCCGGGACGCCGTGGACCAGTTCCAGGCGATCGCCACGGAGGCGCCTGGGGACCCCCGCATTCAATACGATCTGGGACGGCTGCTCCAGCAGCAGGGGCGTCTCGGGGAAGCGACGCCGCACCTGAAGGCCGCGGTCGATCTGGCCAAAGGGTCGTCGTCGGCCGATCTGGCGGGATGGGCCCTGCTTCGGCTCGGATGGCAGCTCGAACAGGAAGGAAAGAGGACCGAGGCGGTTCAGCTCTACCGGCGGGCGGCCGATCTCAAGCAGTTCGGCTTCAGGGCTGCCGCTCTCGAGCGGCTTGCCCGGCAGGGGGCGCCCCCGCCTGAAGGGTAGTGCCGGAGCCGCTCGCCGCGAGCGACTGCTTGAGGATTTTGCCTGCCGCGTTGCGCGGCAGCGCTTCCACGAAATGAATCGTGCGAGGCACCTTGTAGCGCGCGAGCCGCTCGACGCAGACACGCTTCAGCTCGGATTCGGTGAGGCGTTCTCCAGGTCCCCTCACCACGAAGGCCACCGGGACCTCTCCCCGGCCCGCGTCGGGCACTCCGATCACCGCGGCTTCCTTGACGCGTGGGTCGCCTTCGAGGACGTCCTCGATCTCGCGCGGGTAGACGTTCATGCCACGGCAGATCAGCATCTCCTTCGCGCGGCCCATGATGAAGAGGTAGCCGTCGCCGTCCCGGCGGGCGAAGTCGCCCGTGTGGAGCCAGCCGCCGCGCAGGGCGCGCGATGTCTCCTCCGGCCGCTCGAGATATCCCTTCATCACGCTCGGGCCGGCAACGAGCAGCTCGCCCGTCTCCTCGGATGCCATGTTCCTGCCCGCCTCGTCGGCCACCATGACGTCCACGCCGGGAAGCGGCAGGCCGACCGAACCGGCCTTGCGCGGTCCCGAGGGCGGATTCAAGGCGACCACGGGAGAAGCCTCCGACAGACCATACCCTTCGCAGAGGGGCCGGCCGTAGATCTGCTCGAATCGCCGCAGCGTGTCGAGCGAGAGCGGGGCGCCGCCGCTGATGTAGAGGCGCACTGGATTCATCCATCGCGCGATCGGGCCGAGCTTCACCTGGGACATCGCCGCGAAGACGGCGGGCACCGCCGGAAAGATGGTCGGCCGGTGCCTGAGCAGCGCGCGCTTCACCTGGGCCCTATCGAGCTTGTCAAGCAGGATGATGCTCATGCCGGCCACGACGGGCGCCAGCATGCCGACCATCTCGGTGAACGAGTGGAACATCGGCAGGCAGAGCAGGAGCCGGTCGTTCTGGGTGACACCGACAGCCTCGATGCAGGCCTCCGCGTTCGACAGCAGGTTTCTGTGAGTGAGCATCACTCCCTTGGGCCTGCCCGTCGTGCCGGATGTGTAGATCAAAACCGCGGTGTCGTCTCCCTCGGGGACGAGGAGCGTCGGCTCGCCGGCGACCTTGGCCTCATCATCGGCCTGCGACTCGCGAAAGCAGGTCAGCTGCATGTGGAACGGGACCATCGCGGGCTCGTGCGAGGATTCTCCGAACAGCACCACGTCCCGCATGTGCTGCAGCTTGCGCAGCGCTGGAGCGATCCTCGGCAGGGCTTCCGGAGACGTCAGCAGCGTGGTCGCGCCGCTGTCGAGGAGCATCTCCTCCAGCTCAGCCGCGGCCAGAAATGTATTCAAGGGAACCAGCACGCCGCCAGCCGCCGGGACCGCGAAGTAGGCGAAAAGGTATTCCGGCCGGTTCTCCATGAACAGCGCGACCCGTTCCCCGCGTGCCACGCCGAGCTGACGCAGCCGCGCGGCGAGCCGGCTCACGGCATGATCGAGGTCGTCATAGGTTTGCTTGTTGTCGTGGTGGATGAGGGCCGTCCGGCGACCACGGACCCTGGCCGCCAGCGATGGCACGTCGCCGATGGAGCCTACGTTTAGCATTCGTTCGAGCCCTCAGGCGTTCAGGTGGGCCATGCTATCACGGTGCCGGGTTGAACTGCGTGTCAGCGGGTGATATAAGCCCCGCCTATGCGCTCTCCGCTCATGGCGGGAATCCTCCTGGTCAGCCTGATCCTCGCCTGCGCCGTCGGTGTCGTGGTTCTGCTGCGCGGCACCACCACCGCCGCGCCGATCGAGGCCCTTCCGCGGGACACCAGCTTGCTGGTGCGCTTGCAGAACCCGGCAGAACTCTGGCGCGCTGTTGCCAGGACCGCGCTGGCTCGGCCGGACGAGGAGGTGCCGGCGGCTGCCATCGAGCTGATCGAGCCCGCGCTGAGGAGCCGCGGGATCACGCTGCCCGCCGGCGCCGAGGCATTCCTTGCAAGCCGACAACGCGAGGTGCTGCTAGCGCTCGTTCCCTCGGACGCCAACACTCCCGCGGGATTGGTCCTCGTGCTCGATCTGGGCGACACGAGCCACGGCTTCCTGCGGCAAGCGCAGCAGCTTCTCGGTTCCGAGGCGCGCTGGACCTCGAGGTCGCGTCACGGGCGGGAATACATCACGATGCGCACGCAGGGCGGCAACCTGCATGTCGCCGGGTTGAAGGGGCTCGGCATCGTCACCAGCACGGGCATGGCCATGCGGAGCGTCCTCGACGTGCTGGACGGACGCGGCGAGCCGTTGGGTTCGGATCCCGCCTATCGCGCGGCGCGCGACCGGCTCGGACGAAGAGCCGGAGTCCTGGCGTGGATCTCCGGCGCCTGGATCGTCGATCGGCTCGAGCGAGTCTTCTCCGAATCTTCAGAGCGGCGCGCCCTGAAACTGCTGGGACTCGAGGCCACGAGCGGGATCGGGCTTGAGGTCGACATCCGTGGCGCGTGGTTCCGCGAACGGCTCTTCATCGCGATGAAGGGCGAGCGGCGCGGCCTGCCGGCAGAGCTGATGGCCGGCGCAGCCCGCCAGCATCGGGCATCTCATCTGGTGCCTGCGGGATTCCCCTTCTATCTCTCCGTGTCGTGCTCCCACCTGGACGCTGTGTACCGCCGGCTCCCCGAGATTCTCGCGACCTCGACCGGTGGCAATCGGCGCGAGCTGCGCGAACGCCTCGAAGGCGCCGAGAAGTTCATGGCGCTGGACCTCGCCTCGGGTCTGTTCGCCGCGCTCGGTGACGAATTGGTGATCGGATTCGGACGAACCTCGCCATGGCCAAGGGGCGCACCGGACCGCCAGCTGCTGCAGACCCCCGCGGTGGCTTCGATCGGCGTCGCAAACCGGACCACCATCTCGGGATTCCTCGAGAGGCTGGATGGGCTGGCCCGCGCGCTCTCCGCCTACGAGACGGCGGGTCGGGAGCAGCGGCTCATCACGTCGTACAACCTCGCGGTGTTGGCGCCGCTGCGGCCCGCCTACTGGCTGACCTCGGGCCGGATGATGGCGGCCACCAGCCCGGAGATGCTGGCCTCCGCTCTCGACGCCGGAGCCCGCGGGGAGTCCTGGGCCGATCTGCCGGGAGTCGACGACCTGCTCGGCCGGCTGCCCGACCGCAGCCACGCGCTGTTCATGGCTGACCCGGCCAAGGTCGCCGACGTCCTCGGCGTTTCGGGCCGCCACGAGCCCATCGCAGGGATGGGAGCGTTCATGGGGTTGTCCGCGGTGGGCCTCTCCCCGATCGCGATCACGGCCCGCATGACCTCGTCGGGGCTGCTGGTGGATTCGGTCGGTTCGGTCAGCCCTGCGTTGCTGATCGCGCTGTCGCTCTCGGAGCGGGAATCGGCCAAGGATCGCGCGGAAGATGCGGTGCGGTCGGGCCTGGATGAGACGATTCCGTACTGAGCAGGGTCAGCGTGAGCCGCCGGACGAGTCCTTCGAGGCGCGGGTGCGCTCCTGCATCCGGTTCAGCACCCGCCTGATGTAGGTCGCCGTCTCTCTGTAAGGGGGCATTCCCTTGTAGCGTGCCACACGGCCCATGCCCGCGTTGTAGGCGGCCAGCGCGTTGACGTACGAATCACCATGCTGATCCAGGAGCTGCCTGAGATACTTCGCGCCGGCGTCGATGTTCTGGGCGGGGTCGAACGGGTCGGTCACCTCGAGCTCCCTCGCCGTCGCCGGCATCAGCTGCATGAGGCCCTCGGCTCCCTTTCCCGAGACGGCCCGCGTCCTGTATCCCGACTCCACCGCCACGACGGCGGCCAGGAGCGCCTCGTCGATTCCATGCGTCCTCGCGGCCTGCCGGATGAGTGAGTCGATCGTCACCGGTTGGCTCGAATCGGGCTGGGCTGGGGCCGGAAGAGATGGACTCGGCTGGGCCAGCACCACCGGGGCCGGCACCGGGACTATCTCGACCGGCATCTCGGAGACATCCGAAGCGATCTCGACGGGTTCTATCCGGGCGACACGGTCGGCGGGAAAGCCGATGGTGCCGCCATCCCCCATCTCGAGCAGGGCCGTCTCGGCTTCAATCCGGCAGGCGCGGGCCTCGAGGAGCCTGCCATCCTTGAGGTGGACCCTGATAGCTTCCGGCGGTGCGGCGGCGATCAAGGTGAAGCCGCACAGCATGGCCGCGGCCGTGAGTGCGCGTCGGGTCATGATGGACATGGATGTCGTGATTTCGACCAGTTTCAAGATGCCGAGGCCCCCGTTGACTCTGGCTCATCCCCCGGCCGCGCATCCGCAGCGACAGGGACACGTGTCCGGAAGGTGCCTGATTCTACGATGATATGGCGGATACGTCAAGGAAACCGGTCGAATCCCTTCTCGATCGCGCCGTGCGGAAAGCGCAGCACGGAGGGCCTGCCGTGCGGGCATTTGAGGGGGGTCTGGGTGCGAAACAGCTCTTTGATCAGATAGTTCATCTTCTCCTGGGTGAGCGGCATCCTCACCTTGATCGCCGCGTGGCAGGCAACGGTGGCGATCAGCTTCTGCCTCCTGGCCTCCAGCGTGGAGGCGCCTGCATCGTCCTCGGACATCTGCCGCAACAGGTCCGCGATGAGGCCCGGCAGGTCGGCGGTCTCGACAGGTCCGGGGATCTGGCTTACGATCAGCGTCTCATCACCGAACGGCTCGGCCGAGATTCCCAGACGGTCCAGCTCGGCCATGGTCTCGTCCATGCGGAAGGCGAGCGTGCGGGGCACCGGAACGGTGAGCGGGAAGAGCAGGCGCTGGCGCTCGAACCCCGAGCCGCTGCCGGACTGCGCCCAGAGCTTCTCGTACAGGATTCTTTCGTGGGCTGCGTGCTGGTCGATGATCAACAGCCCCTGGTCGTCCGCGCCGACGATATAGCTCTCCCTGTAGTGGGCTATCGCCACGGCGCCTCCTTCCAGGTGCGGCAGCCTGGGAGCGCCGCTTCCGTGAGCCTGGCCGCCCCAGGACAGGGCGGGGGCCGGCTCGGAGACGTGACGCGTCGACGGGCCGGCCTCCGGGAATGTCTCCTCGCGGGTTGGGGCCGGCAGCACCGTCAACGGCATGTCGCCACGCAGCGCCTCGAGAATCGACGATTGCACCAGGTCGTGAACGGCGCGCGAGTCGGCGAAGCGCACTTCTGCCTTGGTCGGGTGCACGTTCACGTCGACGGCATCCGGCGGACAGGCGAGAAACACGAACAGCGCCGCGTGGCGGTCCTTGGGCAGAAAACCCCTGCAGGCCGACAGAACGGCGTGCCCTACGAGCCGATCGCGCACGAGCCGGCCGTTGACGTAGATGTGCTGGATGCGGCGTGCCGGTGAGGACGCGTCAGGCGGCAGGACCAAACCCTGCACCGCGTAGACTCCACGGGCCGCCCGGAAATGGATGGCTCGAGCCCAATGGCGGCCGTACAGCTGGATGATGCGGGCGTTCTCGTCGGTGGTCGGAGCCACGTTCAGCAGGTTGCGCCCCTCGTGAGCCAGCGACACCGCCACCGACGGGATCGTGACTGCGCAGGAGGACACCAGCTCCGAGATGTGCCCCAGCTCTGTTTGAGGGGATTTCAGGAACTTGGCGCGCGCAGGCGTGTTGAAGAAGAGGTCTCGCACGTCGATCGTGGTTCCTTTGGGGTGGCCCGCAGGGCCAGTCCTGCGGATACGCCCACCCTCCACCTCGACGCGGCTGCCGGCATCCCCGTCGGTCGACGATGTGAGGGTCAGCCTGGACACCGACGCGATGGCGGGGAGCGCCTCGCCGCGGAACCCGAACGTCCTGATGGCCCTGAGATCGCCCGGCGAGCGCATCTTGCTGGTAGCGTGTCTTTCGAGCGCGAGCAGCACGTCGTCAGCGTCCAGACCTTCGCCGTCGTCCGCCACCCGCATGCGGCGGCGGCCTCCCGCCTCCACGTCGATCGCCAGGCTTCGGGCGCCAGCGTCGAGCGCGTTCTCGATGAGCTCTTTGACGACGGAGGCCGGCCGTTCGATCACTTCACCGGCGGCGATCTGATCGATCAGGTCATCCGGAAGCAGGCGTATGCGGCTCAAAGGCGGTCTCCCGACGCATCCTATCGAAGCGCCGCGAGGCCGTCAACGAAGAGCGTGTGCTAGAATCCCGCGTTTCCGGGTCCACCTGTTCGTGTCGATCAGGACGAGGAGATCAGGCCGCATGCTGTCTCGCAGGATCGGGGCGCTCGCGCCCGTCATGCTCGTCCTGCTAGGGGGCGGGGACGGCGTCGCGTCCACCGCGCCGTCGCTCATCGCGAAGTGGACGCTGGACGACGGCGCAGCCGTCAGCGGCGTTCCGGGGATGCCGGACGGCCGCGTCATTCGCGCGACCGCGGCGGCGGGACACACAGGCGGCGCCCTGGGTTTCGAGGACTGGTCGACCAGGAACTACCTCAAACCCGATCCGGCGGCGGCCACGCGCGTGGTGATACCCCACGATGCGAAGCTGAATCCGTCGCTTCCCTTCCGCGTGACGGCCTGGGTCCATCCCGCGGCCGATCCCGTCTACATGGGCGGCATCGTGGAAAAGGGGCAGGGCTATGGAGCTTCCTACCGCCTTCTGCTGCTGCGTGGCTTGAAAGTGGAAGGCTGCCTCGGCGAACGGCATGTCTGCGTGCGCAGCGCGTCTCCCATCGGCCTGAACGCCTGGCACGAAGTCACGTTGCGGGCGGACGGCAAGTCGCTCACGCTCACGGTGGACGGCGCCGTCGCGGGCAGCACGCCGATCGATGCGCCTCCCAAGCTTGCGTCCACAGAAGCGCTCGTGATCGGAGACCGCTTCACAGGAAGAATCGACGAGGTGTCGATCTCCAACGACTGACAGCTCAGCTCACGCGCCTCTTTCGGGCAGCCGGGGGCCTCACGGTTCGGGACGCGTGCCTGCGTGTCAGGCTCGCACGACGCGCCGAGCGAATGGCCGTCGCCCTGGACCGGCCGACCACCTTCAGCTTGGGTGCGGGCCTCGGCGCCGCCCTTCTCCTGGTCACCGGGGGTGCCGGTTTGGGCAGCCCGGTCATCTCCGCGATCCGTTCGATCGCTTCGGTCTGGATCTGCCGCACTCTTTCCCTGGAAATCTTCAGGCGGGATCCAATCGACTCGAGCGTGTGCTCCTTTTCACCGTCCAGGCCGTACCGGAGCTTCAGCACAGCCTGATGCCGTGGAGGCAGCTCGTGGAGCAGGTTGCCCACGTACTCCTTGATCTCGCGGAGATAGACCTCGCGCATCGGATTTACCGCGCGAAGATCCTCCACTTCGATCGGCCCGTCCCGTTCGGGGTCCTGGCGCCTGTCCAGCGAGATGGGCTGCTGAAGTCTTCGCGCGCTCTCCCATTCCTTGAAGGGCACGATACCGGACTTTTCGACCACCGCCTCGACATCGACCTCGGGAGTCTCGAGCGCGCCGGTGCTCTCCAGCATCCTGTCGACGCGCCGCATCTTCTGGTGCATGTGGACCGGGATGCGGATGAGGTCCTGCTTGTCGCAGATGGCCCTGGCCAGCGCCTGGCGTATCCACCAGGAAGCGTAGGTCGAGAAACGAGTGCCCTTGCGGGGGTCGAATTTCTCGGCGGCCCGCATCAGTCCAATATTCCCCTCCTGGATCAGGTCCTGAATGGGAAGACCGGACGACCGGTATCTCTTGGCCCAATAGACCACGAGCCGCAGGTTCCGGTTGATGAGGTCTTCGAGCGCGGCGGGATCACCCTTGGCCGTTCGCCGTGCGAGGTCGCGTTCGGCTTCCGCGGAAAGCAGTGTCCATCGCGAGACCTCGCGAAGGTATCGCTCGAGGGACTCTCCACCCGTCTCGGCCGAGAGCCGACGCGCGGCTTCGGGAATGACCGCTTCAGGCTCCGCGGCCTCCCCGGCCGGTTCGTCGGCCCCATCTGCCACATCTGCGCTGTAGGCCTCGATGACCGAGACTTCACCCGAATAGGAGTCGATCTCGCCGGATTCGATGAGTTCGTCGTTTCTGCTCATGATGGACCTCGCTTCCTGTGCCGGAAACTCGGTTCCCTTGCCCTCGCGCCGCCCGCTTCCTTCCGCGCGATGGTGGGTTTGAATGATTGTCGACAGGAAGGGAAAGCAAGAGGAGTGCCAGAGGGCTCAAGTGGATGAACAAGAACAGAACGCTGAAGCCGCTCTGGAGGGTGGCGGATTATAAGTCATGTATTATGAGCGTTTTACGGGAGTGCTCCCCTGCCGCTGCCGAAGGCCTGAGCAGAGACGTCGATGTTCGGCGACCCTGTCACCTGTCATATGCACTGGACAGGGTTGTCCCCGATTTGAAAAAGCTGTGTGGTCAGCCCAGCGTGATGAGGTTGATCACGCCGACGACCCCGGGGACGCCGAGGGTCAGGCGTTCGGCCTGGAGCCGGTCCGATTCGCGCGCCGCCGTTCCGCTGAGGGTCACGGTGCCCTGCTCCACCGCGACCTGGAGATTCCGGATCACGCCGAAGGTGAGGGGGTTGGTGAGAATGCTCGTCACGCGTGAACGTATCACCTCGGGTGTGACGCTGCCTTCGCTGCGGACCTGCAGGCTGTTGATGACCTTGGTCACGCCCGGCACCTCGGCCGCGATTTCCTCCGCGTCGAGCCTGTCCAGGGCCCGCTCGACGGCGCCGGACAGGGTCACCTCGGTGCCGGACACGGTGACCTGCACAGGCGTCTTCCGGAACCGGGTCCGGCTGTCCAGCCGCCTTGAGACCTCCTGGGTGATGCTCAGCTCGGATTGATCGGAGGCCCTTATCTGCAGATCGTTCCGGATACCGCGAACGCCCACGATACCCCCAACGACCCTGTCGGCCCGGTTCTTCTCCCCCACGCTGTCGACGAATCCGGTCAGGTGGACGATTCCCTCCTGTACCTGGATGCCGAACGACTCGATATGGACGTTGACCTGCCCCACGAGACGCGCCTCGACGCGCTGTCTGATACGGTCGTCCTCGCCGCTGTCCGCCCGGGCGGCGCCCAGGGTTCCAATTGTCAGCAGCACTGTGAGGGCCCATGCGCCACGGAGACGTCGTCTCGCGTTCATGCTGTCCACCTTTCGACTCTGCTCGTCCGGACCCTGACGGGCCCGTCTGTGCAACCGGCCGGGAAAGCCGGGACGATGCAATCCAACAGTATCCCTTCCGGTGCCGCCCGGCAAGCGAACCCGCGTCCGACGGAGGGCTTTGAGGATGGAGGGCGCGTCAGGAAAGGAGGTCGTGGAGGTCGCGGAACGCCAGACCCTGGTCGTCGGCCACCGCCCTATAGACGACGTGCCCCTTGTAGACGTTCACGCCGTTGCGAAGCATGTCGCTGGCCTTCACGGCATCGCGGAACCCGTGGCGGGCCAGCCCGAGGACATGCGGCAGCGTGGCGTTGGTGAGCGCGAACGTCGATGTGCGCGGGACGGCGGCCGGCATGTTGGCCACGCAATAGTGCACCACTCCGTCGACCTCGTAGACCGGATCTGTGTGCGTGGTCGGCCGCGTCGTCTCGACACAACCGCCCTGGTCGACAGCCACGTCGACGATCACCGAGCCTGGCTTCATCTGCTTGATCATCTCGCGCGTGACGAGATGAGGAGCCCGCGCGCCTGCCACCAGGACCGCCCCGACGCAGAGGTCGGTGCGTTTGAGGGCCTCGGCGATGTGCGTTCGGTTGGAAGCGAGCGTGACCACCTGCCCGCCGAAGATGTCGTCGAGGTACTGCATGCGTTTTGGTGAGGCTTCGACGATCACCACGCGGGCCCCCATGCCCAGCGCGACCTTTGCCGCGTTGGTGCCCACGACGCCTCCGCCGATGATGACCACGTCGGCGGGCGGCACGCCCGGCACTCCAGAGAGCAGGATGCCCCGGCCGCCGAGCGTCTTCTGGAGATAGAACGCCCCCACCATGACCGACATGCGGCCCGCCACTTCGCTCATCGGCGTGAGCAGCGGCAGCGAGCCGCCGGCGTCGGACATCGTCTCGTAGGCGATCGCGGTCACGCCGGATTTCATGAGCGCCTGCGTCAGCTCGGGCAGGGGCGCCAGGTGGAGGTAGGTGAAGAGGATTTGACCGGGGCGGAACCGCGCGTACTCGGACGGCTGTGGTTCCTTGACCTTTACGATCAGGTCGGCCTTGGAGTAGACGTCGTCGACCGAGGCCAGGCTCGCCCCGGTCTCGGTGAACCGCTCATCCGCGATCCCGCTGCCGAGCCCCGCGCCGCGTTCCACCAGGACCGTATGGCCCTCTTCCACGAGCGCCCGCGCGCCGGCAGGCACGAGGCTGACGCGGTTTTCGTTGTTCTTGATTTCCCTGGGGACCCCGACGACCATCCGCGGCTCCTCGCTTCCGGCCCAGCTCAATCCACCCGGTCGATCTGGGCTTTCTGCAGCCGGCCGCTGAAGTCCACGTAGACGGACTTCCATTCGGTGAAGATGTCCAGCACGGTCGTGCCCGCCTCGCGGTGGCCGTTGCCTGTTTTCTTGACACCACCGAACGGAAGCTGGACCTCGGCGCCGATGGTCGATGAGTTCACGTAGAAGATGCCGGCCTCGACGTCGCGCATCGCGCGGAACGCCCGGTTGATGTCCCTCGTGAAAATCGCGCTCGACAAACCGTAATCCACGGCATTGGCGACCTTGATAGCCTCGTCGATGCCGTCCACGGGAATGATGGACAGGACAGGGCCGAAAATCTCCTCGGTGGCGAGCCGCATGGAGGGCTTCACCTGCTCGAAGATGGTGGGTTCGAAGAAGAAGCCCTTGCCCGAAGCGCGCTTGCCGCCGCACACGAGCCTGGCGCCCTCTCCCGTTCCGATGGCGACGTACGATTCGACGGTCTTGCGCTGGGCCTCGCTGATGCACGGCCCCATCTCGATGGACTCGTCGAGGCCGTCGCCGACCTTCAGCGTCCTGACTCGCGCCGCAAGACGCTCGGCGAACGCAGCGGCCACGCGGCGATCCACGATCACGCGGCTGGTGGCCGTGCAGCGCTGGCCGGTCGTGCCGAAAGCGCCCCAGGTGGCCGCATCCACCGCCAGGTCGATGTCGCCGTCTTCGAGCAGGATCATCGCGTTCTTGCCGCCCATCTCGAGGGAGCACTTCTTGTAGCGCTCAGCGCAGGCCACGGCGACCTGCCGGCCAACCTCCGTGGAGCCGGTGAAGGAGATCAGCTTCACGTCGGGGTGCTCGATCAGCGGCGTTCCCACGTGGCTCCCGCTCCCCGTCACCATGTTCACGACGCCGGGAGGGAGACCTGCATCGTGGAGCGCCACGATGAAGTTCACCACGGAGAGCGGAGTGTCGGTGGCCGGCTTGATCACGACGGTGTTGCCGCACACCAGCGCAGGGAGAATCTTCCACGAAGGGATCGCCATGGGGAAATTCCAGGGCGTGATCATGCCGCACACGCCGATGGGAACGCGCACCGACATGGCGAACTTGTTGGGCAGCTCCGCAGGGACGGTCTGTCCGAAGAGACGGCGCCCCTCTCCCGCGGCGTAGAACGCGGTGTCGATCGCCTCCTGGATGTCGCCGCGCGTTTCCTTCAGGACCTTTCCCATCTCCCGCGTCATGTCCCGGGCGTACGCCTCTTTGCGCTCCATCAGGATTTGCCCGGCACGGTAGAGGATCTCGGCGCGACGCGGCGCCGGCGTCAGGCGCCAGGCGTCATACGCTCCACGCGCCGATGCGACCGCTCGTCCCACGTCCTCGGCGGTGGATTTTGCGAACGTGCCAATCAGATCGTCGGGGTTCGCAGGGTTCCGGTTCTCGAAGGTCTCCCCCGTCACGGAAGCGACCCACGCGCCATTGATGAAATTGCCGTGGACGGTCATTGCCCCCATGTGGCCCCCAGGTCTGCCCCGTAAACACAAGTCAACTCAGGATTTTTCTAGACTTCCGCGGCAGGATATCCGAGGGTTGGAAGAACTGTCAAGGCTGGGCCTGCAGGATGACGCTTCAGGCGTCCCGGGGCTCGCGTGGCGGAATCACCATCGGCGCGGAGGGCTTCTTCGTGCGCCCGGGGGTCCCGCCCTCTTTCATCAAGAGCCGGAACGCCAGGCGGAAGCAACGCTGGGCGCGCACTTCCTCACCCATCTGTTCGAAGCACTTGCCCAGGAGCTGCCACGCGGTGACGTAGTCGCTGTCGTGCTCCACCGCCTGGCGCAGGTGCCAGAGTGCCTCGGAGAGATCCCCCGCCGCCATGGATTCGCGTCCGAGCTCACACCAGACGGTCGCGACGGGGCCGCGACGTTCCGCGGTGGCTGTCGTGGTGGTCCTGGGCGAATCCTTCATGGAATGTGCCCTCCGGAGGCCTTCTGCGATTCCAACGAAAGACGGGAGGGGGCCGAACATCGGCCTGGCCCCCAGCCCGCTCTCTCGCCGCGGCCCCACGACCGCGTTCTCAGGCATCCACAGCAAGCGGAGTGCCAGAGGGTGTCCGCGACACAAGGAGTCCCGGGGCGCATCGGAACTCCTTGATTTCAGTGTGGATGGCGTGCCGGCGGCGGAAAACACTCGATGGGCGGCGTGGATCGGCGGGGCGGAGAGAATCGCAAGATATTGACGGAGGGGCCTCTTTGGCTTCGATGCCGCTTATTTCAAAGCAGTTGGGCCGATGTGCGTTTTCTTGACGCTATCGGCGTTCTGGTGACGATCTTG
>Ga0075429_100002124_pt1 | contig 16536 bp, 14 predicted proteins | sample RhiMetdeltSRZDD3_FD_75295 | JGI IMG/M metagenome (GOLD analysis project Ga0075429, IMG submission 75295) | Populus rhizosphere microbial communities from Tennessee, USA - Rhizosphere MetaG P. deltoides SRZDD3 | ecosystem: Host-associated > Plants > Roots > Rhizosphere > Soil | place: USA... | reverse complement strand
AGCTTGCCGCGGAAGTACTTGGACGCCACGACGTTCGTCGCGGTGGCTGACCAGAATTTCGGGACCTCGACGCCCTTCTGCTCGAAGACATTGCCGCCCTCGCCGGGAATGACGGCGTCGCGCAGCTCCCACTCGATCTCGTCGTAGGGATGCACGCCTTCACGGGTGAAGTGACGCTCCAGGCGCAGGCCCCGCTTGGACGCGGACGCAGAGACTCCCGTCGCGGCGGGGACGGATTGCTGCTGCGGTATCTCGGCGATTGCCATGTCGGACTCCCCTTAGTGAGCTGGTGGGACCGGGTTGCGCTTGGCGCCGCGCTTGGCGCCTCTTGGAAGAAGGAGTGGGCTCCCGCTCGCTCTGGACGCTGTGAAGGTGCGCAGGCTAAAGATCATCCCGTCCCTCTCCTATCCTCTTTGCGCTTCATGTACTAGATGTCGCCCCCGCCGCCCCGGCAGATACAACATCTGGTAACGAGCGCAGGCTGCGAACATTACTCGGCGGCGCGGGACTGTCAAGGACAAAAGGCGGACAGGTGCTGACCGACGAGCGGCCGACGGGACGTCATCCAAGGAGGCGGGGCGGCGATACCGAAAGTTGTCGCGGACCGGCCGCTAGAGCGCGGCGTCCGCCGTTGTCGTCATCGGTCTGAGGACGTATCCCGCCCGTCGGACGGCGTTGATCTCGATGCCGCCACCGGCCGCCGCGATCTTTCGACGCAGACGCGCGACGAGCACTTCGGTCACGTTCGAGGTCACGTCATGCTCCTGATCGGGTCGGCGGTCAAGGGCCGTACGAGCGGTGAGGCCCGGGTACGCGCGCGCGAGCTCGACGAGCACGGTGCGCTCACCATTGGTGAGCTCCAGCTGGCGCTCGGCGAGCCACGCATCGCCCGTCGCCAGCGTGATGCGCAGTGGCCCGATCCGGCGCACGGTTCGGCGATCCGCGCCGCGGCGGAGTATCGCGCGCACGCGCGCGACCAGCTCGGATGGATCGCAGGTCCGTGCGACGATGTCATCGGCCCCGAGGTCGAACAGCGCGATCCGGCCCGACACATCTTCTTGCGGAGAGAGCACCAGGAGCGGTACGTCGCCGGCGTTCGCGAGCTCGCGGATGCGACGACAGGCGGTCGCGCCGCTGCCGTCCGTCAGCGCGAGATCGAGGATGACGACATCTGGCGCGATCTCGTCGACGCGACGAACGGCGTCGCGCTCGCTCGCGGCCTCGTGCACGGCGAATCCCGCGCGCAGCAGATGGCTCCGCAGCGTGGCACTGACCTGTGGGTCGTCCTCGACAAGCAGCGCCGTGCGAGGTATTTGCATCCGTTACCTCCCGCTCTCCGATACAACGCGGGCGTGGAGCGGACGACGCTGAATCAGGACTTAATACGGGCCGAGTACTACGCACGAGCAGCGCTGGGGCGGGATCAGCCCGGTGTCAGACGGGGGTCGGTGCCCCCGAAGCCGTCGCTGCCGCGACCAGCGCGGCGACGCCGCGTCGCAGATCGTCCTCGGCGATGTTGAGCGCCGGAATGAAGCGGACAGCCTGATCGTGCGCGCCACACGTGATGAGCAGGACGTCACGCTCGAGTGCGCCGGCGATCGCGGCCTTGGCTGTCGCCTTTGAGTCGAACTCGACGGCGACCATGGCACCGAATCGGCGGATCTCGCGGACACGGGGATCGGTGCGCAGCGGCGCGAGCTCTTTCACCATCAGCTCGCCGAGCCGCTCCGCACGGGCGACAAGACCCTCCTCGCGGATGATCTCGAACGACGCGAGTCCAGCCGCGCACGAGACCGGATTTCCTCCGAAGGTCGAACCATGCGTGCCCGAGATCCACTCGTCTTGCATCGCGCGCGAGGTCACGATCGCGCCGAGCGGCAGCCCGCCGCCGAGCGCCTTCGCGATGACGAGGATGTCGGGGTCGACGCCGTGCTTCTGCGTCGCGAACCATGCGCCGGTGCGGCCGAAGCCGGTCTGCACTTCGTCCATGATCAGAAGCGCGCCGATGCGGGTCGCGATCTCCCGCAGCGCCACGAGGAACGAGCTTGGCGGAGCAACGTAGCCGCCTTCGCCGAGGACCGGCTCGATGAGGAACGCCGCGACGTGCTCCGGCGGGACCTCGTGCTCGAGCATCGCCTGGATCTCCGCGAGGCAGTGTTCCGCGCACGCGTTGGCGTCGTGCGCCGGTCTGATCGGACACGTGAGCGCATAGGGGTATGGCGCGACGTACACCTCGGGCAGCATCGCGCCGTAGCCGAGGCGATAGGACGACTTCGATGTCGTGACGCTCAGCGCGCCGGCGGTCCGACCGTGGAAGCCACCGCGGAAGGCGATGACCGCCTGCCGTTTCGTGGACTGGCGCGCGAGCTTGATCGACGCCTCGACGGCCTCCGCGCCCGAGTTTCCGAAGAAAACGGTGTCGAGGCCGCGCGGCGTGACGCTCACGAGAGCTTCCGCGAGCGCGATGTTCGACTCGTAGGTGGCGACACCGGTCGAGATGTGCATGAGCTTTGAGGCCTGCTCGCTGATCGCCTGGACGACACGCGGGTGCGCGTGGCCGACATTGGTGACCGCGATACCGCAGGTGAGGTCGAGGACCCGGCGGCCGTCCCTGGTGATGAGCCAGCTTCCCTCACCGCGGTCGAGCGGCAGCCAGGTGTAGCGGCCGGGCAGTGGCGAGAGCACGCGCTTCGCGCGGCGCTCGAGGTCAGAGGTCATGCGGCGAGTCTACGGGCTATGCAGGCCATGCACGGCTCAGCCGGGTCGGCGTTCGTCCGATTCCGATGCGACGAGGATCTGCAGCGTCTTGCGGTCCTCGCCGATCACGCGTACGCGATAGCCCGGCACGCCGGAGCGCAGCAGGTGCGCGAGACGGTCCGCGCCGGTGTAGCTCACGCGCACCTTCAATACGGAGTGCCGGTAGTACTCCGTCCGGAGCTGCCCTACCCCTTTCACGCGTCGCAGCGCGAGCTCGAACCGGTGCCAGTCATCCGGCGTCGGCAGTGGTGTCACAACGAGATCAGTCTCGCCCGGCCCCGGAGGTGTCCGGGTCGACGGGATCGCCGGCTCGATGCGTTCGTCGATCGGGGGGATGGGCGACGGCCACTCCATCGCGCTCGGATCCTGGGCCGGCGTGGCGGCCTTGGGCCGCTCTTCCCGCGTGCGTTCCTCGGTGCGACGGGGCGGCAGCGGCGCATCGAGACGCGCAGGCGCCGGTGGGTCGGCGCTCTTCGGTGCCGGAGCGGGCGGCTTCGGCGGTTCGGATCGCGCGCCGATCCGAGCCGCGAGATCGACCGGGGCCTCCTGGTCCTTCTTCTTGTCCTTCTTCGCCACGCCTGAATTGTGTACGCTGGGGGCGCGCGCGGGGAGTGGCAGAGGAAGAAAGGCGGTCCACGTTGGCCGAAGGCCGCGTGAATAGCTCTAACGACATCGTCGCCGCCCTGTCTCTGCGGGTGGCTGAGCTCGCCAAGCGCGTCACGCAGCTCCAGGCCGACCTTGAGGCCGCCCAGCGTCGCGTGGGCATCTACGAGGAGTACGACGCCACCGCCCAGGAGGCGCTCGCGAGCGCGCTACGCGCCGCGTACGAGATCCGGGAGCGCGCCGAGACCACTGCGTCGCAGATCCTCGAGCAAGCGCGTGAAGAGCGACGGATGCTCCTGAAAGAGATCGAGCGCCTGCGCGAGGAGCACGATCAGCTCCAGGACGACATCGCACAGCAGCGCCGCGGCACCATCGCACCGCTGGGTCGCGCGGTCGCGTCTGACGCAACTCCGTCGGATCTGCGCGCCGCCGCGTCCGACGCGCTGCGCGGTCTTTTCGAAGAGCTGATCGTCGAATACCGGCGCGCGCCGATGTCGCCCCTCGCGAGCGCCCCGCCACCGGCAACACCACGCATCGAAGAGGCCTGGCCGACGGTGGAAGAGCCGGTCGCGTCAGCGCCCGCGGTCGAAGACCGACCGATGGCACAGGAGCCCTTCGAGGACGAAGGGGCCGCGGCCACCGAAACGCGCGAGGTCGAGGACCACGAGGCGTTCGCGGTCATCGAGGATGAGGAGGTCTTCCCCTCCGTCGACGAGACCGCAGCAACGCGGCGCGCGGAAGAGGAACGTATCGCAGCCGAGCGCGCTGCCGAAGAGGAACGCGCCGCGGCCGAGCGCGCTGCCGAAGAGGAACGGGCCGCAGCTGAGCGCGCTGCCGAAGAGGAACGGGCCGCAGCTGAGCGCGCTGCCGAAGAGGAGCGTGCCGCAGAGGAAGCGCGGCGTCTCGAGGAGGAGCGTCGGGCCGCCGAGCAGCGCGCCGAAGAGGAACGTGTCGCAGCCGAGCGCGCTGCCGAAGAGGAACGGGCCGCAGAGGAAGCGCGGCGTCTCGAGGAGGAGCGTTGGGCCGCCGAGCAGCGCGCGGAAGAACAGCAGCGCGCGGAAGAACAGCAGCGCGCCGAAGAACAGCAGCGCGCCGAAGAACAGCAGCGCGCTGAAGAGCGGCGCGCTGCGGAGGAGGCGCGACGCGCTGAAGAGGAGCGCGTCGCAGCGGAGCTGCGCGCCGCGGAGGAGCGCGCCGCGGAGGAGCGTCGCGCGGCCGAAGAGCGCCGCGCGGAGGAAGAGCGCCGCGCTGCGGAGGAGCGCGCCGCGGCGGAGCGCGCGACCGCGGAGCGCCTCGCGGCGGAAGTACGCGCCGCGGAGGAGCGCGCCGCTGCCGAACGTGCGGCAGCCGAGCGCCGCGCCGCAGCCGAAGCGCGCGAGCTCGAGGAGCGACACGCCGCTGAGGATCGCGCCGCGACCGAGCGGGCCGCGGAAGAGCGCCGCATCGCCCAGGAACGCCGTGCCGAAGAGGAACAGCGGGCCGCCGCGGAAAACGCGGCCCTCGAGCGCGCGATCCAGGAGCGGCTGGCCGCCGCGGAGCGACGTGCTCATGAGGAACAGCGAGCGGCGGAAGAACGCCTCGCTGCCGAGCGTGCCGCCGCCGAGCGCGCAGCCGCGGAGCAAGCAGCAGCCGAGCGCCGTGCGGAGGAAGAGCGCGCGGCCGAGGAGCGTCGCGTCAGGGAGGAGCGCGCCGCCGCGGAGCGCAGGGCGCAGGACGAGCGCCGGTCAGAAGAAGAGCGACGCGCGGCACAGGAGCGGCTCGCCGAAGAGGCTCGGCGCGCGGCAGAGGAGCGCGCCGCGATGGACCGCGCGATCCAGGAGCGTCGGGCGGCCGAGGCGCGGCGCGCCGAGGAGGAGCTTCGCGCGGCCGCCGAGCAGGCTGCGGCTGAACGGGCGGCCCAGGAGCGCGCCCTGGCGGAACGAGAGGCCGCCGAGCGGCGCGCCGAAGCCGAGCGCGCGCTCGCGGAGCGCGCCGCCGCACAGCGTGCCGCCGAGCGTGCCGCTGCGGAGCGTGCCGCCGCCATCGAACGCGCGGCCGCGGAACGCGCCGCGCAGGAGCGCGCGGCCGCGGAGCGCGCCGCTGCCGAGCGCGCGATGGCGGAGCAGGCCGCCGCCGAGAAGGTCGCCGCCGAGCTCCAGGCCGAGCGTGAGCGGCGTGCCGCCGCGGCGCGCGCCGCCGCGGCCCAGCAGCCGGTTCCGCCACCACTTCGAGCCCTCGAGGGCCGTGAAATCGCCCCTGCGAGGGTTGAGGCGGGCGCCCCCACGACGGACCTTCAGCTGGTGCTTTCGCCCGTCCGCTCGTTCGCCCGGCTCGTGGAGGTCGAGCGCCGCATCCAGGCGCTGCCGACCGTTCGATCCCTTTATGTACGTGACTTCCGCGGCGGCATAGCGACACTGACAGTGGCGCTGCGTTCTCCTATGACGACCGAGGAGTTCGCCAGCGGTCTGCGGGTGATCGACGAGCCGCAGCTGCGGCTCGTGTCCGGCACCAAGAACGTACTGGAGTTCCGGATCGAGGGCGAAGCGTCCATCGCCTGAGCGGCGCGGAGGGGGAAGGTTTGAGCACCAGGGCCGGCGCTGACTACTGGTCGGCGCGCCTCGCCCACCTTGCCGCGCTCGGCCGCCTCGACGGCATCGCGATCGTCCTCTCCGGCCAATCCGGGCTATCCACCTACGTCGCGCACAACATCCCGCAGACAGGCTGGGACGGAGCCGCCGGTGATGCGCTGCTTCGCGTCGTGCAGACCGGGGCGACCGAACAGGTCCAGAACGGTGCGCTGCGCCTCGGCGACGGGCGCGACGCGCAGACCCTGCTCGCCGCGCCGATCATCTGGCGGGATCAGATCGCCGGCGCGCTCGCGGCGTTCGTCGCCGAGCGCGAGATCGGCGACGACGATCTTCCGACGCTCGTGCGGCTCGCGGAGCTCGCAGGCATCGAGCTCGCGGCGGCGAACGCCGCATGGCGCACGAACAAGCAGACGCAGGAGGTGGAGGCACGCCTTCGTCAGGCCGAGGAGGACCGCAAGCAGGCGATGGTCCTCTTCGAGCTGTCGCGTCTCGGCACGCTCGGGACCGAAGTGCAGCGCGACCTCGACGCCGCGGCGATGATGCTCGCCGGCGCGCTCGAGAACGAGGCCGTCGGTATCTGGTCGCTCGCCGAGCACAAGCTGCGCCTCCGTGCGGGCACCGGCTACGACAAGGGCACGATGGAGGTTCCCGTCGACGAATCGGACACGGTGCTCGCGACGGTCCTGCGCGAGAAACGCGCGGCACGCGGCATGGTCGCCGAGCTGAAGACGACGCCGGCGTGGGTGCCACCACGGTCCGCGAGCTACCTCGTGACGCCGATCGGTGCGCTCGGCATCCTCGTGACGGCGCGAGAGTCCGCGCCGTACACGGAGGATGACGCCGACTTCAGCATCAATATCGGCGAATACCTCGTCGGGCTACTGCAGCGATCGACCTCCACCGACGTCGTCGATCAGGGCGTGTCCGCGGAGCGGCGCAAGATCGCGCAGGAGCTGCACGACGGACTCGCGCAGGAGCTCACCGGCGTCGTGCTCGCGCTCGAAGGCTGCCAGCGCGCGCTGGACAAGGATCCGGCGCTCCTCGGACCGCAGCTGGCGAAAGCCTCGCGCGACGCGCGCGCGACGCTGATGGACGTGCGCCAGTACATGACCGCGCTGCGGCAGAGCGAGACCGGCGGGCTCAACCTGCCCGTTACGCTCGGCCGTCTTGTCGACGACCTGCGCCGGCAGACCGGCCTGCACGTGCAGATGGAGGAGAGCGGCGAGCCGCGCGAGCTCGACGCGGTGGTGGAGCGCGCGGTCATCCGCATCGTGGGCGAAGCGCTTCGAAACGTGGCGCAGCACGCCAACGCAAGCACCGCGAAGGTCGGCCTTCTCTACGACCAGGACGGCGTGGTGGTCACCGTCGAAGACGACGGAAAGGGTTTCGACGTCGACGAGACCTTCCGTGGCGCTGAAGATCGTGGCCACTTCGGCGTGGTCGGAATGCGCGAGCGCGCCGAGGCGGCGAGCGGACATCTGGTGGTGCGCAGCGAGCCGGGTAAGGGCAGCATCGTGCGCGCCAGCATCCCCTACGCCACCGAGTCGGCGCCTGAGGTGAACTTTGGGCGCCGCGCCACCGACGTCGTCGAACAGGACGAGGCTGCGGCCGGCGGCGCGGAGCGCGTTGGCTTCTTCGCGAGGCTGTTCGGACGATGAACGAGAAGCGCCGGATCAAGATCCTGATCGTCGACGACCACGCCGTCGTTCGAAGCGGCCTGCGCACGATCCTCGAGACCGAACCGGAATTCGAAGTTGTCGGCGAGGCCGGCGATGGCCACGCCGCTCTCGAGCTCGCGCAGGAGCTCCTGCCCGACGTCGTGCTCATGGACATCAACATGGGTGACTGGGACGGCGTCACCGCGACGCGTCGCGTGCGCAACTACGTCCCGTCGGCCCGCGTCATCGTGCTCACGAACTACGACGAGGACGACCTCGTCTTCTCGTCCATCCGCGCCGGTGCGTCCGGCTACCTCCTGAAGGAGGTGACCGCGACGCAGCTCACGAACTCGATCCGAACGGTCGCGGACGGCTTTTCGCTGATCTACCCATCGGTCGCAAGGCGCGTGCTCGACGAGTTCGGACAGCCGCGCACGACGACGGCGGCCGAAACCGATGTGTACTCCGACCTAACGCCGCGGGAGCGCGAGGTGCTGCGGCTCATCGCGAGCGGCCGCGCGAACAAAGAGATCGCGGCGCAGCTCGGCATCAGCGAACGCACCGTGAAGACGCACATATCGAACATCTTCAGCAAGCTCGAGCTCACCGACCGCACGCAGGCCGCGCTGTTCGTTCATAACCGCGGGATGCTCGAGAAGGACTCCGCCCGCTAGCGGCCGAGGATCCTCGCGACGTAGCGCATGGTCTCGCCGCCCGCGAAGGAATTCGACAGGATGGTCGACTGCGGTAGGTAGTAGCGGTTGCCCGGCTCCAGACGACCCGGCCCGGCGTTGTACGCGATGAGCGCGCGCCGCCAGTCGCCGTAGTGGCTGATGTATCCGCGCATGAGGCGCGCGGCGTAATCGAGCGATGCGTACGGGTCCGTGGGGTCAACAGCAGGATGCAGGGCCGGCATGATCTGCGCGATGCCGACCGCACCGGCCCTCGAGACCGCGCTCGGGTTGAAGTCCGATTCGGCGGCGATCTGACGGACGAAGAGGACGGGATCGATGCCCTGTCGGTTCGCCGCGCCCCACGCGTAGCTGCGCAGGTCGTCGATGTCGAAGCCGCGCTCCAGCACTCGGGCCGGCGGCATCGCCCGTTCGGGCTCACTCGGGATGTCGATCGCGGCGTTGAAGCTCGCCGCGACCGCGGGCGGGTCGCCAGCGGTGACGCCTGACTCGATGACGACGTCGGTGCGGAGCGCGATATCCGGTCGCCAGGCGATGACCGCCGTCACAGGCGTCGGCACCGGAGCTGGGGTGTCGCGTCGGCTCGCGGCGAGCGGGAGGCTGACGCAGAGCTTCGGGATGAAGCCGCCCGTAGGCGCGCAGAGCGGGCCGTCGTTCGCGCTGGCCTGATCGGCCAGGACGAACGCCAGGGTGAACAGCATGAGCGCACCCGCGCCAGCCACCGTGAGAACGCGTTTCATTTCCTCTTCCTCGTTTCGGGAGCCCCGCTGACTCGCTCGAGTCCGGAGGCTTTGCGTCACCGCCTCGCGGCGGATTTGCCATTTCGCTCGGGGCCAGACTTCGTCCTCTGGCACTGCAAATGGTACTGACGCGGAGGGGTCGCCGCGAGGGGGAGGAGGTCCCAGAACGCCGCCGATGGGACTACCCCACAGGTATGACTTCGGGACTAGCGGCCGAGTATTTTCGTTACGCGCCGGGTCGAAAGCGGATTCCGCGTTGAACTACGCGAAAGTCATCAGCGAGGGGGCGATCGGTCTCGACGGATTCGGTACTCGGACCACCGCGCCCGCAGGGGTCGCCGAAGCCCGGTCATGACCGAGGCGGTGAGGACCAAGCCGCCGAGCGCGAGCAGAGGCGCCTTGATCGGTGTGGAGCGGTACTCGGCCACGATGAAGTGCTCACCGGCCGGGAGCGCGAACGCGACGTAGCTCGGTGAGGCCATAAAGGTGGGGACCTCGGTGCCGTCGACAGTCACCCGCCAGTTCGGGTGGTACGTGACTTTCATCACCATCGCCGATGCGCTGTCGCACCGCGCAACGACCTCGAAGCGCGCCGGCTGGACCCTTTCGTACGCGATCTGACCCCCCCGGCAGTCGGATATCGGGACAGGCACGTCGGTCTTTCCGCCACGCGGGTACTCAAAGCGGATGAACGCCCAGCGGGCGGCGTCGCCGCTACGCAGCCACGCGAGCTCGCGCGTGAACAGGTCCGCCTGTGACGATGTCGGCTCACTGCGCGCGATCGCGGCGTATTCCGCGTAGCCGCGCCCCGGTGCCGCATAGAGCACGTACGTCGACGTGGCGGTGAGCACGCGGAGCTCGGGTGGGAACGTCATCGTCGCCGGTCCGATCACGTAGTCGACGTTGAACAACCGGTAGTGCGAGAGGTCCTGATCGTTGAACTCCCAGAGCAGGTCGGCGTTGAGCGAGAGGCTCTGATTGGGAGGCGCGACCGCATCGAGGCCGTTGTGGCCGAGAAGGTGGTAGAAGCGAACGGATTTGAAACGGATGCCGAAGTCGACCCTGTCGCCCCAGTTGCTGCGAAGTCCAGCGTAGACGCGGCCGTGCGGTTGCCGGCCGAGCGCGGCCAGGACCGTTCGCGCATCGGAGTCCGCGTCGAGCGCGGCCTGCGTATCACGCATCCACACCGCGTTCTGCGCGTAATAGGACCAGCGCTCGGCGAGAGCGGGCGCGAACAGCAGAAGGCTCGCGGCACCGACGGCGACCAGCCGGGCACGCGAGGACGACGCTCGAGCGATGTCCCAGAGCCACGCGCCGCCGACGCCCATCAAGAGGATCGCGAAGATATCGACGCCACCGACCAGCCGGTGCAGGAACAGGCCGTCGCTCAGCGGCAAGAGGTCGACGAGCGGCCCGAGCGTCGGTCGTCCGAAATAGAGGACGAGCCAGAGGGCGAAGAGACCCAGCGCGAGAAGCGCTAAGCGCGTGCGCGTGACGATGGCGCCGATCAGGCCCATGGCCAAGAGCAGCGTGAGCATCGGGAGGCGGCCGTGATCGAGAAGGTCGCCGGTGACCAGCCACGACAGGATGGGGCCCGCACCGTAGGAGTCGTACTTCTGTGGATCCAGATACGGCGTCACGTTCACGTATGCGGAGTGCATGAAGAACGGCACCGACATATACGACGTCGCGACAGCGGTGATCGCGCCGGCGACCGCGAAGCGGCCGAGCCGCGGTGCCAGCGTCGCGCGCGACGCACCGAAGAGCAATAGGACCATCGCGGTGATGACGAGCATGTACGCGTAGAGAAGATGCGAAAGTGCCAGGGCCGTGCACGCGAATGCGGCCGGCACGACCCCGCTGCCCTTGTTCGCGACACGATGGAGCGTCGCCAGCGCGATGAACGAGAGGTGCATGGCGAAGAGCTGAGTGAAGACGCCAAAGCCGCGCCAGACGTAGCTGTCGTATTCAAAGCCGTAGCGGTGGTCCGCTGAGAGCAGCGAGCTCGCGGCCGCCCCGATGGCGCTCGCGGTGGATGTGAAACCCATCGTCCGCATCGAGGCGAAGACGGTGAGCGGAAAGCTGAGCAGTAGCGCGTAGCGGACGATGTCGAACAGCGTGCGCGGATCGACCGCATCGCCGGTCAGGCGGCCGAGAACGACGACCGCAACGTGCGGCAGATGCTGGTAATCGAGGAACTGCGGCACGCCCAGCTCGAACTGCGGGACCCAGTGGTCTATCAGGTTCTCGCCACGCGACCACGCGTCCGCGGCACGCCGTACGAAGGCGATGTGCTGCGCGCCGTCGTTGACGTTCGGAACGGGGATGGCGACCTCGGGCACAAGCGCGACCGCGTTCATCACGACGGGGACCGCGACGAGAAGGATCAGGAACAGTCGCTCGAGGCGCGGGAGCGTCAGCCTAGACGCGATGAATCACCTCGTGGGCGACGGGCTCACCCGCGGTGCCGGACTTGCCGAGGGGCTCGGGGCGACGAGCTTCGCGTCGAGCTGCTGCGCCTTCGCGAGCTCCTGCTGCGCCTCGGCGTTCTGCCCCAACAGGCGAAGCACGAGACCGAGATTGAAGTGCGCCGCCGCGTAGTTGGGATCGATGGCGATCACACGGCGATAGAGCTCCGCCGCCTCCTGGTTCGCGCCGGCGAGGGCGCGGAGGATCGCGAGGTTGAAGAGCGCGGATCCCATTCGCGCGTCCTGCTCGATCGCGAGGCGGTAGTACGCCTCGGCCGCCGCCGCGCGGTTCTGACCCTGCGCGATGACACCGAGGTTGTAGAACGCGAACTTGTTCTTCGGATCCTTCGCGAGGGTCTCGAAGTATGCGACCGTCGCCTCGTCGAGCTTGCCGGCGGTGTGCGCCTGCAGCGCCTTGCTCAGCGAGTCGTCCACGCTGCTCGAGGCGGGCGTACTTCCACAGCCCGCGAGCAGCGCGCACGACCCGATGAGGCAGCTCAGCAGCAGACCCTTCACTCCTCGGCGATGTTAACGGTGCGGTCGTAGGGCGCGTCGGACTTCCGGGGGAGACCCCGCGTTCGATACCGCCTCGCCAACAGACGGCGATGCCGTGGACCGCGTGATCCACGGCATCGTCGCAGAGACGGACTGTGCTACTCGATGTTGATGAAGCCGTCGGTCTTCGGCAGGGTCGGCAGCGCCGTCCCGCCGATGTTGACGGTCACGCCTGTCGCGGTGACGGTCACGACGAGCGAGTGACCGCCCGTGGGCGGCGGACCTTCGCCCATGTCGAGCGTCGCCGTGCCGTTCAGCGTCGCCGTGCCACCGACCACGCTCACACTTGTGATCCAGCCGGTGATGGTCACGAGCTGCGAGAGACCGAGAGCGCTCATGCCCGTGAACTGGATCTCGATGTCTCCGTTCGCCGAGCTGCTGCTTGTGCGAACGCCTAGGCCGATGACTCCACCCGCGAGCTCGACGCCGCTGAAGCTGGCCGATGCCGGGAAGAGGCCGGCCGTGCCCGCGGTGACCATCTGCTCGCCGACATCGCCCGGGGTCGAACGGACCTGGATGTTGCCGCTGCGAATACTCCCGCCCTCGGGACCATCGCAGCCGGCCAGGGAGCCGCCACCGAAGCTCGGCGGCGGGAGTGCCGGCGGCGTCTCGCAGAAGTAGATCTTGAAGACGTCGCTCCCCGCGCCCGAATCGGAGTTGTCCTCGGCGTACACGACGACCGAGAGATCGCCGGGCGGACACGTCGTGCCGAGGCTGCAGTCGCCCACGATCGCGGCCTTGCCCCCAGTCCCGTTGGGCGTCGGCGTGCCGCTGATGAGCGCTTCCATCAGCACGACCGGCACGTTCACGTGCCTGCCCGTCGTGTTGCGGTGACGGTCGTAATTGATGCGCCCCTCCGCGGACCCGCCCTCCGTGAATCCGACCGGGCGGCGCGCGTTGACTCCGAAGCTCGCGACGGTGTTCGGATAGGTCGGCGCGGCGAGGACATTACCTCCACCGGTGACCTTCGCGACGGCGTTGGGTTCCAGTGCCTGGGCTGCGACACCGCTGAGGGGATCGACGCGTCCCTGCGCGACCCCTGGTGACAGGCCGATCCCGATGACGATCGCGAGGATCGCGCTCCATGAGGCGATACGTGAACGCCTGATGCGTTGGTCCAGAGAGATCATGCGTCCGTCTCCTTTCGTCTTCCCACGTGATGGGCGCGACGGACGCTATGGATGCGGGTCGCATTGAGAGACCGGCGAGGACCGGATCTTCACCGCAGTTCGTGATGCGACGTCCGGCCGTACGGTGATCGTCGTACATCACTATTTGTTGCGTGGCTGTCGCTTCCGCGATACCGGTCCGTTTCTTGCAAGCAGGCGCACTCTTGTCATGACAGTGAACGTGCGGCCGCGCGGTCGTGTGCTCGTGGTCGACGACGACCCCGTCATCTACGACCTCGTCGGACCAACGCTGACGGAGCACGGCTACACCGCACGACGAGCGCTTGATGCACGCGAGGCCCTGTATCTCATCGATCGGGAAACTCCCGATGTCGTCCTCCTGGACGTGCGGCTGCCTGATATCTCTGGCTACCAGCTCTGCCGTCGCTTGCGGGACGACTACGGGGACTCATTGGGCATCGTGCTCGTCTCTGGCGAACGGATGGAGTCATTCGATCGCGTCGCCGGTCTCCTCCTCGGCGCCGACGACTACGTGCTCAAGCCGTTCGCGATCGACGAGCTCCTCGCTCGCGTGCACCGTCTTGCGCGGCGCTCGCGCCCGATCGCGCGCACGGTCGTCGCTGGATTGACGCGACGCGAGCTCGAGATCCTGCGGCTTCTCGCGTGCGGCATGGATCACATCGAGATCGCGCGTGATCTCGTGATCGCGGCGAAGACGGTCGAGAAGCACATCGAGCACATCCTCCTCAAGCTCGGTGTGCACAGCCGTGCACAGGCCGTCGCGCTCGCGCTGCAGCAGGCGACGGATGCTCCGGCAGAGATCACGCGGATCGACGATGTGAGGCGTCGAGACGCCGTCGGCGGTTAGGGCCGAGGCGAAGGAGACGGCGAGGGCGAGGGAGACGGTGAGGCTGCGGGCGTGCGTTGCTGCGTGAGCTGCTTCGCCGCCGCATCGCCGACCTGCGCGTAGAGGCTATTCGCGGTGGCGACGATGCCCGCGAGGTCCGGCGCGAGCAGCACGCCCGCGTCAGTGCGGAACGAACTCTGGTCGAGCTGCGCGTCGGTGGTGCGTACATACGCTTCCGCGTCGGCCGCTCCCATGCCCATGACCTGCGCGAGCCGTGCGAGCGCGTTCCGGCGCACCGTGCGCAGGTCCGCCGACGCTTTCTGAGTGATCGTCTGGGCCTCGGCCTTCGTGACCGGGAGGACGAGCTCGTTCAGCTTTGCGAGCTGATCGAGCGCGGTGACCAAGCCCCGTTGGATCCCCTGCTCTGTCGCAGCGCGCTGCGGCGCGAGCACGTCGCGCGACGGCTGCGCTGGACGATTGAGAGTGAGGAGTGCCGGCTGCTGGCCTTTCAACGCTCGCTCGGCTTCGATCGCGCGTGCGACGGCCGAATCCGCACGCACTCGCTCGACGGCGAGCACGCGGTCGCGGTTGATCCGCATGCCGTCCGACGGCTCGTGGGCCTCGACGCCGCGCGCCACGAGCGTGACCGGCAGCCCCGTCGTCGCGCCACGGGCGTCCTGGAAGTAGTACACGTCACGCAGCGTCAGCATCCCGCTCTCGCCCGAGTCGTCGAGGTGGCCGAAGTACGCCTGACCGTCGAGAAAGAGGACCGCCGTCTCGCGCTCGGGTCCGACCATCGGCAGCGCCCGCACGTCGATGTTCGCGGAGATGAACGCGCCGAGGACCGCGGGGATCGCGACCCAGCGTGCTCCCCACCGCAGCGCGCGTCCCGCGAGCCGTACGGGGTCTCGCTCCAAGTCGTATGCGCTCACGACCGGTCCTGCTTCATGAACTGTGCGATCGGTGAGGCCGGACTCAGATCCTCGACGAACAGGACCGCGCTCTTTGGGATGAGCATCCGCGCCGCCGGAGAGTGGAGCTCTTTCCCGCGGCGCACGAGCTTCGTATCCGGCGCCTGATCCGCGCTGGTCGCCTGGGTCTGCTGCAGGTAGTAGACGTCCTCGATCTTCGCGTACGCGCCGATCCGGTCGTAGTAGCGGCCGAAATACGTCTGCCCATTGGCGAGGAACACGGCCTGGTACTCGCCGCGGCCGAGCGATGGGATCGTGAGGTCCCACCACTGGGTGAAGAACAGCGCGCCGAAGAAGACCGCGAGAGCGACGGCGACGTTGCGGATGCGCCAGCGGTTCGCGACGAGCCACCAGCGGACGCGCGGGAGGATGCGGCGGCGGTTCAGCGCGACGGACTCGGCGCCGGGGGCGAGGGCCGCACGGTCTGCGTCGGTGTTGCGGGGGGTGCCGTGGCGGGCGGCGCCGTGGCGGGCGGCGCCGTGGCGGGCGGCCCGCCGGACTTGAACCGGCGGATCGCCGTCACGATCTCGCTGTCGTCGCGAAGGTTCTCGATGAAGAGGACCTGCGTCCGCGCGATGAGCATCGGTTCCCGCGGCCCCTGCGCTTCGGAGCCACGTTTGATGAGCTGCGGTGCGCCCTGCTCGGGCACGGAGAGGTAGAACACATCGCTTAGAACGAACCAGTCGTCACCTTGCTGCTGGAGCTTTCCGAAGTAGCTCGAGCCGTTGGTCAGGAACACAGCCTGGTAGGCGTTCCGGTCGATGACCTCGGCAGCTCCGGGCGCGAACAGCGTCGAGATGCCGGCTCGGAACAGCTGCGTGCGGACGACGAGCACGAGCAGGATGAGACCGATGAGGACGAGCAACATCACGAACACGCGCCGTATCGCGCCGACGGGGATGACGATCGCGTCCTTCACCGCTCTGCCAAGTTACCGGATTCGGCTCGCGGCGACGACTACTTGAATTCGATGATGCGGACGATGCCGGCGCCGCCGGTGCCGCCAGTCTGGTTGCCGTTGGACGTCGAGCCCGCGCCACCGCCGCCACCGCCGTACACGCCGCCCGCGTTGCCAGCGCCCTGCGAGACGCGGCCCTTGCCACCCGAACCGTACTTGCTGTCGCCACCGTAACCCGTGAACAGGATCGTGCCCGACGCGCGGTAGCCGATGCCGCCGGCGCTGCCGTTGATCTTGATATCGCCGGTGCCGGCGCTGGCGAGCCCGCCGTCGCCGCCGAGCTGCGCCGACGCGGTGGTACCTGCCGTTGCGCCAAAGCCACCCGCGCCACCGTCGGCGACGCAGACCGAACCGACGCTCGTGTCGGTGCCCGAGTTGCCCGTGACCGCGCCCGAGCCACCGGTGCCACCGGCGCCGATCGTGACCGCGTAGGAGGCCGCCGGCGACGCGATGTACACGGCGGAGTACGCACCGCTACCGGCGCCACCGGCCGCCGCGGCGTTGCTGTTCGAGCCGTTCACGCCGCCGCCGCCGCCGCCGCCGCCGACGCATTCGACGAAGATCGCGAGCGTGCCGGCGCTCGGCGTGTA
>Ga0075429_100002123_pt1 | contig 16540 bp, 12 predicted proteins | sample RhiMetdeltSRZDD3_FD_75295 | JGI IMG/M metagenome (GOLD analysis project Ga0075429, IMG submission 75295) | Populus rhizosphere microbial communities from Tennessee, USA - Rhizosphere MetaG P. deltoides SRZDD3 | ecosystem: Host-associated > Plants > Roots > Rhizosphere > Soil | place: USA... | reverse complement strand
CGACGCTCGCGCAGCCGAAGCTCCCGCGCGCCAGCGATCCGGCGGCCTTGATGAAGATCATCAGCGACGGCATCAAGGGCACGGAGATGCCGGAGGCCCGCTTCGATCGCGACGACAGGCGCAAGGTCGCGGCCTGGGTCCTGAAGCTGGGCGAGCTGCCGCCGGAGATCGTGCCCGGCGACGCCGACCGCGGCCGGAAGGTCTACTTCGGCAAGGGAGCGTGCGCGCTGTGCCACACGATGGAGGGGCGCGGCGGTGCGTTCGGTCCGGACCTCGGCGATATCGGGCTGCGGCGCAGTGCCGCCCATCTCCGCCGTGCCCTCGTCGATCCCGGCGCCGACGTGCCGCGCAGCTTCGACGCCCTCCGGCCGGACGTCGTCATCACGCAGAACTTCCTCCTCGTGCGGGTGGAGACCCGGGACGGACGGCGAGTCACCGGCATTCGCCTGAACGAGGATCCGTTCTCCATCCAGGTCCGCGATGCCAGCCAGCAGATCCACTCCTTCGCGAAGGCCGATCTCACCGAGCTGCACAAGGACTGGGGGCAATCACCCATGCCGGCGTACGACCGCGTGCTCTCGAAGGACGAGCTCGACGATCTGGTGGCCTTCCTCGCGTCGATGAAGGGCGCGGTGCGATGAAGACCAGGGCACTGCTCGCACTGGCGCTGGCCGCGGCCGGAGCCGCCGCCCAGGAGGTGCCCTACGAGCGCATTCGCAATGCCGCCCGCGAGCCCGCGAACTGGCTCACGTACGGCGGCGACTACCTCGCGCAGCACTACTCGAGCCTGGCGCAGATCGATCGCCGCACCGTCGGCCGGCTCAAGGTGGCCTGGGTCTATCAGGCGGGCGACAAGACCGATCAGATCGGCGACAAGTACGAGGTCTCGCCGATCGTCGTCGACGGCATCCTCTACGTGACGGAGACGCCGTACGTCGTGACCGCCCTCGACGGCCGCACCGGGCGGCCGCTGTGGAGCTACCGGCGCAAGGAGACGAGCGGTGTCGTCGGCTGCTGCGGCCCCGTGAATCGCGGCCTGGCCGTGCTGGGGGACGCGCTCTATCTCGGCACGTACGACGCCCACCTCGTCTGCCTCGACATCCGCACCGGCCGTGAGCGGTGGGACGTGACCGTCGCCGACTACAAGACCGGTCATTCGCTCACGGTCGCGCCCATGGCCGTCAAGGACAAGATCATCGTCGGCATCTCCGGCGGTGAATGGGGAATTCGGGGATTCCTCGACGCCTACGACGCCAAGACCGGCGAGCGTGCGTGGCGCTTCTGGACCGTACCCGGCCCCGGCGAGCCCGGCAACGATACCTGGGAGGGCGAGAGCTGGAAGACGGGCGGCGCGCCGACCTGGGTCACGGGCTCGTTCGACCCCGATCTCAACCTCATCTATTGGGGCACCGGCAATCCGTCGCCCGACTACAACGGCGACAACCGCGAGGGCGACAACCTGTACTCCGACTCGGTGGTGGCCTTGGACGCGGACACCGGAAAGCTGCGCTGGTATTTCCAGTACACGCCCCACGACCTCCACGACTGGGACTCGAACCAGGTGCCCGTGTTGTTCGACGGCGTGGTTGGTGGCCGCGCACGCAAGCTCCTCGCCCACGCCAACCGGAACAGTTTCTACTACGTGCTCGATCGCGAGACCGGCGAGTACCTGAGCGGCACGAACTACACGAAGCAGACCTGGGCGTCGGGTCTCGATGCGCGGGGGCGGCCGATCGTCCTGCCGGACACGGCTCCGAGCAAGGAAGGCACTCTCGTCTATCCGGGCCTCGCCGGCTCCACGAACTGGCAGAGCCCGTCGTACAGCCCCCTGACGAAGCTCTTCTACGTGAACGCCCGCGAGGACTACGCCGAGGTCTACTTCAAGCGCGAGGAGGAGTACACGCCCGGCGGCCGCTGGGAGTCCGGAGGCACGCGCAACGTCGAGGGCGCGGAGCCCTACGGCGTGATCAAGGCGATCGAGGCGACCACCGGAAAGATCCGATGGGAGTGGAAGCAGGAGCGCGAGCAGACGGCGGGCCTGCTCGCGACGGCGGGCGGGCTCGTGTTCGGCGGCAGCCGCGAAGGCTACGTGTTCGCCCTGGACGCCGACACCGGCAAGCCGCTCTGGCGCTTCCTCACCGGCGGCCGCGTGGAGGCGAACCCCATCACGTACCTGGTCGACGGGAAACAGCAGATGGCCGTCGCCGCCGGCGAATCGCTGTTCGTGTTCGATCTGATGGACAACGCGCCGGCCCGCAGCCGGATGCCGAAGCGATAGGCCGTGGCGACCTCAAGCAACGCTTGAGGCCACTCGTTCCAGAACAAGTTATGTAATCGATTCGGTTACAATCTGGCGTCAGGACCGGACCGCGACGCGGCGTCACCGCAACGTGATGAGCTTGCGATCGATCAGCCGCGCCAGCACGAGCAGCGCGTCCTCTTCCGACATCGGACACACCTTGAGCAGCGTCTGCACCGTCCACTCGCCGTTGATGCGCGAGAGCATGAAGCCCTCCTGCGGGTCGAGGCTCTGCATCTTGATGAGGGACAAGTCGGCCTTGAGGACCGGGACCTTGGTGAGGGGCACGCTGCGGCGGGCACGGTCGCGGTGGCGGGCCTCGACCACGGCGATCAAGCCCTTCTTCGCCGTCTGGTTCAGGCGGTCGAGCTCGAGCACGGCCTCGTAGGCGTCGAGGGCGGCATCGTACTTGCCGTCCTTCATGTTCTTCTCGCCGATCGTGATCAGCTCGCGGATGTTGCTCAGGGTCTCGTCGGCGGGAACCTCGTCGCCGACCTGCTCGACGGTGAGCAGCTCCTCCTCGCACAGCTCCCACAGGCACTGCGCGACCTCGAACTCCGAACGGCGCGTGTGCAGGCCGATCTCGGCCGGGATCTTCCCCGCCGCCGCCAGCTCGAGGATCTGCTTGCGCCGCGGGTCGACCACGCTGTCGGTGTCGCCCACCAGGCGGAAGACGACGGGACCGGAGGGGATCACCTGCCGGATGCGCTGCCAGTCGTCCCGCCGTCGGGACCCGTTCGCGATGACCTCGCGCAGCGGGATGTCGAGGCTGATGGGCGAGGTATCCGGGATCTCGCCTTCGCGGAACTGGAAGCGGCCCTCCGTCCACAGGAAGAGCTCGTACACGCACTCCTCCGCCTTGGCCTGCATCGATTTCCGCAGCTCCTCTTCCGTGAGCATGGCGTCCTCGATGAGGACGGTGCCCAGGAGCTTGCCCTGGTCTTCCTGCTTCAGCAGCGCCTTGAAGAGCTGCTCCTCGCTGATGCGGCCGTCGCTCACGAGGAACTGGCCGAGGGACTCGCGCGGGTCGTTCGACCACGAGGACGTCAGGCTCCCGTTGCGGAACACGATGCGCTTCTCGACCGAGCGCCCTTCGAGGCTCAGGGTCCCCGTCTTCTTGCCGGCATCCAGCCATTTCAGGATGTCGACGAACGGCATCGTGCGCAGGTCGCCGCCCAGGCTCATGGCGGCGGTGGTGCTGAAGGTGCGCTCGCGCGCCATCGTGCGGTCGTGGCGGGCGGCGGGCGCGGGCGTGTAGGAGATCGGGGCCACCGGCAGCCCCGCCAGCACGATGCCCGCCGCGTGGCGCAGCTCCTCGAGGAGCCCGCGCACCGACGGCTGCCGTTGCCCCGGGTCCTTGGCCAGCGCCTTCTTGAGGACGGGGACGAGCGCCTCCGGCAGCGACACGGCCTTGGGGGTGTCGAACGGCGGCGCTTCGTTCACGTGTTTGAAGGCGGTGGCCAGCGGCGTGTCGCCGCGGAACGGCACGTCGCCCGTGAACAGCTCCCAGATGACGATGCCGACGGAGTAGATGTCGGTCCGCGGATCCGTGCGGTCGCCGCGCGCCTGCTCCGGGCTCAGGTATTCCGGCGTGCCGAGGATCTGGCCGGTGGCGGTGACCTCCGCCTCCCACTCCTTGGCGATGCCGAAGTCCATCAGGCGGATCACGCCCTGGCCGTCCCGCATCAGGTTCGCCGTCTTCAGATCGCGATGGATGATGCCGGCGCCGTGGATGGCGTCCAGGCCCTCCGCGATCTGGATCGCGTAGTCGAACGCCTCCTGCGGTGAGAGACCGCCCTTGCCCCGGATGACCTGCCGCAGGTCGACGCCCTCGATCAGCTCCATCACGAGGTAACGCAAAGCGCCGTCCTCGCCGTACTCGTGGATGCCGCAGGTGTTGCGATGGCGGACCTTCCGCGCGAGCTTGATCTCGGTCTGGAAGCGCCGCATCATCTCGGACTCCGCGACCATCTCGCCCTTCAGTACCTTGAGGGCCACCTCGTCGTCGAGGGCGCGGTCATGGGCCTTGTAGACGGTGCCCATGCCGCCCTTGCCCAGCGGGCTCACGATCTCGTAGCGGGAGGCGATGACGCTCCCGCGCCGGATCATGTTGACGGTAGCCAGGGAGTGGCCGCAGGAGAAGCAGACGCTGTCTCCTCGATCGTTTTCGGCCTGGCAGAACGGGCAGATCATCCTGATGGTGCCGCGCGACGCGGCGGGTTGGCGTCAGGATACACGCCGGACCCCTAAACCTCCAGTCCCACCGCGCGCATGAGGGCCACGGCGTTGCTGCGTGTCACCGGCCCTGGCTTCAGCCGGTAGTCGAACGCCATCACGTCGCCTTCCAGGTGGTCCTCGAAGTGGACGTTGGCGGCCTGGGGCGCCAGGTCCTCGGCGATCGCGGTCAAGGCCAGGTCGTGGGAGGTCACGAGCCCGACGGCCTCTCGCCGCACGAGGGTGCGCACCACCGCCTCCGCCCCCACGCGCCGGTCGGCGGAGTTGGTGCCGTGGAAGATCTCGTCGAGCAGGAACAGCAGCCACGGCCGGGCGGAGGCCATGTCGAGGATCTGCCGTACGCGCAGGATCTCCGCATAGAAGCGCGAGCGGCCTTCCTGCAGCGAGTCGACGATACGGATGGAGGCCCCCACCGCCAGCGGCGACAGCACGAGGGCGCGCGCCCGCACGGGCGCCCCCATCTGGGCCAGCACGGCGTTGACGCCCACCGCGCGCAGGAAGGTGCTCTTGCCCGACATGTTCGATCCGGAAACGATGAGCAGCCGCCTTTCGGCGTCGAAACGAACGTCGTTGCGGACGCAGCGCGACGCCGGGATCAGCGGGTGCCCGACGGCCTGGGCGTCGAAGAGGGGGCCGCCGTCGGTGAACGTCGGAAACGCGTCGGCCGGGTTCTCGAAGCTGTAGGCGGCCAGGGCACACAGGGCTTCGATCTCCCCCAGCGCATCCATGGCCGCGGCCACCGAGGCGCCCGCCCGCCGGCGCCAGCGCGCCACGGCGGCGGCCACGTGGACATCCCATAACAGCGCGTAGGCGAACGGCGCGAAGTAGAGGTTGCGCTTCGAGTCGCGCAGCTCGACGAGGCGGCGCAGGCGCGCGATCTCCGCCGAGGGCCGCGAGGCGGCGCCGCTGAAGGCTCGGGCCAGACGCGCGAGAGCGGGTGCCGTGAACGTCTCGCGCTCGACCCGCGTCACGAGGCCGGTGAGCGTCTCGAGATCGCGCGCGGGCTGATCGATGCCGCGGGTGGCGGGGTCCGTCCACACGCGCGCGCGCCGGTAAAGGCCGCTGACGGCGGCCAGCGCGATCAGCAGCGGCCCTGGTCCCGTGACGCCTGTGCCCCAGGCCCAGAGGGCGGCGAAGGTGAGGCTCGAAACGGCCACGCTCGTCACCCTCAACCAGGTCGGCACCGCCTCGACCGGAGCCAGGACCCACGCCCGCAGCGACGACGACTCCAGCGAGCGGCGTGCCTCCGCCCCGAGGACGGCCAGATCCTCACGCAGATCGAGGCGCGGACGCAGCTCGACGGCCGCCGCATGACGCGCGGCGACCTCAGCCGGCGAGGCCGGAGAGAGCAGCCACGCGGCGAGGACCTCCTCGCCGGCCCGCGTGCGCGCGGTGCACAACCGCTCGAAGAGGGAGCCGCGGCCGAACAGGTCGAGGTCGCCGGCATAGGGATGCGCCGGGTCCGCGAAGCGGTCGCCGGTCTCGCCCCGCCCCGTCCAGTCGTCGCCGAGGCGCGCCCGCCCCGCCTCGTAGAAAAGGACAGATCGCGACGCCCGCTCGCGCGCCTGCGCCACGCGCTCGTGGATCCACACCAGCACCCCGAACGCGACCACGGACAGGAGCAGGACGGCGGCCCCGCCGCGGCTGGAGGCCACGGTGGCGCTGCACGCCCCCACCGCCACCACCGCGATCACGCCGCGGGCCATCGACAGCCGCACGTCGCGCCGCCCATGCTCGTCGTACTCCGCGCGCCGCGCCGCGAGCCGATCGCGATAGACGTCGGCCGGCTCCGCATCCTCCGTGGGCATCGAGAAGGAATTCTCCCACAGCGTGTATCCTCGGACAGTGCGCACCGTGATCGTCATCCTGGCGGCACTCGGTGCCGCCGGCTGCCAGCAGGAATCACAGCGGCGTGCCGAGGCCGACCTGCTCCGCCGCCAGATCCGCGAGCTGCGCACCCTCGTCGAGGACGACCAGGCCGGCCGCCTCTTCCCGCGCGACCGCCTCGCCATCGGCATCCGTCACGAGCTCGTGCGTGAGCTCCTTCAGCGGCGGCTCCCGCTGGAGTCGGCGCCCATCCCCACCATACGGGTGCGCATCGAGACGGCGGAGATCGACTTCGACGGGGGGCAGAGCCTGGTGACGCTCAAAGGCCGCGTGGAGGACGCCACCGCAACCTGGGCCAGCCTCACCCTGTTCGGCGGCCTCCATCGGTTCCAGGTCGACGCCAAGGCGGGCATCGTCACCGCCTATGTGAACGTCGAGCGTGTCGACGTGTGGCGCGTCGGAGCGGGGCCGACGGAGCGGACGATCCTCGAAGGCTTGAACGAAGGGCTGCGCGGGCCGGGCCTGGCCGCGCTCAGCGAGATGCTGCCGGCCGTCGAGATGCCGGTGCGCCTCGATCCCGTGCTGGATTTTCCCGGCGTGGCCGGGGCCGCCCTCGAGATCCCGCCGCGCCGGCTGCCGGTGGACGTGTCGATCGCCCGCGTGGTCCCCGTGGCCGGCCGGCTGTGGCTGTACTTCGACATCGAGGTGCGGCCGTGAAGCGCGTGGTCTTGTGGGCGGCCCTCCTCGTGCTCGCCGCCGGCGCCTGGTTCGCCTACCAGCGGCTCTGGCGGCTGCCGAGCCCCGAGGAGCTCGAGGCCCTTCGCCGCGAGCACCAGCGCCTCAGCGACCAGGTGCGCGCGCGTCTCGCCCTCGAGGCGGAGCCGCCCGACGCCGCGGAAGCCAGCGTGGTGGTCGGCGTGCCGGTGGCATTCGCGGAGCGCTTCGGCCGGCAGGTCTCGGCCCGGCTGCTGGAGCAAATGACCCTGCGGCTGCAGGGCATCGAGGTCGAGAAGGAGGGCGACCTGCACGCACGGCTGCTCGTCGGCCGCACCCTGATCGGCCATTACGTCGCCCACGTGAGCGTGGACGAGGTACGCGCCGTGCTGCGCGCGGGCAAGCCGCAGCTTCGCGTCATGAGCCCGCGCCTGGCGGTGACGCTGCCCGTCGACGTCCTCCAGGGATCGGGCAAGGGACGGATCCGATTCCGCTGGGACAGCCGCGGCGCCGCCAGCGGCATCTGCGGCGACTTCGAGATGACGGGCGACATCGGCGGCACCGTCGTGCCCGCCGCCTACACGCTGCGCGCGCAGCTCACCCTCACCACGGAAGGTCCGGCGCTGGTGGCGATCCCCGAGCTCGACGACCTGGTGCTGCCCCTGCGCCTCGAGCCGTCGGCGGAAACGTGGAAGCTCCTCGACACCGCCATCGAGCAACGCGGCGCGCTGTGCCGCACGGCGGTGGCCACCGCCGACGTGCCGCAGAAGATCCGCGAGCTGATCGACCGCGGCTTCGACGTGAAGCTGCCGCGCCGTCTCCTGCCCGCCGTGCATTTTCCGGTGGAGATGGAAAAGGCGGTCGACGTCGAGGGCGGCCGCCTGCATTTCCAGGTGAAGCCGGTGGGACTGACGGTGGCGCGCAGCACCGTCTGGTATCGCACGGACGTGCGCCTGCTGGAGAGCGAGACCGCGCCGGTGGCGACCGAGAGCGAGACCGCCGTCAGCGCCGCGGGTACGGAGACGTCGACGGAAACGCCGACACCGACGTTAGAAGGTAAGACCAACGACCAGACGCAGGGACTTGTCGTTGCCCCCGCTCCTGAAGAACATCTGGAAGTCCGCCCCCAGCCGCAGGGCGACTGATCCGCCCGTGCCGAGATCGTAGCCAGCGCCGGCCATCCCGCCGAAGTCGAAGTCTGAATGGCCCGGAGTACTGTTGTATCGGGCCCCGCCCATCACGTGCAGGAACGGCGAGCCGTCGCCAAGGGAGAAGCGCGGCCCGAGCGCGCCCGTGAAGCTATTGAGGTCGGCGTCGCTGTCGCGGTGGAAGCCGAGATCCAGCTCGAAGCCGGAGTCGTCGCCCGGCGCGAAGTTGACGAAGGCGCCCATCGGTATCGAGCCGCCGCCGTCCTCCAGAGACTTGAGGTACGCATAGCCGAGCGACAGCTTGTTGCCGTCGGCCGAGGCGGGCACCGCCGCCGCGGCCACGATCGCGAGAACGACCAGCACCACGAATCGCTTCGCCACGTGATCCTCCTTCCGCCCGCATCCGTACCGACATCGAACGGGCGGCTATATGACTATTGTACGTGGGATACGCGTGTGCGGGATCACTGCGCTGGCCGCCGAAGTGCCGGCTTCAGGATCGACGCGCGCTGCCGCATGCGCAGCATGAGGTCCCGCTGCGGGACGGTCTCGCCCCGCTCGTAGCAATCGGGTGCCGCCGTATCGTTCTCCAAGGAGATGGCGATCGTGGGGTCGAGCACCTCGGACCAGCACCTGAGCTTCGTGCTGGAATAGCCGCCCACGTCGACCTCCAGATACCGGCCCGCCTCGAGCTTCACCCAGTGGTTGTCCTTGACGAGCACGGGCGCGTCGAGCGAGCCCATGGCCAGCGAGCCCTTCTCGCCAGTGGCCACCACCGCGTCCTCGACGTGGACTTCTCCCGAGAGGACGACCTCCGAGCCACCGGCGTGAATGGCCCAGGCCCGCGTGTCGCCGAGGACGAGGAGGAACACCCCCCAGCCCGTATCGCGGGAGCTCAGGAGGGAGCCGTCGAGGACGAGGTTCCCCGTGACCACCAGGCCGCAGCGCGACTGGTTGCCGTGGGCGCAGCGCAACATGCCGCCGTCGAGGTCTAGGCTCCCGCGCACGTGAAGATTTCCCTCGTGAACGAGGATCGAGGCCTTCGCATCGAGCGGCTCCGCCAGCGTCCCGTACATGTCGAGTCGCTTGGCGAGGTCGAACCGGCGGACGGCTTCCGCCTCGGGCAGGTGCTGGAACGTGGGCGTAGACCCTGCGTAGACCGCGAACCCACCGAGGGCGGCAACGAGAAGCCACATGGGTTATCGGCGCGGCGAATCCTACGTCGTCTCCAACCCTCGGGCCATGAGGATCTTCCCGGAGCGTACGAGCTCGGCGATCGAGAACGGCCGCAGCAGGCCGATGAAGCTGTCGAGCTTGTCGCTTTCGCCGTAGATGCGCAGGATCAGCGACTCCGGGCCGTAGTCGACCACCTTGGCCTTGTAGTGCTCGGCGATCTGGAGGATCTCCGTGCGCTCCTTCAACTGGCAGCGCATCTTGATGAGGGCGATCTCGGTGGCGATGACGGGCTGGTCGGTGTGATCGATCGCGTGCACGACGTCGATGAGCTTCGTGCACTGCTTGATGATCTGCTCCAGCGTGTCGGGATCGCCGCTGCAGGTGATGGTCATCCGGGAGAAGTCGGCGCCGGCGCCCACGTCGGGGCTCACCACGAGGCTCTCGATGTTGTACCCGCGGCGGGAGAAGACGAGCGCCACCCGCACGAGGACACCGGGCTTGTTGCGCACGAGGATGGAGATCGTGTGCACGTGCGCCGGCGCCGGCGGCGGCGCCGCCTTTTCGTTGGGCGACTCGGTGGTCCTCTCGAATGACGTGACGCTCATTGGATTCCCCTTGCTGCCTGTTTTGAGTTTTGAGTCATGAGTTTTGAGTGCGGCCTACGCGCTCTGTGCCTCTGTGGCGCCGTTGTCGTTGCTACCGTTGCCGTTGCTACCGTCCTACGTCGACTCACTCATAACTCATAACTCACGACTCATGACTCACCACTACGTGGATCCGGTCGGCTTCTCCATCTTGTGCTTCGGCTTCTCCACGATCATGTCCCGCAGGGCGGCCCCGGCCGGGATCATCGGGAACACGTTGTCTTCCTTCATGACCTCGGCGTCGATCACACACGGGCCGTCCTCGTAGTCCATGGCCGCCTTGATCACCCGGTCGACGTCGCCCGCGCGGCGGATGCGGAAGCCCTTCACGCCGTAGGCCCCGGCCAGCTTCACGAAGTCGGGATTGCCCTCGAGGTCGGCGCCGGAGAGCCGGTTGTCGTAGAACAGCTCCTGCCACTGGCGGATCATCCCCAGGTACGCGTTGTTGATGATCAGCACCTTGACCGCGATCTTGTGCAGCGCGGCGGTGGCCAGCTCGCACAACGTCATCTGGAAGCCGCCGTCGCCCACCACCGCCCAGACCTTCTTCTTGGGCAGGGCGAACTTGGCGCCGACCGCAGCCGGGAAGCCGAAGCCCATGGTGCCGGCCCCGCCCGAGGACAGCCACTGCCGATGGCCGGTGGTCAGGCAGAACTGCGCCGCCCACATCTGGTGCTGGCCGACGTCGGTGGTGATGATGCAGTCGCGCCCGCCCAGCTTGTCGAGGCGGTCGAGCACGTGCTGCGCCCGCAGGCCGCCGCGCTTGGGATACTTCAAAGGATACTGCTTGCGCCAGACGGAGATGGTCTTGAGCCACTCCCCGGTGTCGGCGCGCGACACGAGCGGGATCAGCTCCTCCACCACCTTGCGGGCGTCGCCGGCGAGCGATACGTGGGGTTTTACGATCTTGTTGAACTCGGCCACGTCGATGTCGATGTGGATCTTCACCGCGTCCTTGCAGAACTCCGACAGCTTGCCGGTGATGCGGTCGTCCCAGCGGGCGCCGATGGCCATGATCAGGTCGCAATCGGTCACCGCCTTGTTGGCGTAGGCGGTGCCGTGCATCCCGAGCATGCCGAGGTGCAGCGGCTTGTCCTCGGGCACCGCCCCCTTGCCGAGCAGGGTGTTCACGATGGGCGCCTGCAGCTTGTCGGCGAGCTTGTAGATGGCGTCGCCGGCATTCGCGATCACCGACCCGTGGCCGACGTACAACACCGGCCGCTTCGCCTTCGAAAGATACGCCGCCGTCTTCTCGAGCAGCGCGCGGTCGGGCTTGCCGGGTACGTGATAGCCGGGCAGGTGCACGTCCTCGACGAACGGCGCCGTGCACGGCCCCGAAGTGACGTCCTTGGGCAGGTCGATGAGCACCGGCCCCGGCCGCCCCGTGGTGGCGATGTAGAACGCCTCCTTCATCACGCGCGGGATGTCGTTCGGGTTCTTGACGAGGTAGCTGTGCTTCACCACCGGATACGTGATGCCGGTGACGTCGGCCTCCTGGAAGGCGTCCTTGCCGAGCATCGGCGAGATCGTCTGTCCCGTGAGGACGATCATCGGCACCGAGTCCATGAGCGCGGTCAGCAGGCCGGTGACGGTGTTCGTCGCCCCGGGGCCGGAGGTCACGAGCACCACGCCGGGCTTCCCTGTCGCCCGCGCGTAGCCGTCCGCCATGTGGGTGGCGCCCTGCTCGTGGCGGACGAGGATCAGCTTGATCTTGGAGTCGACGAGCGCGTCGAAGATCGGCATGGCCGCACCGCCGGAGAGGCCGAAGACGAGGTCGACACCCTCACGCTCCAGGCACTGGATGACCTTCTGCCCGCCGGTCGGCGTCTTCTGCGGCGTCGCCGCCGAGGCGGCCGGCTTCGGCGCCGGCTTGGCGGCCCGATGCAGTGCCTTCGCTGTGGCCATAAGCTCCCTCGTTTGACTCGAAGTTGACGGGGCTGACGTCAAGGTGAGCAGCTAAGCCCCGTTTGGACCCTCGATTTATACCACAGGAGCCGATGAAAGACTAGCAGCGGCCAATTTACAGGTCGATTTTGCCGCCTTTGCCCGAAGGCGACTCCAAAAGGCTAGTTTTTTCGGAGAAAGTTGGCAAAGTGCAGGCTCACCGCCCCGTCAGGGCCCTGGATCGTGACCCGAACCAGCTTCGACGGGGGCGCGTCCTTGCACGCATCGAACAGTTCCTCGAGCGTTTGCACGCGCCGCTCGAACTCCATGCTGCCTTCGGCCTGCCAGACCGTCACCACCGCGACATGACGCACAGACATGACGGCGCCCCTCACAATCCGAGCAGGCTGCCCTCGAGGTTGAGGGAGCGGCTGCGGATCTTGTCACCCAGCACGCGGCGCACCGCGCCGTACTCCTGAGGCGGAACCTGGAGGCGGAACGCGCCTCCGTCCCAGGGCACGAGAAGCAGCTCGACCTCCGGCCCCTCGCGGAACGCCAGCCGGCGGATGCGGCCGTAGGGCACGAAGCCGTGCTCGGCCCAGATGCCGTCGGCATAGAAACCCAGGGGGATCCGCGACAGCAGGGGCGCGATGCCGATGAAGTACAGCGCGGTCACGACCTGGCTGTAGATCGTGTGCAGCTCGTACGCGCGATGCGGCAGGAAGCCGTTGAGGGCGGCGGCGAAGGTGGCCATGCCCCCCAGCAGCAGGTGCCAGGGGAAACGGGCCCGCGGCGGCCAGGTGACGAGCGCGCTGTCGCGCACCCGGCGAAAGCGTACATAGCGCCGGAGATCGCGCAGGATCAGGACGGAGAAGTAGATCGCGACGCCGACGAACGCGATCGTCACCAGGGTCTTGTTCACGGCGCCACCCGGTCTGCCTTCATTATGAATCAGACACCGGCGGCCGGAATTGAGCCCGGTTACAACTCGACCGGCTCCTCGTGGGGCACGGCGGGGCGCTTGGGCGCCTCGGGGGCGCCGAGCACGGGCTCGATGAAGAGGCGATAGGCGTCACGATAGCCGAGGTCGATGAGGTCGGCGGTCTCCTCGGGGACCTCCGTGGCCGGATCGATGACGCCGTCCCATTCGAGGGGACCGATCGAGCGGCGGTCGGGGCGCACGACGTAGATCGAGACGTCCCGATACGTGCGGCCGGTGGCGGGATCCTGCCAGGCGCGGCGTCCGTCCTCGAGCCGATGGCCGACCGTCTGCACGATGCGGTTCAGGCGCAGGGCGGCGCGCAGCTCCTGCTCGAGACCCTGGCGCTCGAGGAGAGCCTCGGTGGCATCGGCCAGCGCGTGCAGCCCGCGGCGGCGGCGAGGCGCGCTCGGGTTCTGCGGCACGCCCGTCACCAGGATGACCTGCTCGGCCCCGGCGGTGATCGCGTCGCCGAGGCCGCAGCCGCCGGTCAACGTCGACTCCGTGAGGCGGTGCACCTCGCCGCCGTAGAGCCCGCGGCGCGGGAACGACACGCGGCGCACGGGCGTGGCCAGCGGCGGCAGCAAACCGGTGGCGACGGCGTCGAACAGCATCGACTCGCCGCCCGCGCCGAGATTGACGGCGACCGGCTGTCCCTCCTCGCTGCGCGCCGCCTGCGCCCGCGCCTGCAGGTAGGCGGTGCGGTGCGGCTCGGCCAGGAGGACGAAGGGCAGGATCTCGCCGGCATCGAGATCGGCGGCGCGCACCACCAGCTCGCGGAAGCCCGGCTGTCCGAGGTTCTCGTCGACGATGTCGACGTAGCGCTTGCCGATCTCGGCGTCGGCCGACGGGCGCGCGGAGCCCACCCGCGAGAGATCGGACAGGGCCTGGCGCAGCCGCGAGACGGCGGGGGCGGCGTCGAGGAAGGATTCGAACAGCTCGGCGAGGCGCCGGCGGTAGCGGAGCTGCGCGTAGATCGCGCCCACCACGGCGGAGGCGGCGAGGACGAAGACGGGCATGGCCAGCGCCGCGATGTAGGGATCACGCAGCGCGCTGGGCGCCGCCCACGGATCCCCGATCAGCCGCGCCGGAAGACCGGGCGCGGCGAGATCGGCCACCATGACGATGGGAAACAGGACGCCGAGCAGCAGCGCGAGGGCCACCGGCAGCAGGAACACCCCGAAGGCGACCCCCATCATGAAGAGGACGAAGCGCAGCGGGCGGCGCATGCGATAGAGCGAGGCCCAGCCGACGCCGTCCCAGAATCCCTGCGGCCCGTAGAGCCGGCTGCCGGCGGCGGCGGCCGCGAACACCGCGCTCACGTTTCCCACGCCCGAGCCCACGACGACGTCGATCTTGGTGCCGGCCTCCTCGAGCGCCTTCAGCACGCCCGCGTGGTACGCGCCGGATGTCCCGCTGCCGGTGAAGACGAGCGCGGTGCGGCGCTTCGGCGAGTACTCGGGCATGCGCCCTTAAGTTATCACCGATGCCGGCGCACCGGCTGTGACCGCGGGCCGTGCCTTCATCTCAGTCGATCCACGCTCTGAAACCACCCGAATGCACCAGACGACCGCGAGCATCCACACGAGTCACGCGCCGTTCGCCCCGTCCGACCTTCACGCGATCGACGATGTCCGCTCGCCGATGCGCCGTCGCCGCGACGCAGCCGCTTCCGGAGTCGACTCGTCTGACATTGCGAGGACACCGCGCGCTCGGCGCCACAAAGAAGTCCACTGCGCGCGTGCGCAAGTGCTCTGTCTTCGAGTTCAGGAAAAACGTCTCTTGACTGCACGCCACGCGCACCCGATATTGCATCTCGTACCACTTTTAACCGTAACCGAGTACACGTTGACGTCACAGTAGATTGAGAGCTGGCAGCGGGCCGTAGGGCCTTGGCTGCGGTCGAGAGGTGTGCGCGTGAACCGGGTCCCACATAGCCTCCCACTCTCATCCTCGAATCGCGGGGCCAGTCACCCGGGTGGTCACAGTTCGCATCTGCCGTCCTCGACGGGGGACGGGAGCCCAATGAATCGCACTCCGTGCGGAGGGCCGTGTTGAAGAACCTGCGTGGCGTTGTCTCCACCATCCTTATCTATATATTCGGACTGCAGAGCGCGGTCTTCGCCCACTACCCGCTGACGCCGCTCCCCGCGGTCGTGGCGTCGCCCGCAGTCGTGCTGCCGTGGGTGCCGCTGGCGACAGGTGTTCCTCCGCAGGTACCGACGCCTTCGGCGCCGGTGCAGGACCTGCGGCAGTGGACGATCGCGGGTGTGGACAACCAAGGCCAGTGGCAGACGTCGAGCGACGGCGTCTCGACGACGCAGAAGAAGGGCGGCACGAAGCCGACGCTGCTCGTGAGCCCGGCGGATGCAATCGACACCACCCTGCGCGCGAAGGTGAAGGTGCTGTCGTCGACGCGGCAGGACGACTTCATCGGGCTCGCGTTCGGCGTGAAATCGCCGCTGTCGACGGCGAGCAGCGTCACGTACGACCTGTGGCTCATCGACTGGAAGGCGAAAACGGAGTCGGCCAGCGGCAAGCAAGCGAAGGAAGGCTGGACGCTGTCGCGCCTGCAGGGCGCACAGCCGAGCACGCTGGCGACGTTCTGGACACACCAGGAGAGCGCGAAGCACCACGTGCTCGCACGCAAACAGGGCTCCGGTAAGGGCTGGTGCCACGACCACGAGTACGACCTCGAGCTGTCCGTGCGCAGCGGGCGGGTGAAGCTGCGCGTGGACGGCGAGACGATCTTCGACGTCGTCGGTAGTTTCACGCCGGGGCGCTTCGCCCTCTACGCGTACTCGCAACCGGACGTGCGCTTCCGCGACGTGACGCTGACGAGCGGCAACGGCGCGCCGGTCGCCAATGCCGGAGCGGACAAGACGCTCTCGGCAGACAGCGCGTGCCGGGCGACGGTGACGCTCGACGGCAGCAAGTCGACGGATCCGGACAGCGATCCGCTGACGTACACATGGACGGGGCCGTTCGGGACCGTCACCGGCTCCAAGCCGTCGGTCGTGCTCGTGGAGGGGCTGAACGCGATCGAGCTGGCGGTTTCCGATGCCACGTCGACATCGAGCGATACCGTCGTCATCACCGTCGCGGACACGACGCCGCCGGCGCTGTCGTGCCCGGCGGCGGTCAAGGTCACGGCGCCCGCCGGCCAGTGCACCGTGTCCGGCGTGGCCCTCAGCACACCGACGGCCTCGGACAACTGCGGCGGGCCGAACGTCTCCAACAATGCACCGGCGGTCTTCGGCATCGGGACGACGAACGTCACGTGGTCGGCGGTCGACACCGCGAGCCTTCGTTCGAGCTGCACGCAGAAAGTCACAGTCGCCGATCCCAGCACGCCGACGGTATCGGCCACCGTCGAGCACGAGTCGCTCTGGCCGCCGAACCACAAGCTCGAGGACGTGGGCCTGAAGGCGTGCGCCAACGGCGCCTGCGCGGGGCTGATGCCGGCGCGCGTGACAGTCTTCAGCGACGAACCGCACGATTGCAACGGTGACGGGCACACGGACGAGGACGCCGCCCTCGAGGACGGCAAGCTCCTGCTGCGGCCGGAGCGCAGCGGACCGAAGGACGGCCGCGTCTATCTGATCCTCGTGGCCGCCGGCGAGGCGCCGAACGT
>Ga0075429_100002122_pt1 | contig 16544 bp, 10 predicted proteins | sample RhiMetdeltSRZDD3_FD_75295 | JGI IMG/M metagenome (GOLD analysis project Ga0075429, IMG submission 75295) | Populus rhizosphere microbial communities from Tennessee, USA - Rhizosphere MetaG P. deltoides SRZDD3 | ecosystem: Host-associated > Plants > Roots > Rhizosphere > Soil | place: USA... | reverse complement strand
CGTCCTCAGTACCGCGAGCCGTGGCGAATTGATTTAAGAAGTTCTCTTCCGGAAGCTCAGCATATCCCAGATTGGCTGCCTCGTCGAGAATGACCAGACCTACATCGTGAGTATTCGGAATGGTAAGGGACCCTGTGAAGTCATAGTTCAGGATCGTGCTGGCTTCGAAACACAGGGTGCCTTCCGTACCAGCGGCACAATATTCCGGATAGCCGGTCACCGGGTCGATTTCGGTCTCCGGATCGAAGTTGGCTCCCGCATCTTGCTGGAAATAAACGCGAGCTGTTACAGCGCCTCCCTCGGTATCCGCGCAGTGACCTGCCGTAAGCAATGTCCAATTGGAGATTAGGGTGCCGGTACAGCGCCAGAGAAATTCACCTTCGGCATCGTAAAAGACAACCAGACCTACATAGTCATGTACGTCATCCTCTACAAAATTACCCGTAATCGCATAGACCGGGCTCACAGCAAGAGCCAGGATCATCATCACCGAGAATACAGCAAACACCAGTTTCTTACGCATATCATTTCTCCTAAAAGTTGGTCTAAAAACTAGATACAACGAACTTCAATCTGATAAGATCTCTCAGAGTACCTCCTTTCTGCGCAACGAACGGCGAAAAAATTGCCGAAGAAGAGAGCTTCTGCATTTCTGACGTCTATGTAGGTATGCCCATCAAGCGATGGGGTTAACCTTTGGTTCATTGAGAGTGGGATGTAGTTACATGACGATGACAAAGAGCACAGGTTATCGGCTCAAACCGTTCCTAAAATAAAAGGTATGCTCCTTGATCAGTCCTACGGCATTTAAAGAAGGACTGGTCAACCATAATCGTAGACCAGTTATTAATCTTTTTGAAACTTAGGGAGTTGCACCAAAGGTGGCAAGCCAGTTCAGGTCATCGGCGCGATCCACACGGTAGACACCACCCGTCCCTGCACAATTTCCGTTGATGCCGTAGGAGGTCACAGCGCCCACAACATTGGAGTCGCCAATGAAATTGGGGCCACCGGAATCCCCGAAACAGGTACCACCGGTATTGGCATTATTGGACAGCAAGAGGGAATACTCGCCCGTGAACCCGGTATTGATCTGAAGCAGATGCGGGCGAGCCAGCATACGCACTCGCTGATTGTTTTCCTGCCAGGAAGCTGCATCGGGGAAGCTTTCCTGCAAGCCATAACCAACAGCCGTAAAAGTAACATCCTGCGTGCCGCGCTGTGTTGCTAATGTATCCAGCACATCCCGCCTGGGCAGGGCACCATATTTTCTCATCCTTACAGGCTTATCCAGCACAACCACGCCGAGATCATAGAGATAGAAGGCATTCGGGTTGTATTGCGGATGTGTGTAGGGCGTCCCACCTACATCGCCATCCAAAGGATAGCCATTCGCCGGAATTCCCGATTCCACGTCCGAAGCAAACCAGATCTCCACGTGCGCGGCAGGCGCCTCGGTACAATGACCTGCCGTCAGGAACAGCGTTGCACTAAGCAAAGTTCCGCTACAGCGCCAAAGTGGGTTGCCATCTGCATCCTGGGCAACCATCAGTCCCACGTAAGGATGGCGGTTACCATCCAGTTCACCATCGGTCACCGCTCTCGCGGCGCCAATGGTGCTCAATGCAAACACCAGTGTAAGTAACAAAGCAGTCGTTACTCTTTTCATCCTAACTTATCTCCTCATACGTTTTGGTTAATTGAATATGGTCGTGCAATTGAGCTATCTCCGGCTGGCGGCCTCCTTTCTACATTCACCGCGGGTGAAACGAAACCTCGGAAATCTGGTCCTCTACAGGGCTGTACGCATCAGCACGAGAAATCGATGGCATGGAATCCCCCTCACAATGGCTTTGCCTTTCCGAAGGAAAAGCAGTTTAACCCATATAGACGGGATTGAACTTAAGGAATGATTAGAAAATCTGTGCGAATAATGACATTCATACTACCCATTGAATAACCCTGCAGCATACTGCGGGGTTGTTGACTGCCGTTCAAACTACGATCAAATTACGTGTTGAGATCCACTTGTATCAAAGTGCCCTGTGCCAGAGGCTGTGGGCATGTGAGGAGTGCATCAACAGGAGACCTCCAGATAAAATGAGTACCTTCCCCCCAATTGCTCACCCGGCGCTGAGAGCCCGGAAAGTCAAGCCGGAGGCTTATTGAGGCGGTTTTCGTACGGAAGGGCATGAATTTCCACCTTCCTAGCACTTATATCCTGGCACGAGACTATGACAACTGATGAAGCCGAAACCTTGACCGTCTATCCTTTCCAGCGTAGAATCTTTAGTCTTACCTAAATTTTACTTTAGCCGCAAGGAGATTCTATGAAGCCCCTATCCAGAAGAGACTTTCTCAAAGTGGGTGGATTTGCTGTTTTAGGAACAGCGAGCGCCACAGCACTGACCCAGAGGGTACAAAGCGCACACCCACAGCATGAACCTCTCCATGACGCTCATCCATCTCATGTCATGCAGCAAGGCGGTCACGGTGACCTGCCCGGGACCGTCGGTGAAGTCAATCACGAAAAGAACGGATTCAACCCCACAGATATCCTGACAGACTTTGATTACGGGGAAGTTTCCACGCTGCCAAATGGACAGGTCCTTAGAGAGTACAAAATCGTTTCCTTAAATAAGAATATTGAGGTCGTTCCGGGCCTGGAATTCCCGGCCTGGACGTATAACGGAAGAATTCCGGGCCCCACAATTCGGGCAACGGAGGGCGATCGTATCCGCATCCATTTTGCCAATGGCAGCAACCACCCTCACACCATGCACTTTCACGGATTTCACCCCGGTGAAATGGACGGCGTGCCGGGCACCGGACCAGGCGGCTTGGTGGAGCCAGGGGGAAGCTTCCTCTATGAATTTGATGCGGAGCCTTTTGGGGTGCATCTCTATCACTGCCATGTCTTTCCCCTGGCACGTCACATCGCAAAGGGACTGTACGGGGCATTCATTGTTGATCCAAAAGAAGGGCGACCGCCGGTTGACCGTGAATTCATCATGGTCATGAACGGAATTGACGTAGATTTTGACGACGCGAATGACTTTTACGCAGTGAATGGTATCCCCTTCCACTACCAGAACCACCCGATCCAGATCCGGGTTGGCGAAACCATACGCATTTATCTGGTCAACATTTTGGAATTCGATCTTCTGAATTCTTTCCATTTGCATGCCAATTTCTTCCACTACTATCCCACCGGGACAAGCCTGGTCCCAAGCGAATTTACTGACACGATCATCCAGGGGCAGGCTCAGCGCGGTATTCTCGAATTCAGCTACAGGTATCCTGGGATGTACATGTTCCATGCTCATGTCACCGAGTTTGCCGAGCTTGGGTGGAACGGTATGTTTGAAGTTTTGCCATAAAGGTGCACCATGACTCAAACAACTTCCCAACCCACTCCAAAACGTTTTACTGTGCAGACTCTCGTCCTTCTGCTCATTCCGATTATTCTGCTGATTGGAGTGATTGCCCTCTTTTTATCAACAGGTGGCGGCCTGAACCTCGAAGCTCCCGTACCTGTCGAAAATCTGGCTATCGAGCGCTACCAGCTCGAGCAGAACATCATTGAACTGCATGTGCAAAATACAGGCCCTGAGGAGCTGAGAATCGCGTCAGTCATCATCAACGAAGCGGTCATGCCTTTTACCGTTACTCCAAGTCCAACCATCCCCCGGTTAGGCCGGGCGAAGATCCATGTCAACTACGCCTGGTCGTACGGCGAAGCCTATGGGGTCACAATCTTAACGTCCAACGCAATTCCTTTTTCTGTAGAGATTCCCGTCGCCTTTGAAACACCTCAGCCTTCGCCGCGCACCTTTTGGAGCTTTACCCTCATCGGTTTATATGTGGGTGTGATTCCTATATTTTTGGGTATCTTCTGGTTTCCTGCGCTGCGTCAACTTGGTCGTCGCACAATGACCTTCCTGATGGCAGCCACCGCTGGTCTGCTTATCTTTCTCGGCCTGGATACACTGCTTGAGGCGGTGGAAGTTGCAGCAGAAGTGCCTTCCGCGTTTCAGGGCATTGGCTTGATCGGCATTGGGGCGGTTGCAACGTTTCTTTTGCTGGATGCCATCTCCAGGAGACAGACAGCAATCACCGGCAGTGAAACGGAACGCCGGCTTGCCATCGCTCTCATGATCGCCATAGGGATTGGGTTTCATAATCTCGGCGAAGGCCTTGCGATTGGGGCGGCCTATAATGTTGGTGAGATTGCCCTTGGAACATTTCTCGTTGTTGGCTTCATCATTCAAAACATCACAGAGGGGCTGGGGATTATTGCCCCCGTTCTGCGTGACCGCCCAAGTCTGGGAAGACTGGCACTGATGGGACTTATTGGGGGTGCGCCCGCTATCCTCGGCGCGTGGATTGGCGGATTTACGCCTTCGCCGTTTCTGGCCGTGCTCTTCCTTGCCATAGGCACCGGCGCGATATTTCAGGTGGTCTACGAAATCGCCAAATTGATCCAGAAAGACACCACGCGCGAAGCAATGCCATTGACGATCTTCAGCGGCGTACTGACGGGCATGTTGCTGCTCTGGGTTACAGGACTCCTGATTAAGTAACGATGATGGCACAAGCTCTCAGTGTATCGATTCAGGATTACCTGAAGAATATTTATGAGCTGACGGAGAATGGGGAGAGCGCAAGCACGACGGCGCTCGCGAAGAAACTCAACATCAGCGCGCCGTCGGTCACGGGAATGATCCAAAAACTTGCTTCTGCGAATCCTGCTCTTGTGGAGTATCAAAAGCATCAAGGCGTGATGCTCACCAGGGAAGGGAAGAAAGTCGCTCTAGAAGTAATTCGCCACCACCGCTTGCTGGAGGCCTGGCTGGTGCAAACCCTGGGATATTCATGGGATGAAGTCCACGAAGAGGCAGAAAAACTCGAGCATGTCATCTCAGAGGATTTCGAAGGGCGAATTGCAGCGGCGATGGGGCATCCCGGGCGTGATCCGCACGGCGAGCTGATCCCTACCGCAGATTTGAAAATGCCAAGCGATGACTCAACTCCGCTTTCCGTGCTGCGACCGGGTCAATCCGCCATCGTTCAATCCGTCAAAGCCGCAGACTCCGACCTTCTGCGCTATCTTAGTGGTCTGGGGCTCGTTCCAGGGACGGAAATCGAGGTAAAAGAGTACTCGCCTTTCGACCATAACCTGACCGTGAAAGTTGGACGTAAGATAATCGTCCTCGGCAACAGCATCACAACGAAAATTCATGTCAGGGAAAGTTGAGAATACCGGGTTTTCTCACTTTGATCAGCCCCTGTCCCTGCGCGCGCCTTCCTAATTTAGCTTTAGGAACAAAATACTGCAGGAAAAGTAATAATTCTCTTAAGAAAGCCGGGAAACTTTTGCGCCGAAGGTTTCGTCTGGAAATTATGACGCGCGTGAGGAAGCACCCTGAATCCCAAAAGGAGGCCGTCTTATGAGAACCTGTCAGATGGCGCTGATCTTCCTGTTATGGCTAGCTCTACGGAGTTGTGGGATTCCTCAGGTAGGAACCGCACCAGCTCCTGAACGACCGCCCTCCGGGACAGCAATCGTCCCATCTGAAAACTCATCGGGGGATCCATTACAATTGGAGCGGACCCCGACACCCACTGAAATGCCTGCCGCCCCTCCTGTAGAAAAGTTTGTCGCATTATCGAAAAAGGATCTTGCCAGCCGCCTGGGCATCGAGGCTGACAGGATTACCCTGGTCAAGACAGCTGAGAAGCTTTGGCTCAATGCCGCGCTGGGCTGCCCGCGCCCGGGAGTATTCTATCAGGCGGGACGTGTGCCGGGCTTTCAAATTTGGCTAGAAGCAGAAGGAACGGAATATATCTACAACACAGATTTCAATGGCACCGTGGTTTTATGCCCGGAACTGAACCCTTCTATTCCGAACTTACCCAATGATCCCACGCCCGGCGTTCCAATCAGATAGCGCCGCAACATATTTATTAAGCAGAGCCCCCGCTGGACTTTAGCCAGCGGGGGCTTGTTACTACGGTTCAAAAACATTTAACTTACTTGTTGACTGCCACCTGCATAAAACCACCTTGAGAACTAATGCTCTTGATCCGGATGGTTGTGCCGGTGTTTGGCGTGATCACATTGGCAAGAGGTGTCGCGGGATCCCAGAAATCTATTGAGTCGTTGAACACGGAAACGCCCGGCAGGCTTGGGATGACAGAACTTACTCCATTGACATGGAGCGTCATGCCGTCCGTCCGACTGAGAGTGAATGTCGAGTCATACGATTGAACTCGTGCTCGCCAGACGGTGTTATTCGGGCGCAGCAACGCATTCGGATGCGCATCGATGGGCAGGATCAAGCCGCCGCCCGGATGCTGACTCGTGTTGTTATCCGTGAAGGATGTATCCCAATAGGAGATCAGGAGACCATCCTGGTACTGGAAGTGTTCCACCCAGTTTGGCAGGGTATTGAGGAAACCAAAGTTATAGGGGCCCGTGCGCAGGCTGTCGTCATAGCCACGATACTGGCGGAATTCTGCAGCATACGCATTAAAGAAGAACTGAGATTCCGTTCCGGTCGTGACGCGGAAGCCGCCTGCCGGATCGAAGGTCCAACCGGCGTCAGACTCAGCGCCATCTGTGGCGGAGCCGGTGACCGAAATTTCATCCACCTGGAAGCCTGTTTCGACAACAGCTCCATCGGTCCAGTATCGGAAGCCAAGTAACACATTGCCTGTGAAGGCAGAAAGGTTGGCAGTCAAATTCACCCAGTTTCCACCGCTGGAGCCTGTAATGCCCTGGCCAAAGTTCTGCCCATTGGGGCTGGTATTCGTGGACAGGTTGGTCGCAACATTGGTCCAGGTTGCTCCGCCGTCAGTCGAGGCGATGAGATACGCGTAATCCCAATCCAACTCGATGCTATAGCGCACCTGTGCCGTGAGGCTGGCTCCAGCCGGTAACGTGAATGACCGATACATGCTGTTATCAACATTATCACCTGCGCCGGAATAGTAGAAGTTCGAACCAGCGAAAGGCGGGCCGAGGTTGGAAGCCACTTCCTTATCAGGCAAGACAACGAACAAACCCTGTGCCTGCCTGGTGTTGGTCGACGCTGGACCTAATCTATGCTCACTCTTAGCGCCGGCAAAGGCTACTTCATAGTTTAACCAACCCAACTGGAATTTTTCCCACATGCCCATATGGATCGGTTTGGAACCAATATCCTCCGTACCATCATTCCCATAGGAGCCAGAGGACATCAGAGTCCAGAAACCTGTGGAATTTTCACCGCCAGCGGTGTCGTACAGGTCTGGCAAACCGAGGTCATGCGCAAATTCGTGGGCAAAAACCCCCACGCCGCCGTTTTCAGGCTCAATCGTATAGTCGCCGATCCAGTAACCGGAATCGCCAATTTCGATGCCACCAAAGCCGTGCGGCCCTGTTCCTTCTGGTCCGTTAGCATTGTAATAGGCATACCAGCGGTGGCTCCAAATGGCATCCACTCCCAGAACGCCGCCGCCTACCTCTTCACCCATCCCTGCATGGACAGACTGGAAGTGGTCGATGTAGCCATCGGCTTCGTCGAAGTTTCCGTCGCCATCATAGTCATAGCGGTCCCAAACATCAAACTGGCTGAGATAATCACCAATTTGAGTGGGGGACATTCCGCTATTGGCATACCAGGCATCAATGGAATCGTTTACGAATCCCCATACTGCCGGTCCACCCAGATCATCATTGTAGGTTACCGCATTTCCCGGGACTGTCACCCAGTCTGTCACATCGCCATTGACGGTATAACGATTGGATGAAAGCTCAATATAAAAATTGCGCATCGAAATTGCGCCTGACGCTTCAGAAAATAACAGCTCTTCGAAGTATGCTTCGCTAAAGTCTGGCGCCCAGATAGTACTGTTATCAACACTCCGATTCGGTTCTGGAATGGTGTTATGAGCGAGATCATTAAATTCACCCAGAACCGTCCAGATCGAATCCTCTCCCTCGCGTGCCAGCTCCACAAATTGGCCCCGTGCTACTTCATGCGTGTTGCCGCTGGTCTTGCCCAGAAGTTTGGACTCAAGCGCTGCGGCTCTTAACGCTGCCTGTTCCTCTCCCTTCGGGTGAGGGAGGTTGTCCTGCTTTCCGGCTGAATTGGGGTCTGCGCCGGCAGCAGTTGGCGCCGCACCTACAGTGGGCACAATGGCTACAACTAACATCATAACGATTAATAACGTGCTGAACCACTTTGCTTTCATGAACTATATCTCCTCTTATAGTATGGGCGTGCTTATGTGATTCTCTTCTCTAAGTTGGTTATTGAGTATTGGGAATAAAATGACCTCCTATTACATCGCCAATGTTCGGCGATCTGGTGGTCTGCCAGCCTGTACGCATCAAGCTGACAGATCCATGACTTTGCGTCCCCGTCACCCGGGGGGGTTTGTCTTTCGACATCCTTAAATAAAACTAATCGCACCTTTAATATTATATTAAAGTAGCCCAAAACACAAGCGATTTGTAACCTTTTGCTATGAAAGTTCCGTCTCTTTATACTCTTAGCAAAGCTTAATCAAATAAAAGGCTCACCTGACCCTCCAACGTTTAAAATCATGAAGGCCTTTCCGCCAGGAATCAGTTTTCTTATTCTCTGGTACATATTTCATGAGGAGCGCCACGGGATGTCAAGAATCAATCGTTTTCGCGTTATTATGCTCCAAACGATGCTGATCAATGGGATGTTCCTTTTGCTGGCATGCGGCCAAATGACTCCCGCCAGTCAACAAAATGAAGCAACGGCATCTCCGATCGAAACCCAGCAAAACTCTACCCAATCAACGGAAGGAGACACCGGTCAAATGACGCCATCCCTGCCCACGCCTGCCGATGCCGGGCTGCAAAACCTGATCGAAAAGATAATAACGGATCTTGCCAACCGACAAGCCGTCTCTGTGGAGGAAATCCTTCTCCTGGAGACGATGGCGGTGGAATGGTCAGATTCCAGCCTGGATTGCCCACAGCCGGGGATGGATTATGTACAGGTAATTACCCCTGGTTACAGGATTGTGCTCCAGGTAAACGATCAATCGTACGAATACCATACAAACAGGGATGCTTTTTTCGTCTATTGTGAAAATCAGGTCCCGCCCATCCTTCCCAAGCCATGATCTTAAAGATACAGGACGCAACACTCCAACAAAATGAGGCTGGCTCACTATCGAGCCAGCCTCATTTCTTATTCCTTGCGAACTGCTATCTTACTAGGGTATTACGCTCTGAACAATGACGTCACCGGAACCAACCAAAACGTTCGCATCCGTGCGAACTTGAACGTTGCCCAGTAACACACGACCTGCCGCCGGAGCCGCGTTGGCGGTCACGGTGCCAGGCACCACCCAACTGGTGCCCGAGGGGCGCAATGCATTCGCATCGGTGATGCTTACCGAACCAAACGCCAGATTGGCAAACACGTCCACGTACTTGTACGTGGTATTGCCCGCGGGGACGTTGAAGCCATCGACAAGCACCCTCCAGAGGCCTGCAGCAGGGTTGGCAATGGTAACGGATTCTTCGGAGTCGCCATCAGCATTGGAGCCAGCCTGTACACAGGTACCACTCGTACAATTGAAGACAAACAGGTCGAGATCAGCTGCCGGATCAGATGGGCTGCCGATTGTGGCACGCAGCGACGTGGTACCAGCTGGGATCGTGACATCAAACGTTTGCTGCGCAAGGTGCGCGATAGATGGGGTATCGATATGAGCACTCCCTAATGTCGTTCCGACCGCGCGGCCGGTAAACGCACCCAGAGTGTTGGTAATTGTGTAAGAGCGAGCCACAGGAACTCCCGTCTGTGCGGAGGCAATCACATCGGGATTGGGCGAAACGCTGGCGCCCAAGATGGAGGCCGTCAGGCTAAAGGGTGCGCTGATGGCATCCGAGTTGCGGCGTGCATCCACGGTGACCTCCCAGACGCCGGCCTGCGGGTTCGTAACCGTTCGGCTCGTCGCGCTGCCGGTCAGACATCCACCCGGAGCTCCGTTGTAGCAGTTGCTGACCGCATTGGAATCAATGCCGAGTCCAAAAGGATGCCAGCGCAGGAAGCGGATCGCGCCAGCCCCCGCGGCAGTACCTCCGCCGATCAGATCGACCTTGAACGCAGGGGTCCCGGCCGGAACGTTGAAGAAGTACGTGACAAACTGGCCCGGACCTAGGGAACCAGTCTTGTTCACCGCGTAATTCGCACCGGCAGTGAACTGTTCTGCCGCGATGACAACATTCATGGTCTGATATTCGATGCCAGGGCTACTGGGGTCATCCAGGTTCAGGATAGCGGAATGAACTCCCGAAGTCGCCGGATTAATAGCCACATTCAATGTAACTGGCCTACTCTTTGGCAGGGCAATCGAGCCCGCAGAACTGAATGTACCGTCGTTGTCTACCCAGTTCAAGTTATAGGTCTTTGTGCCGCCCGGGCCATCTGTGCGTACGAAGGTGTATGTGCGAGTATAGGATTGTCCTGCAGTCACACCCTCGCGATCGTTGATACCGACGCCAAAGCCGGGCGTCGCCAGGAATCCGCTCAGGACCGTATTCACCGGGACAGACGACGTTATATTCACGGTCTTGAGGTTGGTCTTCAGCAGATCCCAGGCAGCGTTGACATTCAGCAACCCATTGCCTTGTTCATAGGCTTGGTAGCGGCCGCTGAGAAAGCGCGTCGTGGACTTCATGGCCTGGCGGATCTGCGCAGGCTGATACTGTACGTTCGACTGCTTGGCGGCACTGACCAGCAGCGCTGCTGCGCCTGCTGCCTGCGGCGAGGCCATCGACGTGCCATTCGCTAGCTGATAACCGGGGGGCAAGGCATAGGGCAAACCTACCCCTGGCTGCCACATAGGCGTTGTGGAGACAGCCGCGCCGGAGGCCACGAGATCTGGTTTGAAGCCGCCATCTTCGCGCGGACCACGTGAGGAGAAGTAGTGCAGGTTATCGTCCTGATAGAGCTGGGCTCCGTAATCGGCCAGGTAAGTCTCATCGGTGATATAGGCGCCAATACCCATCACGCGCGTGACCAGACCAGGATCGCCTGCCGTATTCATGCCCGGACCGCTATTCCCGATCGAGAAGAACATCTGCACGTTATAGGTTTCGATCAAATTGTTGTACAGGGTGGCGCGGGTGTTATTGCCATCGTTGAGGGCAGGCAGGCCGCCGATAGACATGTTAATGACGTCGACGTCACTCTGTTTTGCAACATAGATCATGCCTTCGATCAGCGCGGTCGGTGTACAGCCAGAGACGAACAGACAGGCGCGCACGGACACGATCTTTGCACCGGGCGCCATCCCGCTCATCGCACCGCCAAACAGGCTGTTGCCCGCGGCAATGCCTGCTACATGCGAGCCATGGAAGCCGGAGACAATGCCAATGTTCACAACCTTTCGCTGGCCGTCTGTCTGGATCACAAATGGCATCCGCTCAGCGATGGCTGTCGCCGGGTTGTCGACACCAAAATAGTTGACATGATAATTGACCTTGTAATCCTTCATTGCCATGTCGTCGGCAAAGTTTTTATTTTGATTGGTGTCCACCCAGACGGTGTTGGCATTTGCATCCCACAGTACGGCGAAAATGCCGCTGCTGCCCGCCGGATTTCCATCACGGTTCACGTCACTGCCAACTTCGCCGCCAAGGTTCGGATCCCGCTCGTTGAACAATGCAATGCGATAGGAACCCGCTGCGGGTGCAGTATACGTGACACTCTGAAACGTAAATGTGCTGCCGCTGACCTGGGCCTGCATGTCGAGCCAGGTAGGATCGCCGTCGATAAAGGGATCGGTGGCCGTTACCCAGTCGATGATCTTCCGTTCTCCCGTGCTTGTTGTCAGCAGGCTCGGATGGTCAAGCGTCACGCCCAGGTCAACGATACCGATTGTCACCCCGCGTCCGTCCCAGGTGGGATGTGCTGCCAGAAAGGCAGGGCCACCAATATCCCGGGTCGGCATGTAGGGATTATCGTTCGGCGTACTGGCGCCAGGGGCGGGTTGAGGAATGATTGCGGCCGCACCTTCGGGGTCTGGCCGGGGATCTTCAAGAGGAATGACCTCATTCAGATCCAGGGAAAGCACACCACTCAACCTTGCGACGGCTTCAACTTGATCCGTTGGCACAATCGCGCTAATGTAATTGATCTCGTCTTCCCGATAACGGACAGTTCCACCCAGTCGCTGAATGCCGCTGGCAACCCTGCTGTTGGATCCTGGTGTAGAAGCAATTAATAATGTAACTGTCGACTGACCATTTGCGATAGCTTCGGCAAGCAATTGTCGATCGTACTTTGAAAGCCCCCCGCCATTTCCTACCTGGGCGGAAACTGGACCCACAGCCGAAAAGGCTACAGCCAGCACCATCACCAGTGAAAGTATGTAAAGCCACTTTGCTTTCATTAACTATCTCCTCTTATAGTTTGGGCGTGCTTTTGTAATTTTCTTCCCTGGTTGATCTGTTTGAGTATTTGGGATGCGAAGAACCTCCTTTGGAAAAGTGAACCGCCAAAACAAAAAATTTCGGCGGTCTGGCGGTCTGCCAGGCTGTACGCAGCAGTCTGACAGATCCATAACTTTGCGTCCCCACCTCACGATGGGTTTGCCTTTTCGTAAAAAAGACTCGGACTATCTTGATATTATATTGTCTTCCCCTTGGAATACAATACAAGTGTAACCTTTTGGTCCTTTAAGCATGCAAATCACGAAGAAACGAAATTGTGTTAGAACTAAGGAGTTCTGTCCTGCGTGGAAGCAATCTTATGAACAAGATCCGGCTTCCTGGCAGTTTCCCTTCGAGGTGAAATATGAAATATATGCTGACTGTAACTCTGCTGGGGATCGCAGTTGTGGGGTGTTCCTCTCGGTCCAGCCCGCTCGCCTCTGTCACGGAGACCACTCACAGCAATCCGGATATCGCGGAGATTGCGCCGGAAGAACGATTTACCCAAGAGTTTCACACCGGCGAGGCAGACTCTCCTTTACCGGTCATGTCCCCAAACGCACCCGCGATCCTTCTTACGCCCGTAGCGGGAAATGACACCACATCCCCAACTGATTCATTCTCCACAGGAAATTGGCAAACCTTCACCAGTTCTGCGCTGGGAATCTCTTTGGCGTATCCAACGGATTGGTTGGCTGCGGAAGAAGCGGATGGCATACTCTTTACCTCTCCCACGGGGATCACGATTCAGATGAGAGCCGACACGTCCGGCATCGATCAGGATGAGTTCAAAATCGGGAACCAGTATTGCACCTCACGTACCAATGAGCATCACCTGACGGCTGAGATTTGTGCTGACAGGAACTCCTTCCTCTACACCGCAAAATTCTCCCTGCAGACAGCTGACGGCGCAACCCACTGGTTAATGTTATCAACGAAGAACCGCGGGGCCGGTGAGGTCTTCGAGGTCATGTTCGAGTCGCTGCAATTGACAAATTAACGCTTCACAAAACAATACCGAACATCCCCTTACAGGCTGGATGTTCGGTATTGTTTAAGGGCGAATCAGACGAGACGGTTTAGGGTGTCACGCCACTGATCCGCGTAGCCCAATTGGCGAGGGAGGTGCGGGTCCCGCCGCAGCTCCCAAACTCGCCAAGCGAATCTTCCGTGACTCCCGCCACGTACTCTTCGAACGTGCAGGTCTGGGCGATGTACTCCGAGGCAATCCAGATATTCGTGCCATCCGTCACAGCGGCCCCGTAGTCACCCCAGCGCGTGCGGGGAGGATTGCCGACGAATGCCTTATAGCTTGTGAAGCCATCCGATGGCCCCAGCCCGGCTCCAACAATGTGGACATCCCCTGTGCCATCCACGTCAATCGAAGCGTAGGCCGCACTCGGATAGTAATCCTTGCCGACCAGCGTGAATGCCATCACGCCTGTACCATCTGGCAGAACCGCAATCGCGGGATAGGTCACATTGTTGCCTTGCACCGCCACATATCCCTGCTTAACAATCTCGCCATCGACCCGGGGATCATCGTCGGGATCTGTGATTTCCGGGCTCACAATAAAGTACGCGATGCCGGCACGTTTCCTCTCCCCTACTCTCACTACCGTATCCAGCGCGCCCCAGAGCTTACCATCGGCATACCACACCTGTTGCATGCGGCTGTCACTTGAGTCAAGCCGGGAGCGTTTCTCATTGTGGGCAGGTTCTTCCGTAAACAAGATTTGCCAGCAGCCCTTTCCAAATGGGGTTGGAAGCGTTTTGTTATTGATGCATTTTGCCAGAGGAATATCCCCGGCCTTTTGCTGAGACAGTGGTGGGATGCCATAGACTTCCGACTCGAGAACTTTGTTGCTTAACTCCAGATCCGGTGAAGAGTCGTCCAACGACCCGGTATTGGTCAGTGCCCAGACGATCAGCTCGTTGGAGAACGTGCCGCCCGGCACGTCATTTGCTTCCTCCGCCGCGTTCGAGCTCAGGAAGAATTCGGTTCCCCCCGCATCTGTGTTATAGATGCTGTCTGGCGAGATGGCCGGCCAAACCGTGAAGCCGGGTTGCCTGCCACTTTCTGAACGTACATCCTTTCTGGTGTCGAACTGCACCACTGTTACTGTGGATGCATTTGCGGCCAGAGCCGCTTTGGAGATGGCATAGATCTGGGCGCTCTTGAACTCTGGCCCAAAGAATGAATATTCGTTGGTGGTGATGTAGAAGCCATATTGATCGGCACCAATGTGAGGGTAATCGCCGATGCATGGTCCGAAACTACAACCGTGATCGGGAGTACCGTCTGTGCCATCGTTCTGGGCGGGCAGACGGTAGAGCGTCCAGCTTCCGGTCGGGTCGTCGGTCGCGCTGACGGCAATATCGAGATGGTTGGGGCCGAGGAAGTCCCCCGTCGCGGGGTCAACCTCCAGGGTGAGAACCACATGGAACCAGCGTTGGGTATCCGGATCATAGTAGCAAGACGGGTCTGTCACAAAGGGGCCCTGTTCTCCCGTTGTGCGATCGATCTGCGCCGGATAGCCATAGAAGGAGTTGAGGTCAATCACTTCTGTGAGTGGAGCCCCGCTGGTGTCGAAAACGCGCAAAACATCATTGATCGTCTCCAGGACAAACCCATTCCCGACGCACAGGCCCTGATCGGGTGGCTCGATACTGAACTGATTGCCTTCGTTCGCCAGCCGCTGGTCGCGGTGATTCAGCCCATCGAAGGAAACAAATACCTCTGGATTCGAGTCTGTGACATTGCTGCCCCTGACACGCGGTGCCTTCGCAGGCGGAGGATTGTCATCATCATCTTTATGACTTTTGCTTCGATTCACGACGTCCTGGCTGCTACTGCCTGGGGCGGCAGCGCCTTCCGCTTCACGGATTTCATTATGGATCTCAGGGACTTGCACGCCGTAGACATCAGGGCCCGACTGGACGACAGGAAGCGATGTCGATAACGCACTACTGATCTGACGGACAAAAGGAGCATTGGTATCTTGGATTTGTGGAGCAGCTCCGGCAGGCAAAACGCCCATCAAACTCGTAAGGATGATGAGCGTTGACAAGACAGGAAAAGCTTTCCGGAATTTCATACGAACTCTCCTCATATTACAGAGCAACAAAATGTACTATTGAGAAACAATCGATATGACTTGAGAATCGACAACCCTCTCAATTAGAATGACCTCCTTTCTACAATAGCGAATTATCCGGGGCAATCTGGACATTTATTATTCTGTAGGAACAGAATAATAGATTCATGATGTTAACCCCCCACCCGGCGATGTCTTGCCTCTTCCTTAACTCCAAGATACATTAATTATACTTTAATGCTGTGTTCAAGACGATAAAAGAGTGCGGCGATGAATCCCGTAACAGAGGTGTCCGGCGGGGAAACCTTGTCGACCGAGGATGGGAAAGCAAAGATCCCAAAAAGGGAAGCAGGTATAATCCTGCCGTATGTCCAGACGCTCCATTATGCTTATGCTGATTTTCGCGGTTGCCGTCTTCACGGCAGGGATCACTGCATACTACTTGTACCGCCCGAATGCCCCGCGCGTAAACAAATTCAGACAATGGATACGCGATCCCTCTGCTCACCCGGACTGGAAGCTGGCGGCGGGCTCGCAATGCGGAACGGCCCCATTTCGTTTCCCCACCGATGGATTCGCCGGGTTCCTGTGGGGTGATTCCTTCGGCTTGCGTCACACCCATCAGGGGATCGATATCTTCGCCGGGACGGACGTGGGCATCACCCCGGTCGTGGCGGCCTATCCTGGCTACCTGAGGCGCCTGCCCGAATGGAAGTCCGCGGTCATCGTGCGCGTGCCGGAGGATCCGCTGCAGCCCGGACGGCAGATCTGGCTTTATTACACTCACATGGCAGACCAGTTCGGCAATTCCTACATCGCAGAAGAATTCCCGGCTGGCATTTCGGAGACGTTCATCGAAGCGGGCACCTTCCTGGGATATCAAGGGAATTATTCCGGCGATCCGAACAACCCTGTCGGTGTGCATTTGCATTTTTCCATTGTCGAAGATGACGGGAATGGGGAATTCAAGAACGAGC
>Ga0075429_100002119_pt1 | contig 16559 bp, 14 predicted proteins | sample RhiMetdeltSRZDD3_FD_75295 | JGI IMG/M metagenome (GOLD analysis project Ga0075429, IMG submission 75295) | Populus rhizosphere microbial communities from Tennessee, USA - Rhizosphere MetaG P. deltoides SRZDD3 | ecosystem: Host-associated > Plants > Roots > Rhizosphere > Soil | place: USA... | reverse complement strand
CCAGTACCCAGTACCCAGTACCCGGCACCCAGTTACGCGCTTCCCCCTTCCGGCCTCCCCTCCCATGCCGCCCGCGGAATTCCCTCGACCACTTCGTAAAAACCCAAATCGATGCCGGTACGCAGCTTGGCGATGTACACGATCTGTCCGGTGTGCATCCCGAAATGCTCGACCGCATGATAGATCGCTTCGAGCAGGGTGACGGTTCTGCCCTGTATCTCCCGGCGTTCGCCCAGCGAAGCGGGGTCGGTAGCCGCAATCACGGAATCGGCCTCGAGCACCGCGTCGGTGATCAGCGCCAGCAGCTCGAGGCGGGGAATCGGCTCCCGCCGCGCGAACTCGGAGGCGCGGTCTCGGCGATCGGCTGCGCCGCCCACGCCGCTCACTACCCATTGCCGGATGTTGCCGGCAAGATGCAGTAACAGGTTGCCGACGCTGTTGGCCGTTTCGTGGGGACGCCACCAGATATCGGCATCCGGCAGCACATCCACCGAGCCGCGAATCTTGGGGAGGTAATGCGCCGTGAGGTATTCACGCGATTGAGCGAGGAAGGCAGCACCGTTGTTCATGGGAGCTCCTCATGGCTGCTTACGGCTTGCTGCAAATCGCCGGCACCAGCATGGCGAGGGCGGTTTCCTCGATCACGTTCTCGGGAAGCAGCGCCGCGTCGGGCGCCCACTCCCGATGAACCGCCATCCAGGTCAGGGATTCTACTATGAGGTGGGCGGCCGCGAGATAGTCTCGCCGGACCGGTAGAGAGTGATCTGCGCCCCGCCGCCGAAAATAGTCCGCCAGGCGGCGGACACCGCCTCGCCAGAATCGTCGGAAAAACACCTGAGACACATCCGGCCAGTCGCCTCGGCACCGCTCGACCAGCTTGATCGCCCGCCGGTACCGGTGCAGCCAGCGATACAGCTCCCGGATGATCCCCTCGACTTCGGCGGTACTATCCGCCGGTGGCGGAGATTCGGTCGCCATCCACAGCTGGGGAAAGTGGGAAGCATTCTGAAGACAGCGCCACAGGGCGTCAGCGACCGCACCGGGCCCCGGCGCCGGGTGAGGGAGGTTCATGGTCCAGACCGTAGGATCCTCCATTGCCCTGCGGATCGCCAGATCGAAGAGAGCCTCCTTGCCTTCCGCATAGAGGTAGATGGTTCCCGGGCCCACCCTGGCTCGCTCGGCGATTTGAGCAATCTTTGCGGGAGCGTAGCCGTGAAGTATGAATACCTCAGTGGCCGCGTCTGCTATGTGATCTATGCGGTTAGCTGCCTTGACCCTAGGCATGAGAGTGATAATAACTGAATCACTTATTTGTTAACATGGCTCAAATTTGCGCCGGACCACGTGACCTGGTTTCAGTCATACACCAGAAGACATGGCCCCTGACCGATAGCGCTTAGCCGATAGCGGATACCCTCTCGTAGCAACCCTTTCTGGCGCTCTGCTGTCCCATAGCACAGAATAGGGGCGACCCTCTAGAACCCGGGGCAGGGTGGAACCAACGAGTCTCGTCGCCCGCGTTCTGGCGGGGGATCAGGATGCCGAGCGAGAGCTGTACGACTCGCACGTGGACCGGGTATACCGCCTCATCTACCGAATGGTGGGTGACGGGGAGCTGGCGGCCGACTATACCCAGGACACGTTCATCCGGACCTTTGAGCGCCTGGCCGGCTTCCGGGGCGAATCGGCGCTCTCGACCTGGATCACCGCGATTGCCATCTCGGTGGTCTATAACGGGCAGCGGAAGGTGAAGCGGCTCCGGGCGCGAGAGGTCGATCTGGAGTACGCCGACCCGGTGGCGACACCGTCGCGGGAGGCCGATCCGGACCTCAAGGTCAAGCTGGCTCGGGCGATCGAGGAGTTGCCGATGGGGTATCGCACGGTGTTCCTGATGCACGATGTGGAAGGGTATACGCACCTGGAAATCGGCAGCGCGCTCGGGATCCAGGAAGGTACTTCGAAGGCTCAGTTGAGCCGGGCGCGAGCGAAGCTTCGGGACCAGTTGGCCGAATACGCGGGAGATAAGGCGTCATGATGGACGATCGGGAGGACCGCCTGGACAATCTGATTCGCGACGCGGCGCGCGACTACAACGCGCCCCCCGCGACGCCCCGGGCGGAAATGTGGGAAGCAATCCGGGCGAGCCGGGACGCGGCGCGCACCGAGGTGCGACCGCTCGTGGTGCGGCCGGCCCGCTCCCCGCTTCGGCTGGTTTTCGGCATCGCAGCGCTGCTCGCGCTCGGTGTCGCCATTGGCCGGCTGACCGTCCCGTCGCGCGAGCGCGCCAGCCCGACTGCCGCTCAGCCGAGCCTCGCCGCCTCGCCCGAAGCAGCGCCTTCCGCGCCGGAGCAGCGCGAGCGGGGCGAAGCCGCAGCCCGTTACGCCACCGATGATCACTTGACCCAGGTGGAGACGTTCCTCACCGAGTTCGGCACCCGGCCGGTGGCGCCCGAGTTTTCCGCCCAGGCCCAGGATCTGCTCACCGACACCCGCCTCCTGCTCGACTCGAAGCGGGTGGTGGACCCCAGAATCCGGAAGCTGCTCGAGGACCTCGAGCTCGTGCTGGCCCAGATCGCGACCCTGGATCCCCGCGCGAAGGACCGGGATCGTGATCTGATCGCCGACGGTCTGGCGCAAAGTCATCTCCGAACCCGCCTCCGGAATGCAATTCCGGCGGGCTCGGTCATTCGTCTGTAAGGAGCATGCACATGTCATCCGTTCGTTATCTCGTCCTTGCCCTCTCCGCCGCGTCCGGGGCACCCCTCTTCGCGCAGGCGGCAACGACGAGAGCCCCGGTGGTGGTCCGGATTCCCGACCTCAGCTGGATCGCCCCGATGGTGGCCAATGCCCAGGCCCAGGCCGCGACCTCGCTCGCTCGGGCACGGCCCCACCTCGCGGCGCTCGGCCCCGTCACGGCCTCGGCACGCCTCGGACTCATGCATGCCGAAGCCGCACTGGCCGCGACGAGCCTGCGCCTGGGGCACTTCGGCTCCTTTGGTTTTGCGATGGCGGGCGACGAGATTGCCGAATCGCCCCCGGCGGCATGGGCCCAGCAGGATCCCGCCAATCAGATCTACCTGAATGCCCGTGGCGAGCTCGCCCGCGGACGCTATGCGGCGGCGGCCGATCTTTACGCCAGCATCTACACCAAGTACCCGCGCTCCACCTATGCCGGCGATGCGTACTACTGGCAGGCCTACGCGCTGAGCAAACGCGACAGCGACGAGTCGCTCAAGAAGGCCCTTTCGGTGCTGGACCTCCAGAAGGAAAAGGCGCGTGGCGCGAGCTCCCGGCGTGACGCCGAGCAGCTCCGCATCCGGATTTGCGGCGAGCTGGCCCGTCGGGGTGATTCCGAGTGCGCAGCGGAAATCTCCGCCGAGGCAATGGCCGCGACGACACCCGCGCCACCGAAGCCGGCCCGGGCCTCCACTCCACCCCGAGAGCCGAGGCCACCCCGCGTGACCGTCTACGGGCCCGGCCGTCGCGAGCGCTGCGACAACGAGGACGACACCCAGTCCGCCGCGCTCAACGCGCTGCTGCAGATGGACGGCGACAAGGCGCTGCCGATCCTGAAAAAGGTGCTGGCCCGGCGCGATCCGGAATCGCTCTGCCTCCGCCGCAAGGCAGTGTTCCTGGTGTCCCAGCATGAAGGACCGGAGACCGAGCGGATTCTCCTCGATGCCGCGCGCACCGACCCCGACGGCGAGGTGCGCGAGCAGGCGGTGCAGTGGCTCTCCCAGGTCGATTCCCCCGCCGCGGTCGCGGCGCTCGATTCCATCCTGCGGAGCGCCAACGATCCCGCACTGCAGGACAAGGCGATCTTCGCCCTCTCGCAGCAGGATTCTCCGCGGGCCCGGCAGGCGCTCAAGGACTTTGCGATCCGGGCCGGCGTGTCTTCCGATTTGCGCCAGAAGGCGATCTTCTGGATCGGCCAGGGTGACGATCCCGATCGCTCGGGATTCCTGAAGACCCTCTACGGCCAGCTCAAGGACGAGGAGTCGCGGGAAAAAATCCTGTTCTCCATGTCCCAGATCGATGGGCGGGAGAGTCAGCGCTGGCTGCTGCAGATCGCCGGCGACGTGAACGAGGGCATCGAGCTGCGCAAGAAGGCGCTCTTCTGGGTGGGCCAGTCGGATATCCCGGCCACCGAGCTCTTCACGCTCTATGAGAAAATGCCGAGCCGGGAAATGAAGGAGCAGCTGATCTTCGTCTACTCCCAGCGCGACGAGAAGGCGGCGGTCGACAAGCTGTTCGAGATCGCCCGGACCGAGACCGATCGCGAGCTCAAGAAGAAGGCCATCTTCTGGCTGGGCCAGTCCGACGACCCGCGGGTGCCGGCCTTCCTCGAGCGTCTTCTCGACGGCAAGCCCAACTGAGGATCCGGCCATGCGACGCTCTCTCGCGACGACTTCGCTCCTCTGCCTGGGTTGTGCCGCGACCCTGAGCGGCCAGGCGCTCACCGACCGGATCCTTGCTGTGCGCGAGGGCACGGTGCGGCTTTCATTCGGCGTCCGGGAAGGCATTTGCGGCGACGGCGAGACCTTTATCCGTGATCGCTCCCGCGGCGAGAACAACATCACCACCTTCGACGACGGGAATTCGCGCTGGACAGCGCGGGGATGGCGCGAACGTCCCTGCGAGCCGGGCCCGGCCCGGGTCGCCATCACCAAGTCCGGCGGAGAAGTCACCCGGCTCCGGCTCTATGTCGGCGGCGAGTGGCGGGGCGGCACCGGCAGCATCACCGATCTCGGAATGGTCTCGGCCCCCGTCGCCGCCAAGGCGCTGGTGGCCCTCGCAGCGCGCTCCTACAACGCCGACAAGGCCATCTTCGGGGCGATCATCGCCGACAGCGCGGTGGTGTGGCCCGATCTCCTGGCGTTGGCCAAGGATACCAGGAACCGAACCGACACCCGCAAGAACGCCGTGTTCTGGCTGAGCCAGGCCGCGGGGGACGAAGCCACCAAAGGGCTCACCGAGCTGGCCGAGGATGACGACGAGAACCGCGACGTCCGGGAGCAGGCCGTCTTCGCCATCTCCCAGCTCAAGAATGATGAAGGGGTGCCGGTGCTGATCCGGATCGCGAAGACCAACCGCGACCCTAAGATCCGCCGCAAGGCGCTCTTCTGGCTGGGGCAGTCGGATGACCCGCGGGCGTTGCGGTTGTTTGAAGAGATCCTGACGAAGGGGAACTGACTGCTAAATGCTAACTGCTAACCGCTAACGGCTAACGATCGTAGCGGTTAGCGGTTGGCCCCGGCACTGAATCCCCCGACGATTCCGAAACGTATTTATATTACAGCGGTGTCTGATTTGCCTTCCGCGACGGCGCCATTCCGGCGTCCGTCGCGGCTTCGTCCTGCGGCAATGGAGCGGGAAGCATGAAGATTCGTACCATAGCGATCGGGGGAGCCCTGCTGCTGCCACTGGCAGCCGGAGCCTTCCTTCGGCAAGGGGGCCAGAGCGCGGACGGGGCCCGGCTGTTTTCGCAGGTCCTGCAGCGCATCGAAGACAATGCCGTGGACTCGCTGTCCCGGAATGCCATCTATGAAAAGGCGGCGCGGGGCCTGATCAAGAACCTCAAGGACCCGTACGCCGAGCTGTATTCGCCGGAGGAGATCGCCGAGTTCCAGCGGAACACGCTGCGAAACAACTACGGCGGTCTCGGAATGCAGATCGAGCCGCAGGACGACCAGATCGTGGTGGCCCGGGTCTTCCCCAACAGCCCCGCCGAGGCCGGCGGCGTGCAGCCCGGCGATCACATCATGGCGGTGGACTCGGTGACGGTGGTCGGGCTCAAGCTCGCCCAGGTCTCGGCACGCCTCCTCGGGCAGCCCGGCACCAAGGTCGATGTCGTGTTCCAGCGCGCCGGCGTGGCGCAGCCGATCCGAGGCCGCTTTACCCGGGCCGTTATCCGGGTTCCGGCAGTGCCGTATTCGCTGGTCCTCGACGGAGGCGTCGGATACATCCCGTTGCAGAGCTTCAATGATTCCGCCGCCGAGGACGTGAGGAAGGCGCTGCTTGACCTCAAAGGCCGGGGCGCGCGGAGCTTCGTGCTCGACCTGCGGGGCAACGGCGGCGGCTCCCTGGATCAGGCGCTCGACATCAGCGACCTCTTCCTCAAGCCGGGTCAGCAGATCGTGGTCGTGCGCCACCGGGGCAAGACCCCCGAGATCGCCTCGGCCAGCCGGCCTTCCGTGATCGACTCGATGCCCATTGTGGTGATGGTGGACGGCGGCAGCGCCTCCGCGTCGGAAATTGTTGCCGGAGCTCTGCAGGATCATGACCGAGGGCTCGTGGTGGGAACCACCTCCTTCGGAAAGGGGCTGGTGCAGACGCTGTTCCCCATGGAAGGCGGCTGGTACATCAAGCTCACCACCGGCAAGTGGTACACCCCGAGCGGCCGTTCGATCCAGTCGGAGCACGACCGGCTGGGCGACGACCGGTTTGTGGAATACACCCGCGACCAGGTCGCCGGCGACACCGTCAAGAACCGGCCGGTCTTCAAATCCGACGCCGGCCGGAAAATCCTCGGCGGCGGTGGGATCACCCCCGATGTCGTGGTGACTCAGGACACGGCCACGGCGGCGGAACGCGAGCTGGCCCAGGCCGTGGCACCCGCCGGCCGGGTATGGTATAACACGCTGTACGACTTCGCGCTCGAGTCGAGAAGCTCGTTGAGCCGGGATTTCACCGTGACGCCCGCGATGCGGAATGAGTTCTTCAACCGGCTGATCAAGGCGAAGGTGCCGATCACCCGGGCGCAGTTCGATGCCGCCCAGAGCGTGATCGACCGGAACCTGGAAGAGCGGTTTGCGATCCTTGCGTTCGGCGATTCCACCGCCTTCCGGAGGGGTATTCCCCAGGATCCGCAGATGCGGACGGCGCTCGACCTGCTGCATCGCGGCACCACCCAGCGGCAGCTGCTGGCGCTGGCGATCCAGGAAGCGAAGAAGTCGCAGTAGCAAGGGATCAGCGATCAGGGGTCAGAGATCAGGGGAAAGGGCTTTTCGCTGACCCCTGACCCCTGACCCCTAGTTCCCCGTCATCCCCGTCAGAATCCCCCTCCTGATCCTCGCCGCTTTCGCGCTCGCCACCGCGTTCCACATCAGTCGAGTATTCACGATGAGCTCCCGGCGCACCTGCATCTGCAGGGTGCGGTCGGCGTCGTTCCGGCGGACCACGACCGGAATCGTGCTTCCCACGGCGCCGGCGTAGCGGGTCCTGAACTGGGGCGCGAAGTTTTCGTCCTTGACCTCGACCTCTCCCACCTTGACGAGCTGATCTCCTGGCTCGATCCCCGCGTCCGCGGCCGCGCTTCCCGGCGTCACGCCGGTCACGAAGACCCGTGCGCTGTCGGACAGTGTGTTGACCCCCAGCCGGAGCTCACGGGTGGAGTCGGTCAGGAGCTTGAGGCCGGCCAGCGCGCCCACCGTGGACCAGGGGAACGGCTCCCTCCCGTCGACGTACTTCGCGGCGAATTCCGTGAATGAGCGCCCGCCGGCCGCGGCGGTCACCGCAGCCCACCATTCCGCGGCGGTGAAGCCCTTCCCCTTCTTGTAGGTGCTCTGGTAGAGGCCCCGCATGACGTCGTCCAGCGAGCGCCGGTTGTCACTCCCGTCGCGAATCAGGATGTCGAGCAGCAAACCCGCGAGCGAGCCCTTGTCGTAATAGATGTCCCCGGTGCCGTCGACCGGATGGATCCAGCTGGTGAGCGACGCGTCCTCCAGCGCGATCGGGACCGTCTGGTCGGTGTGCTCGCGCTTGCCCTCGGTCACGCTCAGGAACACCGTCGAATCGATGATCCCGCCACGCACCAGCGCCAGATCGGCGTAGTAATCGGTGATCCCCTCGCTCACCCAGAGGAGCGTGGTGGGCTGGGGCTGATCGTAGCGGTACGGCACCATGTCGGATGGGCGGAGCCGCTTGACGTTCCAGGCGTGGAAGATCTCGTGGGCGGTGATCGAGGCCAGCAGCGGCGTGCCGATGAATTGCGGATTGTAGATGCCGACGTGGGAGCTCTGGTGTTCCAGCGCGCTCCCGCCGCCGAACGACGGCTCGAAGATGAGCATCGTGACGTAGTGCTTCCATGGCGTCTCGCCGAACACCTTGGACTGCGGCGGAACCATCGCCTGGATCTGCTCCCAGAGCACCCGGCGTCCGGCGGCCTGCAGCTGTCCCGAGGGATAACTCGCCAGTCGATGCCAGACGCCCTCCACCTGGGCGCTGTCGACATCGAGCCGGCCGATGAAGAGCGGCATGTCGACCAGATCATGATAGTTCGCGGCGCGGTAGTGACCCGCGCCGTCCCGGTCGAGACCGGTGACGACCTGCCACCCCTCCGTGGTGGTGACGCCGACCCGGGCGGGGAACTCCATCCCCTGCCCTTCCGGATAGGGAAACACGTTGGTGCCGTTGATGAGAAGAAAATCGGGCTTTGCCCAGGCCATCGCATTGTCGAGACTGTCGGCCAGGAAATCGAACTCCACCCGGACCGGACCGGCCGCGACCGGGCGGACCCGCCAGGTGTCGTAGTCGGTCTTGTCCCAGACGAGGGGGCGCCCGCCGCTGACCGCCGAGAAGTTCGAGACCTTCCGGGCGTAGTTGCTGAGCTCGTAGGCACCCGGAGTCCAGGCCGGCAGGGACAAGAGGACCGGGCCGGGACGGGGGACGTCGAATTCCATCCCGATGCGAACGTTGCGGCGCGCGGCGTTGGCCGAGTCGAATGTGATCTCGTATCGGAGGTTGGTCGCGACGACCGGCGTGGGCGCGGGACGCGGCTGGGCCGCGAGCGGAACTACCGACCCGATAACGGTCGCGGAAATGGCGAGAAAACGGAAACAGCCCGACACAGTGAATCCTTTCCCGGTCGTAAATTCGCCGCCGGAGGAGTGCCCAGACGTGACGGGAGAAGTATCTCACCGTCTGACCGCGATTGCCCAGCGAGAGCCGCGCGGGTCTAGGGAAGCTTGAGCTCGAGAATGCGGGGAGGTTCCAGCCGGACCCCGGCCCGGAGGCGCCCCGCATCATCGTACGCCTCCCACTGACTGTTGGCGACGTAGAAGTACCGGGCGCCCCACACCGTCCCGATGGTGGGCTCCGGAGCCTGCGGGAGATTCCGGTCGAGGATGGTGACGGCGGTGATCCGCAGGCCCGCCGGGTCGAGTTGCAGCCGCACCACGCGCGCAGGCGCGACGCCGTTCTGCACCCCGATCAGGGCTCCCTCGTGCCAGGCAAGTCCATCGATGCCCAGCACGGTGGTGCGCGGCGGAACGGGAAGCGCGCGGACTTGCCGGGTGTTGAGGTCCACCGCGAGGATGCCGTGCGAATAATCCGCGACGTAGAGGGTGCGCCCCGAGGGATCGAGCGCGGGCCCCTGTAAAGAGCGGAAGAGCGGATGCCGGAGGAATTCCTGCGCCTCGTCGCTGCCGCGGCGAATTCGCCAGATCGCCGGATCCTGACTATCGGTGGCATAGACGTCGCCATTAGGCCCGACGACCAGGTCTCCCAGCAGGTGCCCCGCGGCCGACTGCGGGAGCAGGTAGCGCGCCTTGAACCGGCCGCTGGCGAGATCGAAGGCGTACACCCCCGACCGCCCGCTGTCGGCGGGAAGGTATCCGGCGCCCTGCGGAATCGCGGCGGTTGTCACCCAGAGCGTGCCGCTCGGCGGGTCCGCCCGCACGCCGAGGACGGACCAGAGCCCATCCTGGCCCTCGCGCACCACATCTTCCGGGGCGCCGCCGGGGCGGACCCGGGTGACCTTCCGGTGGCGAATGCTGCCGAGGTACCAGACGCCGCTCTTGGGATCGTGCGAGATGCCTTCGGGAAAGAAATCCGCCTCGGTGAGCGACGCCGCGAGGGTGCTTTGCGCGAGGGACGCGGCGTTGGCGGCCAGCCTCCTGGCAACGGGCCGGAGCGCCGGTGCGTCGCGCAGAGCGGCGTAGTCGGCGTCTCCCGCGAGGTCGGCGCTGAGCCCCAGATCGGCCAGCAGGCCCAGCGCATCGAGTGCGGCGGCGGTGTCGAGCAGCCGCGCCGAGAGCGCCGCGTAGCGGGCGACGTACGCCGGCTGTCCCGGCCAGGCCTGATAGGCTCGGCGAACCAGATCGCGGGCGGCGCCGTACTGCTGGCGCCGGTAGAGCGGCACCGCCTGGCGCCACGCGTCTCGCGCGACCCGGGCGGAATCCACCTCGGCCTGCGCAGACAGGACAGTGGGTGCAATCAAGCAGGCGAGCAGCGCGAGTCTCGGGGTCACTCTTTCACGACGGTGTATGTCGGAAGCAGTTTCAAAGGGTACTGGGCGCCCAGCGCCCAGTCAGCTTACGGCTCGCTTGTCAAACGTCCGCAGTCCCAGCGCCATGAAGATCGCGCTCAGCAGCACCAGCGCCGCGGTCACCATGGCCAGGTTCATGTGCGGCAGCGACGGAGTCAGGGCACCGCGCATTCCCTCCGAGACATATACCAGCGGATTCACCAGGACCAGCATCTGCACCAGTGGTGCCGCCGCAAGCGCCTTCCAGGGATAGTAGGCGCATCCGAAAAAGATCATCGGTGCCACGATGAGCCCGAACATGAGGCCGATCTGTTCCCCGCGAATCGCGGTGCCGAGCAACAGACCGAAGGCCGAGAACGTGAATGCGCCAAGCAGTGTCATGCCCACCACTACCCCGAAATGTGCGAAGTCCAGGCCCGCGATCGGCCCCATGATCAGGCGGGCGACCGGCAGCACGAACAGCGCCGCGATCACCCCCTGCACCGTGCCCGCGATCACCTTCTCCAGGGCGATCACCCAGGTCGGCACCGGAGCGAGCAGCCGGTCCTCGATCTCCAGGGTCCATCCGAAGTCCGCCACCATGGGGAGGGCGACGGCCTGCACGCTCGCAAAGGCGAGACTCACGCCCAGCACGCCGGGCAGGAGGGCGCCGGTGTAGCCCCGCTGCACGAACCCCATTCTCGGCAGGAGATAGCCGAACACGAAGGTGAACATGATCGGCTGCAGTGTGGTGCGGAGGAGGAAGAACGGCAGCTCCCTGGAGACCACGTGCACGTCGCGGCGCACCAGGGCCCCGAACACCTTCCACGGCGAGGGACTCATTCGAGCTTTCTTCCGGTGAGCGACACGAAAAGAGTCTCGAGGCTGGGCGGGGTGAGCCGGATGTCCACCGGCGCGCGGTCCGCCTGCTCCAGGGCGCGCAGAATTGCCGGGAGGGTCTCACCGGCCCGCTCGGCGTACACCGTGAGCTCGTTCCCCTGTCCGCTCGCTTTCGTCACCCCGGGAACGCTCCCCACCCCTTGCAGCGCCTGCAACGCCTCGCCGTCGAGGGTGATCTGAAGAAGGGTGCCGCCCGGCGCGCGCCCCTTGAGTCGGGCCGGAGTGTCGAGCGCGAGGAGTTTTCCGTGATCGATGATCGCGAGCCGGTCGCAGAGCCGGTCGGCCTCCTCCATGTAGTGGGTGGTCATGATGATGGTGCGACCCTGCTGATGCAGCGAGCGGAGAATCTCCCACAGCGCCAGCCGCGCCTGAGGATCGAGTCCCACGGTCGGCTCATCCAGAAAAAGAATCTCCGGCTCGTGAATCAGCGCCCGTGCGATCATCAGCCGCTGCTGCTGGCCTCCGGAGAGCTGTTCCACCTTCGATTCTCCGCGGTCGCCGATTTCGAGCTGGTCCAGCAGCGCCTGCGCCCGTGGCAGCGAAACCGAGCGCGGGATGCCGAAATACGCGGCATGGAAGAGGAGGTTCTGAATGGCGGTAAGTTGTCGGTCGGGATTGGGCCTCTGGGGAACCACCCCGATGCGCTGCTTGACGCCCACCGGATCCCGGACCACGTCGATTCCGGCCACGGCGGCGGTTCCCGAGGTGGGCCGCACCCGGGTAGTCAGGACCCCGATGGTTGTCGTCTTGCCGGCCCCGTTCGGCCCCAGGAGCCCGAAGAATTCGCCTGCGGGGACCGCGAGGTCGAGTCCGTCGAGCGCCTGGATCTCGCGTCCACCGGATGAAGCGGAATGCGACGGCGGTCCGCTGGGGGCCATCTGGGGGCCTCTGGGGCCGCGGCGTCGCACTGGGGGCGCCGGATAAACCTTCCTGAGCGCCCGGGTTTCGATCGCTGGTCCCATGCGCGATAATCTATATCGGCCGGCCGGGACTCCACAGGCTATCGTGTTATGATGCAACTGTTTCGGGGCGCTGTACGTCAGAATAACAGCACCTTCTGGGAGATCGGGTGACGTTACAGGAATCACTCCAGCGGGTGCTCGGCAGCGCCTACTCGATCGAGCGCGAGCTCGCCGGCGGGGGGATGGCACATCTCTTCGTGGCCCTCGATATCGCGCTCAATCGCAGAGTGGTGATCAAGGTGCTGCCTCCGGAGCGATCCGAGGGTGTCAGCGCCGAGCGGTTCCGCGGAGAGATTCGTACCGTCGCCGCGCTCCAGCATCCCAACATCGTAGGCATTCTCGCCGCCGGAGAAGTCGAAGGTCTCCCGTACTACATCATGCCGTTCATCGACGGCGAATCGCTGCGGGCGCTGCTGGAGCGGAGCGGCGCGATCTCGCCGCAGCAGACCGTAGCGATTCTCCGGGACGTGGCTCGCGCCTGCGCCTACGCCCACGAGCGGGGCGTCATGCACCGCGACATCAAGCCCGACAACATCCTGCTGTCGGGGGGCGCGGCGATGATCACCGATTTCGGCATCGCCAAGGCGCTGAGTATCGCCCAGCGTCCCGCCCGGGGCAGCACGCTGACCCGCGATGGCTACACCGTCGGTACCCCCATGTACATGGCGCCGGAGCAGCTGGCCGGTGATCCCAACATGGACTATCGCGCCGATTTCTATGCCATCGGCGTGATGGCGTACGAGATGCTCGCGGGCCGGGTGCCGTTCGGGCAAACGACTCCACGTGCGCTGCTGGCCGCGCAGCTCAGCGAGCCGCCCGAACCGCTGCAAACGCTCCGGCCCGATGTCCCGGTCCGCCTGGCGCGGCTGGTGACCGCCTGTCTCCAGAAAGATCCTGACGATCGCCCCCCCACCGCCTCCGCCATTCTGAGCGTGCTCGACGATCCGGCCCTGCTCAGCGACGAGTACGCAGTCGGTAAGCGAACGGCGACGGTTCCGGTCGAGACTACCCGCCGCCAGCGCCGCTTCCTGCTCGGCACCATTGTCGGCGTCGGCCTGGCGCTGGTCGCGCTGGTCGCGGTGCTCATCCTTCCCGGTCGGAGCAGCAGTACCGAGGCCGTCACGGGAGACGCCGGGGCATCGGTCGCGGTGCTCCCCTTCCACAACCAGAGCCCCGACAGCGGGAGCGCCTATCTCGCCGAGGGACTCGCGAACGCCATCACCGGTATGCTGGGGAACATTCCGACCCTGAGGATCGCGCCACGGGGTGGGGCCGAGCGGTATCGCACTCAGCGCCCGGCGGGGGAAGACATCGGTCGAGATCTGGGAGTGACCACGATCCTCGAAGGAAACGTGAGCAGGAGCGCGGACCAGCTGACCGCCGATGTCACACTCGTCGATGTCGCAAGCGGGAAGACGCTGTACCAGCGGAAGATGACGGGGCCTCCGGGTGATCTGCGACGGATGGAAGAGTCGTTTGCCAATGAGACGGCCGCCGCGCTCTCGAAACACTTCGGCCTGCCGGCGCCGAGTATCCAGGCGCGCCGGGACTTCCGGAGCACCGAGGCCTATGATCTCTACCTCCAGGGAATGTTCGCTTTCCGCCGGCGGGGCGAAGCGCTCCAGGAGTCCCTGCAGCGGTTTCAGGAAGCCGCCGCCCTCGATTCGCTCGCGGCGCCGGTCTTCGCGAGCCTGGCGGATGTCTACGCCGTTATGCCGCTCTACTCGAGCATGGCGACCGATGCCGCGCTGAGCCGGGCACTTCCCTACGCCGAGAGAGCTGTTGCGCTGGATTCGACCTCCGCCGCGGCGCTCGCCTCGCGCGGCAATGTGTACGATGCGTTGTGGCGCTGGACCGAGGGAGCGGCCGACCTGCGGCGGGCGGTGGCACTGGATTCCGGATTCGCACTGGCGCGTCAGTGGTATGGTGAAAACCTTCTGCTCAACGGCGACCTGGAGGGCGCCGCGCGCGAACTGGGAACCGCGGCACGGCTCGAGCCCTATTCGGCGATTACCGCCGGCCTGCATGGACTGTCGGAAGTGCTGACGGGACGGGTGGACAGCGGGATTACCATCGCGCGGCGAGCGGTCGACCTGGAGCCGGACCAGGCGGCACCCCGGCTCCTCCTCGGCGCGGCGTACCTCTACGCTTCCCGGGCCTTTGATGCGGTCTTTACCCTGGCGGGCGCTCTGGAGCTCGAGCCGGCGAACCCGCAGGTGATCGGCATGCTGGGGTATTCGTATGCCGTCCTGGGTCAGACCGCCAAGGCGCGCGGAATGCTCGCCAAGCTCACCCGCGACCCGAGTCGTCCCGGCGTCCAGGCCGCGATCGCGCGCATTCACATCGGGCTCGGCAATCCGGACGAGGCGCTGGCCCGCCTGGAAGCGGCCGAGCGCGCGCACGACCCGCTCTTCGCCTCCGAGCCGCTGATGACGCCGATCTTCGACCCGCTGCGCCAGCACCCGCGGTTTGCGAGGCTGGTGCGGAGCTTGGGCCTGTCGGAGAGGGTGCTGCGGTAAACAGCGTGAACGGTGAACCGTGAACGGTGAACGGGAAGAGCCACCGGCAGCCGATAGCCCTCAACTCCCCGGCGACTGATTGAAGCGGGGGTTGACGATGTTCGAGAACTTGGATCCGAAGGTGTAGCTCAAGCCAACCTCGAAATCCCAGCGATATGAGGTCCGCAGCTCCCGAAGCCGGAGGAGGATCTCCTCGTCCGGAATGTCCGCTTTGGGAATGGCCAGCTGATCCCGGATCCGGGCGTAGCTCCCGAAGAGGTTGAGGCTCAGCCCCCGGACGATACGCACTTCGCCGAACCCAAACAGCGAGATCCGGTTCTTCGACCAGTCATCGAGGTAGGTCGAAGCCACCAGCCGCGATTGGAGCCTCCCCCAGGGCTGGGTGGCCGCGCCGGCGATCGTGAATCGGTGGAGCGGCCGCGATTCCGACAGCTTGTTGAAGATGGTCGAATCGCGGTAGTTCCCGTAGTTGAACCCCACCGAATAAATGAACACGAACTGCCGGCGCGACGATTCGCTGTACGGGAAGATGTTGTACTCGAGGCCCGGCTCCACCTTGAGCAGCAGGTCGTAGTTCTCCCGGGTGGAGCGTCCGGCCTCGGTTTCGAGCCCGAGCGACCAGTTCCTTGAAAGACTGCGGATCAACAGTCCGCTCCATTGGTATTCGCTCGACCGGCTCTTGAATTCTTCCTCGTCTTCCAGGGTGAAGGTATTGTGGGTCCGGCTTGCCTCGATCTCGCTGCGGAATTTCCATTTGTCGCTGACCCGGGAGGCTTCCACCGATCCATTGAGATGACTTTCCCTCTGGCGAGATTCCGCCGAGAAGTAGCCCCGCATGCCGATTTCAAAGACCCACAGGTTCCAGGGGTCCTTCGGCTGCTGGGTCTGACCGGTCGCCGTCCCTGCCGGCGCCGTGTAGCTGACCTGCAGGCGATCCGCGAGCGCGCCCCTGGCCACGTAACGGGTCAGCCCCAGCCCGATTCGCTGGGTCTGGCGGCGCCGGATCTCGTCGTCGGTCTCCGATTGCTGGGTCGTGAACCGGATTTCGTCGTCGGCATTGAGAAATGCGCGCAGGCCGATGAACCGCAGCACATACTCCCGGCCCCCACCGGTGCTCTGAGAGCTCACGATCAGGTGCACGTCGGCATCGGCCCGGTCCCGGACCCAGTTGACGTAGGTGATTTCCCGGCGCAGGTGATCGAAGTCGCAAAAGGTGTTGCAGTCGAGGAAGACCCGGGTGGCCTCACCGGCGGAGGGAGTGGCCGGCGGCGTCACCTGCCGGGCGGCCAGCGGGAGCGGCAGGATGGCACAGCAGAGTCCCACGACCGCCGCCGGAAGGAACCGGTGCATGCGCATCGGAACGCTCGCAATCTCGGAGAATACTTGAAAGCAGGCTCAGACCTATGACGTCGTTCGGCCCGAATAGGTTGCAATAGTGGTGGGAAAGTCGCAAAGACGCAAAGACGCAAAGACGCAACGTTGCCTTCCCTGGCATCCTTGCGCCCTTGCGTCCTTGCGCCTTACCGTCCTGCATGCATCCCCTGGTCAAGATCGATCGCCGGGTCCTCGCCCGGGTCCGCCGCATCTGCCTCGGCTGGCCCGAGGTCGGGGAGTCGATCAAGTGGGGCCGCCCGCATTTCACTGCGGGAAAGAAACTTTTCGCCTGTGTGGACCGCACCCACGAGCGTCCCTCGATCAGCATGAAAGTGACGCCGCTCCTGCAGGCCGAGCTGGTGGAGCGCCCCGAGTTCGTCCTGACACCCTACTCGGCACACCAGGGCTGGGTCTCCCTCTACACCGACGGGCCCTTCGACTGGGAAGAAGTCGCGGAATACCTGCGAGTCGGGTATCGCCTGGTGGCGAACAAGCGAATGCTCTCCGCGATGGACGCCTGAACGCTATCTTCCTTGCCTTCTTGCCTCCTTGCCTCCT
>Ga0075429_100002116_pt1 | contig 16570 bp, 19 predicted proteins | sample RhiMetdeltSRZDD3_FD_75295 | JGI IMG/M metagenome (GOLD analysis project Ga0075429, IMG submission 75295) | Populus rhizosphere microbial communities from Tennessee, USA - Rhizosphere MetaG P. deltoides SRZDD3 | ecosystem: Host-associated > Plants > Roots > Rhizosphere > Soil | place: USA... | reverse complement strand
GGCGCCGTGTGCTCTCCGCCCATCGTTCGCCCACGCGGGCCACGGCGGCACGTGCCTGGAGCAGCGCGGTCGGCCGCACGAGCCTGGCGGCCGAGCGCCTGCTGCGCCGCCCCTGACGCACCCTTTCGGCGCCACCGCGGTCGATCGGGGTCGCATAGCGGCCCCTGTGCACCACCGTAGGCCCGATTCGGCTCTGGAGGCGGCGTCTGCGTACCGACCTGATTTTTTTCACCCGAGGGAAGAAAACCCGGGCCTCCCCCGTCTGGTGGTCGTAATCAACGACCACACGGGGGACACAATGGGTTACCGCCACTAGATACAGACAGAGACTCAGATTCGAAAAGGGGCCGCAAGGGCCCCTCTTTCGTGGGCGCGCGAGCCGTCGTGGGCTGAGAGCTCAGCGATCGAGCGGCGGGCGGCCCGGGTCGGCCAGGCCGCCGCCGCGCGAGCGGCGCACGAAGTACATGATCACCGTCGAGAACAGCACGGCGAGGGCGATGCCCGGCCCGGTGTCCCACACGGCGTAGGTGATCAGTCCCGCCACGAGGGAGCCGGCGATCCCGATCAGCATCGTCTGGCCCAAGCTCAGCGGGTCCTTGCCGGGCAGGGCGAGGCGCGCCAGCGCGCCCACGAGCAGCCCGCCCAGGGAGATCACGATCAGGAAGGCGATGAAGCTCATGCCGCGCCCGGCGGGCCCGGGCCCGCGCGCGTCTCGCCGGGCGGCATTTGCCCGTCGCGCCCGACGTAGCCGTCCTTGCCGCCCACGACCAGGATCACCGCGTCCTCGTCGGAGACGTTCTTGTACGTGCGCACCGTGGCCGGGTCCACTCGCGCCAGGCCGCCCGGCCCGAGCGCGTGGGTGGTGCCGTCGCCGAACTCGAACTCGACGGTCCCGCGGTGCACGAAGTAGGTCTCCTCCTGCTCGTCGTGGTAGTGCCGCCCGGCCTGGTAGCCGGCCGGCAGCACGAGCGCGTTCACGCCGAACGCGGTCACGCCAAGCTCCCGGCGGATCTTGCGGAAGCCGTACCCGTCGCCGAGCGCGTCCAGCGCCCCGACGGCGTAGCCCTCGCCGGCGATGACGTCGCTGACCTGATCGCCTGCCATCGCGTCGATCCTACCGGCCCGCCGCCGCGCAGGGCTAAGCTCCGCGCCATGCGCGCACCCATGCTTGCCGTGGCCGTGCTCGTCGCAGCGCTGGCGCTCGGCGGGTGCGGCGACGACGAACCGAGCCCGGCGCGGACGATCCCGTTCGAGCCTCCCACGGAGCGCGGCGTGGGCGGCACGATCCGCGATTACGTGAGGGCGCTGAACGACGGCGACGGCCAGCGGGCTTGCCCGCTCCTGGACGAGAACGGCCAGGCGTCGCTGATCTCGTTCCTCCCGAGCAGCAACCGGGCGATCCCGTGCGAGACCGCGGTCAAGCGCGTCGCACGGCAGGTCGTGCCGCTGCGCCGCTTCAGGATCGAGCGGGTGAAAGTGTCCGGCCGCAGCGCGACGGCCGAAGTCAAGGCGATCGGGCGCCCGTATTCGAGCGGGGTCCTGCTCTCCAACCGTGGTGACGGCTGGAAGATCTCCTTTCCCCCGGGCCTCGAGTCGAAGTCGGGCAACAGGAAGCCCCCGCGGGCCGTGCCGGGCGTGCCGCTCGAAAAGGAGTAGCTAGCCGGCCGGGGCGAGCGGCCTCGGAGCGATGGCGCGAAACCGGCCGGCGAGCGCGACGCACACGTACGTCGCAGTGATCGCCGCGGCGATCGAGGCGCCGCCCGCGGTGTCCGCGTAATAGGAGAGGTAGATGCCGGCCCCGCCGCCGAGCAGCGCGAGCAAAGTCGCCAGCGCCATCATCGGGACCAGGCGCCGGGACACGAGCGCTGCGGTTGCGGCCGGGCCGACCAGCATCGCGAGCACCAGCAGGCTGCCGAGCGCCTGTACGGCGACCACGGTGAAGGCGCCCACGGCGAGGAGCAGGACGACGTCCACGACCACCGGGTCCGAGCCGAACGCCCGCGCGTTGGAGCGGTCGAACCCGACGATCAGAAGCCGTCCGTGCGCGAGGCGCAGCACGCCCAGCACCGTCGCGCTCAGCGCCGCGGCCAGCGCGAGGTCCCCGCCGGACAGCGCGAGCACGTCGCCGAAGAGCAGGTCCTGCACGGCCGCGGGCGCATCGGGCGACAGCGCCAGCAGCGCGCCGGCGCCGACGAGCGTCGTGACCACGACGGCGACGGCGGTGTCGCCGCCCAGCCCCGGAGCGCGGGCGGCGTAGGCGATCGCCGGTGCCGCGACCGCCGCTCCCAGCGCCGCTCCCAGCACGAGCGGGAACCCTGCCAGCGCGGCGATCACGAGGCCCGGAAGCAGCGCATGGGAGGTCGACTCCGCGCTGTAGGAGAGCCCGTACAGCACGACCCAGCAGCCGAGCGGCCCGGCCGCCACCGCCAGGAGCCCGACCTCGAGCAGCGCCCGGGCCGAGATCCCGCTGCGCAACGGATCGAGCAGCACATCGCCGACGTCAGCCAGCGGCACGGTCACGGCTCCTCGTGATGGTGATGGTGCGCGGGCAGGACACCGCGCGGCTCGTCGGCTCCGGGGAGCACCACGATCGCGCCGCCGTACGTGCGCTCCAGCACCGCGCGCGTCAACGTCTCCTGCGGAGGGCCGAACGCCACCTGGCGGCGGTTCAGGCACAGCACGCGGTCCCAGGCGCGCGTCTGCTCCATGTCGTGCGTGGCGACCATCACCGCCCGGCCCTGCGCGGCGAGGTCGTCGATCAGGCGTTCCAGGCGGGTCGCGCTCGCCTCGTCGAGTCCCGAGAACGGCTCGTCGAGCAGCAGCACGTCGGCGTCCTGCACGAGCGCGCGCGCCACCAGGACACGCTGGCGCTGGCCGCCGGAGAGCTCACCGAACGTCTCACCGGCCAGATCGGACAGCCCGACCGTGCCGAGGGCCTCGCGGGCCAGCCGGCGCTCCGCGCGGCCGGGGCGCTGCCACCAGGACAGGCGCCGGAGCGTCCCCATCAGCGCGACGTCCAGCGCGCTGACGGGGTAGTCGAGCCGCGAGCGCTCCGTCTGCGGGACGATCGCGCAGCGCCCGTCGACGCTCAGGGTTCCGCCCAGCAGCAACACTTCGCCGAGCAGCGCGCGGAACAGGGTCGTCTTGCCGCCGCCGTTCGGTCCCAGCACGCCGACGCGCATCCCGCGGCCGATCGCCATCGTGACGCCTTCGATCGCGGGAGTCGCCGAATAGCCGGCCGCCAGGCCGGAGGCCTCGACCAGCAGTCGCCGGTCGGCTGCGCGGATGGCATCTACGCCCGGCACCGGCTGCTCCCTTCCGTGAAGCCCTGCACGATCTCGTCCGCGTTGGCAAGCTCCATTTTCAGGTACGTGTCGCCGCGCGAGCCGGACGGCCCGAGCGTGTCGCCGTACAGCGTGTGGTCGGCGCTCACCCCCGTCTCGCGGGCCAGCGTTTCGGCGACCTCGCCGTTGACCGAGCTCTCGGGGAACACGGCGCGCACGTGCTCTCGCTCGATCGTGTCCACCAGGCCTGCCAGCTCGCCGGCGGACGGCTGTGCGATGGTCGTGCGCGCCGGGAACGCCGTGCCCACGACGTCGATGTCGTAACGCGCCGCGAAGTAGCCGAGCGCGTCGTGGTCGGTGACGAGCTTGCGCGCGTCGCGCGGGACGCGGGACACGCAGGCCGCGATGGCGGCGTCGACGCGGCGCAATGCCGCGATGTAGCGCGTCTCGCGGCGCTCGACCGCAACGGCCGCGCCGGAGTCGACGTACACGAGCGCGGCGCGAATGCGCTCGACGGCTCGTTCCGCGTTGCGGGGGTCGTGCCACCAGTGCGGGTCCGGCTCGCCGGACGTGTCACGCCGAGTCGCCAGCCCGTCGCCGACGTCGACCACCGGCGCATCGCCGCCCGCGTCGTCGAGCGCCCCGTCGACCCAGCCGTCGAGATCGCCACCGCTCTTCAGGACCACGTCCGCCCGTGCCAGCGCCTCGACGTCGTCCGGCCGCGGCTCGTAGTCGTGCGGGTCGGTGTTGGGCCGCAGGATCTGATGGACGTCGAACTCGTCGCCCGCCAGGATGTGCGCCCAGTCGCCCATCTGGGTCGTGGTGGCGACGACCCGCGGGCGCCCGGTGCCGTCGTCGGTCCCGCACGCTGCCGGGACCGCCAGGAGCACTGCCGCGGCAACTGCCGCGACCGCCGCGCGGCGCGCACGCTGCGCCGCGGCGCGCAGGGCGGCCGCCGCGGCGAACGTCCCACCCGCGAGGGTCGCGATCGTCGCGCCCGGGGGCGCATTCAGCTGGACCGACAGCCACAGCCCCACGATCCCCTCGCAGGCCACCAGGGCGACGGTCGCCGCCTGCCACGTGGGGAGGCGGCTCGTCCAGAGCCGCACGGTCGCGGCCGGAACCACGATCAGCGCCGCCACCAGCAGCGCGCCGAGCGCCGCCAGCGACGCGGTCACGATCAGGGCCACGAGCCCCAGCAGGACGGCGTCGAACGCAGCGCTGCGCACTCCCAGCGAACGCGCCGTGCCCGGATCGAAGCCGCTCGTGAGCCACGCCCGGCCGCAGATCAGCGACGCCCCCACCGCGGCCGCGCTTGCGAAGGCCGCGACCACGAGGTCGCGGGGCTCGATCAGCAGGAGGCTGCCGAACAACAGGGACTCCACGCCGGGACCGGACGCGAACACGTCGCTTGCGAGGATCGCCCCGAGGGCCAGCATCCCGGCGAGGCCGAGCGCGGTCGCGACGTCGGGGCCGAGCCGCTGGCGACCGCTGAACGCGACGACGAGCGCCGCAAACGCGCCCGCGGCCGCAAGCGCGCCGAGCGGCGCGGCAAAGCCCAGCCCTTCGGCCAGCACCAGTCCCGGGAACGCGGCCGTGCCGACGGCGTGGGAGTAGAAGGAGAGTCCGCGCAGGACGATCCAGCAGCCGAGGACGCCGGCGCCGGCGGACAGCAGCAGCACCTCGGCCAGCCCGCGCTGGACATAGGGGAGCTCGAAGGGCGCAAGGAGGCCGTCCACGAGCAGGTGTATACCAGATAATGCGAGCTGTTCTCATTATCATCAAGGCGGATCGCGGGCTATGATCGGCGGGATGGCGAAGCACTCACACGACCGCGGCGAGTGGCGCCAACACGCCGTCGAGGAGCTGCGTCGCGCCGGGCACCGCAGCGGTGGCGCGCGGTCCGCGGTCGTCGACCTGATGGCCGGCCAGCACTGTTGCCTGACGGCCCAGGACATCTTCGACCGGCTGCGCGAGGACGGCACCGTGGTCGGGATCGCGAGCGTCTACCGAGCGCTCGAGCTGCTCTCCCGGATGGGCCTGGTGCGGCGGGTCGATCTCGCCGAGGCCGCGTACTACGAGCCCGCCCATCCGGGCGGCGAGCACCACCACCACGTCGTCTGCGACCGGTGCGGGAAGGTGGCCCAGTTCGAGGACGAGGCGCTCGAGAGCGCGATCGAGCGGCTGGCCGGGCGGCTCAAGTACTCCGTCGCCGAACACGACGTCGTGCTGCGCGGCGCGTGCCCGGACTGCCGCCGTCGCGGACCTGCCAAGTAGGATCGCGGCCATGGAGCTGAGCCGGCGTCAGTGGCGCGCGCTCGAGGCGATCTGCGACACGTTCGCCCCGGGGGCGAACGGTGCGCCCAGCGCATCCCAGGCCGGCGTGCCCCAGGTGCTCATCGACGCGGTCGCGCGCAATCCGCGCGAGGCCGAGCAAAAGCAGGTCGCGCAGCTCCTGTCGCTGTGGGACACGCGTGTGCTGACCGCGCTCGGCGGCGGTGGCTTCGACCGGTTCAGCGAACTGCCGCCGGAACGCCGCGAGCAGGTGCTGCTGTCCTGGTGCGACAGCCGGCTGTCGCAGCGGCGGGCGGCCTTCCAGGCGCTGCGCAAGGGTGCACTGCTCTTCTACTACATGGTGCCCGGCGAGAACGGCAGCCGCAGCCCCGTCTGGGACACGATCGGGTACGCGGGGCCGCTGGGCAAGAACGAGAACGCTCCGCCGAAGGCGATCGAGGTGCACGACGTCAGCGGCGACACGACGCTCGAGTGCGACGTCTGCGTGATCGGCTCGGGGGCCGGCGGCGGCACGGCCGCGGGTGTGCTGGCGGCCGCCGGGCTCGACGTCGTGGTGCTCGAGGCGGGCGACTACTACGACGACGCGGACTTCGACGGCGGCGAGTTCGAGGGCTACGGGCGCATGTACATGTACGGCGGGGGTGCCGCGACCCATGACCAGAGCGTGGGCCTGCTGGCGGGGAGCTGCCTCGGCGGCGGCACGACCGTCAACTACACGACGTCGTTCCGCACGCCCGACGACGTGCGCGAGGAATGGGCTTCACACGGCGTCCCGGCCTTCGCGACCGACGAGTACGGCGCGAGCCTCGACGCGGTGTGCGAGCGCCTCGGCGTCAACCAGGAGCACAACAGGGAATCGATGCGGGAGCAGGTGCTCCACCGCGGCCTCAGCGACCTCGGGTGGCACGTCGACTCGATGCCGCGCAACGTCCGCGGCTGCGACCAGGGCGAGAACTGCGGCTACTGCGGCTACGGCTGCCGGCTGGGCGCGAAGCAGTCCACCGTGAAGACGTGGCTGGCCGACGCACACGCCGCGGGGACGCGCATCCTCGTGAAGACGCACGCGGAGAAGGTGCTGGTCGACGGCGGCGCAGCGCGCGGCGTGGACGCGCGCACGGCCGCAGGGCATCGCGTGCGGGTGCGGGCACGCGCCGTCGTGGCCGCGTGCGGGGCGATCCAGACTCCCGCCCTGCTGCGCCGCTCGGGCCTGAAGAACGAGAACATCGGCCGCCACCTGCGTCTGCATCCCGCGACCGTGATCTGGGGCGTGTTCGACGAGGAGGTGCGGCCGTGGGAGGGGACGATGCAGGCCATCTACTCGGACGAGCACCGGTTCATGGACGGCGGCTACGGCGTCAAGTACGAGACCGCCGCAATCCACCCGAGCCTGCTCGTCACCTTCTCCCCGTGGCGGTCGGGCCGCGAGCACGCGCGGATGATGGAGGCCCTGCCGCACTCGGTGCCGGTGGGCGTCCTGCTCCGTGATCGCGGCGGGGGAGAGGTCCGCACCGGCAGGGACGGCAATCCGGTCGTGAAGTACCGCCTCTCCGACTACGACGTGGGGCACATGCGCAAGGGCACCGACGGCGCCGCGCAGATCCTGGAGGCCGCGGGCGCGCAGAAGATCTTCTCCTCCCACTCGAGGATGGTCTCGTACGAGCCGGGGCGCAACGGCTCGCGGGACCAGTTCATGCGCGACGCCGATGCCTGTGGCTGGGACGCCGGGCACTGCACCTACGGCTCGTTCCACATCATGGGCTCGGCGCGGATGGGCGGCTCGCCTGCGATGTCCGCCTGCAACCCGAAGGGTGAGACGTGGGACGTGCGCGACCTGTACGTATGCGACGGGTCGGCGTTCCCGACGGCATCGGGCGTCAATCCGATGATCTCGATCGAATCGATCGCGCACATGAACGCGTCCGCGCTCGCCGCGTCGCTGACCTAGCGCAGCCCGGATCGCTGCTTCAAGGTCCGCGACGCGTCCAAAGTGCGTGTGAAATAGTCGGCAATGGGCATGACCTACCCGTACTCGCGGTCCCGCGTGAACTTACGCATGGCAGGAGGGCCGTCCAGAAACACGATGGAAGGAGGCATTCGTGGCGGAGCTGAACGCACGCGACACGAAGCTGGTGCAGTACCTCAATGAGGCACTGACGAAGGAGAAGCAGCTCGAGCAGGCGCTCGAGGCGCACATCTCGATGACGACCCTTGCGCCGTACCGCAAGCGTCTCCAGCAGCACCTCACGGAGACGAAGCGCCATGCGCGCGAGGTCGAGCGCCGCGTCAAGCGGCTCGGCGGGACGTCCGAGGGCATCTCGGGTGTCGTCCACGACGCTGCCAGCGTGGTGCAGGACGTGGCCGCGAAGGGCGCCGCGCTCGCGCAGGGCCCGGTGCACATGGTGCGCGGCACCAGCGAGCAGGAAGTGCTGCTGAAGAACGCGCGCACCGAGTTCAAGGAAGAGGCCGAGGAGATCGCCCACTACACGGCGATCCAGAAGCTCGCCGAGACGGTCGGAGACCGCGACACCGCAACGCTCGCGAAGGCGATCCTGCGCGAGGAGAAGCGGATGGCAGGCTTCCTCGAGAAGCTGATCCCGCGCCTCACCAAGTCGGTCGCGCAGGCCGAGATCCCCGCGCGGGAGCGCAACGGCGGCCGCAAGCGCACGACCAGCCGCCGCAAGGCGACCAGCCGCTCCCGGACCACCACGGGCCGCGCACGCACGGCCAGCGGCCGGTCCCGGACGACCAGCGCGCGCAAGCGCTCGACCAGCGGCCGCAAGCGCACGACGAGCGCACGCAGCGCCGCGAAGCGGACGACCAGCAGCGCACGCGGGACCGCGCGGAAGGCCACGTCGCGCGCGCGGAGCGCCGCGTCCAGCCGTTCGCGCAGCACCTCCGCGCGCTCGGGCTCGACCCGCCGCGCCTCGTCCGGCCGGAAGACGACGGCCCGGAAGGCGTCCGGCCGGAAGACGTCCGCCCGCCGGACGACCGCCCGCAGCCGCTAGCCGCAGACCTCACCGAGATACAACATGAGCGCCATATGCGCGCTCATGTTGTACCGGGGGGCTAGTGCTGCTGGTTCGCCCAGTCGCACAGCGCGCGGAAGCCGGCCTGTGCGAAGTCGTTCAAGCCGGCGACCGCGAACACGGCCGTTGCGGTCCGGCCCGCGCGCGGGTGCGCGACGCGCAGGCCAACGAAGCCCAGCGCGGTCCAGGCGCCGACGCAGCGGCTGCAGGTGACGAGCTCGCCCAGCGCCCGGCGCACGCTCCCGCCGCGCGGGCGCTTGCGCCCCACCGGGTCGTCCACGAACGGCTCCCGCACCCACGAGCCGATCCGCTCGCGCGCGATCATCTTCGACACCGCGAAGGTGGCGGCGGTGAGCGGGATCAGCTCTGTGCCGAGCACCTCGCGCACGTCGTCACCGCGCCGGTGCGTTCCGGCCACCAGACCTGCGAGCGCAACGGCGTACACCGCGTTCAGCGAGGCGTACTCGGCCGGGCCGGGCTGCTCGCCCTGCTGCGCTGCGTGCTGGACCTGGGTCGCGGCCATGTCGGCTCCCATACCCGGCCCCACGGGATCAGAACCAACTCGCCGGCGGGCTCCCGTGCCCACCCGGTGTTCGACCGTCTACGCCGCCGCGCGCCCCGCGGCCTGCTTTCGCGCGCGGCGCAAGCCCTGCTTGGCGAGCAGCCCGTTGAAGAACAGCAGGAGAGTCTTGTTGGGCGGAGCCTTGAATCCGCTCTCCGTGTGCGGCGCATACAGCGCGCCCTGCTCGCCGACGTCCAGCCACCCCGTGTACTGGCGGGCGGAGAGGCCGATCAGCTTGGCACGGTAGGAATGGCCGACGATGCCCGCGCGGCGACCGCCGGGGGGGAGCGGGCGCTCGGAAGAGAGTCGGATGCCGTCGGCATCGGCGGCGCCGATCGTGACGGGCACGATCTCGGGGTACCCGTCCGCGCCGACGTACGCGAGCAGCACATGGTCCTGGCTGCGAAGCCGCCGCGCCGCGCGCTCCGCGTCGACGCGCGGGGCGGTGCCCTTCTTCGGCTCCGCCTGGGGCGGCGGGTCGCCCCCCGCGGGCGCGCCGTGCACTACCGCCGTGCCGCCGCAGTCGAGGTCGCTCCACACGCTCACGCGCTGCACGTCCAACGCGACCGGAACGCGGTCCTGGTAGTACTCGCGCAGCCAGCGGTCCCAGAACAGCTTCCCCTCCTTCGGCGGTCCCATGAAGCGGGCCGCATGTGGCCGCAGCGTCTGCTCGAGGTAGTCGCGCGACGGCTCGGTCGAGGGAGTCGCATCGCCCTGCACCAGGACGAAGTCGGATGACTGGCAGAAGCCGTGCTCGCGCGCGTGGTAGGCGAGCGAGACGCGAGGGTTGCGCTTGATGCGCTCCAGCTTCTTGCCGAAGCCCAGCGACGTCGTGAACGACACGGTGCCGGCGTCGCGGTCGCGCAGGCCGATCGGCGCGACCGCCGCGACCACGGCTCCGCCGGCAGGCGTGACGTATGCGAGCGCGGCCGTCAGGTCGCCGCTGATCGCCTCGTCGGCACTGTCGGGCCAGGTGATCGGCATGATGCGGGGGAACGTACCGTGAGCGGAAGCGAGATTCCAGCATGAAAGTGTTGACCACCGGCGGGAGCGGGCTGATCGGCTCGGCGCTCCGCGCCGCACTCGAAAAGCAGGGCCACTCGGTGTCGAGCCTCACCCGCAGCGCGGCGCGGCGGGCCGGCGAATATCACTGGGACCCGGAGCAGGGGACCATCGACCCCGCCGCCCTGCAGGACGTCGACGCGGTCGTGCACCTCGCGGGCGAGACCGTCGCGGGCCGCTGGACCGAGGAGAAGAAGCGGCGCATCATGGACAGCCGGGTAAACGGCACGCGGGTCGTGAGCGAGGCGATCGCGGCGCTGGACCGGCGGCCGCGGGTGCTGGTGTGCGCGTCCGGCATCGGAGTCTACGGCGACCGCGGCGACGAGCTGGTGACCGAGGACAGCCCCGTCGCCGCCGAGGGATTTCTCGTGGAGGTGGTGCGCGCGTGGGAAGCGGCCGCCGAGCCGGCCCGCGCCGCCGGCATCCGCGTCGTCCACACGCGGTTGGGCATCGTGCAGAGCAGCCGGGGAGGCGCGCTGAAGACGCAGCTGCCGATCTTCCGGCTGGGCCTCGGCGGGCCGGTCGGCGGCGGCCGGCAGTACGTGAGCTGGGTCTCCATCGACGACGTCGTGGGAGCGATCGCCTTCGTGCTCTCGCGGGACGACGTTTCAGGCGTGGTGAACGTGACTGCGCCGGGGGCGGTCACGCAGGGCGAGTACGCGCGCACGCTCGGCCGGGTGCTGGGCCGCCCGGCCGTGCTGCCCGCGCCGGCGTTCGCCGTGCGCCTCGTGCTGGGCGAGTTCGCAGGCGAAGTGCTCCACGGCCAGCGCGTGGTCCCGCGCCGGCTGACCGAGGGCGGCTACGCGTTCCGGGATCCCGAGCTCGAGCCTGCCCTGCGGCACGTGCTGGGGCGCGAGCGCTAGGCCCGCACGCCCAGCTCGCGCGCCACCACGTCGAGGTCGGCCACGAAGTCGCGCATCGCCGCCTCCCGCGCCTCCTCGTCGGGCGTGCGCAGGATCGAGGAGGGGTGGACGGTCGCGATCACCCGGTCCGCCAGCGGTGATTCGACGAAGCGCCCGCGCTCGCGCGTGACGCGGAACTGCCGTCCCAGGAGCGCCTGCGCGGCGACCGACCCGAGGCATACGAGCACCCGCGGCTCCACCGCCTCCAGCTCGCGGTCGAGCCACGGCCGGCAGGCGCGGATCTCCTCCGCGTTCGGCTTCTGATGGATGCGCCGCTTGCCGCGCGGCCGCCACTTGAAGTGCTTCACGACGTTTGTGAGGTACACGAGGTCGCGGTCGATGCCGACCTGTTCCAAAGCCTGGTCCAGCACGCGGCCTGCCGGCCCCACGAACGGGCGGCCCTCGACGTCCTCGCGGTCGCCCGGCTGCTCGCCGACCATCATCACCTCGGCGCGCTCGCGGCCCTCGCCGAAGACGGTCTGGGTGCCCGTCTTCCAGAGATCGCACGCGCGGCAGCCCGCCGCCTCCTCGCGGAGCTTTTCGAGCTGTCCCATGGTGGGCTGTTACCCGCGTTCGCGGGTCAGCGCACGCGGAACGAGAACCCGCCGACCCGCACGCCCATCGTGCACCCGGCAACCACCGGGGCGGCGGGCCCGCAGCCGCCCGTCAGCAGCTGCTCGAAGCTCACGCTGCCGCGGTAGACCCCCCGGCACCAGCGTTTCGCGGGCTTCCCGTCCGCAGCAAACGGCTGCACCCGGTAGCGGACCACCGCGTCGCGGCGATAGCGGACTCCCAGCGAGCTCGTCTCGATCGCGCCGCACCCGGGTGGGCCCGCCACGGTGATCGTGAAGAACTCGCCGCTGGTCGCGACCTCCTCGATCGCGCGGAACCGGATCAGGAACGCGGTCGTGCGGCGGCCGCGGTAGGGCGACGCCGACGGGAGGGGGGAGGCGAGCAGCGTCCTGCGCTCGCAGCCGATCAGCCGGTCCCCGCGGTCCGCGCTGACGCGATCGCGCCCCGGACCGCATCGCACGACGTCGCGGCGCGCGTTGGCGACGTCGACCACGTCCCTGCCCGGGCCGCCCGCGATGCGGTTGCTGCCCGAGCCAAGTCCGAACGCATACGCGAGGGGCGCGTCCGTGAGCCGGTCGGCGCCGCTGCCGCCGGCGAGGCGGTCGGATCCCGGCCCGCCGGTCACCACGTCGTTTCCGCTGCGCCCGGACAGCCGGTCCCGGCCCGGCCCGCCCTCCAGGCAGTCGCGGCCCGCGCCGCCGGTGATCTCGTCGTCGCCCGCCATCCCCAGCACGCGGCTGCCCGCCGCGGCGGCGACGGTGAGCCGCTCGGAGGCCGCGGTCCCCTGGATCACTCCCACGCAGTCGGATGCCGCGCGTGCGGGATTCGAGACCACGCCGGCCAGCAGCGCGGCCGCCAGGGTCGCGAGCGCGAGAATCGTGCGCACGAAAGCACGTTAGACGTGCACTCCGTCGCTCCTTCCGGTCGCTGGACGTTTGGCCGATAGGGTGCGGCCGTGTCCCCCGGCGAGTGCAAGTTCTGCGCGATCGCGCGTGGCGAGACGGATGCGCGGGTCGTGTTCGAGGGCGAGCGCACGCTTGCCTTCCTCGACCACCGGCCCGTGTTCCCCGGTCACGTGCTGCTGATCCCGCGCGAGCACCGCGACACGATGCTGGACGCCGAGCCGGACCTGCTCGCGGAGCTGGCCGGCGACGCGCAGCTGCTTGCGCGGGCGGTCGAGACCGGTCTGGAGGCCGACGGCTCCTTCGTCGCGGTCAACAACCGGATCAGCCAGAGCGTGCCGCACCTGCACGTCCACGTCGTCCCGCGGCGGCGCAAGGACGGCCTGCGCGGCTTCTTCTGGCCCCGCAATCCGTACAGCGACGACGCGCACGCGGACCAGGTGCAGGAGGCGCTGCGGGCCGCCGTGGCGGCGCTTGCGCGCTAGGGAAGGCGCGCGGCCGGGTACGGCGAAGTGTGAGCAATGGACATGCGATCGGAGCCGATGAACGGAGGACCATGGCTGTAGAACAGGCGCTGCAGGCGTTCAGGGAGACGGAGTCGAGCGAGGCCTTCTCGCTGCAGAACGACAGGCTGCTGAAGGTGGAGCTGGCCGACGTCACGATTCAGGCCAAGCTGGGCGCGATGGTCGCCTACCAGGGCGAGGTCAAGTTCGAGCGCGCCGCCGTGGGCGGCATGGCGCGCCTCATGAAGAAGGTCGCCACCGGCGAGGGCGCGAAGCTGATGAAGGTCTCAGGGACGGGCGAGGTGTTCCTCGCCGACCATGCGCAGGAGGTGCACCTGGTCAAGCTCGCTGACGACCGGATCACGGTCAACAGCGACAACCTGCTCGCCTTCGAAGACGGGATCGACTGGGACATCCGCAAGGTGGAGGGCGCGTCCGGCGTGCTCGCCGGCGGCCTCTTCAACCTCGAGCTGAAGGGCTCCGGCTGGGTGGCGCTGCTCTCGGACGGCCCGCCGATGCTGCTCCAGCTCAAGGACGACCCCGCGTTCGCCGACCCGCAGGCCGCGATCACGTGGTCGAGCGGCGTCAAGACCGCGGTCAAGACGGACGTGAACCTGAAGACGCTGATCGGCCGCGGGTCAGGCGAATCGCTCCAGATGCAGTTCTCCGGCGACGGCTGGCTGCTCGTGCAGCCCTCCGAGGGCCGGGTCAGCAACGGCGGCGCGTCCGGGCGCGGCGGTGGGCTGGGCGACTTCCTCGGCGGCGGCTAGCCACCTGGGAACATCTGCCGTGTGACGCCGCGGGTCGAGTTCCTCTGGTGGGAAGGGTGTCCCTCGCACGGGCGCGCGCTCGCAGAGCTGCGCGAGGCGATGCGCGACTCGGGACTCGACCCGGAGGCGGTCGAGGTGCGGCACATCGGTAGCGAGGAGGAGGCGGCCGCGGCCGGGTTCGCCGGGTCTCCCACGGTGCGCATCGACGGGCAGGACCTTTCCGCTCCATCTGACGATGAGCCCGTTGGGCTAACGTGCCGGATCTACCGGTTGCGCGACGGCCGCGTGTCCCCGACTCCCGACCCGGCCGACGTGCGCGACGCATTGATGGCAGCGACGAAGGCAGGGTGAGATGGCGGCACTATCGGTTGGCGAACAGGCTCCGGGCTTCGAGCTCCCCGACACGGAGGGCAACGTGCACTCGCTGGCGGACGGCGGCGCTCCTGCGACGGCCGTGATCTTCACCTGCAACCACTGCCCGTACGCGCTGGCATGGCACGACCGCATCCTCGACACGGCGCGCGAGTACGAGCCGCAGGGCGCGCGCGTCCTGCTGATCAGCCCGAACGACGCGGAGCGCTATCCGCGCGACTCCTACGAGGCGATGCAGCAGCGCGTGCGCGAAGACGGCGGCTGGCCGGCCCCTTATCTGTACGACGAGTCGCAGGACGTCGCGCGCGCCTACGGCGCGAAGACGACGCCGGACGTGTTCGTGATCGACGCCGAGGGACGCCTGCGCTACCGCGGCGCGCCCGACGCCGACTACAACGACCCGGAGCAGAACGCGGCCTGGCTGCGGGCCGCGCTCGACGCGGTGCTCGCCGGCCGGGATCCCGACCCCGCCGAGACGGACCCGGTCGGCTGCAGCGTGAAGTGGAAGTGACCCGGTGCGCCGCGATGTGGTCTATGCGGCTGCGGCAGCGGTCGGCATCGGCGTGCTCGTCCTGGCCGGGCTCGGCGTCACCTCGCTCGTCGACGATGATCGCTCGCTGACGCTCGACGAGACCGTCGAGCTGGTCGACGCACGCTCGCCACGCGTGGGCGCTGCGGCGGAGATCACGAAGTGGTGGGCAGTCGCGCATAGGCGCCGCGGAGAGGCGATCCCCGGTCGTGGCTGCGGTGTGGCTTCGCGCACGCCGCCTCACCGTTATCGCTGCGAGGTCAGCTATCGAGACCGCGCCAACCGCTATCGCGGGTTCGAGTTGACTCTTGCGGAGAGCCAGAGCCGCGAGGAGCTGAAGATCACACGCGTTCGTCCGCGCCGCGCCGGCCCCGTCGGCGCACCGCAGCAGCCGCGCTAGACGCTCAGCGACTCGCGCACGATGCGGTCCTGCTCCAGCCGGTGGGCGGCGGGGTAGCCCTCGCCCGGGCTCGCGCGGTACTCCCGGCCGACGTAGTCGAGCTTGACGCCCTCGGGGACGAGCTCGCGCTCGCGGTTGCGCGTGAACATGAACCGCCGCGCGCCCATCTGCTTCGGCTCCTCCTGAACCCACAGGATCTCGGTCAGGTTCGGGTAGGAGGCGATCAGCTCCACGATCTCCTCGCGCGGGAACGGGTACAGCATCTCGACGCGGGCGACCGCGACCTTCTTGTTGCCCTCGTACAGCTCGTGGCCCGTGATGTCGTAGTAGATGCGCCCGGTGCAGAGCAGGAGCCGCGTCACCGCTGCGCGGCGATCCGCCGTCGTGGGGTCGTCGATCACACGGCGCAGCGACCCCTCGGCCAGCTCGCGCAGGGGCGAGAACGAGCGCTGGTTGCGCAGCAGGCTCTTCGGGGTGAAGACGATCAACGGGCGGATCTTCGCCACCAGCGCCTGGCGGCGCAGCAGGTGGAAGTACTGGGCGGGCGTGGAGACGTTGGCCGCCCGGATGTTGCCCTCCGCGGCCAGCGTCAGGAACCGCTCCTCGCGGGCGCTCGAGTGCTCCGGCCCGGCGCCCTCGTACCCGTGCGGGAGCAGCAGCGTGAGCCGTGACGTCTCGCCCCACTTCGCCAGCCCCGACACGATGAACTGGTCCACGGCGACCTGGCCCGCGTTCACGAAGTCGCCGAACTGGGCCTCCCACATCACGAGCGCATCCGGCGCCTGCACCCCGTACCCGTACTCGAACCCCATCGCCGCGGCCTCCGACAGCGGGCTGTTGTGGATCTCGAACGACGCCTGCGCGCCGTCGAGGTGCTGCAGGGGCGCGTACTTCCTCCCGGTCTCGACGTCGACCAGCACGAGGTGTCGCTGGCTGAACGTGCCGCGCGCGCTGTCCTGGCCGGTGAGGCGCAGCGGGCTGCCCTGCGTCAGCAGCGTGCCGAACGCGAGCGCCTCGGCCTGACCCCAGTCGACGGGGTCGTCCGGTCCGATCTCGGCCCGCTTCGCGCGCTGCGGCGCGAGCTTCGGATGCACCTTGAAGTCCTCCGGAGCGCTGAAGACCTGCTTGTTGACCGCCAGCAGGTCGTCGAGCGGATAGGTGGTGTCGGGCTCCTCGCTCTGCGTGCGGTCGAGCTGCAGCTCACCCGTCGGCGGGCCCTCCTGGTGCTTGACGTCCTCGTGGGCCTCGGCGAGGCGCTCCTTGGCGGCGGCCAGCATGCGGTCGGGCTCGTCCGCGGGGATGATCCCCTGCGCGACCAGCGCGTCCGCGTACAGCTTGCGCACCGGTGGGTGCTGCTTGATCAGCGCATACATCTTCGGCTGCGTGTACG